>Ga0255338_1000318_pt1 | contig 177204 bp, 180 predicted proteins | sample MeOH1_35cm_T4_19_FD_203715 | JGI IMG/M metagenome (GOLD analysis project Ga0255338, IMG submission 203715) | Sandy soil microbial communities from University of British Columbia, Vancouver, Canada - MeOH1_35cm_T4_195 | ecosystem: Engineered > Artificial ecosystem > Sand microcosm >... | reverse complement strand
ACTCCCCCTTGTGCTCCTGCACCATCCTCACCGCCCGCTCACGGACCTCGGGCGAGAACTTGTTCGACTTCTTCATGGCTCAATCCTCTCAGAGATTTGAGCCTCCTGAAAAGCCGGGGCGATTCATGGAGCCGTGGATCTTCACGAAGTTGTAGACCATGAAGTAGAAGCTCACGGCGTGCATGTGGTTCTCCAGCTTCTTGCTGAACGAGTTCGTCAGCCGCGTGAAGCGGCGCATCCCCATGCGCATCGACAGGTTGGCCCTCTCGACAAGGCTGGTGCTGATCAGGCTCTTGGCGGGTTGGCCTAGAACAACTTCCTTGGTGCACTTCACGAACGGTGCAGGGCTGTAGCGGCGCTTCGCTTCCACCACCGGGAAGCCGGGCGCATAGGTCTTGTTCACGACGGCGTAGTCCACCGCGCCGCCGAAGGCCATATCAACAGCCAGCCGGTACGCGCCCCAGCCGTCCGTCGTCAGTTGGATGCGCTTGGCGAAGCGGTGAGCCAGGTCGTTCATGAAATCTTCCGTGGCTTCCGGCGTGCGCTGCCCCACCAGCCAGCACGGCATGAGTTTGGAAACCGGATCAATCGCCGTGAACGTGTAGCAGTCGCCATAGTCGGCGTGAGCTTCCTTGTCCGGGTTCACGTTGCGCTGCTTGGCGCCGACGAAAGACCAAATCTCGTCGCACTCGATCCGCTCGCACTGGAGGTTGTTCATCACGCGATCCTGGTACAGCGCGCAGGCTTGGCCCACGTCGGCCAGCAGCTTCAGCACCGTGTTCTTGCTCTTGCCAGTCATCCGCGCCGTGCCGTTGATGCCGAGCCCTTCGGAGAGGCAGTTCAGGATCAGCACGCGGTCTTCGATGGAGAGCTTGTTCATGGCGGCTTTCGTTCGGGTCAGTTTGAATTCTACCTTGTAACTTGACAAATGCAAGGTAATTCCTTGCAAATGTCATATTGCATGGTATATTCCAACCCATCAACTTTTGCAAGGATGATGGGCATGGACCACGAACCGATGGGCAAAGCCAAAGGCGCAGCTGCGAGAGCGCTGAGCCTGACGCCGGAGCAGCGCAAGGCCATTGCTGATAAGGCCAACGCAGCCAAACGCGAGCTCGCCACGCTCCCGAAAGTGACGCACGGCGCGGCCGACCATCCGCTCAAGATCGGCGACGCAGAGATCCCGTGCTACGTGCTGGACAACGGCATGCGCGTCCTCTCGCAGCGCGGGATGCAAACTGGCATCGGCATGTCAACAAGCGGCGGAGCGCTCGGTGAGCAGCGACTTGCGGTTTTCGCGTCTGGTTTGGCCGAAAAAGCCAAGGATTTCAATGAGTTAGCGGTGCGCATCGCGGCTGTTGCGGAGCGACTGAAGAACCCGATCAAGTTCAGTCCTGGCAGCGGCAAGGCGGTGTACGGCTACGAGGCCACTCTGCTGGCCGATCTGTGCGACGTGATTTTGGGGGCGCGTGCAGCGGGCGTGCTACTGAAGCAGCAGGAACACATCGCGGCACAGGCGGAGGTCTTGGTGCGAGGCTTTGCCCGGGTCGGCATCATCGCCCTGATCGATGAAGCGACCGGCTATCAGAAGGACCGCGAGCGCGATGCGCTGGCAAAGATTCTTGAGGCCTTCGTCGCGAAGGAACTGCAGCCATACGTGCGCACGTTCCCGCCGGAGTACTACGAGCAGTTGTTCCGGCTCTACAACCTGCCGTACCCGCCAGCTGGAAACAAGTCGTGGCGCCCGTCGTTCTTTGGCCATGTGACCAACGAGATCGTCTACAACCGGCTAGCGCCCGAATTGCTGCCCGAACTGAAGAAGGCCGCGTCGAGGGCGGAACGCCGCTCAAAGTTGCATCAGTGGCTGACAAACGAGATCGGACACCCGAAGCTCAAGGAGCACTTGGCGTCGCTGATCTCGGTGATGAAGCTGTCGAAGACGCCCAAAGAGCTAATCAGCAACGTCGATATCACGCATCCACGCTACGGCGCGACTCGCCAGTTGGATCTGGACGACCCAAACCAAGCCAAGGCATCCTAGAGGCTACTTGCAAGCTTGTTTCGAGGTCTTCTTCGCCGCGCCCTTGGTCCCCTTGGGCGCGGTTCGCTTTTGGGGCTTCGGCTCAGGCTTCGCCGGCTCGTCCTCACGGGTGGCGCGGCGCACCACGTCTAGAGCTACCTGGCTGAAGTCTTTTCGAGTGGACATAGGGGTAGCGTAGCAGGCTGGTCAGGTTGGGCAAGGGAGTTGTAACGGGCTGGGCAGGCAAGTTGAACCATGACCATCGCCAAGGGGGCGGTTGACAGCCCACCTCGGGTCTGCAATAATCGCTGGCTGCGCTTAAAAATGCGCCTGGAAAGCCCGTGGGCTTTCCGGTTCATGCCCATTCGAAGCCCTGGCGAACTTTCGCTGCGGCGACGGCGGGCCCAAGACTGATCCGATGTCCGTGCCGGGCCGCTTTTCTCCGGTGCAGGCTGCGGGTACAAGTTGGGAATTATTTGAAATGATCCAGACAGAATCCCGGCTCGAAGTCGCCGACAACACCGGTGCGAAGTCCGTTCTTTGCATCAAGGTGCTGGGCGGCTCCAAGCGTCGCTACGCGAGCGTCGGCGACATCATCAAGGTGAGCATCAAGGAAGCCGCGCCGCGCGGCCGCGTCAAGAAGGGCGAGGTCTACAGCGCCGTGGTGGTTCGCACCGCCAAGGGCCTGCGCCGCAGCGACGGCTCGCTGGTCAAGTTCGACGGCAATGCCGCCGTGCTGCTCAACAACAAGCTGGAGCCGATCGGCACCCGCATCTTCGGCCCCGTGACGCGCGAGCTGCGCACGGAGAAGTTCATGAAGATCGTGTCCCTGGCTCCCGAAGTTCTGTAAAGAGGACGCGTCATGAACAAGATTCGCAAAGGCGACGAAGTCATCGTGCTCGCGGGCCGTGACAAGGGCAAGCGCGGCAAGGTGCAGCTGCGCAAGGACGACTCGCATCTGGTCGTCGAAGGCATCAACCTGGTGAAGAAGCACACCAAGCCGAACCCCATGAAGGGGACGACCGGCGGCATCGTCGAGAAGGCCATGCCGATTCACCAGTCCAACGTGGCGATCTTCAACGCCGCCACGGGCAAGGCCGACCGGGTGGGCATCAAGGTCGACGGCGACCGGCGCGTCCGCGTCTTCAAGTCCAGCGGCGAAGAAATCAAGGTGGCATGAGCATGGCACGTCTGCAACAAATCTACCGGGAAAAGATCGCTCCCGAGCTGGTCAAGAAGTTCGGCTACAAGTCGCCGATGGAAGTGCCGCGCCTGACGAAGATCACCCTGAACATGGGTGTCTCCGAGGCGGTCGCCGACAAGAAGGTGATGGACAACGCCGTGGGCGACCTCACCAAGATCGCCGGCCAGAAGCCGGTCGTGACCAAGGCCAAGAAGGCCATCGCGGGCTTCAAGATCCGCGAAGGCCAGGCGATCGGCACGATGGTGACGCTGCGCGGCGTGCGCATGTACGAGTTCCTGGACCGTTTCGTCACGGTGGCCCTGCCGCGCGTGCGCGACTTCCGCGGCATCTCCGGCCGCGCGTTCGACGGCCGCGGCAACTACAACGTCGGCGTGAAGGAACAGATCATTTTCCCCGAGATCGAGTACGACAAGGTCGATGCCCTGCGCGGTCTCAACATCAGCATCACCACCACGGCCAAGACCGACGAAGAGTGCAAGGCACTGCTCGCCGGCTTCCGTTTCCCGTTCAAGAACTGAAGGTGCAGCGTGGCTAAAACAGCTTTGATCCAGCGCGAACTCAAGCGTGACAAACTGGTCGCGAAGTACGCGCCGAAAATGGCCGAACTGAAGGCGATCGCCAACGACCTCAAGAAGAGCGACGAAGAGCGCGCCGCGGCGCGCCTCGCGATGCAGAAGATCCCGCGCAACGCCAACCCGACGCGCCAGCGCAACCGCTGCGCGATCACGGGCCGCCCGCGCGGAACCTTCAAGCAGTTCGGCCTGGCCCGAAGCAAGATCCGCGAGATGGCCTTCACCGGCGACATCCCGGGCGTGATCAAGGCCAGCTGGTAAGCGGCAGGAGAGAACGACATGAGCATGAGTGATCCCATTGCCGACCTGCTGACCCGCATCCGCAACGCGCAGATGGTGGCCAAGGCCACGGTGTCGGCGCCGTATTCGAAGGTGAAGGTCGCGATCGCCCAGGTCCTGAAGGACGAGGGCTACATCGACGGCTTCCAGGTCAAGACCGAAGGCGGCAAGAGCGAACTTGAGATTTCGCTCAAGTACTACGCCGGCCGTCCCGTGATCGAGAAGATCGAGCGCGTGAGCCGTCCCGGCCTGCGCGTCTACAAGGGCCGCGACGCCATTCCGCAGGTGCAGAACGGCCTTGGCGTGGCCATCGTCACGACCCCGCGCGGTGTCATGACCGACCGCAAGGCCCGCGCCAGCGGCGTCGGCGGCGAAGTCCTGTGCTACGTCGCCTGAGGAAGGAACAGCAGAAATGTCCCGAGTTGGAAAGATGCCGGTCGCTGTCCCGCAAGGCGTGGACGTGGCGATCAAGGACGACCAGATCAGCGTCAAGGGCGCCGGCGGCACGCTGTCGCTGACGCGCAATGCGCTGGTCAACGTGACGAACGAAGGCGGCAAGCTGAGCTTCGTTCCGGCCAACGATTCGCGTGAAGCGAACGCCATGAGCGGCACCATGCGCCAGCTGGTGAACAACATGGTGGTCGGCGTGACCAGGGGCTTCGAGAAGAAGCTGACCCTGGTCGGCGTGGGCTACAAGGCCGCCGCGCAGGGTGCCAAGCTGAACCTGTCGGTCGGCTACTCGCACCCGGTGAACAAGGACATGCCGGCCGGCATCACCGTGGCCACGCCCGTCCCCACCGAAATCGTGATCAAGGGCGCCGATCGCCAGCGCGTCGGCCAGGTCGCCGCCGAAATCCGCGCGATCCGCCCGCCCGAGCCCTACAAGGGCAAGGGCATCCGCTACGCGGACGAGAAGATCACGATCAAAGAGACCAAGAAGAAATAAGGGGCCGCACCATGTTGAGCAAGAAAGAGCAACGCCTGCGTCGTGCCCGTCAGACCCGCATCCGCATCGCCACCCAGGGCGTGCCGCGTCTGACCGTGAACCGCACGAACCTGCACATCTACGCCACCGTGATCTCCGGCGACGGCGCCAAGGTGCTGGCCACGGCCTCCACGGCCCAGGCCGATGTGCGCAAGTCGATCGGCGCTTCCGGCAAGGGCGGCAACGCCGCTGCCGCCGCGACGATCGGCAAGCTGATCGCCGAGAAGGCCAAGGCCGCCGGTGTCGAGAAGGTCGCGTTCGATCGCGCGGGCTTCGCCTACCACGGCCGCGTCAAGGCGCTGGCCGATGCCGCGCGTGAAGCCGGCCTGCAGTTCTAACGGACACGGAAAAGATCATGGCAAGAGTTCAGGCAAAGACGCAAGGTGACGGTCCCGAAGACGGGATGCGCGAGAAGATGATCGCGGTCAACCGCGTGACCAAGGTGGTGAAGGGCGGCCGGATTCTCGGCTTCGCCGCACTGACCGTGGTCGGCGACGGTGACGGCCGCGTCGGCATGGGCAAGGGCAAGTCCAAGGAAGTGCCGGCGGCCGTGCAGAAGGCGATGGAAGAAGCCCGCCGCAACATGACCAAGGTGCAGCTGAAGAACGGCACCATCCACCACAACGTGTTCGGCCAGCACGGCGCGGCCCGCGTGATGATGGCGCCGGCCCCCAAGGGGACCGGCATCATCGCCGGCGGCCCGATGCGCGCCGTCTTCGAGGTGATGGGCATCACCGACATCGTGGCCAAGAGCCACGGGTCGAGCAACCCCTACAACATGGTCCGCGCCACGTTCGACGCGCTGCGCAATTCCACCACCGCGGCGGAAGTGGCGGCCAAGCGCGGCAAGTCGGTCGAAGACATCTTCGCCGCCTGACCGGAGTCAAAGCAATGGCAACCCAACAAGCTACCCTGAAGGTCCAGCTGGTGCGCAGCCCGATCGGCACCAAGGCCGACCACCGCGCCACCGTGCGCGGCCTCGGCCTGCGCAAGCTCAACAGCGTGCGCGAGCTGGAGGACACGCCCGCCGTGCGCGGGATGATCAACAAGGTCGATTACCTGGTCCGCGTGCTGTAAGCCCCGGCCCGACTGAAAGACTCAGATGGAACTCAACAACATCAAGCCCGCCGCGGGCGCCAAGCACGCCAAGCGTCGCGTCGGCCGCGGCATCGGCTCCGGCCTGGGCAAGACGGCCGGCCGCGGCCACAAGGGGCAGAAGTCCCGCGCCGGCGGCTACCACAAGGTGGGCTTCGAAGGTGGCCAGATGCCGCTGCAGCGCCGCCTGCCCAAGCGCGGCTTCAAGTCGCAATCGGCCAAGTTCAACGGCGAAGTCACGCTGGCGGCGCTCGAGCGCCTGGGCGCGGCTGAAGTCGATCTGCTCACGCTGAAGCAGGCCGGCCTGGTCGGCGAACTGGTGCGCAACGTCAAGGTGATCAAGTCGGGCGAACTGACCAAGGCCGTGAAGCTGAACGGCATTGGCGCGACCGCTGGTGCCAAGGCCGCCATCGAGGCGGCCGGCGGCAGCATCGCCACGGCCTGACCGGCAACCGGAAGAAGTCCAGCGTGGCAACGAGCGCAACCCAGATTGCAAAGACCGGCAAGTACGGCGACCTGCGTCGCCGGCTGGTCTTCCTGCTGCTGGCCCTGGTGGTGTACCGCGTCGGCGCGCACATCCCGGTGCCCGGCATCAACCCCGACCAGCTCGCGCAGCTGTTCAAGGGCCAGCAGGGCGGGATCCTGAGCCTGTTCAACATGTTCTCGGGCGGAGCGCTGTCGCGCTTCACCGTGTTCGCGCTGGGCATCATGCCGTACATCTCGGCGTCGATCATCATGCAGCTGCTCACCTACGTCGTCCCGACGTTCGAGCAGATGAAGAAGGAAGGCGAGGCGGGCCGCCGCAAGATCACCCAGTACACGCGCTACGGCACGCTGGGCCTGGCGATCTTCCAGTCCCTGGGCATCGCCCTGGCGCTCGAAGGCTCGGCCGGCCTGGTGCTGAATCCGGGGTTCGGCTTCCGCATGACCGCGGTCGTCAGCCTGACGGCCGGCACCATGTTCCTGATGTGGCTGGGCGAGCAGATCACCGAGCGGGGCCTCGGCAACGGCATCTCGATCCTGATCTTCGCCGGCATCGCGGCCGGCCTGCCGAGTGCCATCGGCGGCCTGCTGGAGCTGGTCCGCACCGGCGCCATGAGCATCCTGGTGGCCCTGGTCATCGTGGTGGTGGTCGCCCTGGTGACCTACTTCGTCGTGTTCGTCGAACGCGGCCAGCGCAAGATCCTCGTGAACTATGCGCGCCGCCAGGTGGGCAACAAGGTGTACGGCGGCCAGTCGTCGCACCTGCCGCTGAAGCTGAACATGGCCGGCGTGATCCCGCCGATCTTCGCGTCGTCGATCATCCTGCTGCCGGCGACGGTGGTGAGCTGGTTCTCGACCGGCGACGGCATGCGGTGGCTCAAGGACATCGCCGGCACGCTGACCCCGGGCCAGCCGATCTACGTGATGCTGTATGCCAGCGCGATCGTGTTCTTCTGCTTCTTCTACACGGCGCTCGTGTTCAACAGCCGCGAGACCGCCGACAACCTGAAGAAGAGCGGGGCGTTCATCCCCGGGATCCGTCCCGGCGAGCAGACGGCGCGCTACATCGACAAGATCCTGGTTCGCCTGACGCTGGCGGGCGCCGCGTACATCACGTTCGTGTGCCTGCTGCCGGAGTTCCTGATCCTGAAGTACAACGTTCCGTTCTATTTCGGCGGGACGTCGCTGCTGATCATCGTGGTCGTGACGATGGACTTCATGGCCCAGGTGCAGAACTACCTCATGTCGCAGCAATACGAATCGCTGCTGAAGAAAGCGAATTTCAAGACCTCACTCGGCGGCTAGTGGCACATGGCGAAAGACGATGTCATCCAGATGCAGGGTGAGGTTGTGGAGAACCTGCCGAACGCGACCTTCCGCGTCAAGCTGGAAAACGGGCATGTAGTGCTCGGACATATTTCGGGAAAGATGCGGATGCACTACATCCGCATCCTCCCTGGTGACAAGGTCACCGTGGAACTGACGCCCTACGACTTGTCGCGGGCACGGATTGTTTTTCGGGCAAAGTAAATGCCAGGTGACAGATCAGGATTTGCGCAGCAAATTTGCTCTGTTACCTCTGAATAGACCAGGTGCCGGATGCAGCAATATTGCTCGGGCACCTCTGACTAGAGCACAGCGCCGCATGGCGTAGGAATTTAGGAGAGAACGACATGAGAGTTTCGGCTTCCGTCAAGAAGATCTGCCGCAACTGCAAGATCATCCGCCGCAAGGGCATTGTCCGCGTGATCTGCACCGATCCGCGCCACAAGCAGCGCCAGGGCTGAGCACAGGTTTAGAGGAAAAGACATGGCACGTATCGCTGGCATCAACATTCCGCCGCATCAGCACGCCGAAATCGGCCTGACGGCCATCTTCGGCATTGGCCGCAGCCGCGCTCGCAAGATCTGCGAGGCGACCGGCATTCCCTATGCCAAGAAGGTCAAGGACCTGACGGACCAGGACCTCGAGCGCATCCGCGACCAGATCGGCCAGTTCACGATCGAAGGCGACCTGCGCCGCGAGACGACGATGAACATCAAGCGCCTGATGGACATCGGCTGCTACCGCGGCTTCCGCCACCGCCGCGGCCTGCCGGTGCGCGGCCAGCGCACCCGGACGAACGCCCGCACCCGCAAGGGTCCGCGTCGCGCCGCCCAGGCCCTGAAGAAATAAACGCGAAAGAGTAAAGACATGGCCAAGGCTCCCGCCAGCAACGCCGCGCAACGCGTGCGCAAGAAGGTTCGCAAGAACGTCGCCGACGGCGTCGCGCACGTTCACGCTTCCTTCAACAACACGATCATCACGATCACCGACCGCCAGGGCAACGCCCTGTCGTGGGCCTCTTCCGGCGGCCAGGGCTTCAAGGGTTCGCGCAAGTCGACGCCCTTCGCCGCCCAGGTCGCTTCCGAAGTCGCCGGCCGCGCCGCCATCGAGCAGGGCATCAAGAACCTCGACGTCGAGATCAAGGGCCCCGGCCCTGGTCGCGAGTCGTCGGTCCGCGCCCTGGCCGCGCTCGGGATCCGCATCAACTCCATCGCCGACGTGACCCCGGTGCCGCACAACGGCTGCCGTCCGCAGAAGCGCCGGAGGATCTAAGGTCGAAGGACACGGTTCGCTCCGGCGAACCGTGTTTTCGTCCAAAGTTCTTTTAAGCCCACCGCTGGCAGTGCACGCACCACCAGCTCCCCCGGGAATAGCCCGGGGCAGATGAACCAAGGAAAGACAAGTGGCACGTTATCTCGGCCCCAAGGCCAAACTCTCCCGCCGTGAAGGCACGGACCTGTTCCTCAAGAGCGCGCGCCGCTCCCTGGCGGACAAGGCCAAGTTCGACTCCAAGCCCGGCCAGCACGGCCGCACCTCCGGCCAGCGCACCAGCGACTTCGGCCTGCAGCTGCGCGAGAAGCAGAAGGTCAAGCGCATGTACGGCATCCTGGAGCGCCAGTTCCGCCGCTACTTCGAGGAAGCCGACCGCCGCAAGGGCAACACCGGCGCCAATCTGCTGTTCCTGCTCGAATCGCGCCTGGACAACGTCGTCTACCGCATGGGTTTCGGTTCGACCCGCGCCGAGGCGCGCCAGCTGGTGTCGCACAAGGCGATCACCGTGAACGGCCAGCCGGTGAACATCCCGTCGTACCTGGTCAAGACCGGCGACGTGATCGCGGTGCGCGAGAAGTCCAAGAAGCAGAACCGCGTCGTCGAAGCGCTGCAGCTGGCCCAGCAGGTCGGCCTCCCCGCGTGGGTCGAGGTCAACGCCGACAAGGCCGAAGGCACGTTCAAGAAGGTGCCGGATCGCGACGAGTTCGCCGCCGACGTCAAGGAAGCGCTGATCGTCGAGTTGTACTCGCGGTAAACGGAGGATGACGAGGCTGCTGACGCAGCCTCGCCCTTCGATGATTTTTCGTTCCTTGCCGGGAGGCATCTCGGCTAGGCGCTTCACCAGCCTTACCGGTGTAACGAGCCGGGGGTATTGAGAGGAAGTCCTGAATGCAAACCAACCTGCTGAAACCCAAAGCCATCAACGTCGAACAGCTCGGCACCAACCGCGCGAAGGTGACGCTCGAGCCGTTCGAGCGCGGCTACGGCCACACCCTGGGCAACGCCCTGCGCCGGGTCCTGCTGTCCTCGATGGTCGGGTATGCGGCAACCGAGGTCACGATCGCCGGTGTCCTGCACGAGTACTCGTCGATAGACGGCGTGCAGGAAGACGTTGTCAGCATCCTGCTGAACCTCAAGGGCGTGGTGTTCAAGCTCCACAACCGCGATGAGGTGACGCTGTCGCTGCGCAAGGATGGCGAGGGCGTGGTCACGGCCGCCGACATCCAGACCCCGCACGACGTCGAGATCATCAATCCCGACCACGTGATCGCGCACCTGTCGCAAGGCGGCAAGATCGACATGCAGATCAAGGTGGAGAAGGGCCGCGGCTACGTGCCCGGCACGATGCGCCGCTACGCCGACGAGCCGACCAAGTCGATCGGCCGGATCGTGCTGGACGCCTCGTTCTCGCCGGTCAAGCGCGTGAGCTACACGGTGGAAAGCGCCCGCGTCGAGCAGCGCACCGACCTGGACAAGCTGGTCGTCGAGATCGAGACCAACGGCGCCATCACCGCCGAGGACGCCGTGCGCGCGTCGGCCAAGATCCTGGTCGAGCAGCTGGCCGTCTTCGCGCAGCTCGAGGGCAGCGAACTTGCCGCCTTCGACCAGCCGGTGCAGCGCAGCTCGCAGCAGTTCGATCCGATCCTGCTGCGCCCGGTCGACGAGCTCGAACTGACGGTGCGTTCGGCCAACTGCCTGAAGGCCGAGAACATCTACTACATCGGTGACCTGATCCAGCGCACCGAGAACGAGCTGCTGAAGACCCCGAACCTGGGCCGCAAGTCGCTCAACGAGATCAAGGAAGTGCTCGCCTCGCGCGGCCTGACCCTTGGCATGAAGCTCGAGTCCTGGCCGCCTGCGGGCCTGGACAAGCGTTAAGAGAAAGCGGACAGCCGGACGCAGAGGGCGCAAAGGGTACGCAGAGGACGCGAAAGAAAAGCCAACTGAAGTTTTCTTTTTTGTCTCTTTGGCGTCCTCTGCGTATCTTTCGCGTCCTCTGCGTCCGGAAGTTTTTTGAACTGGTGACCCCGCAGTACCTGATCCGGCTGCGGAATTTATAAGGAAAGGAAATCACCATGCGTCACGGCCACGGCCTTCGTAAACTGAACCGCACCAGCGAGCACCGCCTCGCCATGCTGCGCAACATGATGAACTCGCTGCTGGAGCACGAAGTCATCAAGACCACGGTCCCCAAGGCCAAGGAACTGCGCCGCGTCGTCGAGCCGATGATCACGCTGGCCAAGGAACCGACGATGGCGAACAAGCGCCTGGCGTTCGATCGCCTGCGCGATCGCGACATCGTCACCAAGCTCTTCGGCGAACTCGGCCCGCGCTACCAGGCCCGTCCGGGTGGCTACACGCGCATCCTGAAGATGGGCTTCCGCGTCGGCGACAACGCGCCGATGGCGCTGGTCGAACTGGTCGATCGTCCGGAGCCCGCCGCGGCGACGGAAACGCCTGTCGCCGAATAAGCAGGCACCGATTTAAGGTATAATTTCCCTTCTGACGCGCGGTGGAGCAGCCTGGTAGCTCGTTGGGCTCATAACCCAAAGGTCGCAAGTTCAAATCTTGCCCGCGCAACCAACAAGAGAGCGACTCTCGCTCACAGCAAACGCCCACTTTCGAGTGGGCGTTTTGCTTGTGCGCCCAGCATGGGCGCACTTACCTGCAGGTACAAGTCCCGTACGAGCCCGGCAAGGGTGTCGCGGGCGACTGCGAATCCGAAGGAGATCTGCATCCGCAGAAGACGCGCTGCTATCCGCAGGGCTTGGGGGGTGAGCAGTTCATCCTGGAGGCGCGCATCATCGCTGTCGCCGACGCGGGTTGTTCGGGAGCGGACGTTCGAATTTCCGCCGGGCGGGTAGGGACGCGCTCATGACCACCGGGAGCACAGGCGGCGAACCGGTGCGGAACTACCTCGACAGCAGTTCCGCCAGCGCGGCATCGATGAAGTTCGCATCGGCCACGTTGCGCGGGTTCATCCCGGCGCTGTGCCCCCAGACCGACGGGATCGCCTGCAGGCGCGCGTCGTTCATGCAGGCTACTTCCCGCCGGTTGTCCTCCAGCTGGAAGTAGAGGTCGGTTTCGCCCGGCATGATCAGGGAGCGCGCAGTGATCGCGCGAAGGGCGCGCTGGAAGTCACCCTGGTGGATCTCATTGGCGCTGATGTCAGCATGCTGCCAGGTCCACAATTGCGCCAGCAGGTCGGCCGGGTTTCGACCGAGGAACCAGGCTTCCCACTGGCTGACCAGGTAGTCTTCCAACGAAGAGCACCCCAGCGAGCGCCACAGCTCGTCACGATAGAAGGCCTGCGACATCGCCCAGCCCGCATAGAGCCGGCCGACGGCCCGCAAGCCGCGTTCGGGAAACCCGACGAACCGACCGTCCCGGTAGTTCGCATCGGCCGTGAGCGCGGCCTTCACGCCTTCGAGGAACACGAAGTTGTGCGGGGAGACCTTCGCCGCCCCGCAGACGACCGCCAGCCGCTCCACCCGGTCGGGAAACAACGCGGCCCACTGGTACGCCTGCACCCCGCCCATCGATCGCCCGTAGGCCAGCGCGACCCTCGCGATGCCGAAGACTTCCTGCAGCAGTCGTTGCTGCACACGGACGTTGTCGGCGACGGTGAAGTTGGGCCACCGGCTACCGTCGAACGGCATGACCGCGTTGCTCGGCGAGGACGACAGGCCGTTGCCGAACATGTTGGGAACGACGATGAAGTAACGTTGCGGATCGAGCGCCCTGCCGGGGCCGATCATCCAGTCGATGTCGGTATGGCGGGCGCCGAAGGGCGTCATCACCAGCACCGCGTTGGAACGGGCCGCGTTCAGTGTCCCCCAGGTCTGGTAGGCTAACCGGGTGTCACGAAAGGTGATGCCCGACTGCAGGACGACATTGCCGGCCTCGAAGACCGTGTGCCCGCTCATCGGAGGTCAGTGTTTCGCGCCGAGATACAGCTTCGCCATCCGGTCGTCCGACAGGAGGTCCCGAGCCGGGCCCGACAGGACGACCCGGCCCTGGTCGAGGATGTAGCCCCGGTCGCTGATCGCGAGCGCTTGCCGCGCTCGCTGCTCCACCATGAGGACCGCGACGCCCTGCGAAGGCAACTGCGTCACCAGCGCGAAGACCTGCTCGACCAGCGCGGGCGCTAGTGCGGCCGTGGGCTCATCCAGCACCATCAGGTGCGGTTTGGTCATGAGAGCGCGCGCGAACGCGAGCATCTGGCGCTCGCCGCCGGACAGCGTCCCGGCACGCTGCCGCAGCTTGGGCTTGAGCGCGGGAAAGCTGTCGAGCAGCTCGCCGGTGCGCGCCGCCGCGCCCTTGACGCCCGGCACGACCTGCAGGTTCTCAAGCACGGTCAGCGACGCGAACACGTTGGCGACCTGCGGCACGTAGCCGATGCCTGCCTCGATCCGCGACTCAGCGGGCAGGGCGGTGATGTTCGTGCCCGCTAGCGTGATGCTGCCCGACATCCGCGGCAGCAGGCCGAGGACGGCCTTCGACAAGGTTGACTTGCCGGCGCCATTGGTGCCCGCGATGGCGACGATCTCGCGCTCACCGACGGTGAGGTCGATGCCATGGATGATGTCGGCTTCGCCGTAGCCGCCGCGCAGTTCCCGGACCGATAGCAGCATCAGATGACTCCGCCCATGTAGGCCTCGTGCACGCGCGGGTCCTCGAGGACCTCGGCGGGGTCGCCGTCCGCGATCACGCGGCCCTGGTCCATGACGTACAGGTGCTGGACCAGCGCTTTCAGCGCCTCGAGGTGATGTTCGATGACCACGAATGCGATGCCCCGGCTCGTGTTGAGCTCGCGCAGCTTGTCCGAGATCTCGCCGATCAGCACCGGGTTGACGCCCGCGAACGGCTCGTCGAGCAGCACGCACTTGGGCTCGAGCATCAGAACGCGGCCGAGCTCGAGCAGTTTCTTCTGGCCGCCGGAGAGGGTCGATGCGGGCTTCCCGGCCACCGCCTTCAGGTTCAGGAAGTCGATCCAGTGGTCGGCCTTCGCGCCGAGTTCAGCGTCTTCGGCGGCGACGCTGCGCCAGCCGAGGAAGACTGAGAGCAGCGTTTCGCCGTGGGCCCGCGGCGCGGCGGCGAGCAGGTTCTCGCGCACAGTCAGGTGTCCGAATTCGCGCGGCACCTGGAAGGTCCGCCCGAGCCCCCGCCGGGCACGCTTCATCGGTGGCAGCTGCCCGATGTCGTGACCCGCGAAGTCCACGTGGCCCGAATCCGCGGCGAACTGGCCGCTCACCACGGCGAACAGCGTGCTCTTGCCCGCGCCGTTGGTGCCCACGATGCCGGTGAGGCCCCGCTCGGGGACTTCGAACGACACGTCGTCCAGGACGCATAAGCCGTCGAAATGCTTGACGATGTTCTTGGCGACGAGGAGGGTCATCGTCACACCTTCCGCTTGCCCATAATCCCCTGCGGCAGGTAGATCGTGAACAGGATTAGCGCGAGGCCGACGATGGCGAGCCGCACGCTCGCCATCTGCACCTCGGAAACGCCGGGGATCAGGTCCCGCGCGAACCGCGAGCCCTCGATGAAGATCATGAGGATCAGGCTGCCCACCACGGCGCCCGAAGTCCGCCCCGGCCCGCCGATGATCACCGCGATCCAGACGTAGAAAGTCACGAGCGACAGGAACTGGTCCGGCGAGATGTAGGTGATGAAGTGCGCGTAGAAAGCGCCCGCCAGGCCGGCCAGCGCCGCGCCGAGCATGAACACCTGGACCTTCAGCCGCGCCGGATCCTTTCCGAGGGCCTGCACCGCGACCTCGTCGTCCCGGATCGCCTGGATCAGCCGCCCGTAGGGGCTGCGCACGAGGTGCACCAGAAGCGCAACCGCCGCGACGTTGCACGCCACGAGCGTCACCAGCGTCGCCAGCTCGGCGTATCCGCCGACGCCCAGCGACTGGAAGATCCGCGGGATGCCGGGCAGGCCCTGCACGCCCCGCGTCAGCCATTTCTCTTCCTGGATCACCAGCCGCACTGTCTCGGCGAAGCCGAGCGTCACCACGGCGAGGTAGTCGTCGGAAAGCCGCAGCGACAGCAGCCCGACCGGATAGGCCGCGAGCCCGGCAACGACCATCCCGACGACAAAGGCCGGCGCCAGCGGCCACCCCTTGAGCGTGAGCAGGGCCGAAGCATAGGCGCCGATCGCGAAGAACGCGACATGCCCGAAGTTGATGAGCCCGGTGTAGCCGTACTGCAGGTTCAGGCCGACCGTGAGCAGCATGTAGATCAGCGCGACGATCGCGACGGCGACGAGATACGATGCCATGGCTTACCTCGCGGCGGTGGCGACACCGAACAGGCCGCGCGGCCGCACCAGCAGCACCAGCAGCAACAGGCCGAAGGCGACCGCGATCTTGTAGGAGGGGCCCACGAAGGGCACGGACAGCTCCTGAGCGATGCCCAGCAGCACCCCGCCGACGACGGCGCCCACGGGGCTCCCGATGCCGCCGACGATCATCGCGGCGAAAGCGGGGATCAGCAGCTCCCACCCGAACTCGGGCGTCACGATCGCCTTCGCGCCGAATAGCAGCCCCCCCAGCGCGCAGAGCGTGCCCACCATCGCCCAGAGCACGGTGAGCACGCGCCGCACCCGGATGCCGCTCGCCCGGCCCAGATCCGGGTTGTCGGCCACGGCGCGCATCTGGCGGCCGATCGGCGTCAGGTGCAGGATCGCGAACAGCGCCGCCATCGCGGCGACCGCGACCCCCGCGACGATCAAGTCGGTCGGCAGCACGCGGATGCCGTCGAAGTTCCACGCGCGCACGAGCGGCAGCTGGAATCCCTGCTGGTCGTGGCCGACGAAGAACGTGAGCACCGAACGGGCGAGGAAGGCGATACCGATGGATGCAACCAGGCTCGCCACGAGGGGCCGGCCCTGCAGCGCACGGAACACCCAGAGGTGGAACACGACCGCGATGGCGATGCCGGCCGCGACCGCGCCAAGCGCCGCGAGGACGATCGACTTGGGCAGAAGGGCCTGCACGCCCACTGCGGCGAAGGCCGAAATGGTCATGTAGTCGCCGGTCGCCGCATTGGGAAAGCGCGCGATGCCCATCACCAGCGTGAGCGCGAGGGCGGGCAGCGCGATCAGGAGGCCTTCGACGGTGCCGTTGATCAGCAGGTTGACGAAATCAGTGAAGCTCATGGGCGATGTCTGGCGCACGCACGGGCGAAGGGGCGGGGCGCGCCGCCGTACGCGCGCCATGCCGCCCCTTCGCCCGCGCGCTGTTCATCAGATGCTGATGACGTCGCGGCGGACGAGCTGGCCCTTCTCGATCACGTAGATGCCGAAGTCCGGGGAGACGTCACCGTACTGATCGAAGTCGAGCCGGCTGGAGGCGCCCTGGTAGTTGATCTTCTGCTTCTGTGCGAGGAGTTTCTTGCCTTCGGCGAACGAATAGACCATGACGCCGGGCGCATTCGAGACCTCGCGCAGCTTGGCGTTGACCTGCAGGGGCGTCGCGTTCGGGCCGGCGGCTTCCATCGCGAGCGCGAGGCTGATCGCCATGTCGTACGTCATCGCCGCGTAGACGTTGGACGAGATCGGCTTCCCCATCGCCTTGCGATACTGGACGTCCAGGTTCTTGTAGGATGCCGCGTTCTCGTTGGAAACCGTGTCGACCGCGATCACGCCTTCGACGACCTCGTTGCCGAGCGCCTTCACCAGCTCCGGGTTCGCCGCCCAGCCTGGCAGGATCCACTTGACGTCTTGGCCGGTCTGGTACCACTCGCGCAGGATGATGGTGGAGTCCGGCAGGTAGGAGCCCATGACGATCACGTCGGGCTTCTGCGCCAGCACCTGCTGCAGTTCGGTGCGGTAGCTCGGGCGGTTCGGCTCGTAGACCACGCTGCCCACGACCTTCCCGCCCTTCTTCGTCCAGGCCTTCTTGAAGCCTTCGGTGTTACCGATGCCCGACGCGTTGTTGAACGCCATGGTCGCGGCAGTCTTGAAGCCGCGCTTCTCGGCGGCGGCGGCGAAGGCGGCGCCGATCGCGTCGTTGGTCGCCTGGAAGCGCCAGACGAGGTCCTTGGTGTCCTGCGTCGAGATCGCCGGCGCGCCCGACGTGTTCATCTGGATGATGGAGGCGGCGTCGGTGAGCGGCATCACGGCCAGGGTCACGCCGGAGGACCACGTGCCCAGGATGGCCTGCACCTTGTTGACTTCGATCAGTTTCTTGGCGGCCAGCACCGCCGCCTCGGGCTTGGTCTGGCCGTCTTCGGCGAACACCGCCAGCTTGCGGCCGCCCGCTCCGCCGGCTGCATTGACTTCCGTCACCGCGAGCTCGATCGCTTTCTGCATGCCAGCGCCATAGGAGCTGCCGCCGCCGGTCACGGGGCACAGCGAGCCGATGCGGAATGTGTCGCCCGTCTGCGCGAGAGCCAAGCCCGGGACGGCGGATGCGGCGGCAAGGCCGGCACCGGCGGCAACGAAATCACGACGCGTGATGCTTTTCATTGGGAAGCCTTATTAGAGTGGCGAAATGGCGGTCAGCGAGCGGCGAGCTCGTTCTTGTGGAACACTCCCGCCTTCATGATGAGGGGGAGATGCTTGCCCTGGCCCTGCAGCAGCGACACGTCTTCGACGGGGTTGCCATCGACCACGACGAGATCGGCGAAGGCGCCGGGCGCGACCACGCCGAGCTTGCCGGCGTGGCCCATGATCTCGGCGTTGACATGCGTCGCGCTGCGCAGGATTTCGGCTGCAGGCATGGCCGGGGCCCGGAGCGTGAATTCGATGCTCTGGTCGACCTGCATCGGGCCGAGCAGATCTGTGCCGAAGCCGATCTTCACGCCGGCCGCGCGCGCGGTGCGGATCGCGGCAAGGCCCTGTTCGCGAACTTTCTCGAGCTTGGCCATCATGTCATCCGTCCACCCGAGCTTCGAGCCGCTGCGGTGCAGCGAGTCGTAGGTGGCGAGCGTCGGCACGAGATAGGCGCCGTGCTCGGCCATGGTCCGCGCGGACGCGTCGTCCAGCAGGTTGCCGTGTTCGATGGAGCGCACGCCGCAGCGGATCGCGCGGGTGATGGCTTCCGGGGAGTAAGCATGTGCCATGACGTAAGTGCCCGCCGCGGTGGCTTCTTCGACGATCGCGGTCATTTCCTCGATCGAGTATTGCGTGCCTTCGAGCGGGTCGCTGGGCGACGCGACGCCGCCGCCGGCCATCACCTTGATGTGGTGCGCGCCGTTGCGCAGTTCCTCGCGCACTGCGCGCCGCACTTCGCCGACGCCGTCGGCGATGCTTCCGAGCAGGCCGACAGCCCCGCAGCAGATGCACTGCCCGTTGCCGTGGAAGAAGGCCGGGCGCGTGTCGCCGTGGCCGCCGGTCTGCGTGATCGCGCGGCCCGCGATGAACAGGCGCGGGCCGGTGAAGTGGCCTCGTGCGACCGCCTGCACCAGCCCTGCGTCGGCGCCGCCGGCGTCGCGCACGGTGGTGAAGCCGCGCATCAGGATGCCTTGCAGCAGGTCCTTCGACTGCGCCGTGATCAGCGACTGCGGCATCAGCGTTAGCTTGAAGAAGTCCGCGACGGTGGCAGTCACGTGAACGTGCGCGTCGATGAGGCCCGGCAGCAGGGTGCGCCCCGCCAGGTCGATCGACTGCCCGTCGCCGGACAGGGGCGCGCCAAAGCTTACCTCGGCGATCCTGTCGCCTTCGACGAGCACGGACGCATTCGGCCTGATCGTGCCGCTGGGGCTGTCGAACAGGCTGGCGTTGTGGAATACGGTGCGGGACGTCATTGGATATAGTCTTGCGGATTACCTAATGACGTAGTAGTTTAGGTAGCGAGGATGAATGCGTCCACATGCGTCGATCACTTAAGTGAAACGGTAGAGGCTGCCACATCATGAAACGCGAAGCTTCCGCCCGGTTGGACGAGGAGATCGACTTCCGAGGCGCTTTCGAGCACGCCCCGGTCGGACTTGCGCTGCTTCACCACAGGGTGGTCGTGGCCTGCAGCCGCGAATTCGCCCGCATGTGCAGGGCCGAGCCGCGCGAGCTGCTGAACCACTCGTTCAAGATGCTCTACTCGACCCAGGAGGACTTCGAACTCCGGGGGCGCCGCATTGGCCCGCTGCTGGCGAAGCACGGGTGCTATGCGGATGACTGGATCATGAAAAGGATGGATGGCGAGCTCTTCTGGTGCCATGTGAGTGGCTACACCTTCGATCGGAACGATCCTTACGCGCGGGTGATGTGGAGTTTCGAGGACCTCTCGTGCGAGCGCCCGGTGCACTCGCGTATCCGTGCATCGCTGACTGCGCGCGACCGCGACGTCGCCGCGCTGCTGATCGAGGGGCTGACCAGCAAGGAGATCGGCAGGCAACTGAACATCAGCCCGCGCACGGTCGACATCTACCGCGCCCGGCTGCTGGCCAAATTCTCCGTCGCGAGCACGGCCGAACTGGTGAAGAAGCTGGTGACGGTCTGAAGCTCGCGCACGTGTTCTCTGCCTCAATCAGCGCTTCCTCGATCACTGTCGGCATGAGTCCGGGGGCATGCCTACCAGGGTGCGACAGGCATTCAGCGCCCCCCAAGAACTTTGTCGGCCACCTGCTTTGATGCCCGGCTCAGTGATCGCGCGGTCGAATAAGCTTCCGACGTACGTTGCGGGCCCGCGCAACCAACACGTAAGCCGTCAAGGCGCACAGCATGGGCGCGATCCTGGAGGTGCAAGTCCTGCGCGTGAGAGGATGCGCTTTTCTGCGCATACCTCTGCAGCCCGGCGGCCGACTGCTTCGTCGGCCAGGTGCTTCCGCTCTGCGGGGGGCTGGGCGGTGCGCTGAGTGCGCCGCGGACGTGCACCACGGACCTGCCGGCGTCAAGGAATGTACGTGTTCCAGTTCCCGTAGCGCTCGCGGACGGCGCCGCGCGGAATGCTCAGCGCCGCCAGCGCGGCACTGAACGCGAACGAGGTCGCCAGGTGCACGCCGCCCGCGCCGGAGACCTACGCCACGACCGGCAGCGCCGCGCCGAGCAGTGCGTTCGCGAATCGCAGCGTGCGGGCTGCTTCGGCGCAGGCAATCGCCGATACCGTGATGACGAGGGAGCCGACCAGATGGTCCGCGTTGACCCGGTTGCCTGCGGCGCCGGTGATGAGAACGAGGGGAGGCTCCTTGCGATCCATGCCGTGCTCGGGCCGTTTCGGCGATCCATGGCGACTATGGCCGCGGCTGTCGCCATGGGCCGTAGGACGCCTTCGACGATTGCCGGGCCGGCCGGATGTCGCGCGCACGGAGCGGCGGCTTCCTACAACAGGCGCCCGCGCGTTGGCCCAGCATGGACTCTTCTGCCGGTAACGACCGCCCATGCTCCAGCCTGGATTGCTCGAACTGATCGCCTTCGCCGCCCTGATGGCCGTGGCGGTGTCGTTGCGGCCGTGGCGGCTGCTGGCGTCCGGCGGAGGCTACTGCCTGGGCACGCCGCTGCTCGTCTTCGGCCTGAGCCTGCCCGTGCTGTGGTGGGGCATCGCACCGGAGGCCTCGCCGGTCCTCAAGCTCGCCGGCGCCCAGTTGGCGTTGCTGGCGCTGGGCTGGCCCTTGGCCGTGCTGCTCTATGCCGCCGTCGCGGCCGCCGGGCTGGTCCTGGCGCCGGCCGCCGACGTGGCGGGGGCGGCGGTGTGGTACGGCTTCGTTCCCGTGACCGTGAGCCTCGCCGCCGGCCGGGTGGTCCGCGCCGCGACCAATGAGCATCCCGTGGGGTATCTGCTCGGCCGCGGCCTGTTGGTGCCGTTCCTGGCGACGGTCGCTGCCGGCTGCATCGCGCATGGAGCGACCGGCGCGCTCGACCGGCTGGGTGACGCCGCGCTGCCGTCGCTCGTGCTCGTCGCCTTGATCGATGCGATGCTGACGGCGCAGGCCGTGCTGCTGCTCGTGCTGGCCAGTCCGCGCTCGCTGGCCACCTGGTCCGATCGTCTGTACCTGCGCCGGCCGCCGCCCGCGCCGGCCCGCCCCTTCACGAGGCCGCCCGCGACTTCAGGTGCTCGGCGTTGATGCGGTCCTGGCGTTCGCGGATCTCGGCCGGCCACTGCGCCTTGATCCAGGACAGCACGGCAACGATGTCCTCGTCGCGCAGCACGCCGTCGTAGACCGGCATCGCCGTGCGGTAATCCGGCAGGCGTGCCTCCTTTGCGATGCCGTACTTGGTGAGGCGAAACAGCACTTCGTCAGGGTGGTGCCACGTATGCCCCTCGGCGTCGTGCGGCGGCGCGGGCAGCAGCCCACCGGCGTCGCGCTCGCGCCAGTTCGGCTGGCCCTGGCGCTGCGCGCCGTGGCAGGCGGCGCAATGGGTCCGGTAGACCAGCGCGCCACGTTCCACCAGCGCGGCGTTCCCCGGCTGCAAGGCGATGCCGGCAGGCTGCCGAGCGGCCTGCATGGAGAACAGTCCGGCAGCGACCACTCCCGCCAGCACGATGAGGCCGAGAACGGCGATCCTGACATTCATCGCGCCATGGTAGCCAGCCCTTGCCCTGGAAGTGGCTCGAGCAGGCGCCGCCACGGCGGCCTGAGCGGTTATCCTTCCGCCATTCCTTACAGCGGGGAGTCGATTCGCGTGCATTTGCATCTTGACGCCGTCGGCGGCGTCGCCGGCGACATGTTCATCGCGGCGCTGCTCGATGCCTTTCCGCACCTGCATGCGCCGCTGATCGACGCAGTCCGATTGGCGGGAATGCCGAGCGCCGTGGCGGTGTCGCTCGTCGCCCACCATGACCATGCCCTCGGCGGCAAGCGCTTCATCGTGCAGGAGCCGGGTCACGGCGCCGAGCATGAGCATGGCCATGAAGCCCACCACGGTCCGCAGAGCGGCCACGCCGCGCATGATCATGATCATGTCCATGGCGCCGACCACGGCCACCGCTCGTTCGCCGACATCCGCGCGATGCTGCAGGCCAGCGGCCTGGCCGCGCCGGTGCGCGAGCACGCGCTCGCCATCTTCACGCTGCTGGCGCAGGCGGAGGCCAGGGTCCATGGCACGACGGTGGACTCCATCAGTTTCCACGAGGTCGGGGAGTGGGATTCCATCGCCGACATCGTGGGCGCGGCATTCCTGATCGACGCGCTGGCCGCGACCTGGTCGGTCGGCGCGCTGCCGCTGGGCAGCGGGCGGGTGCGCAGCGCGCACGGCATCCTGCCGGTGCCGGCGCCGGCCACGGTGCTGCTGCTGGAGGGCTTCGACTGCTTCGACGACGGCCTTCCCGGCGAGCGCGTCACTCCCACCGGCGCGGCCATCCTGCGCTACCTGCGGGGCTTCGGCGGACCCCGGCAAGGCCGCTGTGCCGGCGCCGGCACCGGCTTCGGGACGCGGCGTTTCCCGGCGATGGCCAACGTGCTGCGGGTTCTCGTGCTCGAGCCCGGTGCGGCGCCGAATCGAGACCGCGTCGCCGAGATCCTGTTCGAAGTGGACGACCAGACCCCGGAGGACCTCGCCATCGGCCTGGACCGCATCCGCCAACACGCCGGCACGCGCGACGTGCTGCAGCTGGCGGCGCTCGGCAAGAAGGGGCGCATGACGACGCAGGTGCGCGTGCTCGCCGACCCGCAATGCCTGGACGAGGTGACCGACCTGTGCCTGCTCGAAACGGCGACGATCGGGCTGCGCTTCCAGGTGCTGGAGCGCAAGATGCTGGCGCGGCGCCAGATCGAGGCGGCGCCGGGGCCGGACGGCGTGCGTGCCAAGGAGGTCCAGCGCCTGGGCAGCGTCACGCGCAAGGCGGAGGCCGACGACCTGCGCTCGGTGGCGGGGTACGCCGAACGCGAGCGGATCCGCCGCGCCGTCGCGGGGAAGGACTCGCCATGAAGACCGGTTCGCAGCGGCTGCTGGCGTCGCTGGCGTCGATGGACCGCATCGCGGTGGCGATCAGCGGCGGGGTCGACAGCGTCACGCTGGCCACGTTCGCGCATCGCCACCATGGTCAGGTTCATATGTTGCATGCCGTGTCGCCCGCGGTGCCGGCCGAGGCGACGGGCCGCGTGCAGGCGCTGGCGCGCCAGGAAGGCTGGCGGCTCTCGCTGCTGGATGCAGGCGAGTTCCGCGACCCGCGCTACCGCGCCAATCCGCTGGACCGCTGCTTCTACTGCAAGACCTCGCTGTATGGCGCGATTGCCGGCGCCGCGGAAGGCGTGACCATCGTCTCGGGCACCAACATGGACGACCTCGGCGAGTTCCGGCCCGGCCTGAACGCGGCGCGTGACCATGGCGTGCGGCATCCGTTCGTCGAGGCCGGGATGGACAAGACGGCGGTGCGCGCGCTGGCGCGCGAGCTCGACCTTGGCGACGTGGCCGATCTGCCGGCGGCGCCATGCCTGTCCAGCCGGGTCGAGACGGGGATCGCCATCGAGGCCGAACAGCTCGCTATGGTGCATGCGGTGGAACGGTTCGTGGCGCAACAACTGCGGCCGCGCACCGTCCGCTGCCGGGTGCGCCGCGCGGGCCTGGTGGTGGAGCTCGACGAGGCGAGCCTGGCGGGGCTGGGTGTCGAAGCGCAACGGGACTTGCGTGAATCGATCCGCTCCATGACTGGCGCCGGGCGCGAAGTGACGCTGGCGCCGTACCGCAACGGCAGCGCGTTCGTGCCGAACCTGCCGTCATGACGCCCGAACAGATGGTGGTGCTCGATCCGGACCGGGTGCGGCGCACCGGCCTGGAGGAAGCGGTGTTCTGCTCCGGCAAGTCGGTCGATCAGATCGCCGAAATCCTGCGGCGCGTCCTGGCCGGCTCCGGCCGCATGCTGCTGACCCGGCTCGCCCGCGACAAGTTCGAGGCGCTACCGGCGGATCTGCGCTGCGCGCTGGAGTACGACCAACTGGCCGCGGTCGCCGTCCTCGGCAGCCGGCACGCGCCGACCGGACGCCACCGCGTCGCGATCGTCGCGGCCGGCACGTCCGATGCGGCCGTGGCGCGCGAAGCGGCGTGCACGCTGCGCTACAGCGGCGAAGACCCACTGGAGGTCACCGACGTGGGCGTTGCCGGCCTGTGGCGGCTGCTGGAGCGGCTGGACGAGATCCGCGCGGCGCGCGTGGTGATCGCCGTGGCCGGCATGGACGCCGCGTTGCCGACGGTGCTCGGCGGGCTCGTCGCCGCGCCGCTGATCGGGGTGCCCACTTCGGTCGGCTATGGCATCGCCCACGGCGGCCACGTGGCGCTGAACTCGATGCTGGCCAGTTGCGCGCCGGGCCTGGCGGTGATGAACATCGACAACGGGTATGGCGCCGCCTGCGCGGCGCTGCGCATCCTGCGGCACGCCGCCGCCTGATCCTCGGCGGCAGGCGCTTGCCGCCACGCCAGGTCAACCAGGGATGACCGAAGGCGGTCGCGATGGCCGCCGCACTGCCACCGATCGTAAAAGAATGCACTCTATGCTTTATATTCTATGTTATATTGCCGCGAGAACGACAGAACAGCATGGCAGGGACCACGTTCAACCGGAGACAAACCAATGCGCTCGATTTCATGGCTTCGCAAGGGCTTGCTGGTGGCGGGCGCGCTCGCCTGCGTGGCTGCCGTCGCGCAGCAGCCGCAACGCGGCGGCGTCCTCAATTTCGGCGTGATCGCCGAGCCTCCTACCTATGACTGCCACGCCGCGGTCACTTTCGCCGTCATCCACCGGGTGGCGCCGCACTACTCCACGCTGCTGAAGTACGAGCAGAACAAGTACCCCAACATCGTCGGCGACTTGGCCGAGAGCTGGTCCGCGTCGCCGGACAATCTGGCCTACACGTTCAAGCTGCGCGCCAACGTCAAGTTCCACGACGGGACGATGCTGACGTCGGAGGACGTGAAGACATCCTATGAGCGCATGATCGCGCCGCCGCCGGGAGTGGTGTCCGCGCGCGCCGGACTGTTCCACAAGGTCGCGAAGGTCGAAACGCCGGACAGGAACACGGTGGTGTTCCGAATGAAGGAGGTCGACGCGTCGATGATCGACGTCTTCGCCTCGCCCTGGAACTGCATCTACAGCGCGGCCAGGCTCAAGGTCGACCCGAACTTCCCGGCGCGCAACATTATGGGCTCTGGCCCGTTCAAGTTCGTCGAGCACGTGGCCGGCTCGCACTGGACCGCCGTGCGATTCGACGACTACTTCCAGAGGGGAAAGCCCTATCTGGACGGGTTCCGCGCCATCACCGCCGGCACCCCGGCCATGCTCAACGCGCTGGAGAGCGAGCAGGTCTTAGCTGAATTCCGCGGCTTCGGGCCGACCGAGCGCGACCGCCTCGTCAAGGCCCTGGGCGACCGCGCCAAGGTGTACGAAAGCGACTGGCTGCTGCACATGCTGATCGACTTCAACGTCAAGAAAAAGCCGTTCGACGACGAGCGGGTGCGCCGCGCGCTGTCGCTCGCGATCGACCGTTGGGGCGGTTCCGCGTCGCTGCGCAAGGTGTCGTCGCTCGGCTCGGTCGGCGGGCTGCTCATTCCGGGCGGCCGCTGGTCCGCGTCCGAAGCGGAGCTGGTGAAGTATCCGGGCTACGGCAAGAACATGGAAGCCAACCGGGCCGAGGCGCGCCGCCTGCTGAAGGAAGCCGGCTACGAGAACCTCTCGTTCACGCTGACCGACCGCAACCTCGCCCCGTACGTCACCGCCGGCATCTATGCCATAGACCAGTGGCGCCAGATCGGGGTGAAGGTGCAGCACCGCCAGCTCGAACTGGCCGCCTACACCACCGCCGCGCGCAGCGGCGACTTCGAGGCGATGATCGACTCGTTCACGGACATCAGCTCCAATCCGACTACCGGCCTCGTGAAGTACACGTCCGCCGACAAGAGCCGTGCGGAGGTGTACACCAACGCGAGCGACCCGAAGCTCGACGAGCTGTACGCCGAGCAGGCTCGCACCATCGATACCGCCAAGCGCATGCGCCTGGTGCGCGAATTCGAGGCGCGCGCGCTGGAGAAGGCCTATGCCATCCCGTTGCTGTACTGGAACCGGATCGTCGTGATGAACAGCCGCGTGCAGGGCTGGACGATCTCACCCGTCCACATGATCTACCAGGACCTGGCCGACGTCTGGCTGGCGCCGCCGAAGAAGTAGGAGCCCGGGCACCCCCTCGGCCCGTGGTCCATCGCCCTCAACCTGTCGCGGGAAGTTGCCGCCAGATGTCTGCGATTCTGAACGAACCACTCCTCGCGGCAGGCGGGAACTGCCCGGCGGCTCCCGCCGCCGCGGCGGCCGAGCCGCTGATCGCCGTCAAGGAACTGAGCGTGGAGTTCAGCACGGCCCGCGGTCCGTTGCGGGCGGTGGACCGCGCCAGCTGGTCGGCCCGCCCCGGCGAGATCCTCGCTATCGTGGGCGAGTCCGGCAGCGGCAAGTCGGTGTCGGCGCTCGCCGTCATGGGCCTGCTCGCGCGACCCGCCGGCCGGGTGGTCGGCGGGCGGGTGCTGTTCGGTGGCCGCGACCTCACCAGGCTGCCGCCCGGCGAGATGCGCGCGTTGCGCGGCCGCGAGATCGGGATGGTGTTCCAGGAGCCGATGAGCAGCCTGAATCCGATCCTCACGATCGGCCTGCAGATCATGGAGCCCCTGGTCCTGCACCTCGGAATGAGCGCGAAGCAGGCTCGGGCGAGGGCGGCGGAGCTGCTGTCGCTGGTCGGGATCTCGGAAGCCGAACGCCGGCTCGACCAGTATCCGCATAACTTTTCCGGCGGCATGCGCCAGCGCGTGATGATCGCTATCGCCCTCAGCTGCAACCCGAAGCTGATCATCGCCGACGAACCCACCACGGCGCTCGACGTGACCATCCAGGCGCAGATCCTGGAACTCATGAAGGACCTGTCCGTGCGGCTGGGCATCACCCAGGTCATCATCACGCACAACCTCGGAATCGTCGCGCGCTATGCGGACCGGGTCGCGGTGATGTACGGCGGCGCCGTGGTCGAGGAGGGCACGGCGGCACGGCTCTTTGCCAGCCCGCGCCATCCGTACACGCGCGGCCTGCTGCGCTCCGTGCCGCGGCTCGACCTGCCGCGTGGACCCACGCTCGCAACCATCGAAGGCCAGCCGCCGGACCTGTCGAGGCCATTGGCCGGCTGCAAGTTCGCCCCGCGCTGCGCGCACCGCATCGGCCTGTGCGACACGCCGCCCCCCATGCATTCCTTCGCCGACGGCGCCCGCTCGGCCTGCCACCGCGACGGTGAACTGTCAAACGTCATCGAGGTGTTGCCGGTGCGGGACGTGCCGCCCGCCGCCGCCGCGTCCGGGCCGCCGCTGCTGGCCGTGCATTCGTTGACAAAGCATTTTCCGGTGCGGGCGACAGGTTCCGCCCGCAGCGCCGTGGTGCGGGCGGTCGAAAACGTCTCGTTCACGGTCGAGGCCGGGCAGACGCTCGGCCTGGTCGGCGAATCCGGCTGCGGCAAGACCACGATCGGCCGCATGATCCTGCGCCTCGAACAGGCCACGCGGGGCAGCGTCCTGTTCGACGGAGAAGACATCCTCACGGCGTCGCCGGGGCGCATGCAGGAACTGCGCAGGCAGGTCCAGGTGATCTTCCAGGACCCGTACAGCTCGCTCAATCCACGAATCCGCGTCGGTGACATCGTCGGCGAATCGCTGCGGGTCTACCGCCGGACCAGCGGCCCGGGCGAGACCGGCCAGCGGGTGGCCCAGTTGCTGGAACAGGTTGGCCTGCTGCCGGACATGGCCAGCCGCTACCCACACCAGCTGTCGGGCGGTCAGCGGCAGCGGGTGGGCATCGCGCGTGCACTGGCCATGGATCCTCGCTTTATCGTGTGCGACGAGGCGGTCTCGGCGCTGGACGTGTCGATCCAGGGCCAGATCATCAACCTGCTGGACGAGTTGCAGCAGAAACAGCACCTCGCCTACCTCTTCATCGCGCACGACCTGGCGGTGGTGCGCCACCTGGCGCACCGCGTCGTGGTGATGTACCTCGGCCACGTCATGGAAGTCGCCGATCGCGACACCCTGTATGCCGATCCGCTGCATCCATACACGCTGGCGCTGATCGACGCCGCCCCGGTGCCGGATCCCGTGCGCGAGCGTGACCGGGCGGCGCGGCCGTTGCGCGGGGAAATCCCGTCGGCCCTGAACCCGCCCGCCGGCTGCGTGTTTCACACGCGTTGCCCGCGGGCGGACGCGCAGTGCCGGATCGAGACGCCGGCGCTGCGCGAAATCAGGCCCCAGCACTTCGCCGCCTGCATCAGGCTCTAGCGATCGCCGGCATGGGCAACTACATCCTCAAACGCGTGCTGCTGATGGTGCCGACGCTGCTCGGCGTGGCGCTGCTGATCTTCTTCATGCTGCGGGTCGTGCCCGGCGACATCATCGAGCTGAAGCTGCGTGGGGACGGCGGCACCGCGTCGGCGGCGATCGTCGAGCAGGAGCGCGAGCGGCTCGGGCTCAACAAGCCGTTGCCGGTGCAGTTCGGCCTCTGGATCAAGGGGCTGGCGACGCTGGACCTGGGCGTGTCGTTGTGGACGAACCGGCCCGTGGTGGAGGAGATCGGCATCCGGATCGGCCTGACGCTGCAGGTCGCCGTCATGGCCGCGGTGATCGCGGCGGTCATAGCGATACCTCTGGGAACGCTGTCCGCACTGTACCGCGACACCTGGATCGACTACCTGCTGCGAATCTTCACGATCGCCGGCCTCGCGGTGCCCTCGTTCTGGCTGGCGATGATGATCATCCTGCTGCTGCTATCGATGTTCGCGTGGGCGCCGCCGGTGACGTACACGCCGTTCATCCAGGACCCGGTCGCCAACCTGTCGCAGCTGATCTGGCCTGCCCTGGCGGTTGGCTATCGATACGCCGCCGTGGTGGCGCGGCTCGTGCGCTCCTCGATCATCGAGGTGATGCGCGAGGACTACATCCGCACGGCCCGCGCCAAGGGACTGTTCGAGAAGACTGTCGTCGTGCGCCACGCGATGGGCAATGCGCTGCTGCCGGCGATCACCGTCTTCGCGCTCGAATTCGCGTTCCTCATCGGCGGGTTGGTCGTGACCGAGCAGGTGTTCAACCTGAACGGCATCGGCCGCCTCTTCGTCGACGCCGTGGCCCACAACGACTACACGCTGATCCAGGCGATCGTGATGCTGATCGCGGTGATGTTCATCGTGGTCAACCTCCTGGTCGACGTGCTGTACAGCGTGCTCGATCCGCGCATCCTCTATCGATAGATCCGGCCCATGTCGTCCGCCCCGAGCCCCCCTGCCTCCGCGCCGCGCGCGCGCGACGGCGCAACCGCGCGCCTCGCGCGCACTGGTCGTCTCTTCTTCAGGACGCAGCCGCTGGGCGCCGCCGGGTTCGTGATGATCGCGATCATGCTGGTGGCGTCGGTCTTCGCCGAGTGGGTGGCGCCGTACGACCCGGTGGCGATCGACTTCGGCGCGATGCTGGCCGCTCCTTCCGGCACGCACTGGCTGGGCACCGATCAGTTCGGCCGCGACATTCTCACCCGCGTCATCCACGGCGCGCGCACGGCGCTGTCGATCGGGTTCTTCTCCTCGTTCATCGGCTGCACGGCCGGGGCCGTGATCGGCATCGCGTCCGCGTTCTTTGGCGGCCGGATCGATCTCCTGATCCAGCGGGTGATCGACGTCCTGCTGTCCTTCCCGATCATCGTTCTGGCGGTCGTCGTCGTCGCCGTGCTCGGCTCGCGCTCGGTCGCCGGCGTCGACCTGAACCTGGTGTTCGCCATCGCCTTGCCGATCCTGCCGAAGGCGGCGCGCGTGATCCGCTCCGCCGCGTTGTCGGTGCGCGAGATGCTGTACGTGGACGCCGCCCGCGCCTGCGGCTACTCCAGCACGCGGATCATGTTCGTGCACATCGCCCCGAACGTGATCGCCCCGTACCTGATCATTCTGACGGCGTACATCGCGCAGGCGATCCTGCTCGAAGCCTCGCTCTCGTTCCTGGGACTGGGCGTCACCGAACCGACGCCGGCCTGGGGACTGATGCTGTCCGGAAGTTCATCTGACTTCTACCGCGAGGCGCCCTGGATGATCATCTTCCCCGGACTGGCGATCTCGCTGTCGGTTTTTGCATTCAACCTGTTCGGCGACTCGCTGCGCGACTGGCTCGATCCGAAATTCAAGACCTGAAGCGCCGCCGGTGCGGCGGCCCAGTCACGGCATGGCGGTGCCGCCGTTGACCTCGATGATCTGGCCGATGACATAGCTGGAGAGTTCGGCGCTCGCCAAGTAAAGAATAGTGCCGGCGCACTCGTCCGCATGGCCGAGCCGCCGGATCGGGATGGTCTTCTTCAGTTTCTCCATGCGCTCGTCGCTCGTGTGCGTGCCGTGGATCGGCGTGTCGATCACGCCCGGCGCGATCCCGTTGACCCGGATGCCGTGGCGCACCAGCTCGCGGGCGAGGCCGCGCGTGTACGTGGCCGCATAGGCCTTCGAGGCGGCATAGAGGCCCGCGCCCGGCGTGCCGCCGCTGCGCGCGGCCTGAGAGGTGACATTGATGATCGCGCCGCCGCCGGCCCCGCGCATCATCGGCACTACGCTGCGGGTCAGCGCCACCATCGAGCGAGCGTTGAGGTGAAAAACTCGGTCGATCAGCTCGTCGTCCGCCTCGGCGAGCGGCACGCGTTGCACCATGTCGCCGGCATTGTTCACGAGCACGTCGATGCGCCCGAAGTGGCCGTGCACGGCCTGCGCGAGGGCATCGAGGCCGCGCGTGTCGAGCGCATCCGCATGGAAGGCCTTCGCCTCTCCGCCCGCGGTGGCGATCCTGGCGACGATGTCGTGCGCCGCCTGTTCGTGCCGGTTGTAGTGCACCGCCACGCGCGATCCACGGCGCCCGAATGCCAGCGCCGCGGCGGCCCCGATGCCGGAGCTCGCGCCCGTGATCAGCACCACCTTGCCCTTCAGGTCGTCCATGCGGCTCGTCCCGTGGTGAATGGCGGCCGCGGCGGCCTACCCGACCACCGGAACGACATAAGGTCCTTCCGGAATGACCGCCAGATCGGGATCGCCGGCGCGGGCCAGCGCCTGCGTCAGCGCACCTTCGACCGAGTCGATCATCTCCACGCCGGTGACAGCGCGGTCGGCGGCGCTCAGGCCGGTCGTATAGAGCTGGACGCGCGCGGCCCGCATCGATTTCAGCTGCATTTCGGTCTGCCACTCGTCGACGTCGGCGAAGCTCTTGGCCAGCAGCGACTGCAGGAACGCGTCCGGTCCCAGCGCGAGCAGGCGTTGCTGCGCGTCCCGAAACTCGGCGGAGCCGATGCCCTCGGAACAGGCCGAGACCACGATCAGGGTGCCGCCGGGCTTGATGATGTCCAGCGGCGTCACCATGCCCTTGACGGTCTGGTAGTAGGTCTTGTCGAGCGGGTGGCCGGCGGAGGACGTCAGGACGGTGGAAAACCTGCGGCCGACCTTCACGCGCGCGTTGTCCGCCACGAACGCCACGGCCGCCAGATGGCTCTCGATCACTTCGCCGAAGTTGACGTACACCAGGTGCCGCTCCTCGTCGATGATCGTGTTGACCGCGTAGACCTCGCCCAGCATGCGGACGATCTCGAGCTGTTCCTCGTGCAGCGGATTGCCCTCGAGGTTGCACTGCAGCGCGGCCGGGTCTTCCATGAAGCGTGCGCTGTGGAAGGTGCGGATGGTGTCCTCGTGGGCCACGCCCGGCGCGATCACCTTGCGGCCACCGGAATAGCCCGCCATGAAGTGCGGCTCGACCAGGCCGGTCGCGATCCGCAGGTCGGCCTCGACGAAACGCCGGTCGAGCTTGACCGGCGTGCGCCGTCCCCGCGTCAGGCCGAGATCGACATGCGCCTCGGCGTCGCGCGCGTAGTGGTTCTCCACGCGGACGGTGGACAGCACCCAGGGATCGCCCACCACCTCGGCCAGCTCCTCGCCGAGATTGGGCCGGTGCAGCCCGGTCGCCACCAGGACGCAGATCTTCGCGGCGGGGATGCCCGCCGCGAGCATGCGCTCGATGAGGGGGCGCAGGAACAGCTGGTTGGGAACGGGCCGGGTGACGTCGCAGATCAGGATGCAGGCGCTGCGGCGGCCGCGCACCAGTTGGTCGAAGGCAGCGGCGCCCAGCGGATTCGCGAGCGCGTGCTCGACGGCGCCGCGCGGGTCCGCAACCCGGGGCAGGGGCTGCTTGGCGATCACGGTCACCCTTGCGCCCGCGGGCAAGGTGACGTTCATGCCTTCGCGGCCATACAGCATGGGAACCGTTGCGTTGCTGTCCACGGCGTAGCTCTCGCTTCCTGTGTTGGGGCAGTCCAGCTTACACGCTTGCCGGCGTGTCCGTGGGCCGGGGGCCACGCGAGCGCGGCAGCCTTTGACATCGCGCATCAACAATGTATAATGCATTCCGTAAAAAATAAAGTTCTTTGGAATCCACCGAATAGGACCTCCATGCTGGAACTAACGAGACAAGCCGCGGAATTCGCCTCCTCGATCCGCTTTTCCGATCTGCCGCCGAAATGCATCGAGGCGTCGCGGGTGGGCATCACCGACTGCGTGGGCGTCATGCTCGCGGGCGCCGACGAGGAGGCGGTGCGCATCGTTGCTTCGCTGGTCCCCGAAGCCGGCGGCCCCGGCTCGGCGCTCGAGATTCCATCCGGGCGAAGGCTCCAGGCCGCCGACGCAGCGCTCGTCAACGGCGCCGCCGCGCACGTGCTGGACTACGACGACGTCGCCCTCTCGGGCCATCCCAGTGCCGTGCTCGTGCCGGCGCTGCTGGCGCAGGGGCAGGCGCTCGGCTGCAGCGGCAGCGAACTGGTCGCGGCCTACGCGGCCGGCTACGAGATCTGGGCGCTGCTCGAAGCGCTGGAACCGGGTGCCTACCACGAACGCGGTTTCCATCCGACGGCGGTGTTCGGCACGATCGCCGCCGCTGCGGCCTGCGCGCGCCTGAACCACCTGGACCGGGGCCAGACGACCCATGCGATCGCGATCGGCGCGTCGATGGCGTCGGGCCTGGTGGCAAATTTCGGCACGATGACCAAGTGCTTCCATGCCGGCCGCGCCGCTCAGTCGGGCATCACCGCGGCACGGATGGCCGCCCGCGGATTCACCGCCGCCGGTGACGCGCTGGAGCATCGGACCGGCTTCATGCGGGCGCACTCGCCATCGTCGCGCCCCGAACTGGAGCGGGCCGATGCGGACCTCGGCCGCACCTGGCGGATGCCGGAGTCGGGAATCAACGTGAAGCGCTATCCCACGTGCTACGGCACGCACCGGGCGATCGACGCCATGCTCGATCTGGTGCTGGAGCACGACCTCAAGCCGCAGGACATCGCGGAGATCCGCGTCCGTACCGGCGTGACCCAGCGCCTGATGCTGCGCAACTCCCATCCGACCACTGGCCTGGAGGCGAAGTTCAGCATGCAGTTCGCGCTGGCGGCCCCGCTGGTGGCCAGACGGGTGGGCCTCGCCGAACTGACGGACGAGTTCGTGCGCCGGCCCGACGTCAGGACGATCTTCGATCAGGTCGTGATCTCGGTGACCGAGGAGAAGGCGGAGCTCGACTTCGCGCCCGACGACCGGGTGAGCGTTGTCCTGAAGGACGGCCGAGTGCTGGCGCATGCGCCCGTGGCGAAGGCAAAGGGCAGCTGGGCCCGCCCGCTGACCCGCGAGGAACTTGCACAGAAGTTCAACGACTGCGCCGCGCGCCAGCTGGATGCGGGCCGCTCGGCGGCGCTGTTCGAGCAGCTCTGGCGCATCCACGAACTGAAGGCGGTCAGCGAACTGCTGCTGGCGAAATGAAGCCGGGCGGCGAGCGGCCACTGCGGACGAACAACGGGAACACCATGCACAGGAACTTTGTCAACGGTCGCTTCGTCGACTGCAGCGGCGCCGAACAGATCGCCGTGTTCAACCCGGCGCGCGGCGTGACGATCTCGCACGTGCCGGAAACGCCCCTGGAAGTGGTCGACGAGGCCATCGGCGCCGCTCGCAAGGCCCAGGTCGCCTGGGGCCGGCGCACCCCGATCGAACGGGCCGGCTACCTGCGCCGGATCGCATCGAAGGTGCGCGACAACGCGGAGGCGATTGCACGCACCATTTCGGAAGAGCAGGGGAAGGTACTGTCGCTGGCCCGCATCGAAGCGAACTTCACCGCCGACTACCTCGACTACATGGCCGAGTGGGCACGTCGCCTCGAGGGGGAAATTGTGACCAGCGACCGCGCCGGCGAGAACATCTTCCTGTTCCGCCAGCCGATCGGCGTGATCGGTGGCATCCTGCCGTGGAACTTCCCCTTCTTCCTGATCGCCCGCAAGCTCGGCCCGGCGCTGCTGACGGGCAACACCATCGTGATCAAGCCGAGCGAGGAGACGCCCAACAACGCGGCCTTCTTCGCGGACCTGGTGTCCCAGACCGACCTGCCGCCCGGCGTCTTCAACCTGGTGTACGGGCGCGGCGCCACCGTCGGCCGGGCGATCGTGCGCAACCCGTCCGTGGGCATGGTGAGCTTCACGGGCAGCGTCGACACCGGCGCGTCGATCATGGCCGAAGCGGCGAGGAACATCACCAAGGTCAACCTGGAACTGGGCGGCAAGGCGCCCGCGATCGTGCTGGTCGATGCGGACATCGACCTCGCCGTCAACGCCATCAAGGCGTCGCGCATCATCAACAGCGGCCAGGTCTGCAACTGCGCGGAGCGCATCTACGTCCAGCGCGCCGTGGCCGAGGAGTTCACCGCCAAGTTCGTGGCGGCGATGCGGCAGGCCCGGTTCGGCGATCCGCTGGCTGACCATACCGTCGACATGGGGCCGCTGATCCACCGCAAGGCGGCCGAGAAGGTGCGGGAGATGGTGCGCCGCGCCACGGCGGACGGTGCCGAGCTCGCCACCGGCGGATCGATGGTGGAAGCGGGCGGCGGCTGCTATTTCGAGCCGACCGTGCTGGTCAACTGCCGCCACGACATGGAGATCATGCACCAGGAGATCTTCGGGCCGGTCGCGCCCATCCATGTGATCGACGGCCTGGACGAAGCGATCGCGAAGGCCAACGACTCGATCTACGGCCTGACCTCGTCCATCTACACGGCCAACCTGTCCGCCGCCATGAAGGCCTGCAACGAGATCCAGGCCGGAGAGACCTACATCAACCGCGAGAACTTCGAGGCGATGCAGGGCTTCCACGCCGGCGTGCACCGCTCGGGCATCGGCGGCGCCGACGGCAAGCACGGCCTGTACGAATACACGCAGACGCACATGGTCTACATCCAGGGCTGACGGGTCCGGGGCCCCGCGTCGCGCGGCCCCGCGGCAGCCACCTTCCCACATGACGATCGGAGCATCCGAATGAGTGACCTCCACACGCCGGCGAGCGCCGGGCTGCGACGCGCGGGGGCCGTCGTCGGCGTCGGCAACAGCGACTGGGTCGGCGACTGGGCCAGGACCCGCAACGGAGAGCAGCCGTCCGACGCCTGCGGCTACGGGTTGGTGGCCTTCGGTTGCGCGCTGGCCGACGCCGGCATTGCCAAGGACGAGATCGACGGCCTGATCGTGGGTCCCACCACGGCCTACGAGCGTGCCGCCGAAGTGCTCGGCATCGATCCCCGCTGGGGCGACCAGGCCGATGCCGTGCAGTCCGTGATCAAGGCGTGCTCGGCGATCCAGTCGGGACTGTGTTCGGTCGTGGCACTGGTGTACGGAAACGACCAGCGCTCGGTCGGCACCCAGTACGGCGGGCCCGCCGCCATGGGCGGCGATGCCTTCCTCTCGTACGTCTATCACGCGCCCTGGGGCCTCACGTCGCAGGGCGCGCTGTACGCGCTCACCTTCCAGGCCTACAAGGAGGCGCGCGGCATGACCGAAGCCGAGCTGGGCGAGGTGGCGGTGGCGCAGCGGCAGTGGTCTTCGCTCAACCCGAACGCCGTCATGCGCAAGCGCATCACCATCGAGGAGTACCTGGCGGCCAGGTACATCTGCCAGCCGCTGCGCCTGTACGACTACTGCATGATCAACGACGGCGGCGTGGCGCTGATCATCGCCGAGGCCGGTCGCGCCAGGCGCATCCGCAAGGACCCGGTGTACATCGAGGCGGTGGGCCGCAGCGACCTGAACCGGGGGGCGACGTCGCTGGCCCCGCGCCTGACCAACTACTACCTGCCGGCGCAGCAGGCGGCAGCGTCGCAGGTGTTCAACATGGCCGGGCTCGGTCCGAAGGACATCGACATCTTCAATGTCTACGACAGCTTCTCCGTCCACATCCCGCTGGCGCTCGAGGGCTACGGCTATTGCGGAATCGGCGAGGCCGGCAAGTTCCTGCGCGAACAGAAGATGGGCCCCGGCGGCGCGTTGCCGATCAACACCGGCGGCGGTCACCTCTCGGAGTCGTACATGCAGGGCTGGAACCACCAGATCGAGTCCGTGCGGCAGCTGCGCGGTGAGTGCGGCGAACGGCAGGTCCCCAACTGCCGCCACGTTCACTACTCGTCGGATGTCGCCGGCAAGGCGGTGTCGATCATCTACAGCCGCTGAGGACCCGTCATGAGCGAAACGCAAGCGAAGACACCGGCGCCCGTGATGGGACTGTTCGATCGCGAGATGTGGAACACCATCCGCGACCGCCAATGGCGCCTGCAGGCCTGCCGCCGTTGCGGTACCTACCACTACCCGCCAGGACCGGGATGCAGCGTGTGCCTGTCCACCGACCTCGAATGGAAGACGCTGTCGGGCGCCGGCAAGATCATTTCCTGGATCGTCTACGAGCGGCAATACCTGCCCGCGTATCCGGCGCCCTACAACGTGATCGCGGTGCAACTGGCGGAGGGGCCGGTCGTGATGAGCAACCTCGAGGGGACTGCGCCAGAAGGCACCTGGATCGGCAGGGAGGTCTCCCTGGTCTACGCCACGATGCCCGACGGCGTCGTGCTGCCGCGGTTCCGGCTGGCTGACACGTCAAGCGCTTCCACCAACCCCGCAGGAGGTGCAGCGCGATGAGCGACACGGAAAGCCGGCCGTACAGCGGCGTGCGCGTCATCGACATGTCGGGGGAGCTCGGCGCGTACGCGGCGCGCCTGTTTGCCGACCTCGGTGCCGAGGTCATCCACGTTGCGCCGCCGCGTCCGGTGCAGGCGTGGGGCGCGGCGCACGCATTCCTCAATGCCAACAAGAAGAGCGTGGTGCTCGACGCGAGCGTTGCGCAGGGGCGCCAGGTGCTGCTCGATCTCGCCGGCACGGCACAGGTCGTGATGCTCGCGGGCGACGAGGCAGGCAGGACGCTGCTGCCGGAGATCGTGGCGCTGCCAGGTCCGCGCGTCGTCTCGGTGTTCTCCTATTTCGGCCTCACCGGCCCATACGGCGCGTTCGTCGGCTGCGACCTCGTCGCGCAGGCGCTCGGGGGCATCACCTGGCTGTCCGGCGAACCCGGCCAGCCGCCGCTGCGGATCGCCGGCGACCAGAGCCTGTTCGTCACCTCGCTGTACGGCGCGGCCGCGACGGCGATGGCGTTCTGGGACCTCGAGGCGCGGCAGGCCTCGCACGTGGTCGACATCTCCGCGCAGGAATGCATCGCCCATTCGCTTCAGAACACGCTGCAGGTGTACGACCTCGAAGGGCGGGTCTTCTCGCGCGGCGGCACCGGCACCCGCGACGCGACCGAGAATCCGTTCGCCTGCCGTGACGGCTATGTGTTCCTGGCGGCGCCACTGGCGGTTCCCGCTTCGTGGAACGGCGTGCTTCAGTGGATGAAGGAAGAGGGTTACCCGCGCGCGGCCCGGTTGCGCGAGCCGGATTGGCAGGACCGTGCCGCTCGCGCGACCGAGCCGATGAAGCACGAATTCAAGTCGATCTTCGAGGAGTTCATCGCCGGCAAGACCAAGTTGGAGCTTGCCGCCGAGGCCCTCGAGCGCAAGATCGTCATGGCGCCGGTGAGCACGGTGGCCGAACTCCCCGACGATCCGCAGCTGGCGTACCGGGGGTACTTCCGCCGGGTGCACGACCGCACCCTCGGCCGCGACCTGCTCTTCCCCGGCGCTCCCTACCGCCTGTCCGAGCCGGTCTGGTCGATCGGGCGCGGTGCGCCGCGGCCCGGGGAAGATACCGAAGCGGTATTGCGCGACCTGCCTGCGCGAGCCGCCAACCCCGATCGCTGAAGGACGCCAGCCCCATGTATCCACAGTTCCTGAAGGGCGTCCGTTTCGCGGACCTCACCTGGGCCGGCGCCGGTCCGTTCTCCACCAAGATCTTCAGCGATTTCGGTGCCGACGTGATCAAGGTCGAAAGCGCCTCCCGGCCCGATCCCGTGCGCGTCGGCGCGCCGTTCCGCGACGGCGTGGCCGGCATCAATCGCAGCGGCTATTTCGCGTCGCGCAACACCAGCAAGCGCAGCCTGTCGATCAACCTGAAGAATCCGGCCAGCCGGGAGTTGATCTTCGACCTGATCCGGCAGGCGGACGTCGTGAGCAACAACTTCGGCCCCGGTGCCATGGAGCGGCTCGGCCTCGGCTACGAGGAGGTCAAGACGATCAAGCCGGACATCATCTACCTGGCCATGCCGATGTACGGGGCCGACGGTCCGCGATCGAACCTGCTGGGTGTCGGCATGACGATCAGCGCGGTGACCGGGATGATGTGGATGACGGGCTACCGGAACGCACTGCCGCTCGGACCCGGAACCCACTTCCCGGATCACGCCGCGAACCCGTACCACGCGGCGTTCGCGGTCCTGGCCTCGCTGCGGCACCGCCGCCTGACCGGGCGAGGCATGAACATCGACCTGGCCCAGGTGGAGTCCACGATCAACTGCATGGGCCTGCCGTTCACGGAGTTCGCGGCCACCGGCTGCGACCCCGAGCGGATCGGAAACCGTTCGCCCGCGCATGCGCCGCACAACGTGTTCCGCTGTGCCGGCGACGACCAGTGGTGCGCCATCGCGGTGCTGACCGACGAACAGTGGCAGCGCCTGTGCGCGGTGATCGGACGTCCCGATCTCGCCGCCGACGCCGGCCTCGCGACCGCGTCCGGACGGCTCGCGCGGATGGAAGAGGTGGAGGCGCAGCTGGTGGCATGGACGGCCAGCCGCGACGCGACGGTCGTGATGAGCCTGCTGCAGGCCGCCAAGGTGCCGGCGGGCGTGGTGGCCGATGCCCGCTACGTGATGGACCGGGACGCGCAGCTGAAGCACCGCGGCTACTGGCAGGAGATCGACCATCCGGAAATCGGCAGCTCCCGCTTCACTTCGCCCCCGTTCCTGCTCGATCAGGAGCGCGTGCAGCTGCGGCGCCCGCCGCTGCTGGGCGAGCACACGGACGACGTGATGAAGGACCTGCTCGGCTATTCCGCGGCGCAGGTGCAGGCGCTGCGCGCGCGAGGCGTTCTCGAATAGCCGTCTTACGCGGCGGCCCGCCGCGGCAGGAAGGTCGAGGCGAGCGTCGCCACCCCGGCGATGACCGCCGCGGCCAGCAGCACGAAGGCCGTGCGGTACGACACGTCGTGAAGCACGGCCCATCCGAAGACGGCCGGTCCCGCGACGTAGCCGAGGAAGACGAAGAAGGTGACGGCGGCCGTCGTCTCGCCGATCCGCTCGGCCGGGGCGAAGCGACCCAGGTCCGAGAGGAACACGCCATTCCAGCCGGTCGACGTGGCGCCGGCGAGCGCCGCCACCGCGTGGATCTGCCACACCGGCCACGAGGCGTCGAGCGACGCCATGCCGGCGAGCGCGGCGGCCGAGGCGGCGCCCAGGCCGATGAGGACGAAGCGCGGCATCCGCAGGCGGTCAGCCGCCCATCCTGCCGCGAGCCGGCCCACGATTCCGGCGATCTGCATGCTCGAAAACGCCAGGCCGGCGGCGACGAGGCCGAGGCGGCCCTGCTCCATCGCGTACACCACGAAGAACGCGAACAGCACGCCCTGTGCCAGAGCGAAACAGACGCCGGCGGCGGCAAAGGCCCGCAGTCCGGCATCGGCGCGCATCGCGAGAAACGGCCGCCGGATCGCGCGCGGATCGAACAGGCACAGCAGCGAAGCCGGGTGCTCGCGTTCGCGGTGCCGGTCGATCGCCGCACGCAGCGGCTGGATCGCGATGGTGATGGCCAGCATGAGCACGCCCGACACGACGCAGGCGACGCGCCATCCGGCCAGATCGATCAGGGGCGGCAGCGCTGCTCCGGCGACGGCGCCGCCGAGCGGCACGCCGGACTGCTTGAGCGAGAAGACGAGCGAGCGATGCCGCGCCGGCGCATACCGCATCAGGACCTCGCTGCCTGCCGTCGCCGACGGGCCGTAGCCGACGCCGATGACGAGCGCGGCGGCGACGAGCAGCCACCAGGCGCCCGGCAGCGCCAGCAGCAGTCCGCCCACGCCGAGCGCCACGCCTGCCTGCAGCGAACGCAAGGGACCGAGCCGAGGCAGCCAGTCGCCGGCGGCCACCAGGAACCACACGGTGCCGGCGGAATGCAGGGCGACGAGGTAGCCGATGTAGGCCGATGGAATATGGGCGGCTTCGACCAGGCTCGGCCCCAGCAGCGGGAACATCCGCGTCTGGAAGGCCGTCAAGGTCTGCATCAGCAGGGTCGCCGTCAGCGCCCGCGCCCACAGCGCGCTGTCCTGCATCGATCGGTCACCTGCGGGCATGCTGGCGGTTGCCAAAAATAAAAGTATATTATATGATGCATTCTACATCATTCGTGCCACGGGGGCCGGACGACGCGGGCGATGCAAGGGTGGATCCTGTCCGTCGTTCGTCGCGAGGAGCTGCGCAGTGAACCCAATGAACAGATTGAAAGACAAGGTGGCCGTGGTCGGCGTCGGCACGACTTCGTACGGCAGTTTCCCGGAGATGACCGATTATGGTTTGGCGGCCCAGGCCTTCAAGGCCGCGCTTGCCGACTGCGGGCTGGCCAAGGACCGGATCGACGGCCTGGGCACCTGCCGCATTCCCTATTACGCGAGGATGGGCGAGGTGCTCGGGCTCGACCCGCGCTGGACCCTGCATACGCCCGGGCACGGCCGCATGTCCGGCATGTCCATCATGGAAGCAGTGCTGGCGCTCGAAGCGGGAGCCGCCGACTACGTGGCGCTGCTGTACACGAACATCGGCCGCTCGCGCCGCGTCAACTACGGTGGCGAGGACAGTGCCGGGTTCTGGGATCCGTGGGGCTTCACCTCGCCCGGCGCCGCCCACGCGCTGATGTTCCGGATGCACATGGAGCGCTACGGCACGACCACGCGCCAGCTCGCGGAAATCCCGGTCGCCTTTCGCCGGCACGCCGCGCTGCATCCGGACGCGGTGATGAAGGAGCCCTTCACGATCGAACAGCACGAGCGCGCGCGGCCGATCGTGGAGCCGCTGCGCCTGCTGGACTACTGCCTGATCAACGACGGCGCCGTCTGCATCATCCTGACGACGGCCGAACGCGCCCGCGACCTGCGCCAGCCGCCGGTGCTGATTTCGGGCTTGGGTGCGCGGGACGCCTTCCGCCGCAGCGCGATCGCGAACTTCGATCCCGAGTTCTGGTACCCGGAGGCGCAGGACGTCGCGCAGCAGGTGTACGGCATGGCGGGGGTGGGCCACGGCGACATCGACGCCTTCATGTGCTACGACAACTTTGCGCCGACGGTGCTGTTCAGCCTCGAAGGGCTCGGCTTCTGCGAGCGCGGCGAGTCGGGCCGCTTCGTCGAGGACGGCGCGCTGGGCCTGGGCGGCCGGCTGCCGACCAACACCGACGGCGGTCACCTGTCCAATTCGTACATGCAGGGGTGGGCCCTGAACGTGGAAGCGGTTCGCCAGCTCCGTGGCGAATGCGGCGACCGGCAGGTGCCGAACTGCGAGGTCGTCCAGTATGTCGCGGTCACGCCCTGCACCCGGTCCATCATCTACACGCGAGGCTGAAATGACGGCGAGACACTACGACAAACCGCTGCCGGTGATCGACCCGGACTCGAAGGGCTACTGGGAGCACGCGCGCCGGCACCGCCTGACGGTGCAGCACTGCGTCGCCTGCGGCGACAAGCACTTTCCACCGGGCCCGGTCTGTCCCAGCTGCCTGTCCGACCGGCAAGAATGGCTGCAGGCCAGCGGCAAGGCAACGCTGGTGTCCTGGGTGAATTTCCATCGCGCGTACTGGGACGGATACCGCGACGAGCTCCCCTACAACGCGTGCCTCGTCCAGCTGGAGGAGGGGCCCCTGGTGATCAGCAATCTTGCCGGCGGCATTCCCGAGAACGTCCGCATGGGAATGCCGCTGCGGGTGGTGTTCGACGACCTCACCGACGTGGTTTCACTGCCACGCTTCGTGCCGGAATGACGACATCGGCAACGGATGGCCAGATGCAGGACGCGGTCGCAGTGCACCTGCAGCCGCTGGACGAAATGGAGCGCGCCGCGCACCGGCTCGTCACGACGCACGAGGGCTGCTGCATGGTCTGGCGCTGCTGGGGCTCGGGGCCACCGTTGGTGCTGCTGCATGGTGGCTATGGCTCGTGGCGGCACTGGATCCGCACGATTCCGGTACTGGCCTCGCGCCGCACCCTGATGGTGGCGGACCTGCCCGGACTGGGGGACTCGGACGAAGTGCCAGCGCCGGCGACGCCCGAGCGCATCGCCGTGCACGTGCGGCACGGCATGCGCGAGCTGGTTGGCGGCCGCGCTCCGGTCGACCTGGTCGGGTTCTCCTTCGGCTCCACGATTGCCGGCCACGTGGCCGCGCAGATGCGCGCTGCCATCGGAACGCTCGTCCTCGTCGGCCCGGGCGCGCTCGGATTGACGATCCGCAGGATCGAACTGCTCAAATGGGACGAAGCGATGGCGGCCAGCCGACGGCGGGAGGTGCTGCGCACGAATCTGTCCCGGCTGATGCTGGCCAAGCCCGACAGCATCGATGAATTGGCGATCCAGATCCAGTATGAGAATACGCGGCGCGCGCGGGTCAAGAGCCGCTCGTTCGCGGCGACCGACACGCTGGCCCAGGCGTTGCGGCGCGCCTGCCCGCGGCGCATGTTCGCGATCTGGGGCGAGCAGGATGCGGTCGCGAGAGGGCTCTTCGCCGAGCGCGAGGCGTTCTTCGGCTCGCTTCGCGCCGACGTTGGCATCCACCTGATTCCAGGCGCCGGCCACTGGGTGGCCTACGAAGCGGCGCAACCCTTCAACAAGGTACTGCAGCAATGTCTGGAGCCCGGGTGAGCGGGCACGCGCGCCGCGCCCGGGTGCGAGCCGGAACTACCTACAATGATGCACATTCCATTGAATATGAATGTGATGAAGACTTCCACGCAGCCGCAGGCCACCACCGAAACGAGAGCGCCCTCGATGATGGGGCTCGAGGGCGTGACCGTGTTCCGCACGAAGGAGGGGCAGGTGGCGGAGTTCCTGCGGGAACGCATCATTTCCGGCCACCTAGTGCGCGGCCAGAAACTGAAGCAGGCGGAACTGGCCAAGATGCTGAACCTGTCGATCACGCCGGTGCGCGAGGCGCTGAAGCTGCTCGAAGCCGAAGGCTACGTGACCGGCTCCTCGCATCGGGGCGCGGTGGTGGCCCAGTTGCACCTGGAGCAGATCGACGAGCTGTACGACCTGCGCTGCCTGCTCGAGAGCCGCCTGACCCGCGAAGCCGCCAAGCGCGTCACGCCGGAAGCGCTGGGCACGCTCACCAAGATCAACAAGGAAATGCTGGCGGCCTTGAACAAGTCGGACCTGGCCGGCGTCCGCAGTGCCAACTTCAGGTTCCACTTCTATTTCTACGGACTGGCGGAGCAGCCGCAGACACTGCAGTTCGTGCGCATTCTCTGGGCCAAGTATCCCTTCGACCTGCTCGCCGTGATGCCCAACCGGCAGGGCGAGGTGATCAAGGAGCACCAGGCGTTCCTCGACGCGCTGGCCGCCGGCGACACCAAGGCGGCGGTCAAGACGATGCAGGCGCATTTCGAGAGCGGGCAGCGCGGGTTCAAGAAGCAGTACAGCGCCTGAGTCCGGCGGTTCCGGACGGAGCACGCCGCGGTCTGCCGCCGCGCCGCGGCCATGTGGAGGGGTGAGTTCATGCAGTTCGACTTTGCGTCGATCAAGCCGGCCGATCGCTACAAGCTGCTGTCGTCGACCATCACCCCGCGGCCGATCGCCTGGGTGTCGACGCTCGCACGTGACGGCACGCTCAACGCGGCGCCGTTCTCCTTCTTCAACGTCTTCGGCGAAGACCCGCCGATCGTCGCCTTCGCGATCAACAGCCGATCGATCGACGACCTGAAGGACACGGGCAACAACGTGCGCCACCAGCAGGAGTTCGTCGTCAACCTGGTCAGCGAAGACCAGCTCCAGAACATGAACGTGACGGCGATCGAGTTCGGGCCCGAGGTCGACGAGTTCGCGCAAGCGGGACTCACGCCGGCGCCATCGGTGAAGGTCAGGACGCCGCGCATCGCGCAGAGCCCGGTGTCCTTCGAATGCCGGCTGATGATGGTGATCGAGCTGGGGATCGCGCGTTCGCTGGTGCTGGGCGAGGTGCTGCTGATGCACGTGCGCTCCGACGCCGTGCGCGATCGCGAGCGTTGCCACATCGACACGCCCCGGCTGAAGCTGGTCGGCCGCATGCAGGGCAACTCGTACGTTCGCACGGCCGACGTGCTGGAGCTGCCGCGCATCTCCGTCCAGGAGTGGGAGGCGCGCGCCGCGGCCGGGCTCGGCGCCAGCTAGGCTCGGGCGGGCGTCGCGTCCAGGGCCGCGACCACGGCTTCGCCCATCGCGGCCGTTCCCACCCGTTGGCAGCCGGGCTGCATCAGGTCGGCGGTACGCAAGCCGCCGGCGAGCACCTTGCGCACCGCCTGCTCGATGCGGTCGGCCGCGTCGTGGCGGTCAAAGGAATGGCGCAGCATCATCGCCGCCGAGAGAATGGACGCAAGCGGGTTCGCGATGTCCCGGCCAGCGATGTCCGGCGCCGAACCATGCACTGGCTCGAACAGGCCCTTGCGACCCTGCGCCATCGAAGCGGAAGGCAGCATGCCGATCGAGCCCGTCAACATGGCCGCCGCATCCGACAGGATGTCGCCGTAGACGTTGCTGGTGACGATCACGTCGAATTGCCTGGGCGCACGCAGCAGCTGCATCGCCGCCGCGTCGACGAACAGGTGCGTCAGTTCGACATCCGGGTACTGCCGTCCGACGGCGGTGACCACCTCGCGCCACAGCAGCATGCTCTCGAGCACGTTGGCCTTGTCGACGGAGCACACCTTGCGCTGTCGCTGGCGTGCGATCCGGAACGCCACGTGCGCGATCCGCTCGACCTCGGACTCGCTGTAGCGGATGGTGTTGAAGGCCTCGCGCTCGCCGCCGGCGGCGGTGCCGAAGCCGCGCGGCTCGCCGAAGTAGGCGTCGCCCATCAGCTCGCGCAGGATGATCATGTCCAGCCCCTGGACGACCTCCGGGCGCAGGGTCGAGGCACCCACCAGCTCGGGAAACAGGAAGGCCGGCCGGATGTTCGCGAACAGGCCGAGCTGCTTGCGCAGGCGCAGCAGGCTGGCGCCCGGCCGCATGGCGTAGGGGATCCGCTCGTCGCCCGGCACGCCGGCGGCGCCGAACAGGATCGCGTCCGCGCTGGCTGCCAGGTCGCTGGTCGCCGCCGGCAGCGGATCGCCGGCGGCATCGACGCCCGCCTGGCCGATGGGCGCCTCGTGCAGCTCGAGCGATGCGCCGGAGCCGACGGCGGCGCGCAGCACCTTGACGGCTTGCGCCGTGACTTCCGGGCCGATGCCATCACCTGGCAGCACTGCGATCTTCATGGGCTTCTCGAAACGATGGGTGTTGAGGGCAAGGCGGTTGCCGGTCAGGCCAGCGTCCGCTCGAACGACTGGATCAGGCCGACCTGGGCGAGCGTGTAATCGATTTCGTCGAGCCCCTCGAGCAGGCAATGCCGGGCGAAAGGCTGGATGGCGAACGCGCTGCGCTCTCCGTCCGGTCCGCGCAGCGACTGTGCCACGAGGTCGACTTCGATCGACGCGCCGGGCGTCTGCCGCAGTTGCCGCAGCAGCCGATCGACCACCGCCTGCTCCTGGCGGACCGGCAGCAGTCCGTTCTTCAGCGCGTTCGCGTGGAAGATGTCGCCGAAGCTCGGCGCGATCACCACCCGGAAGCCGGCGTCGTGGAGCGCCCAGACGGCGTGCTCGCGCGACGATCCGCAGCCGAAATTGGCGCCGGCCACGACGATCCCGGCGCCGGCATAGGCCGGCTCGTTCAGGGCGAAGTCGTGCCGTGGCTGGCCTTGCGCATCCGAACGCAGGTCGCGAAACAGGAAATCGGCGAAGTTGGCCGACCGCGGCTTTTGCAGGTAGCGCGCCGGCACGATCTGGTCGGTGTCGATGTTCGCGCCGGGAAGCGGCACGGCCACGGCGTGGATCTGGCGCAAGGGGGTCATCGCACGGCTCCCGTGCCGAGCGTGCGGACGTCGACGATCCGGCCCGCGATGGCGGCAGCCGCTGCCATCGCCGGGCTCATGAGATGGGTACGGGAGCCGGGTCCCTGGCGGCCACGGAAATTGCGGTTGGACGTGGAAGCGCAGCGCTGGCCGGGCGCCACCTGGTCGCCGTTGGTGCCGAGGCACATCGAGCAGCCGGCATGACGCCACTGGAAACCGGCGGCCATGAATGTCTCATGGAGTCCCTCCGTCTCGGCCTGGCGCTTGACCAGCCCCGACCCGGGCACGACCCAGGCCTGCACGCCGGCGGCGACCCGCCGTCCGTGCACGACGGACGCCGCGCTGCGCAGGTCCTCGATGCGGCCGTTGGTGCAGGAGCCGATGAACACATGGTCGATCGGCACGCCGGCGATCGCCTGGCCCGCCTCCAGACCCATGTAGCCGAGCGTCGACCGCATGGCTTCGCGCGCCGAGTCGCTGGTCGCATCCTCGAGCCGGGGCAGGCACCCGGTGACGGGGATCGCTTCTTCGGGACTGTTGCCCCACGTGACCGTCGGCACGATCGCCCGCGCATCCAGCGCCACCTCGCGATCGAAGCGTGCGCCGGCGTCGCCGGCCAGTGTCTGCCAGCCCGCGACGGCCTCTTCCCACGCCGCGCCGCCGGGCGCGAACGGCCGGCCGCGCAGCCATTCAAAGGTCTTCTGGTCCGGAGCGATCAGACCGGCACGGGCGCCCAGTTCGACCGACATGTTGCAGACGGTCATGCGGCCCTCGATCGACAGGTCGCGGATCGTGCTGCCGGCGTATTCAATGGCATGGCCCGTGGCGCCGGCGGCGCCGACCTGCCGGATCACGGCCAGGATCACGTCCTTCGCGGTGACGTACTGGCCCAGCGGTCCGTCGACGGTCACCCGCATCTTGCGCGGCTCATACAGCCACAGGGTCTGCGTCGCCAGGACATGGGCTACCTCCGAGGCGCCTATCCCCAGCGCGATCGTGCCCAGCGCGCCGTGCGTGGCGGTGTGGCTGTCTCCGCACGCCAGGACCATACCGGGCAGTACCAGCCCCTGCTCGGGTCCGACCACGTGGACGATGCCCTGCCGCTCGTCGTCGAGGCCGAAATAGCGGATCCCGGCCTCGGCACTGTCGCGCTCCAGCGCCGTCGCCATGGCGCGCTTCTCGGCATCGGCGATGGCATCCGGATCGCGGCTGTCGGTGGGGACGTAGTGGTCGGGCGTGGCGAACGCGCGGCCGGGTACCCGCACTGGCAGCTTGCGCTGGCGCAGCATCTCGAAGGCCGGCGCCGAGCCGTCCTGCACCAGATGGCGGTCGATGTACAGCAGGCTCTGGCCGTCGTCACGCCTGGTGACGACGTGGTGATCCCAGATCTTCTGGAAGAGCGTGCGAGGCGGAACGTCTTGCGGCATGAGGTGTGAAGCGCGAAAGGAGCGCAGCAGCGTCTCAGTCGAGCTTGGCGCCCGAGGCCTTGACGACGTCGGCGTAGCGCGCGACCTCGGAAGCGACGAACTTGCCGAACTCCTCGGGCGAGCCCCCGCCCATGTCGGCGCCGAGCGCGGCCAGGCGCTTCTTCATCTCGGGGTCGCGCAGCACGGCATTGGCCTCGGTGTTCAGGCGGCTGACGATCTCGCGCGGCGTGCCGGCCGGCGCCATCAGCCCGTACCAGGCGGACGAATAGACGCCGGGGATGCCGGCTTCTTCGAAGGTCGGCACGTTCGGCAAGGCCGGCGAGCGCGTCCTGGATGCCACGGCCAGGGCCCGCATCCGCCCGGACTGCACGAAGGCGATCGGACCGGTGGTGTCGATCATGAACGAGATATGGCCGGCCAGCAGGTCCTGCTGCGCGATGCCCGCGCCCTTGTACGGCACGTGCATCATGTTGGTACCCGTCACCGTGCCCAGGATGGCGGCGGCCAGGTGCTGCGAGGAGCCCACGCCGGCGGACCCGTAGGTGTACTTGCCGGGCGCGGCCCGCGCCGCGTCGACCAGATCCTTGGCTGTCTTGATCGGCGAATTGGTCGCGACGACCAGGATGTTGGGAACCGTGGAGACGTACACGATCGGCTCGAAGTCCTTGATCGGATCGAAGCCGAGGCGCGAATAGAGGTGGGTGTTGACCGCATTCGGGCTCACGGAGCCCATCACGATCGTGTAGCCGTCCGGCCGCGCCCGTGCCGCTGCTTCCGTGCCGATGTTGCCGCCGGCGCCGCCGCGGTTGTCGATCACGATCGGCTGTCCCAGCCGTTGGGAGAGCGGCTGGGCGATGAGCCGCGCCATGGTGTCGACCCCGCCGCCCGGCGCGAACGGCACGATCATCACGATCGGCTTGACGGGATAGGACTGTGCGGACGCCGCGCCGGCGAACGCGCACAGCAATGATGCCAAGAGCTGGAACAGTTTCATCGGTGTCTCCTCGCTGGATCAATGTGAAGCACAGTGACGACGGGATGCCAGTCTCATCGGGTCGCCGTATTCATTCTCCGGGCCGGCCTGCGGCGGCCTGGCAATGCTGCGGGGCAGTTGCGATTGCAAGCGTACGGCGCATTTTATACAATGCATCATATGTGATGTCCAGCGAGTGTGCAACGTCCGCGCACCGCAATCCTTTTCGAGAAAGAAGCGTTCATGCCTGAATCACCGAATGCCCAGGCCGCCGGCAAGCCGGGCATGCTGTCCGGGTTGCGAGTCGTCGAAACTGCCGATGAGCTCGGCGAGTACTGCGGCCTGCTGCTCGCCGGCCTGGGGGCCGAGGTCATCAAGGTGGAGCCGCCCGGCGGCAGCCCGACGCGCCGGATCGGCCCCTTCGCGAACGACCAGGCCGATTCCGAAAAGTCGCTCTTCTTCTGGAACTACAACCGGGGCAAGAAGTCCGTCGTGCTCGATCCGGGTCTCCAGGAGGACCGTGCCTGCCTGCTGAAGCTGCTGGGGGCCGCCGACATCTTCCTGGATTCCACCGGCGGGGACTTCGTGCGCCAACTGGCGTGCGCCAAGCCGCTGACCGAACTGTTCCCGTCGCTGATCGTCGCGCGCCTGACGCCGTTCGGCGACACCGGCCCGTGGAAGGACTTCAAGGGGTGCGACCTGATCCACCTCGCGCTCGGCGGCGTGATGATGAACTGCGGCTACGACGCGGATCCGTCGGGCCACTACGACGTGGCGCCGATCGCGCCCCAGGTCTGGCATGCCTATCACATCGTCGGCGAGCAGCTGGCGGTCGGCATCGTGGCGGCGTTGCTGCATCGGCAACGCACCGGCGAAGGCCAGGACGTGTCCTGCGCCGTGCATGAGGCGGTCTCGAAGAACACGGAGCTCGACCTGATGTCGTGGGTCATGCGGCGCGCGCCGCTGTATCGCCAGACGGCGCGGCACGCGGTGGAAAGTCCGAGCCGCTCGCCGAACATCAGCCATACCAAGGACGGCCGCTGGTACATGACTTGGGGCGTCTCGGCCAAGGACGAGGCGAACCTCGTTCCATTCCTCGAGCGCTACGGGATGGCGGCAGACCTGCAGACACCCGCGGATGGCGCCGACCTGACGGCCCGCTCGATCCCCGGATCCGCGGCGACCGACGAGCACACCATGCACACGCTCGACGTCATCCAGCGCTTCGTGCGCTCCTATCGCTACGAGAACGTGCCATGGCGCGAGGCGCAGAACGCGGGGCTGCTGTGGGCGCCGGTGCGCAAGCCGCACGAGAACGTCACGGACGGGCACTGGCTGCAGCGCGGTACGTTCGCGGACGTCGAGCACCCTGAACTGGGCAGGACGTTCCGCTATCCCACCAGCAAATGGCTCAGCACGGCCACCGCATGGCAGACCGGCCGACGCGCGCCGCTGCTGGGCGAGGATGGCCAGGCCATCAGGGCGCTGCTCGCCCGCAACGACCTGGCGCCGTCCCAGGTGCGCGCCGGCGCGCGCAGGTCGCCGCCGCAGCGGCCGCCGCTGCTGTCGCCGCACCAGCGCCCGTTTCCGCTGCAGGGCATTCGCATCCTGGACTTTTCTTGGTTCCTTGCTTCCGCCGGCGGCACGCGGTTCCTCGCCGCACTGGGCGCTGAAAGCCTCAAGGTCGAATGGAAAGCCAACCCCGACACCCGCCTGGCGGCGATGGCGCCGATCGGCGGCCGGGAGGCGCGCCGGAGCGCGACGGGGCCGTTGCCGGGGGTGACGGACCCCGACATGGGCGGCCAGTTCAACAACAAGAACTCGGGCAAGCGCGGCCTCTCGCTGAACGTGCGGCATCCGAAGGGGCTCGCCATCGCTAAGGCGCTGGTGCGCCAGTGCGACATCGTCGCCGAAGGATTTTCCCCGGGCGTGCTGGACCGCCTGGGGCTGGGCTACGACGTGCTGCGCTCGATCAAGCCCGACATCATCTATGTGCAGCAGTCGGGGATGGGCGGCGTGGGCAGCTACGGCCGCTTCCGCACGGTCGGACCGGTCGCGGCCTCCTTCGCCGGCACCACGGAAATGTCGGGCCTGCCGGAGCCCGCGATGCCCGCCGGCTGGGGGTATTCGTATCTCGACTGGGTCGGCGCCTACGGCTTCGCGCTCGCCACGCTGGGGGCCCTGTACCACCGCGAGCGCACCGGCGAAGGGCAGTGGATCGACTCGTCGCAATGCGAGGCCGGCATCTTCCAGACCGGCATTGCCACGCTGGACTGGTCGGTCAACGACCGGGAGTGGCACCGCCATGGCAACCGCTCGCCCTACAAGCCCGCGGCCCCGCACGGGGCCTATCGCTGCGCAGGTGACGACCGGTGGCTGGCGATCGCATGCTTCGACGAAGCGCAGTGGGCAAGCCTGCTGCGGGTCTCCGGGCTCGCCCATCTGGGCAACGATCCGCGCTTCGCCACCCTGGCCGCTCGCCTGCTGCACCAGGACCAGCTCGACACGACGGTGACCGGGTGGACCCGGACCCAGGATGCGCACGCCTGCATGCTGGCGCTGCAGCGCGCCGGCGTGCCGGCGGGCGTGTGCCAGACGGCGGGCGACCGCTGCGACAGCGACCCGCAGCTCGCCGCGCTCAACTGGCTGACCGAGGTGACCGGCACGAAGCTCGGTACCTGGCCGGTCGCCGAGTTTCCGGTCAAGCTGGCCCGGACGCCGGCGCACAGCGGCGGCCCGATCGGCCGCGGCGCGCCATGCTACGGCGAAGACAACCACTTCGTGCTCACGGAGATGCTGGGGCTGTCGCCGGCCGAGATCCAGGCGCTGGAGGAGCAGGGCGTCATCTGACCCTGGTGCCGCCCTTGCGCGCGGCGGCCGCGCCTCGATCCGGGGAGAACCTGTTGACGGCCGAATCTGCATGTCGTATTCTGCATCAAATACAATGCATTGTAGATCGCATCCACCAGAGGAGATCCCAGTGAAGCAAGCACTTGTCTCGATCGCAGCCGCGGCGTCGCTCGGCATCAGCCTCCTGACCGCAGCGGCGCCCGCTCGGGCCCAGGAGGAGTTGAAGATCGGTGTCATCGCCGCCCTCTCCGGAGGTGGCACCGGGTGGGGCCTCGGGCTGCAGCGCGGCGTGCAGCTCGCCATCGACGACGCCAACGCGAAGGGCGGGCTGAAGGTCGGCGGCAAGACCTACAAGCTAAGGCAGGTGGCCTACGACGACCAGTACAACGCCGCCCAGGCGAAAACGGCCGCCGAACGCCTGGTCAACGAGGAAAAGGTCAAGTTCATCTTCGGCCCGGTCGGCTCGCCGGGCGCGCTCGGTTCACTGCCGGTGACGCAGCCGGCCAAGGTCCTGCAGTTCGTGGACGGCTACGCGCCGGCGATCCTGAAGAACGAATGGAACGGCGGCTACGTCTTTCGCATCGGCAACAGCAACCAGGAGTTCGCCGAGCCGATCGTGAAGTGGATCAAGCAGACGATGCCTAACACCAGGAAGGTCGGCATGATCGCGCCGAACGACGCGGTCGGCCAGGCCGCCGTCCCGATCCTCGTCAACGCCTACAAGAGGCAGGGCTACGACGTCTGGATCGAGTACTACGAGCGCGGCTCCAAGGAATTCACGCCGCTGCTGGTGCGCATGATGGCCCAGAACGTGGACCTGTTCGAGTTGAACAGCAACGCGCCGGGCGAGGCGGGGCTGCTCGTGAAGCAGGCGCGGCAGGTCGGCTTCAAGGGTCCGATGATCCAGTCCGGCGGCGCCGGCGTCGACGAGATCATCGAGATCGCGGGGCCGCTGGCCGAGGGGTTCCTGAAGTACGACGTGATCGACGCGGGCCTGCCGCGCGTCAAGTTATTCCTCGACGCCTATTCGAAGAAGTACACGGGAATCCTGAACGGCCTGTCGCCGGTGTACTACAACGCCGCGCACGTGGTGCTGGAAGCGATCCGCCGCGCCGATTCCCTCGACACGACAAAAGTGCGCAACGAACTGGAGAAGATGGGAGGCTGGGACGCGCCGGTCTTCGGCAAGGTCATCTGGACCGGCAAGGAAATCTACGGCAACGACCACCAGCTGTTCCACGCGTTCCTGATCAAGGAAGTCAAGGGCGGCAAGGGCGTCATCAAGACGGTGGTCCAGTCGCAGTAAGCGAACGGGCCCCACCGGCCCGACCCGGGCGGCATCAAGCCACCCGGCGGACCGGCGCGGCATCGCTTCAAGGAAACCGGCATGTTCTCGACCACCGTCCTGGCGCAGGTCGTCGTCAATGGCATCGGACTCAGCGCCACCTACATCCTGGTGGCGCTCGGGTTCACGCTGCTGTTCGGCATCATGCGCGTCGTCAACTTCGCGCACGGCGCATTCGCGATGCTGGGCGGCTACGCCCTCTACTACGTGTACGGCAGCTTCGGCGTGCCCTACATCATCGCCGCGCCCCTCGCCGCCCTGCTGGTCGCCACCGTGGCGCTGGTGCTGGAGCGGCTGGTGTACCGATTCTTCTACCAGAAGATGTTCCAGAGCATGATCGGACTGCTCGGTCTGGACATGGCGATCATGTTCACGGCGGTGATGGTGTGGGACTCCCACGAGCGCTCCATTCCGCCGACCGTGAGCGACATCCTCCAGATCGGCGGCGTGATCGTGCCGGCCGACAAGCTCATCATCTCGGGGGTGGCGGGCGCCGCGCTGCTGGCGTTCTACCTCTTCACGAAGTTCTCGCGCTACGGCCTGGCGATGCGCGCTGCCGCGCAGGACATGGAGATCGCCGAGGCGCAGGGGGTGAACACGGTCATGATCTACCGCCTGGCGTTCTTCATCGCGATCTTCATGGCGGCCCTGGCCGGCGGCTTCTACGGGCAGACCTACGCGCTCTCGCCGATGATGGGCGAGCGGCCGCTGATGATGGCGTTCATCGTCGTGATCCTGGGCGGCATGGGCAGCATTCCGGGTGCCGCGCTCGGCGGCATCCTGCTCGGGTTCGCCGACAGCTTCCTCGCCACCTTCTACGGCGGCTCGGTGTCGGTGTTCCTCTCCTTCGGCGTGGTGATCCTGCTGCTGATCTTCCGACCCTGGGGGCTGATGGGGACGCCGGAATCATGAACACGAGCAATCCGTCCTCCACGCTGGCCAGCTCCGGCCTGCCGCCGGGAGCGGTGCCGCGGCCGCGCCGCACGCCCGCGGGCGCTGGCACGTTCCTCAAATGGGCGGCCGTCGCGATACTGGCCGCGCTGGTGGCCGCCCCGTTGCTGGTCAACGAGCGCTTCTTCCTCACCGTGGCCGTCATGGTCCTGATCAACGCGATCGCCGCCGCGTCCCTGCACCTGATCATCCGCATCGGCCATGTGTCGCTGGCGCACGCCGCGTTCATGGGCCTCGGCGCGTACGCGTCGGTGCTCACGGTGATGAAGCTGGGACTGCCGTTCGGCGTCGGCGTGATCGCGGCGTTCCTGTGCCCCGCGGCCCTGGCGCTGGCCATCGGCCCGCTGGTCCTGCGGCTGACCGGCAAGTACTTCGTGCTGGTCACCTTCCTGTTCGGCGAGATCGTGCGGATGGTCTTCGTCGAATGGAAAGGCCTGACCGGCGGCGGCAACGGCATCTTCGGCGTCCCGCCGCCGTCGCCCGCATTCCTCGACCCCAGGGCGTTCTACTACCTGAGCCTGGGCTTCGCCGTCGTGATCATCGGATTCATCGCGCGCATCCTCACCTCGGAGATCGGCCGGGCGATGGATTCGATCCGCGAGGGCGAGCGGCTGGCCGAGTGCTCGGGCGTGCCGGTGCTCCGGTTCAAGGTCCTGGTCTTCGTGCTCGGATGCGGGCTGGCCGGAATCGCCGGCGCCCTCCAGGGCCACTTCGTGCGGTACATCGACCCGACGTCGTTCTCGATGATCCAGTCCCTGAACCTGGTCGTCATGAACGTGATCGGCGGCATGTACACGCTGGTCGGGCCGATGATCGGAACGATCTTCCTGGTGGTGCTGCCCGAACTGCTGCGCGGCTACGTCGAGCTGCAGCGGGTCTTCTTCGGCATCATCCTGATCGTCGTCATGGCGTTCCTGCCCGGAGGGCTGGCGGATGCCGGCAAGCGCGTGGCCACCCTGGCGGAAAAGCGCTTCGGCGCGCGGAGCCGGCCATGAGCGGCCTGCTCCAGGTGGAAGGGCTGACCCGCCGCTTCGGCGGCCTAGTCGCCGTGTCGGACCTGACCTTCCATGTCGACGAGCACGAGATCCTCGGCATCATCGGACCCAACGGCGCCGGCAAGACCACCGCGGTCAACCTCGTGAGCGGCGTGATCAGGCCCACCGGCGGCAAGGTGACCTTCGACGGCAGGCCGGTGACGGCGAAGAGCCCGCACCTGCTCGCGCGCATGGGCCTGGTGCGCACGTTCCAGTCCACCACCGTGTATGGCCAGCGGACGGTGCGGGAGAACGCCCTGCGCGGCGCGTACCTCGGCATGTACGCCGGCTTCTTCGGGTCGCTGGTGAACTCGAGCCGCGCCAGGCGCCTGCGCGCGGAGTCCGAGCAACTGGTGGACGAACTGCTCGAGTGGCTGAGCCTCACGGACGTGGCCGATGCGCCCGCCGGCAGCCTGCCATACGGCTACCAGAAGACCCTGGGAATGGTCATCACCCTGGCGACCAAGCCGCGCCTGGTGATGCTGGACGAACCGGTCGCGGGCCTGAGCGCGGACGAGGCCGACCACGTGCGCGACACCATCCTGAAGATCCGCAGCCGCGGCATCACCGTCATCGTGATCGACCACAACATGCGCTTCATCAAGGGGCTGTGCGACCGCGTGATGGTCATCAACAACGGGCACGAGCTGGCGGTCGGCTCGCCGGCCGACGTCCTGTCGAACCCGCTGGTCATCGAAGCGTATCTCGGGAGAGGCCATGCCACAGCTCACGGTTAGGGACCTGCAGGTCCGGTACGGCCGCATCATGGGCACCCAATCCGTCTCGCTGGAGGTGAGCGAGGGCGAGATCGTGGCCCTGGTGGGCAGCAACGGTGCCGGCAAGAGCAGCACGCTCAAGGCCATCCTGGGAATGGCGACCCGGGCGGCCGGGGAAATCACGTTCAACGGCATCGACCTGGGGCGCATGAAGCCCTCGGACGTCGTCGGGCTGGGCATCGCCTTCTCGCCGGAGGGGCGGCGCGTCTTTCCCCAGCTGTCGGTGGAAGAGAACCTGCGGATGGGCGCGTACACCCGTCCCGCGGACGAACTGCGCGAACGCGCCGAGCAGATCTACGGGTACTTTCCGCGGCTGCGCGAGCGGTCCAGGCAGCAGGCGTCCAGCCTGAGCGGCGGAGAGCAGCAGATGCTGGCCATCGGACGCGCCCTGATGTCGCGTCCCAAGCTGTTCCTGCTGGACGAGCCGTCGCTCGGGCTCGCGCCCATCATCGTGGAGCGCATCGGCGAGATCCTGCGGGAGATCCGCGAGCGGGAAGGCCTTTCGGTGATCCTGGCCGAACAGAACGCCTACTGGGCGATGAACCTGGCGTCGCGCGCCACCATTCTGGAACTGGGACGCTCGGTGAAGTCGGGGCCTACCGCCGAACTGCTGCGCGATCCCGCGGTGCGCAACGCGTACCTGGGTGCGTGACATGGAACCGCCCCGGCCGGCAACCGCGCGCCAGCCGGCGGGCGTCAGCAACGAATGAGCGCGACAGAGGTGTGGAAATGACCTTGTTCATGACGGATCAGTCCTCGAAGCCCGGCCAGTTCGGACGGATCTTCGCCGTGCGGCCCCAGTGGCTGGCCCAGCAGCCGGCCGAGCCCGTCCTGGAGCCCGACATCCCGATCATCGACACGCACCACCACCTGTGGGACTACCCGAACAACCGTTACCTGATCGACGAGATCACGGCCGACCTGCGCTGCGGCCACAACATCGTCGGCACCGTGTTCCTCGAGTGCAATGCGATGTGGCGCCGGGCCGGCCCGGCCGAAATGCAGCCGGTGGGCGAAACCGAATTCGTCGCGGGTATCGCGGCCATGAGCGACAGCGGCGGCTACGGACCCACGCGCATTGCGCAAGGCATCGTCGGCTTCGCGGACCTGGCGCTGGGCGAGCGCGTGCGGCCGGTGCTCGAGGCCCACCTGCGCGCCGGCGGCGGGCGCTTCAAGGGCATCCGCTACGCGACGGGCTGGGATGCCAGCCCCGTCATCGGCAACAGCCATTCCGGTTCCGGCCCGCACGTGCTGCAGCAGCCGGAAGTGCGCAAGGGGCTGCGCCAGCTCGCCGACCTCGGCCTGTCCTTCGACGCCTGGGTGTTTCACCCGCAGCTGCCGGACGTGGTGGAAGCGGCGCGGGCGTTGCCGGAGCTCGCGATCATCATGGGCCACTGCGGCGGCCCGCTGGGCTACGGCCCGTACGCCGGCCGCAAGGACCAGGTGTTCGCGGAGTGGAAAGCGTCCATGACCGAGCTGGCCAGGTGTCCCAACGTGGTGGTGAAGCTCGGCGGCATGCTGATGCGGCTGGCCGCGTTCGATTACCTGTCGCGCCCGCAGCCGCCGACGTCGGCGGAACTCGCGGACTATTGGGGCCCGTACATCACGACCTGCATCGAGCTGTTCGGTGCCGACCGGTGCCTGTTCGAGAGCAACTTTCCGGTCGAGAAGATGGGAACGGGCGCCGCGATGATGTGGAACGCCTTCAAGCGCATTACCGCCGGCGCCTCGGCCGTCGAGAAGCTTGCGCTGTTCAGCGGTACCGCGCGCCGCGTCTACCGGCTGCCATGAGGGCGTGGCCCCACCGGATCAACACCAGAGAGAGCATGCGATGAAGAAGCTCCTGAACCGCCCGGCCGATTACGTCGACGAGGCGCTGGACGGATTGTGTGCCGCATTTCCGGGGTATCGGCGCACCGGCCGGGCCGCGCGGGTGGTCGCGCGCGCCGCGGGACCCGTGCCCGGCCGCGTGGGCGTGGTGACCGGCGGCGGCTTCGGGCACCTGCCGGTGTTCGCGGGCTACGTCGGCGAGGGCATGCTCGACGCGTGCGCCGTCGGCGACGTCTTCGCCGGCCCGCCGGCGGACATCTGCGCCGAGGCGATCCGGGCCGCGGACGGCGGGGCCGGTGTGCTGTGCGTCCTGGGCAACTACGGCGGCGACCGCATGAGTTTTGCCCAGGCCTGCGACGAGGCGTCCGATGAAGGCGCCGCCACGAAGACCGTCATCGTCGCCGACGACGTGGCCAGCGCCGGAGTGGCCGAACGCCACAAGCGGCGCGGCGTTGCCGGGATGATTCTTGCCTTCAAGGTGGCCGGTGCCAGCGCCGCGCGCGGCGACGGGCTGGACACCGTGGCGGAATTGGCCGGCCGCGCGGCGGACCGGACGCGCTCGATCGGCATCGCCCTGTCGCCCTGCCTCATCCCGGGGGCGACGGCGCCCGGCTTCACGGTGGCCGACGGGATGGTCGAGATCGGCATGGGCATTCACGGCGAGCCCGGGATCGAACAGCGCCCGTTGCCGACCGCGGACGCCGCTGCGACCGCGATGGTAGAGCGCCTGCTGGCCGACCGCGGAGCGGCGGGCGGGCGGGTCGCAGTGCTCGTGAACAGCCTCGGCGCCACGCCGCTGGAGGAACTCCTGATCCTCTACCGCAAGGTGTCGTCGCTGCTCGGCACGGCCGGCATCGACATCCGGCGCCGGTACGTCGGCCACTACGCGACGTCGATGGAGATGGCGGGCTGCTCCGTCTCGCTGCTCGACCTGGACGACGAACTCGATGGCCTGCTGGACGCACCGACAGCGTGCCAGTTCTGGCCGGCGCGGGCATGCTGACGACCGCGCAGCTCGGGCGGGCCATCGCCGCCATCGACGCGCGCATCGCCGCCATCCGCGATGAGCTCAACGCGGCAGACCGCCATCTTGGGGACGGCGACACCGGCATGACGGTGGCGCAGGTCGTGGCCGGGTGGTCGGCCGTCGCCGCAGACCTTCCGGCCGACGTGGGGGCGGCCCTGCTGGCACTCGGCCGCGAGACGAGCCGGTCGACCGGCTCGAGCCTGGGATCGGTGTTCGCGATGGCCCTGTCGGCCGCCGGCCGCGCCGTGCGCGGCAGGGAGGACCTCTCGCGCGGCGACATCGTCGCGGCCCTGGCGGCGGCGACGAAGACCGTGGCGGAGCGCTCCGGCGCAGCCCCCGGAGACAAGTGCGTTCTCGATTCGCTCATGTCGATCGAGCGCCAGCTCGCGCTGGCCGGTGACGACGCGGACCTGCTGGCGCAGGCGCAGGCGGCAGCGCATGCGAGCCTGCTGGAGTTTCGCGCCCGCGAATCGAGACTCGGGCGTGCCCGGATGTATGGCGCCAGGTCGATCGGGCATGACGATCCAGGGATGTTGGCCGTGGTGCTGCTGCTGGCGCAGGTGCAGGCAGCAGCGGACGGCGCGCCCGGTTGACCGGCGCCACACCCCTCGACACCACCGAAAGGGTCATCCGACTGCAGCGCGATGCCGGGAACGACGAATCTCCGTTGATTCGGCACCCCGAGAAGGCGGGCGCGGCGAACCGGTACAGTGCTGGCCGTGCAACGCGACGATTCTCCCGGCGCGGCGAAAGCCGAAGCGCCGCCCGATGGCCTTCCGGCCCCCGCCCGCTACTGGTCCATCGCCGTCATCCTGCTGGGCATCACGCTCACGGTGCTCGACGGGTCGATGGTCAACCTCGCCCTGCCGGGCATCGCGCGGGACCTGCAGGCGGCACCGGCCGACTCGATCCTGGTGGTCAACGCCTACCAGATCGCGACGCTGGCGCTGCTGCTGCCGTGCGCGGCGCTGGGCGACCGCACCAGCTACCGCCGGGTCTACCTCGGCGGCATGGCCGTGTACGCGGCCGGTGCGCTGGCCTGCGTGCTGGCGCCGTCCCTGCCGCTGCTGATCGCCGCGCGGGCCCTGCAGGGCGTGGGCGCCGCGGGCATCATGGCGGTCAACCCGGCGCTGGTGCGGCTCACCTATCCGGGCAGCCTGCTGGGGCGCGGCATCGCGCTCAATTCGGTGGTGGTCGCGACCTCCGCCGTGGCGGGACCCACCGTGGCAGCGGCCGTGCTGTCGGTGGCCAGCTGGCACTGGTTGTTCGGCCTGAACATTCCGCTCGGCCTGGTGCTGCTGGTGCTGGGCGCACGCACCCTGCCCCATAACGTCGCGCGCCCGGCGGCGCTGCCCCGCCTGCGCACCGCGGACATCGTGCTCAACGTGCTGTTCTTCGGGCTGCTGTTCATGGGCATGAACACCTTGAGCGCCAGTCCGGGCGACTCCGCGCACAGCGCGCCGCCGCCCACCGGCCTGGCACTGCTGGCCGCCGGCCTGGCGGTCGGCGTGGCCTATGTGCGGCGCCAGCGGGGGCAGGCGTCTCCGCTGCTGCCGGTGGACCTGTTGCGCATTCGCGTCTTTGCCCTGTCGATGGCCACCTCGGTCGCGGCCTTCGCCGCCCAGGTCCTGGCGTTCATCGCCCTGCCGTTCCTGATGCTCGACGTGTGGCACCTGAGCGCGATGCACGCCGGCCTGCTGCTCACGGCCTGGCCATGCGGCATCGTGCTCGTGGCGCCGGTGGCCGGCACGCTGATCGGCCGGCACCAGGGCGGGCTGCTCGCCGGCACCGGACTCGCGATCCTGTGCGCCGGGCTGTTGCTGCTGGCGCTCATGGATGGCGAACCGTCGACGGTGCAGGTGGCGTGGCGCCTGGCGCTGTGCGGGATCGGCTTCGGCCTGTTCCAGTCCCCGAACAACCACACCATCGTCACCAGCGCGCCGCTGGCCCGCGCCGGCGCCGCCAGCGGCATGCTCGCCACGGCGCGCATCACCGGGCAGACGACGGGCGCCGTCCTGGTCACGCTCATCTTCTCCCTGGCCGGCACCGCCGCCGGCCGCGGGCCGCGTGCCGCCATCGGGGCGGCCGCGCTGCTGGCCGCCGCTGCCGCGATCTTCAGCGTGGCGCGCGCCCAGCGGCGGCGCCAGGCTTAGGCCCGACCGGTCCAGTGCCCCACCAACTGCAAGGAGTCCCATGGCGCCTTCCCCGACCCTCCTGATCCGCAAGGCGGAACCGCGCGACGCGGACCATATTGCCGCGTTCAACCAGGCCATGGCCTGGGAAACCGAAGGCAGGACGCTGATCCCGGCACTGATCGGCGCCGGCGTGCGCCGCCTGCTGGGCGATCCCTCGCTGGGCTTCTATGCCGTGGCCGAGCACGAAGGCGAGGTGGTCGGCTGCCTGATGGTCACCAACGAATGGAGCGACTGGCGCAACGGGCTGTTCTGGTGGATCCAGAGCGTCTATGTGCGTGCCGATTGGCGCCGGCGCGGCGTCTACCGGCGCCTGTACGAGTTCGTCCGCGAACTCGCCCAGCGCGAACCCGGCATCTGCGGCTTCCGGCTCTACGTGGAGAAGGAGAACACCGTGGCCCAGCGCACGTACGCGTCGCTGGGGATGGCGGCCACGGACTACCTCATCTACGAGGAGCTGAAGCCGGGCGTGCGCTATTTCGAGGACCGTGCGGCCTCAGACCACCATCGGTGAGACCGCGCCGTCCATCGCCAGGATCGCGCCGCTGATGTAGCTCGCGCGGTCGGACGCGAGGAACACGACGGCGTTGGCGATCTCCTCGGGCGTGGCGATGCGGCGCAGCGGCATGCGCTGTTGCTGCGACTGCAGGATCTCCCCGGCCGGCCGGCCCTGCAGCCGCGCGTCGGCCGCCAGGCCCTCCTGCAGGCGGTCGGTCAGCGTCAGGCCCGGATTGACGACGTTGACCCGCACTCCGCGCGGCCCATAGGCCGCCGCCAGGCCGGCGCTCGCCAGCATCAGGGCGGCGTTGGCCGAGCCGCCGGCCAGGTGCGTCGGCCCCGCCACCTTGCCCCCGGCGCCCACCACGTTGACGATAGCGCCCCGGCCGGCAGCGCCCATGCGCTTGATCAAGGGGTCCATCACGTGGACATAGGTGAAGAACTTGGCCTGCATGGCGTCGTGCCAGGCCTGGGGCGTGAGCTCGTCGAACGGCGTACGCCGCGCCGCGCCGGCCGAGTTCACCAGCACGTCGATCGGCCCGCCCTGGCGCTCGGCTTCGTCCACGGCGGCCGCAGCGGCCGCCGCATCCGCCAGGTCGGCCGCCACCCCGCGGCAGGCGAATCCCTGCGCCTCGAGCCTGGCCACCGCGGCGGCCAGGCCCTCCCGGCTGCGCGCTACGAGGGTGACGCGCGCACCCTCGCTGCAGAACGCCTGCGCGCAGGCGTACCCGATGCCCTTGCTGCCGCCCGTGACCAGCACATGCCGGCCGCCCAAGTCGAGGTCCATCCGTGTCTCCCGGAAATCGTCGATTGTGGCGCCGCCGCCCGCCTCCGGTTGCGGCGAACCCGGCGCGCGTCGGGCGCGGACGACGCGCGATGCCAAAATGACAGAGGATCGGACGCTGCCGCCTCGCACCGGCCGGCCCATCCGCGAAAGAGACTGCCATGAAGACCGCCCCCGACCAGTACCAGGACATCCGCGACGCCGTGCGCGCCCTGTGCGCGCAGTTTCCCGACGAATACCACCGCCGCATCGACGCCGATGAAGCCTATCCCGAGGAATTCGTCGACGCGCTGACCAAGGCCGGCTGGCTGGCGGCGCTGATTCCCGCCGACTACGGCGGCTCGGGCCTGGGCCTGGCCGAGGCGTCGGTGATCATGGAGGAGATCAACCGCAGCGGCGGCAACGCCGGCGCCTGCCATGGCCAGATGTACAACATGGGCACGCTGCTGCGGCACGGGTCCAAGGCGCAGAAGGAGCTGTACCTGCCCAGGATCGCGTCCGGCGAGTGGCGGCTGCAGTCCATGGGCGTGACCGAGCCGACCACCGGCACCGACACGACGAAGATCAAGACCACGGCGCTGAAGAAAGGCGACCGCTACGTGATCAACGGCCAGAAGGTCTGGATCTCCCGCGTGCAGCATTCGGACTGGATGATCCTGCTGGCGCGCACCACGCCCATCGCCGAGGTGAAGAAGAAGTCGGAAGGCATGTCCATCTTCCTGGTGGACCTGCGCCAGGCGGAAAAGAGCGGCATGACCGTGCGTCCGATTCCCAACATGGTCAACCACGAGACCAACGAGCTGTTCTTCGAGAACCTGGAGATCCCGGCCGAGAACCTGATCGGCCAGGAGGGCATGGGCTTCAAGTACATCCTGGACGGCCTCAACGCCGAGCGCACGCTGATCGCGGCCGAATGCATCGGCGACGGCTACTGGTTCATCGACCGCGTGCGCAAGTACGCGAACGAGCGCGTCGTCTTCGGCCGGCCGATCGGCCAGAACCAGGGTGTGCAGTTCCCGATCGCCGAGACCTACATCGAGGTGGAGGCGGCCAACCTCATGCGCTTCCGCGCCTGCCAGTTGTTCGACGCCCACCAGCCGTGCGGCGCCGAGGCCAACATGGCGAAATACCTCGCGGCCAAGGCGTCCTGGGAGGCGGGCAACGCCTGCCTGCAGTTCCACGGCGGCTTCGGCTTCGCGCGCGAATACGACGTCGAGCGCAAGTTCCGCGAGACCCGGCTGTACCAGGTGGCGCCGGTGTCCACCAACATGATCCTGAGCTACGTCGCCGAGCACCTGCTCGGACTGCCGCGCTCCTTCTGAGACCGCACGCCATGGCATCCAACCAGCCCCGGCCCCTCGACGGCATCGTCGTCGTGTCCCTCGAGCACGCCATCGCCGCGCCGTTCTGCACCCGCCAGCTTGCCGATCTCGGCGCGCGCGTGATCAAGGTCGAGCGCCCCGGCAGCGGCGACTTCGCGCGCGGCTACGACACCCGGGTCAAGGGCATGGCCTCGCATTTCGTCTGGACCAACCGGTCCAAGGAAAGCCTCACCCTGGACCTGAAGCAGCCCGATGCGCTCGCCGTGCTGATGGACCTGCTCGCGAGCGCCGACGTGCTGGTGCAGAACCTCGCGCCCGGGGCCAGCGCCCGCATGGGCCTGGGCTGGGACGCGCTGCACGCCCGCCATCCGCGGCTCGTCGCGTGCGACATCTCGGGCTACGGCGAGGACGGGCCGTACCGCGACAAGAAGGCCTACGACCTGCTGATCCAGAGCGAGGCGGGATTCCTGTCGATCACCGGCACGCCCGAGGCGCCGAGCAAGGCGGGCATCTCGGTGGCCGACATCGCCGCCGGCATGTATGCGTACAGCAGCATCCTGTCGGCGCTGCTGCTGCGCGGGCGCACGGGCGAGGGCAGCCACATCGACGTGTCGATGCTGGAGGCGCTGGGCGAGTGGATGAACTATCCGCTGTACTACGCCTTCGAGAGCGCGCCGCCGCCGCCGCGCACCGGCGCCTCGCACGCCGCCATCTACCCCTACGGCCCGTTCGCCACCAGCGACGGCGGCAGCGTGGTGCTGGGCCTGCAGAACGAGCGCGAGTGGAAGTCGTTCTGCGACTCGGTGCTGCGCGATCCGGCGCTGGCCGCCGACCCGCGCTTCGACAGCAACGCCAAGCGCAACCAGCACCGCGACGAGCTCAGCGCGATCGTGGTCGGGGCCCTGGCCGCCTTCAGCACGCAGGACCTGGTAGCACGCCTGGACGAAGCGCAGATCGCCAACGCCCGCATGAACGACATGGCGGGGCTGTGGGAGCATCCGCAGCTCGCGGCGCGCCAGCGCTGGACGACGATCGACACGCCGGCCGGGCAGGTGCCGGCGCTGCTGCCGCCGGGGCGCGTCAGCAGCTTCGACTACCGGATGGACCCGGTGCCCGCCGTCGGCGAGCACACGCACCACATCCTGCGCGAGCTTGGCAGAAGCGACGCGCAGATCGCACAACTGCGCGCGAGCGGCGCGATCTGAGGCAGCCCCGCACCGCCCGGGGCGGCGGCCATCACCGGCCGCGCGTGCCGGCGCCGGGGGCGGCCGGCGCGTCGTCCTGCCCGCTCCAGTAGGTCTCCAGCCGGAAGCGCTCGGCGGCATACAGGTTGGCCGAGACGCCCAGCACGCGGCCGGCGGCGTCGAGGTAGGCCCGGCGCATGTGCAGCGCGGGGCTGCGCGGGGCGACGCCGAGCAGCCGGGCGGCGGCGGCCGGCATCAGCGCGGCCTCGATCTGCTGGCGCACGGCATGGATCTTCTGCGCATGGTGCTGTTCCAGCATCGAATAGATGCTCATGTGGCGGCCGCGCAACCGCAGCACGATGTCGGCGAACTCGGGGCGCAGGTAGACCCGGGTGAACGAGATCGGCGGGCCGCCTTCCAGCGCGTGGCGGAAGGCCTTCACCTCCAGCCAGCGCGAGCCCTCCTCGCAGCCGAGCGCCTCGGCCAGGGCCGCATCCGCCACCAGGTGGCGCGAGCCCAGCACCTCCAGCCGGGTGGCGTTGGTGTACGCCACCAGGTCTTTCGCCGAGCCCAGGCCGGCCACGTACGGCCGCGGCACGGTGGTGGAGCAGACCACCGTGCCGCGGCCGGGCTGGGGCGAGATCTGGCCGCTGTCGGCGAGCGTGCGCGTCGCCTCGCGCACCGTGTGCCGGCTCACGCCGTAGGTTTCCGCGAGCTGCTTTTCCGGCGGCAACAGCGATCCGACCGGATACTTGCCGCTGGCGATGTCCTTGAGGATGCGCTCGCGCAACCACGCGTAGCGCGGCTGCGCCGGTTTGGCCGCGCCGCGGGTCGGCACGCCCGCTTCCTTCCTACTGGCCGGCGATGGCATGGGGCATGTACGGCGCCTCGAGCAGCGCCGTCTCCTCAGGGGTGAGCCGGAGCGCCAGGGCGGCGACGGCGTCGTCCACGTGGTCCGGCCTGGAGGCGCCCACGATCGGCGCCGTGACGCCCGGCTGGCCGGCGACCCAGGCCAGGGCGACCTGCGCCATCGGCACGCCGCGCTGCGCCGCCAGCTGCGCCACCCGCTCGGCCACGGCGCGGTCGGCCTGTTCGGTGGCGTCGTACAGCGCGTGGCCGAAGTCGTCGCTTTCGATGCGGGGCGTGGCCTGGCCCCACGGCCGCGCGAGCCGGCCGCGCGCCAGCGGACTCCAGGGCAGTACGCCGACGCCTTCGTCGCGGCACAGGGGCAGCATCTCGCGCTCCTCCTCGCGGTAGAGCAGGTTCAGGTGGTTCTGCATGGTCACGAAGCGCGTCAGCTGCCGTCGTTCCGAGGTGTGCAGCGCCTTGGCGAACTGCCACGCGAACATCGACGAGGCACCGATGTAGCGGGCCTTGCCGGCCTTCACCACGTCGTGCAGCGCCTCCAGCGTCTCCTCGATCGGCGTGTGCGGGTCCCAGCGGTGGATCTGGTACAGGTCCACGTAGTCGGTGCCCAGGCGCTGCAGGCTCCGGTCGATCTCGTGCAGGATGGCCTTGCGCGACAGGCCGGCGCCGTTGGGTCCCGCCTTCATGCGGTTGAACACCTTGGTGGCGATCACGACCTCGTCGCGTTTCGCGTATTCGCGCAGGGCGGCGCCGACGATCTCCTCGCTGCTGCCGTCCGAATAGCTGTTGGCGGTATCGAAGAAGTTGATGCCCGCCTCGAGCGCGTGGCGGATGATCGGCCGGCTCTGCTGCGCGGGCAGCGTCCACGGGTGGCGGCCGCGATCGGGCTCGCCGAAGGTCATGCAACCCAGGCAGATGCGGGACACCTTCATGCCGGTGCGGCCGAGTCTCACGTATTCCATTGCGGTTCCTCCTCCCTTCGGGGCGACAACGCGGGGCGGGCGCCGTCGGCCAGCCGGTGCGTCGCCAGCACGCGCCGCACCGCCTCGCGCCGGCTGATTTTCCCCTGCGCGTTGCGCGGCAGCGCGGGCAGCACGGCGAACAGCCGCGGCTGCTTGTGCCTTGACAGGGCCGCCACGCGCTCGTGCACGGCCCCCTCCCACCCCGGCTGGGCATTTTCGGCCACGGCGACGATGATTTCGCCCCAGTATTCGGACGCAAGGCCGGCGACGCAAACGGTGCCGCAACCCGGCAGGCCGGCCAGCAGTGCCTCGATCTCATCGGGGTTCACGCGATAGCCGCCGGTCTTGATCACGTCCGCCACCCGGCCCAGCAGCACCAGGCGCCCGCGGTCGTCCACGTGGCCCAGGTCGCCGGTCGCATGCCAGCCCGCTGCGTGCGGCAGCGGGCCGTGCGGCCCGATCAGTTCGTCGCACATGTGGCGTGCGCGCAGCCAGACCTGGCCATCGCGGATGTCGATCTCGACGCCCGGCGCCGGCCACCCGACACAGGCACCCGGCGGCACGGGCTGCTGGGAGAACCAGTCGTGGGTGTCCGCCGCCTCCAGCACGGTGATCGGGTTGAAGCACTCGGTCTTGCCGTAGGTGATGCGCACCACCGGTCCGAACATCGCGCAGGCCTTGGCATACAAGGCCTGCGGCAGCGGCTGGGTGCCGGTGAAGACGCAGCGCAGGCCCTCGAAGCGCTCGCCTTCCAGCGCCGCCGCGAGCTTGGCGATGACGGTGGGCGGCGCGAACAGGGCGTCGATGCCGCCGCGACGCAGCAAGGTGCGCACCCGTTCGGCATCCACGCCGTCTTCCAGCAACACCTCGCCGCCGTATTCGCACCAGGCGAAGGTCAGCAGCGAGGCCCCGTGCGGGAATGGCGTCAGCAGCAGCAGCCGCGACCGCCGCGCCGGCGTGAACGGCAGGGTCGCCCGCAGCAGTTGTTCGGCGATCCAGCGCCGTCCGTGCGAATAGCGCACGCCCTTGGGCTTGCCGGTGGTGCCCGAGGTGAAGAGCAGCCGGCCTGTCGCCTCGGCCGGGACGGCCGGCCAGGCCGCGTCGCCGGCCGGCCGCGCGGCAATGGCGCCGGGCAGGAGCGGCTCCAGCCCGAGGGCGCGCACCGCCGGCGCCCGCTCGGCGGTCGTGATGACGCTCCTGAACCCGGCGATCTGCGCTGACCATGCGATCTCCTCGTCGGTGGCGCCCCAGCCGAGCGGCGCATCGGCGGCGCCGGCCAGCCGCAGGCCGTAGGCGCACCAGACCGCTTCCGCGCCATTGGGCAGCAGGATCGCGACCGGCGTGCCGGCGCCGATCCCGCACCCCGCCAGCGCCTGCGCCAGCGCGTGCGCGCGGTCGCTGAGCGCCTCGTAGGTCAGCGTGCCGCCGTGCTGCGCCGTCACCGCCGGCGCATCGCCGAAGCGCGCGGCCAGGCCGCGCAACTGGGCCGACCACGGAACGGCGTTCATCTGGCCAGCATCAGTCCCGGCAGCCACGTCGAGAAGATCGGCACGTAGGTGATCAGCGCCAGCAGGCACAGCATCAGCCCGACGAACGGCATGGTGCCGCGCACCACTTCCGCCAGCGGCGTCTTGGAGATGTTGGCGATGACGAACAGGTTCAGGCCCACTGGCGGCGTCAGCAGGGCGATCTCCATGTTGATCGTGAGCACGACGCCGAAGTGGATCGGGTCGATGCCCAGCGGCGCCAGCATCGGCACGACCACCGGCACGATCAGCAGCATCACCGAATAGACCTCCAGGAACATGCCCAGGATCAGCAGCAGGATGTTGATCACCAGCAGGAACTGCCAGCCCTGCACGTTCCATTCCTTGATCAGGGCCACGGCGCGCGAGGTCAGGCCGGTCTCGGTGACCCAGTGGCCGAACGCCAGCGCGACGGCGATGATGATCATGATCACGGCGGCGTTTCGCACCGCGCCGGCCATCGCCGGCAGCACGTCCGCCGGACGGATACCCCGGTAGACGAACAGCGACAGCACGATGGCGACCACGGCCGACAGCGCCGCCGATTCCGTCAGCGTGACGATGCCGCCGTACAGCCCGCCGAGCACGATCACCGGCACCGAGAGCGCGGGAATCGCGTACCAGGTGCGCCGCAGCTTCTCCTGCATCGGCATCTCGTCCGCGATGGCATACCCCGCCCGGCGGCTGAACCACAGGATGTACGCCGCCAGCATGGCCGCCTGCATCAGGCCGGGAATCACGCCGGCCAGGAACAGCCGCGGGATCGAAATGTCGGCCAGCACGCCGTAGACCACGAAGGCGAGCGAAGGCGGGATCAGGATGCCCAGCGTGCCCGAGGCACCCACGATGCCGGACGCGAAGCCGCGCGCATAGCCGCCGCGCAGCATCGCCGGCACCAGGATCGTGCCCATCGCGATGGCGGTCGCCACCGAGGAACCGCACATCGCCGCGAAGATCGTGCAGGCGAGCACCGCGACCAGGCCCAGGCCGCCGGGCAGCCGTCCCACCCAGGCGGCCGCGGCATCGATCAGCGCGCGCGCCACGCCGCCGCGCTCCATGAAGGTCGCGGCGATGACGAAGTACGGCACCGCCAGCAGCGTGACCGAGTTCATTTCGTCGATCAGCTTCTGCGCGAACGGCAGCAGGTTGCCGGCGGCCGCGAACATCGCCGCGGCGCTGACGCCCATGGTCAGGTAGATCGGCGCGCCGATGACCAGCAGCGCGAAGAACAATAGTGTGACGAAGGGGGCCATGTCAGCGACTCCCCTGGCGCCGCAGGCGCACGATGTAGCCGAGCGCCAGCGCCAAGCCACCGGCCGGCAACGCCGACACGTAGATCCAGAGCGGGAAGCGCAGGCTGGTGGTGGACACGTCGCCGAACGACCAGGCCTGGTACGCCGCGATCACGCCGTACCAGAGCAGCATCAGGCCGAACGCGAGGCCCAGGCCATCGACGAAGATCTCCAGCGCGCGCCGCAGCCGTGGCGGAAAGAAGGTGACGAACAGGTCCGCCTTCACGTGGCGGTCCGCGACCGTGACGGCGCCGAGCGCCAGGAACACCGCCCAGATGATCACGTAAACCTGCACCTCGTCCACCAGCTCGAGGGTCCACTGGGGATGGAAGTAGCGCACGGCCACGTTGTAGGAACACAGGAGCAGCGCGCCGACGGCCAGGCCGCCGACGATCAGGTCCTCGATGCGCAGCCACAGTGGCTGCGCGGCCTCGCCTTCCTCCTGGCCCAGTTCGGCCGCCGCCTTGTGGCGCAGCGCCTCGTAGACCGCCGGCTGCGGTGGCAGCGCTGCCTGCTTGGCGTCCATCAGAACGCCACCTTCGCCGCCGTGAGGCCGGCCTTGGCGGCGTTCACCACCTCGGCGTCGATCTTCATCTGCTTGACCAGCTCGTCCTGCACCGCCATCAGCTGCTTGCGCTTGGCCGCGATGTCGGGGGGCGAGGGCCGGACGATCTTCATGCCGGCCTTCATCAGGTGGTCGCGGGCCTCGTTCTGCGCCTTGGCCGCCATCTCGCGCTGGCCGCGGGCCGCGACGTCCCAGGCGGCGACGATCGCTTCCTGGACGTCCTTGGGCTGCTTGTTCCAGAACTGCTGGCTCACCATCGGGATGTACTGGCCGAAGAACTGGTTGTCCTCGAACGCGTACTTCAGGCCCGACTCGTGCAGCTTCGACGTCCAGGCGCTCTCGTAGGTGGTGGCCACGCCGTTGATCACGCCCTGGCTCATCGCCATCGGCACGTCCGGGAACGGCACCAGCATCGGCACGGCGCCCATGGCACTCAGGCGGCCCGCGTTGGCGGTGCCGCCGGAGTGGCGGATCTTCTGGCCCTTGAGGTCGTCCCAGCTGTTGATCGGCTTGTCGATGCCGAAGGTGTGCTGGCCGCCCAGGTCGATCCACTTGCCGATCACCTTCACCTTCAGGCGGTCCTCCAGGCGCTTGTTCATGAAGTCGCCCAGCTTGCCGTCCAGGATCTGGTGCACCACGTTGCCGTCGACGCCGTAGAACATGGGCAGCGTCTGCAGGCCGGCGTCCGGCTCCACGCCGTCGAGCTGCCAGGTCCCCGGCACCGCCATCTCCACCGCGCCCTGGCGCAGCGCCTTGGGCACGTCGCGGTCGCGGAACAGCTGGCCGCTCGGATACACCTCCACCGCGAGCTTGTTGCCGACCCGCTTCTTCAGTTCCTCGGCGAAGACCTCGACGCCCTTGTTGCGCACATGGGTCGCGTTGGTGTCGAGCGTGATGCGCAGCTTCTCCTGCGCGCCCGCGGTGGCCGGCAACAGGGCCGAAGCAACGGCCACGGCGAAGCCGCCGAGCAGGGCAATGCGTTTGGTGATCATCGTTGTCTCCTGGTTGGTCTTGTCGAAAGTGTGGCAGCGTCAGCGGGCGAGTGCGCGCAAACGAGGCACCGAGCGCAGGTCCATCAGGCGCCCGAACAGGGCGGCCGCGTCGATGTCCCGGGCGCGGCCGGCGCAGTCGATGAATTTCGTGCGCAGCTCGGCGGTGGCTAGCGGCGCCATCGCGTTGCCGCGGGCAAACCGGATGTCGCCGGACTCCAGCGTGCGGCCGTCGCGCAGCACGATCTGCACCCGGTCGTTCTTCGCGAAGATCGGCTCGATCGGGCAGGGGGTGTCGTCGGTGCTGATCCGCACCTTGGGAAAGAGGTCGCGCACGGCGCCCTGGCCGACGAATTCGTCCGTGAGTTCGGAGAGGCCGACCTTGCCGGCGACCAGGGCCGAGGCGACGGCGAATTCCAGGCTGAACTTCGCTTCCAGGCCGGTCACCGGCCGGTGGTTGCGCAGCATCGAGGCCTGCGCCACGCCGATGCAGGCGCGCACCTCCTCCACGTCCTCGCCGCGCAGCCGGTGCTCGCGCGCCAGGTCCAGCACGCCGTCGATCACACGGTGGGTCGCGTAGCAGGTGGGGTACTTCTTGATCGACAGGCCGTAGTCCAGCACCCGCAGCTCGCGCCCGAGGGCGGAGGCCGGCGACTCGCGGTCGACCCCGCCCTGCGGGGAGAGCGCGGCGAGGTAGCCGGCGTGGTGCTCGATGGCGTCCGGCGCCGCAGTGAGCCCGCTGGCGGCGAAGCGCACGGCGTCGATCCCGGCCGCGGCGGCCCGGCCGGCGTGCAAGGGCTTGGTCATGGTGCCGAAGTTCGCCACCAGGCCGCAGGCCATGCTGGCCGCGATGGCGATCGCGTGCTGGCACTGGTCCTGCGGCAGCCTGTTCAGGTACGCAGCCGCTGCGGCGGCGCCGACGGCGCCGAGCACGGCGGTCGGGTGCCAGCCTTTCAGGTGGTAGGCGTCGGGCTCGCGCCGGAACAATTCGGCCCAGACTTCGTAGCCGACGAGGTAGGCGCGCAGCGCGTCCTCGCCGCTCGCGTCGAGGCGTTCGCCTTCGGCCAGCACCACCGGCACCAGCACCGTGCTGGGATGGCCGCCCAGGGCCACGTCGTCGAAGTCGAGCGCGTGCCCGGCGGCGCCGTTCACCAGCGCCGCATCCGCGGCGGCTGCCTTGCGGGTGCCCAGCGTCAGCGAGGCTTCGGCCGCGGAGGACCGGCGCGCGGCGACGAAGTCCTGCGCGATGCGCACCACGGGCTCGTCGCGCCCCGCGAGCATCGTGGCGATGGTGTCGGCGAAGCCCGACTGGACGATCTCGACGGCGCGTGGCGGCAGGTCGGGGAACCGCGGGTCGGCGGTGAAGGCGGCGAGTTGTGCGGTCAGACCACTCATGAATCCTCCTGAAGCGGCGCCGCCCTTGCGGCGCGCATTGCGGTTGAAAGCTCAGTACGAGCGCGGCAGGCCCAGCACGTGCTCGGCGATGTACGACAGCACGAGGTTGGTCGAGATCGGCGCGATCTGCATCAGCCGCGTCTCGCGCCACTTGCGCTCGACGTCGTATTCCCTGGCATAGCCGAATCCGCCGTGGGTCTGGATGCAGGCTTCGGCCGCGTGCCACGAAGCCTCGGAGGCCAGCAGCTTGGCCATGTTCACGTCGTCGCCGCATGGCAGGCCGGCGGCGAACATGGCCGCGGCCTTGCGCAGCAGCATCGCGGCCGCCTCGGTCTCCGCGTGGGCGCGGGCGATCGGGAACTGGATGCCCTGGTTCTGGCCGATCGGGCGGTCGAACACCACGCGCTCGTTCGCGTAGTTGACGGCGGTCCGGATGAACCAGCGCGCGTCGCCGATCGCTTCCGACGACACCAGGATGCGCTCGGCGTTCATGCCGTCCAGGATGTACCTGAAGCCCTTGCCCTCCTGGCCGATCAGGTTCTTCGCCGGTACCCTCATGCCGTCGAAGAAGACCTCGGTGGCGTGGTGGTTGATCATGGCCTTCAGCGGCCGGATCTCCAGGCCCTTGCCCAGGCATTCGCGGATGTCGACCAGGAACACCGACAGGCCTTCCGTCCGCTTGCTCACTTCCTCCAGCGGCGTGGTGCGCGCCAGCAGCAGCATCAGGTCGGAGTGCAGCGCGCGCGAGGTCCAGACCTTCTGGCCGTGCACCACATAGTGGTCGCCGTCGCGCACCGCGCGCGTCTTGAGCCTGGTGGTGTCGGTGCCGCTGGTCGGTTCGGTCACGCCGAAGGCCTGCAGCCGCAGTTCGCCCGAGGCGATCCCAGGCAGGTAGCGGTCCTTCTGCTGGGGCGAGCCGTGCCGCAGCAAGGTGCCCATGATGTACATCTGGGCGTGGCAGGCGCCGGCGTTGCAGCCGGCGGCGTGGATCTCCTCCAGGATCGCCGCGGCGGCGCGCAGCGGCAACCCGGCGCCGCCGTACTCCTCGGGGATCAGCGCGCCCAGGAACCCGGCCTTGGTGAGCGCCTGCACGAACTCGGTCGGATAGGCCTCTCGTTCCTCCAGGTCGCGCCAGTAGGCGCCGGGAAAGCCGGCGCAGATGCGCCGGACGCTTTCGCGGATGTCTGGGAAGTCCTCGCCCAGCGGCACGGACACGTCTTCGATGCGGGTGGCGGTGGTCATTTCGTTCTCTCGGTAGTCACGCGGTCGCGCGCACCGCGGCGCTCACGTAGTTCTTCGGCAGCCCGGCGCGCGCGATGGCGCCGTGCATCTCGATGTCGGGCAGCGTTTCGCGCACGATCTCGCGCACGGCCACCAGCCGCTCGATGTCGACGCCGGTGCGCAGACCCATCGAGTCGAGCATGAAGACCAGGTCGTCCATCACGATGTTGCCCGTGGCGCCCGGCGCGAACGGGCAGCCGCCGATGCCGGCGAGCGAGGCGTCGAAACGCTTGACGCCGCAGTCCAGCGCGGCGGTGACGTTGGCCAGTCCCGTGCCGCGGGTGTCGTGGAAATGGGCGGCTACCGGCAGGTCGCCGACGGCGGCCAGCACCGCCTTGAAGACGCGCCGCACCTGCGCCGGGTCGGCATAGCCGACCGTGTCGGGCACGACCAGTTCGTCGGCGCCGGCCTCGGCCAGCGCCACGGCGTAGCGCACCACGTCGTCGACCGGCACCCGGCCCTCGAACGAGCAGCCGAGCGCGGTGGCCAGCCCGCCGACCAGGACCGGGCGCTTGCCGGCCGGCTGCGAGCGCACCAGTTCCACGATGCGCCTGAAGTCGGCGACCGATTCCTCGCGCTCGCGCCGCACGTTGTTCATGTTGTGGGTGCGGCTGACCGACAGCACGAAGTTCAGCTTGTGCACGCCCAGGTCGATGCCGCGTTCGGCGCCGCGGTAGTTCGGGATCAGCGCGGCCACGGTGAGGCCCGGAATCCCGAGGGCGCCCACGGTCACCTGCTCGGCGTCCGCGAACTGCGGGATGATCTTTGCCGGGACGTAGGAGGTGACCTCGATTTCCGACACGCCGGCGGCCGCCTCGGCCGCGATCCAGGCCAGCTTGCGCTCGGTGGGCATGAAGGCGTGATGGATCTGCAGGCCGTCGCGCAGGCCCACCTCGCGCACGATGACGTCGATGTCCTGTTTCATGCTCAGCACCCCTTGAACACGGCCTTGCGTTTCTCGTTGAAGGCGCGCACGCCTTCGTAGCGGTCCTCGGTCTCGACCAGGTGGTTGTAGGCCTCGATCTCGAAGCGGAACGCGGTGCGCAGTTCCATCTGGCCGCCGTAGCGCACCGATTTCTTGATCTGCCGCACCGACAGCGGCGCGTTGCCGGCGATGGTGCTGGCGGTCGCCAGCGCCCGTTCCACGACCTGGCCCGGTTCGCACAGCTCGTTGACGATGCCCCACTCGAGCGCTTTCGCCGCCGGGATCGGCTGGCCGGTCATCAGGATTTCCTTGGCCCTGCGCTCGCCGATGGCGCGCGGCAGGTTCTGGGTGCCGCCGGCGCCCGGCATGATGCCCAGCGTTACCTCCGTCAGGGCGAACCGCGCGGTGTTCGACGCGTAGGCGAAATCGCTGGACAGCATCATCTCGAAGCCGCCGGCGTAGGCGTGGCCGTTGACGGCGGCGATCACCGGTACCGGCAGGTCGGTGAGCGTCCAGACCATGCGCTCGAACAGCTCGTGCTGGCGCACCCACTGCTGCCTGCTCATGCCGTTGCGCTCCTTCAGGTCGCCGCCGGCGCAGAAGATGCGGTCGCCCGCGCCGGTATAGACCACGCAGCGCACGTCGCCGGCGTCCACCGTGAGGCGGTTCCAGACGTCCAGCAGGTCGTGGCCCATCTGCGTGTTCAGCGCGTTGCCGACCTCCGGCCGGTTCATCGTCAGCTTCAGGACGTGGGGGCTCGCCATCTCGGTGAGCAGGGTGTCGTAGCGGGGGAAGTCCATGTCAGTTCTCGCGGTTGCCAAAGAGAATCGGGGTGTGTTCGCCGAGCGCGGGCGGGCGCGCGCTCGGGCGCGGGCGTTCGCCGTCGATGGACAGCGGCAGGCCCAGGAAGCGCATGGCCGTGCCGGGCACGTCCTGCACCAGTCCCAGCGCGGCGGTCTGCTCATGGGCGACCATCTGCGCGATCGACTGCACCGGCGAACAGGGAATGCCGGCGGCCTCGAGCCGCGCCACCCAGTCGGCCGTGTCGGCCGTGAGCATGATCGCGTCGAGCACCCCGTACAGCTCGACCTGGTGGGCGACGCGCGAGGGGTTGTCGGCGAAGCGCGGATCGTCGCTCCATTCGGGGTGGCCGACCACGCCGGCGAGCTTGCGGAACAGCCCGTCGCTGCCGGCCGCGACCACCAGTTCGCCGTTGCGCGTGGCGTAGGCCTTGTACGGCACGATGCCGTTGGCGCCGGAGCCTTGCTTGCCCGGCGATTCGCCGCAGGCGAGGTACTGCGAGGCCAGCAGCGACACCCAGCTGGTGCTGGTCTCGAACAGCGACACGTCCACCACGGCGCCCTTGCCGGTCGCCGCCCGTTCGCGCAGCGCGGCCAGGACGCCGATCACGGCCCACATGCCGGTGCCCATGTCGATGATCGAGGCACCGACCCGCACGGACGGCCGGCCGGGCTCGCCGGTGGTGGCCATCACGCCGCCGAACGCCTGCATCAGCGGGTCGTAGCCGGGACGGTCCTGCAGCGGGCCGGTCCGGCCGAAGGCCCCCATGTTGCAGTACACCAGGGAGGGTTTGCACTGCAGCAGCGTCGCGCCGTCCAGTCCCAGCTCCTCGACCTGGCCCGGGCGCAGGTTCTGCAGCACGACGTCGGCGCGTTCGACGATCAGGGTGAGCAGCGCATCGCGGTCGCGCGCCGAACGCAGCTCGCACACGACCGAGCGCTTGCTTCGATTGAGCGTCTGGAAGGTGGCGGAGGCGCCTTCCCAGAACGGCGGCCCCCACTTGCGGGCATCGTCGCCCTCGCGCTTCTCGATCTTGATCACCTGCGCGCCGAGGTCGCCGAAGATCTGGCCCGCGAAAGGCGCCGCCACGCTGTGGCCGAGTTCGATGACGACGAGGTCGCGGAACGGCCTGGGCGAAGGCGTGCCGCTCACTGGTGCACCCTTGGGCCTGCGGCCCTGTCCCTCCGAGAGGGAATTCGCCCCTTCGGGCGGCCGGGCGGGGCTCATGCCGGGATGCCTCGTCCGAATGGCTGGCGCATTGGCGCAGGCCGCATGCTGTCTCCTCGTCGTGGGGTGGCGGCGGCCGGGAAGGGTGCCGCAATGTCCGGACATTTCAAATGTACGGACAGATCGTAGGGGCCGGGGCAGGCGCTGTCAACGCGCGATCCGGGCCGCCGGGGCCGGGCAAACCCTGATTTCCTAGAATCCTGCGATGGCATTCCCACCACTTCCGGAGCGCTCCTAGATGGAACTGCGTCAGATGCGCTACTTCGTGCGGGTGGTGGAGCTCGGCAGCATCAGCCGCGCGGCGCTCGACCTGCAGCTCGTGCAATCGGCCCTCAGCCAGCAGATCGCCCGCCTCGAGGGCGAGCTGGCGACCCGGTTGCTGCGGCGCACCAGCAAGGGCATCACGCCGACCGAGGCCGGGCTCGCCTTCTTCCGCGAGGCGCAGCTCACGCTGCGGCACGCCGAGCAGGCGGCGCGCGCGGCGCGCGAGTCGCGGCTGACGGGGAGCGTCAGCGTGGGCCTGGCGCCGACCACCGCCTCGGTGCTGGGCGTGCCGCTGATGCTGGCGATGCGCGAACGCTACCCGGACGTGCGGCTGCACATGGTGTCGGCGCTGTCCGGGCATCTGTCGACCATGCTCAATTCGCGCCAGCTCGACCTGGCGGTGCTGTTCGACACCCATCCCGCGCGGCGCTGGAGCGTCACCCCGCTGCTGCAGGAAAAGCTGTTCCTGATCCAGTCGCGCCGGCACCTGGTGCGGGACCTGGGCGAGCGCACGCGCATCGCCGAACTGAAGGACCTGCCGCTGATCCTGCCCACCGGGCCGCACGGCCTGCGCAGCACGCTCGACGCTGCCTTTGCCCGCGCGAAGTTCAAGCCGAAGCTGGTCGCCGAGATCGACTCGCTGGCGCTGCTGATGGACGCGGTGAACAACGGGCTCGGATGCACCTTGCAGCCGTGGGCGGCGATCGGCCGCCAGACCGACGGCGCCCGGCGCTACGCCCTGGCCGAGATCGCCGATCCCGAGGCGAGCCGGCTCAATTCGCTGTGCAGCCTCTCCGACGACGAGCTCTCGCCGGCCGCGCTGGCGGCGCGGGTCGTGCTGGCGCAGTGCGTGCGGGAACTGGTCGGAGCCGGGCGCTGGGGCGGCGCCACGCTGGCGCCGGCGTAGGGAAGCGCTGACCCGACGCGGGGCGGGATCTCTGTTCGACGCGCCCCGGCCCGTCATCACGATTCGTGATACCGGTGAGCGCCGCCCGGCCTGACGCGCCGGCGCCGGCGCCGGTACAGTTCAACTCCTCGCAAAGCCTCGCGACGCGGCAGCCGCCAGCGCCGGGGTGGGAGAAGATTCGTGATCGATGTCCTTGTGATCGGCGGCGGCAACGCCGCCCTGTGCGCCGCGCTGATGGCGCGCGAGGCCGGCGCCAGCGTGCTGCTGCTGGAGGCGGCCCCGCGCGAGTGGCGTGGCGGCAACTCGCAGCACACCCGCAACCTGCGCTGCATGCATGACGCGCCGCAGGACGTGCTGATCGACGCGTATCCGGAAGAGGAGTTCTGGCAGGACCTGCTGAAGGTGACCAAGGGCGTCACCGACGAGAAGCTGGCGCGGCTGGTGATCCGCGAATCCTCCACCTGCCGGAGCTGGATGCGCCGGCATGGCGTCAATTTCCAGCCTTCGCTGTCGGGCACCTTGCACCTGTCGCGCACCAACGCCTTCTTCATGGGCGGCGGCAAGGCGCTGGTGAATGCCTATTACCGCAGCTGCGAGGAACTGGGCGTGCGCATCCGCTACCAGGCGCCGGTCGACCGCCTCGAACTGAAGGACGGCCGTTTCGTGGCGGCATTCGTGAACGGCGAGCGGATCGAGGCCAGGGCCTGCGTGCTGGCGGCCGGGGGCTTCGAGTCCAACCGCGAGTGGCTGCGCGAGGCCTGGGGCCGCAACGAGCTGGGCGAATGGCCGGCCGACAACTTCCTGATCCGCGGCACCCGCTTCAACCAGGGCGTGCTGATCAGGCACATGATGGAAGCCGGCGCCGACATCATCGGCGATCCCTCGCAGTCGCACTGCGTCGCCATCGACGCGCGCGCGCCGCTGTACGACGGCGGCATCTGCACCCGCGTGGACTGCGTGTCGCTCGGCGTCATGCTCAACAAGGATGGCGTGCGCTTCTACGACGAGGGCGAGGATTTCTGGCCCAAGCGCTACGCGATCTGGGGCCGCCTCGTGGCGCAGCAGGCCGGCCAGATCGGCTACTGCGTCATCGACAGCAAGGCGATCGGCCGCTTCATGCCGCCGGTGTTCCCCGGCGAAAAGGCGGACACCTTGCCGGAACTGGCCGCGAAACTGGGCCTGCCGGCCGGGCCGTTCATGCGGACCATCTCCGGCTTCAACGCGGCCTGCCGCGTCGGGCGCTTCGACCACACGGTGCTGGACGACTGCCACACCGAGGGCCTTGCGCCGGCCAAGACCCACTGGGCGCGGCCGATCGACACCGCGCCGTTCTACGGCTACGCGCTGCGGCCGGGCATCACCTTCACCTACCTTGGATTGAAGACGAACGACAAGGCCGCCGTGCATTTCGGCGGCGCGCCCAGCGACAACCTGTTCGTCGCCGGCGAGATGATGGCCGGCAACGTGCTGGGCCAGGGTTACACCGCGGGCGTCGGCATGAGCATCGGCACGGCGTTCGGCCGCATCGCCGGCACCCAGGCCGCCGCGGCCGCACTGAAGAACGAGGAGCGGGCCCATGCAGCAGCTTGAAGCCCTGGCGCGCGACGCGGTCGCGCTGGCCGAAGGGGGCGCGGCGGTGGTGGCGCTCACGGCGACCGAAGCCGAGGTGGCGCGCCAGATGCAGGTGTGCAACGCCTGCCGCTATTGCGAGGGGTTCTGCGCCGTCTTCCCGGCGATGACCCGGCGCCTGGACTTCGCCAAGGGCGATGTCCATTACCTGGCCAACCTGTGCCACAACTGCGGCGCCTGCCTGCACGCCTGCCAGTACGCGCCGCCGCACGAGTTCGCGGTGAACGTGCCGCGGGCCATGGCGCAGGTGCGCCAGCAGACCTACACCGATTACGCGTGGCCGGCCGCGCTGGGCGGGCTGTACCGCCGCAACGGCATCACGGTGGCGCTGGCCACGTCGCTGGGCCTGGCGCTGTTCCTCGTCCTGGTGCTCGCGCTGCGCGGCTCGCTGACCCATCCGCCGCTGGCCGGCAACTTCTACGCGGTGTTTCCGCACAACCTGCTGGTGGGCATGTTCGGTGCGGTGTTCCTGTTCGCCGTGGCGGCGCTGGCGATCGGCGCCGGCCGCTTCTGGCGCGACTGGACTCCCGGGCCGGCGAGCGGCGGTGCGGCCGCCGAGACGGCCGGCGACGTGCTGCGCCTCACCTATCTGGACGGCGGCCACGGCAAGGGTTGCAACGAATCCGACGACCGCTTCACGCTGGCGCGGCGGCGCTTCCACCACCTCACCTTCTACGGCTTCCTGCTGTGCTTCGCGGCGACCAGCGTCGCCACGCTGTACCACTACCTGCTGGGATGGTCCGCGCCGTATCCCGTGACCAGCCTGCCCGTGGTGCTGGGCACCGTGGGCGGCATCGGCCTGCTGTTCGGGCCGGCCGGCCTGCTGTGGCTGAACATGAATCGGCATCCGCTGCACGGCGACCCCGCGCAGCGGCCGATGGACCGCGCCTTCATCGCGCTGCTGTTCTTCAGCAGCCTGACGGGCCTGGCGCTGCTGGCCTGGCGTGACACCGGCGCGATGGCCCTGTTGCTGGCCGTGCACCTCGGTTTCGTGATGGGCTTGTTCCTCACGCTGCCATACGGCAAGTTCGCGCACGCCGTGTACCGCGCCGCCGCGCTGGCGAAGTACGCGATCGAGAAGCGCCAGCCGAATGGGCTGGCGCTGGGAGCCGACTGACCAAGCCTGCCGCGCGAGCGCGGCGGCGCCCCACGGGCTTCAGCCCCTCAGCACCAGCGCATCCACCGCCAGCACGCCTTCGCCCTCGGCCCGGATCATCAGCGGATTGATCTCCGCTTCATGCACCCGCAGCTCCGGCTGCAGCGCGAGCTGCGAGAGCGCGCTGATCGCGCGGGCCAGCGCCTCCAGGTCGCCGCGCGGCCTGCCGCGCAGGCCGGACACGGTCTTGAGCGAACGCACTTCCGAGATCATCTCCCTGGCGGTCGCCACGCTCACCGGCGCCAGGCGGATGCTGCGATCGCGCAGCACCTCGGCCCAGATGCCGCCGGCGGCCAGCATGACGAGTGGTCCGGCATCCGGGTCGACGCGGTAGCCCACCAGCACCTCGGCGAGCCCCTTGCACATCGGTTGCACCAGGGCCTCGCCCGCGGCGAGGCCCGGCGCGCGCCGCGCGAGGTTGGCGCGCAAGGTCGCCAGCGCCGCCCGCAGCCCGTCGCGGTCGCCGACGCCGAGCACCACGCCGCCGACCTCGGTCTTGTGCGGAATGTCGGCCGAACAGACTTTCACCACCACCGGGTAGTCGAAGGGCAGCCGCTGCGGCGGCTCGCCGTCCAGCGCCGTCAGCACCGACGGCGCATGCGGCACGCCGAGGCGATCCAGCACTTCATAGGCCTGCGCCTCGCTCAGGGCCTTGGCAGGGGCGCAGCGGACCGGGTCGACGCGGTCCGGCACCTCGGGCGGGCGGCGCGCGAAGACGGCCGCGATCACGTCGGCGCAGGCTTCGGGGTTGCGGAAGCACGGAACGTCGGCGGCCGTCAGCTGCGCGATCGCCTGCGGCGCCTCGGGCACGATCATGGCGGCCAGCGGCTTGCCGCTGCCGGCGCTGTCGATGATCGGCTTGACGGCCAGTTGCGGGTGCATCCGCGCCGAGGAGCCGACCACGGCCAGCACCAGGTCGAATTCCGGCGCGGCCAGCATGATCTCCAGCGTGGCCTTCATGGTGTCGTACTTCGTGCCGGCGAGCGTGAGGTCCAGCACGCGGCCGGGACTGACGGCGATGCCGGCCGCCGCGAGCCGGGCCAGCGTCTCGGGCGAAGCGGGCTGCGCGTCGATGCCGCGGATGCCGAGCTGGTCCACCACCATCGCGGCGCCGCCGCCCGTGGTGGTGACGACGCCGACGCGGCGCGGCGCGGGCGCGCCGGCGCGCAGCGCGATCCGCTGGGCCAGCGGCTGGCATTCCATCACCGCATCGAGGATGCCGACGCGGGCGATGCCGCAGTCCTTGAGGAAGGCGTCGGCGACGTCGTCCTCGCCGGCCAGCGCGCCGGTGTGCGTCGCCGCCATCTCGGCCGCGGCCGCCGAGCGCCCGAGCTTGTACGCGACCACCGGCTTGCCGCGCCGGGCGGCCTCGATGGCGAAGGAGCGCAGCGCGGCGCCGTGGTTCAGGCTTTCCAGGAACAGCACGTAGCCCTCGATGCCTGGGTCGTCCAGCGTCGCGGCGCAGACTTCGCCGATGCTCAGGTCGACCTCGCTGCCGACGGAGACCAGGCCGGCGAAGCCGACGCCGCGCGCGCGGCCGCGCGACACCAGCGCGCCGATCATGCTGCCGCTGTGCGAGGCGACGAACACCCGGCCCGCCGGCACGTCAGGCTCGGCGAACGCGGCATTGCCGGTGAGCAACAGCCGGTTGCGCGGATTGATCACGCCCAGGCTGCTGGGGCCGAGGATGCGGATGCCGGTCTCGCGCGCGATGCGCCCGAGCTCCTCCTCGCGGGCCGAGCCCGCCGCGCCAGCTTCCGAGAACCCGCTCGCGAGCACCGTCACCAGCCGGATGCCCAGGCCCGCACACTCGCGCACGGTGTCCAGCACGGTCTCGGTCGGCGTCAGCACGTAGACATGGTCCGGCACTTCCGGCAGCGAGGCCAGCGAAGGCCAGGCCCGCTCGCCCTGCACCTCGGCGCGCCGCGGGTTGATCGGGTAGATCGTCCCGGCGTAGCCCGCCTGGCGCAGGAAGCGCAGCGGCCGCCCGCTGTTCTTGGCCGGGTCGTCGGAGGCGCCGACGATGGCGATGCTGCGCGGGGCGAGAAGGAGTTCGGCGAGGGCGGCGCCGCGCGTCGGCAAGGCGGTCATGGCAGGGGTGTGGAAGGAGACGGCCTCGATTGTCCGGCAGGCCTCGGCGCCCAGCAATTCCGATTGCCGATCCAGGCATAATCAAAAGGAATCCCTCCAGCGCCGGAACCCAGGCTCGTGCGCCGCCGCATCCCTCCGCTCAATCCGCTTCGCGTCTTCGAGACGGTCGCCCGCACCGAGAACCTCACCGGTGCCGCGCAGGAACTGCACGTCACCCAGTCGGCCGTCAGCAGGCAGATCGCCGCGTTGGAGTCCTACCTCGGCGTGGAGCTGCTGCGGCGCGAACGCCACGGCGTCAGTCTCACCCGCGCCGGCCGCGCCTACGCGCACCATGTCGGGCCGGCCTTCGCCGCCATCGCCGCCGCCACCGAGGAGCTGCTGAAGGAAACGCGCCAGAACGCGCTGCGGCTGCGCACCTACACGACCTTCGCCGCGAAATGGCTGATTCCGCGGCTGCCCGACTTCCACGCGCGCCACCCCGACATCGAGGTGCGCCTGTCCACGGCGGTGCCCGACGTGGATTTCGACCGCGACCCGGCGGACCTGGCGATCCAGTTCGGCGACGGCCAATGGCCCAACGTGCATGCCGAGTGGCTGTTCGACGACGTGATCGAGCCGGTCTGCTCGCCGGCGTTCGTCGCGGAGCACGCACCGGAGCGCGGCCATCCCGAATCGCTGTTGCGCCAGACCCTGCTGGAAGCGCATTACCGGCGGCGCGACTGGGACGACTGGCTGGCCAGCACGAACCTGCGGGCGATGTGCGCCGACAGTCCGCGCATGAGCTTCAACAGCTCGGTGCTGGCGCTGCAGGCGGCCGTCAGCGGACTGGGCATCGCGATCAGCCAGCCGCGGCTGCTGCAGGCGGACTTCGAGGCCGGCCAGCTGGTGCGGCCCTTCGCGGGCACGCGGTGGAAACCGTTGCGGCGCGACATGGCGTACTACCTGCTGCGGCCGCGCACGCAGCGCGAGACGCGCAAGACGCGGGCTTTCCGCGATTGGCTGCTGCAGGCCGTGCGCGAGGCGCCGCCGCCGGAATGAGCGTCAGGCGAACCAGCGCGCCAGCAGCGCATTGATCTCGCCCGGGCGCTCGTACTGCACCCAGTGGCCGGCGCCGGGCACCACGTGCCACTGCCGGTTGGCATGGCCCTGGGCCAGCGTCGGCGCCGTCGCCGCGCCGCCGGTGGTGGGATCGTGTTCGCCCCAGGCCAGCAGCACCGGAAGGTGCAGCCGGCCCAGCGCGCGCCGCGTGGCGTCGGTGCGCGACAGCGGCTTGCTGCGCAGGCGCGTGCGTTCGCTGGCGCCGCGATGCACCAGCATGGCGAGCGCGTCGACCGCCGCCGGCGCGTGCAGCATCAGCTCGGCCAGGTTGTGCCGGTGCGCCTGGTCCTGGCCGGCGCCGGGCTCCAGCGTGCGCCAGTTCTTCAGGTCCAGCGGTCGCCGCTGCAGGCCGTGCCCGGTAGGTCCGAGCAGCGCGAGGCGGCGCACCCCGGCGCGCGCGAGCGCGAGGTTGGACGCCAGCGCCGAGCCGAATGAGAAGGCCGCGAGGTCGATCCCGCGATCCGCGCCGACCAGGTCGGCGATGTTGCGCTGCAGGGCCGCCACCAGCCGCTCGAGGCTGGCGGGCGGCGCCAGCTCGTCGGAGTCGCCGCAGCCGGGCAGGTCGGGCAGCCACAGCGCGCGCCGTTCGGCGAGCGCCTCGATGTTGCGCACCCAGTGCAGCCAGCTGCCGTTGCCGCCGTGCAGCAGCACCAGCGGCTCGCCCTCGCCGACGCGGCGCCAGCGGATGCGCGAGCCCTCGAACCAGGCGTCGACCGGCTCGACGCGCTGCTCGAGGCGGGCGACCAGCGCCCGCGCGCCGGCTTCGGTGTCGCTCAATCGAGGCTCAGGTTGATCGACTTGATCAGCTTGCCGTATTCGGCGTGCTCGCGCGCCAGGTAGCTGGCGAACTCGGCGGACGTGCCGCCGACCACGACCGCGCCCTGCGACGACAGCTTCTCGCGCACGTCGGGCGCGGCCAGCGCCTTGGCGACTTCGCGCTGCAGCCTGGCGATGACCGGCGCCGGCGTCCTGGCCGGGGCCAGCAGGCCGCTCCAGGAGTTGATCTCGACGCCGGGGAAGCCCGCCTCGGCCATCGTCGGCACGTCCGGCAGCTGTGGCAGGCGCTGGGGCGCCGCCACGGCCAGGGCGCGCAGCTTGCCGGACTTGAAGTACGGCACCGACGACAGCGAGGTCATGAAGCCCATGGACACCTGTCCGCCCAGCAGGTCGTTGAGCGCCGGTGAAGCGCCCTTGTACGGCACGTGGATCAGGTCGATGCCGGCCTTCTGCTGCAGCAGCTCGCCCGCCAGGTGCTGCGATCCGCCGGCGCCCGACGACGAGAAGCTCAGCTTGCCGGCCTGCTTCTTCGCCGCCGCCACCAGTTCGGCCATCGTCTTGTACGAGTCCGGCCGCACCGCCAGGATGCAGGGCGCCGACATCACCTGGCTGACCGGCTCGAAGCTCTTCAGGGCGTCGTACTTCAGGTTCTTGTACATGTGGCCGTTGATCGCGAGCGGCGCCGCGGCCATCAGCAGCGTGTGGCCGTCCGCCGGCGCGGCCGCCACGATCTCGGAGGCCAGGTTGGAGCCCGCGCCGGGCTTGTTCTCCACGATGAAGGACTGGCCCAGCGCCGTCTGCAGCCTGGCCGCGATCAGCCGCGCCGCGAGGTCGGTGGGACCGCCGGCCGCGAAGCCGACCACGATCTTCACCGGGCCGGTCGGCCAGTCGCCGCCCTGGGCGCGGGCCAGTGGCGCCAGTCCGCCCAGCAGCAGGGCGGCAGCGCCGGTGAGCACTTGTCTGCGATCGGGATTCATTCTCGTCTCCTGGTGTTGTCGGTGTTCAGGCGGCCTTGGGCGGCCGTTGCGGGAAGCTGCGGCCGAAGACGCCTTCGGCGATGCGATTCTTCAGCATTTCGATGGAGCCGCCGGCGATCATCCAGCCGCGCGTGCGGCGGACGCAATACTCAACCAGCGATTCCTGGCTGTAACCCATCGCGCCCATCGCCTGCAGCGCCTCGTTGGCGACTTCCCAGCCGGCGAGGTTGCACGCGAGCTTGGCCATCGCGGTCGTGTGGGCGCTGGGAAGGCCGTCCTCGCCCTCCATCGCCGCCTTGTACAGCATCAGTTGCGCCGACTCGAGCTTCAGCGCCATTTCGGCGAACTTCCACTGGATGCCCTGGAACTCGCACAGCGCGCGCCCGAACTGCTTGCGGATCAGGACATGTTCGCGCGCCACGTTGTACGCGTGCCGGCCCAGCGCCAGCGAGCGCGAGGCGTTGCCAAGCCGTTCGACGTTGAAGCCGGAAATCTGCTTCTTGAAGCCGCCGGGGCCGAGCAGCACGTCGGCCGCCGGGATGCGGCAGTTCTCGAAGTACAGCTGCGACCACTCCTCGCCGCTCATGAACGCGGACGGCTCGCCGATCGAAAAGCCCGGCGTGCCGCGCTGCACCAGCACCGAGCCGATGCCGTCGACACCGGGCGCGAAGCGCACGTAGATCAGGAACAGGTCAGCGTGCGGGCTGTGGGTGGAGAACACCTTGCTGCCGTTGATCACGTAGTGGTCGCCGTCGGCCACGGCCGTCGTCTTGAGCTCGGTGACGGCCGATCCCGCTTCCGGCTCGCTCATGCCGAGCCCGATCAGTTCCTCGCCGGACAGCAGCCCGGGCAGCCAGCGCTGCTTCTGCCCGGGCGTCGCGTACTCGACGAACGTGCGGATCGCGCCGAAGTTGCCGGCCTGCACGATGTCCGCGCTCTTGGGGCATACCAGGGCCACTTCCTGGATCGCCAGCACCGCGTGCATCAGCGAGCCGCCCTGGCCGCCGTCCGCTTCGGGGAAGGCGATGCCCAGCAGCCCCTGCTTGGCGAGCAGCCGGGCCACGTCGCGCGGGTAGTCCGCCGAATGGGCGCGCCGCAAGGCGCCGGCGGCGAGTTTGTCGTGGGCGAAGCGGCGCACCGATTCGGCAAACGCGGCGTGCTCTTCGCTCAGGTTGAAGTCCATGGTCGCTCCTGTCAGTGGCCGCATTGTCGGTGGGCACGGCGCACCCGAGCGCTTCGTCTTGCGCGCCCAGGCATGAGCTGCGCTCATCCCTCGCCGGCGTTCGGCGGCTGGTGGGGTCATCACGGATCGTGATGGCTCGGCGCCGGTGAGGCCCCTAGAATTCCCTCGACCATGCCCCGGCGCGTGGCGCACCGGCGAGCGCGCATGGCGCGCCAGTGCCGGGGACAACAGGAGCAGTGCGATGGCTGAAGAGATGGCCGGCAGGGCCGGCGAATCCTGGGACGAGATCGTCGTCCGGGTCCTGAAGGGCAACGAGGTGAAGCTGGTGGCCTACGTGCCCGACAAGGTGCTGGCCCCGCTCATCAAGCGCATGCAGGCTGACAGCTGGTTCACCGTGATCAGCCCGGCGCGCGAGGAAGAGGCCGTCGGCATCGTGACCGGCGCCTACATGGCCGGCCTGCGCGGGATCGTGCTGATGCAGACCAGCGGCTTCACGACGCTGGCCAACGTGCTGGCCTCGCTCACCGTGCCGTGCCAGATCCCGCTGCTGATGATGATCTCCGAGCGCGGCACCATCGGCGACCACCAGCTGGGCCAGGCCATCGTCTGCCGCACCATGCGCCCGATCCTGGAGACGCTCGGGATCGAGCATTTCGCGATCCAGCGCCCCGAGGACGTGGAGTTCGTCACCGACCGCATGATCAAGCAGGCGTATTCCACCCAGGCGGCCGCGGCCATGATCCTGTCGCCGCTGCTGACCAGCCGCGGCAAGAAGAGCTACTAGAGAGGCGCGCGATGCAAGACTCCATCCTGATCTCCACCTCGCGCGACGCGGCGAAGGTGATGAACCGCTCCGACCTCACGCGCCGCCTCGTCGCCCGGCTCAAGAACGAGGAAGCGGTCGTCGGCGGCATCGGCCACACGCACTTCGACCTGTGGGCCGCCGGCCAGCGCCCGCAGAACTTCTACATGCTGGGCAGCATGGGCCTGGCGGCGCCGATCGCCCTGGGCGTGGCCATGGCGCAGCCGCGGCGCCAGGTGTTCGCGCTGGAAGGCGACGGCTCGCTGCTGATGCAGCTCGGCGCGCTGGGCACCATCGCCGCCGTCAACCCGAAGAACCTCGCCGTGATCGTGTGGGACAACGGGGCCTACCAGATCACCGGCGCGCAGCCGACCATGACCTCGACCAACGTCGACCTGGTCGCCATCGCCAGGGGCGCCGGCCTGGCCCGCAGCACCTGGGCGAAGGACGAGGCGCATTTCGAGGCCCTGGTCGACTTCGCGCTCAAGGGCGACGGTCCGGTCTTCATCTGCGCCCGCACCGACCACCAGCCCCCGGCCGGCACGACCGAGCGCGACGCCAACAAGATCCGGACCCGCTTCATGGAAGGCGTGCTGGACGGGAAGAGCCGGGCATGAGCGGCCGGTTGCTGATCGGCGGCCAGTGGGTGGCCGGCGCCTCGGCCGAGGTGCTGAAGGACAAGTTCTCCGGCGCCGTGTACGGCGAGATGGCCGTGGCGTCCGCCGAACAGGTGACGGCCGCCGTCGGCGGCGCGATCCAGGGGCAGCAGCAATCGACGCTGAGCCCCTACCAGCGCTACAAGATCCTGTCGCAGGCCGCGCGCCTGCTCGAAACCCGGATCGAGCCGCTGGTCGAGCTGATGCGCCACGAGGCCGGTTTCACGCGCGCCGACGGCGATAACGAAGTGCGCCGGTGCATGCAGACACTGGAGCTGTCGGCGGAAGAGGCCAAGCGCCTGAACGGCGACATGGCGCCGCTGCAGGCCGGCGACGGCGTGAAGAACCGCTTCGGCTTCACCATCCGCTCGCCGCGCGGCGTGGTGTGCGCGATCACGCCGTTCAACTCGCCGCTGAACGTGCTGGCGCACAAGGTCGGTCCGGCGCTGGCGGGCGGCAACGCCGTCGTGATCAAGCCCTCGGAGTTCACGCCGCTGACGGCCGTCGAACTGTGCAAGGTCCTGATGGACGCCGGCCTGCCCGCCAACCTGCTGGCATTGGTGCATGGCGCGGGCGCGGTAGTCGGCCCGCAGTTGCTGGCGGACCAGCGCATCGCGTTCTACGCCTTCACCGGCAGCACGCGGGTCGGACGGCAGATCCAGGCCGCCGCGGGCCTGCGCCGCACGCAGCTCGAGCTGGGCAGCATCGCCAGCACGATCGTGTGCCACGATGCCGACATGGGCCTGGCGATTCCGAAGATCCTCAGCGCCGGCCTGCGCAAGGCGGGGCAGGTCTGCACCTCGGTGCAGCGCCTGTACGTCGACCGCCGGATCGTCGATGCGTTCGTGCCCAGGCTGGTGGAAGCGGCGGGCAAGATGAAGGCCGGCGATCCGGCCGATCCGGCCACCGTGATCGGTCCCATGATCAGCCTGCAGCATGCGCAGCGCGCGCAATCGTGGGTGGATGCGGCCGTCGCCGCCGGCGCGAAGCTGCTCACCGGCGGCCAGCGGGAAGGCACGGTGATGCAGCCGACGGTGCTGACCGACGTCCGGGATGACATGAAGGTCGTGTGCGAGGAGATCTTCGCGCCGGTCGTGTCGGTCGTGCCCTTCGACGGCATCGACGAAGCGGTGGCCAGGGCGAACGACCAGCCGTTCGGCCTGGCCGTCGGCCTGTTCACGGGCAACCTGCGCACCGCCTTCGACGCCGCGAAGCGGCTGCGTTTCGGCGGCGTGCACATCAACGAGGCATCCAGCGCCCGCGTCGACGCGATGCCGTTCGGCGGCGTCAAGGACAGCGGCTTTGGCTGGGAAGGCCCGGCCTACGCCATCCGCGAAATGACCGAGGAGCGGCTCGTCACGGTCGCGTACTGAACATGTACCCCCACGCTCACTTGCGTTCGCTGCCCCCGAGGGGGCTTCAGTCTCCTTGAGGCGGCTCGGCGGAGACTGAGCGCGCCCGCGACAAGGACATCATCATGATCATCGACGAATTCGCCCGCTACGCGCAGCTGGAAGCCGGCCGCCCCCTGTCGCCCGAGGTGGCGCACCACGCCAAGCGTGCGCTGATCGACTGGTTCTCGGCGCTGTTTCCCGGCATCGGCGTCGCGCCCGGGGTGCAATTGCTGAAGGCGCATGCCGCGGAGCTGGGGCACGGCAGGTCCAGCCTGCCCGGCCAGCGCACCAGCGCTTTCCCGGCGACGGCGGCCTGGATCAACGGCAGCGTCTCGCACGCCGTGGAATTCGACGACATCTTCCGCGACGCGGTCTACCACCCGGGCTGCCCGACGATCGGCGCGGCGCTGGCGGTGGCCGAGGACCGCGGCGCCACCGGCGGCGAGCTGCTCAAGGCGATCACCGTCGGCTACGAGATCTCCACCCGCATCGGCGCGGCGGTGCAGCCCTCGCACTACAAGTACTTCCACACCACCGGCACCGTCGGCTGCTTCGGCGGCGCCGCGGCGACGGCGATGCTGGCCGGCGCGGGCGACCCCGACGTGATGCGCCACGCGCTGGCGACGGCGGCATCGTTCGCCTCCGGCCTGCAACAGGCGTTCCGCTCGGATGCGATGACCAAGGCGCTGCACGCCGGCCACGCCGCCTGGGTCGGCGTGACGGCCGGCACCGGCGCGGCCAACGGCATCACCGGTGCGCTCGACATCCTGGAAGGCGCGGCCGGCTTTGGCGCGGCGCTGTCGGACGACCCGAAGTGGGAGCGTGCCACCGACGGCCTGGGCCGCCGCTACAACATCACCGCGATCACCCAGAAGAACCACGGGTGCTGCGGCCACACCTTCGCGGCGATCGACGCGATGCTGGACATCCGCGCGCAGCACCGGCCCGACCCGGCACAGATCGAGTCGATCCGCGTCGACACCTACAAGACAGCGCTGGACGTGACCGGCAACTTCGAGCCGCGCACCGCGTTCGAGGCCAAGTTCAGCCTGCCGTACGTGGTCGGCCACGCGCTGCTGTACGGCGCCGTGCGGCTCAACGCCTTCGAGCCGCAACGCATGGCCGACGGCGCGATTCGCGCGCTGATGGCCAGGACGAAGCTCGAGGCCGATCCCGACCTCAGCGCGAAATTCCCGAACGTGCGCGCCGCCCGGGTCACGGTCACGCTGCGCGATGGCCGGGTGATCGAGCAGTTCGCACCCTGCCGCAAGGGCGACCCCGAGGCGCCGCTGACCGACGCCGACCTGGACGACAAGTTCCTGGAACTGGCTTCGCCAGTGATCGGCAGCGACCCCGCCCGCGTGCTGCTGGGCCAGCTCTGGCACCTGGAGCGGCAGGAACTGGCGGCCTTGAACCTGCGCAGCCTTTGATCACAAGACCGCCAACCACGAGGAGATGCAACGCATGAAGTTCTTCGCATTCACCAGGAAACAGTTCCTGGCCAGCCTGTTCGCCGCCGCGCTGGCGGCGGTCGCCGCGCCGAACGCGGTCGCCGCCGACCCGTACCCGGCCAGACCCGTGAAGATCGTCGTCGCGTTCACCGCCGGCGGCACCACCGACATCCTGGCGCGCGCAGTCGGCCAGCAGCTGCAGGACAAGCTCAAGCAGCCGTTCATCGTCGACAACAAGCCGGGTGCCGGCGGCAACCTGGGCACCGAGTTCGTCGTGCGCGCGGCGCCGGACGGCTACACGCTGATCATCGATTCGGTCGGCCCGATCGCGATCAACCAGACGCTGTACAAGAACCTGCCGTACGACCCGCTGAAGGACCTGGTCCCGATCGTGCAGGTCGCCGACGTGCCGAACGTGCTGGTGGTGCATCCCTCGGTGCCGGCCAGGACCTTCGAGGAGTTCGTCGGGTACCTGAAGGCCAACCCGGGCAAGCTGAACTACGGCTCCACCGGCATCGGCACCTCGGCGCACCTGTCGAGCTACATGCTGACCCAGCGCCTGGGCGCCGAGGCGCTGCACGTGCCGTACAAGGGCGCCAACGCGCTGAACGACCTGCTGGCCGGCCGGCTGCAGTTCATGTTCGCCACCATCCCCTCGGTGATCCAGCACATCAAGGCCGGCAAGGTACGGGCCCTGGCCGTGTCGAGCGCGAAGCCTTCGCGCTCGCTGCCGGGGGTGCCGACCGTGGCGGAGAAGGGCTTTCCCGGCTTCGAAGCCGGCTCCTGGTTCGGATTCTTCGCGCCCAAGGGCACGCCGCAGCACGTGATCGCCACCATCAACAAGGCCGTCAACGACGTCCTGCCGGGCCTGGAGCAGCAACTGGTGCGCGAGGGCGCCGATCCGGTCGGCGGCACGCCCGAGCAGTTCGGCAAGTTCACGCAAGCCGAATACGAGAAGTGGAAAGCCGTCGTGAAGGCGTCGGGCGCTCAGGCGGAATAATGCGAACAGCCGGACGCAGAGGACGCGAAGGATGGCGTCCTCTGCGTCCGGCTGTCCGATTTCAGGTTTTCAGACCGTCGCTCCGCTGCCGCCGTCGAAATTGATCGCCGTCCCGGTGATGTAGCTCGCGCGGTCCGAGACCAGGAACGCGAACAGGTCCGCGAACTCGCTCGCGTGGGGCACCCGCCCAAGCGGCACCCGGTCGCGCGCCAGCTGCGCGTAGTGCGCCTCCAGGTCGGTTCCCTTGGCCATGCGGTCGATCTGCGCGCTGCGCACCAGGCCGATGCAGATGGTGTTGACACGGATGTTGTCGCCCGCGTACTCGCTGGCCAGCGCCTTGGTCAGGTTGATGCCCGCGGCACGGCTCACCGAAGTGGGAAGGCCGCGCGCCTTGGGTGCCTTGCCGCTCACGGTGGTGATGTTCACGATCCGGCCGTCGCGCTGGCGCTGCATGGAAGGCAGCACCAGCCGGCACATCCGCACCGCTCCCATGACCTTGAGCTCCCAGTCGGCGGCCCACTGGGCATCGTCTACATCGGCGAACGGCGCCGCCGCCGAGGTGCCGGCGTTGTTGAGCAGGATGTCGACCCGGCCCCAGCGTTGCAGCACGGCCTGCGCCAGCCGCTCGCAGTCGCTGGCGACGGTGATGTCGGTCGGCACCGCCAGCACCTCGCCGCCGGTGGCGGCGAGGATCTCCTCGGCGGCGCGCTGCAGGTGTTCCGCGCGCCGCGCGGCGATCGCCACCTTGGCGCCTTCGGCGGCCAGGCGCCGGGCGCTGGCGCGCCCCAGCCCGTCGCTGCCGCCGGTGATGATCGCGATCTTGTCCTTCAGGCCCAGGTCCAGCATGTCTCGCTCCTCGTGAAACGGGCGGCGCGACCGCGCCGCCGACCGACGAGTGTAGACCGCGCCCTTCCCGGCGCCCGCCGCCGCGGCTATCCTGCACGGACCATGCAGATCAACCCTTCGCTCGCGCGTGAATTCGCTCCCACCGGCCGCCTGCGCGCGGCGCTCAACCTGGGCAACCCCGTGCTGGCCCACAGCCGGACGGCCGTCGAGCGGCCCGCCGGCGTCACCATCGACCTGGCCCGGCGCTTCGCCGCGCTGCTGGGCGTGCAGGCGCAGCTGCTGCAGTTCGACACGGCGGCGAAATCCGGCGCCGCGGTGGCCGCGGGCGAGGCCGATCTCGGCTTCATGGCCATCGATCCGAAGCGCGCCGAGGCGATCCACTTCACTTCGCCCTACGTGCAGATCGAGGGGTGCTACCTGGTGCGCGAGGCGTCGCCGTTGCAGCGCAACGACGAGGTGGACCGGGCCGGCACGCGCGTGGTGGTGGGCGAGGGCAGCGCGTACGAGCTGTTCCTGAGCCGGCACCTGCAGCATGCGAGCCTGGTGAAAGTCGGCACGTCCGAGGCCGTGGTCGACGCGTTCCTGCAGGACGCGGCGATCGAGGTGGCCGCGGGCGTGCGCCAGCAACTGGAGGCGGATGCGCGCCGCGCCGGCGGCGTGCGCCTGCTGCCGGGTCGCTTCATGGTGATCGAGCAGGCGATGGCGATGCCGCGCGGCCGCAGCGCGCAGGCGCAGGAGCTGCTGGAATCGTTCATCGCCGGCGAACGTGCCAGCGGCTTCGTGCGCGACGCGCTGCTGCGGCACGGCATCGAAGGCGCGACCGCGCTGCCCTGACCCGCGCTCCGCGGCGGCCCTAGAACTGGAACAGCGTCAGCCCCAGGCCGACGCTGGTCTGGCGGTGGTTGTAGTCCAGCAGCGTCTCGCCGTAGCCGCTGAAGACCTGCGCGTACCAGCGCAGCCCGGCCGGCTGTTTCGGATTCACCGGATAGGTCCAGTCGAACTGCAGCGAACCGCGGCTGGTGGTGCGCGCATGGGTGCGCCAGGTCAGCGAGGCCGTGGACAGTCCGGGCAACCAGGAAGCCACGAGTTCCGCGTTGCCGATGTGGCGCGACATGTCGGGGTTGTCGTCGTTGGTCTTTTCGCCGAGGCGCCGGTAGGCTCGCAGCAGCATGCCGAATTCGCCGTGGTCGAAGGCGGCGGTCGCGTACACGCGGTTCCAGCTGCGCGAGAGCGCGCCGCCCTGGCCGTTCGACTGGTGCGCCACGCCCAGTTGCGCCATGCGCCACTGCCAGCCGCCGGGCAGGGCGCCCAGCCGCTGCGGCACCGGGATCACGTAGATCGCCTCGGGCTGGTAATCGGTGCTGCGAAAGGGCGAGGACTCCTGCCGGTTCCACACCTGCCACAGCGAGCGCTGGGTGAAGGCGAACCACAGGTCCGCATCGGGCAGCACCAGGCCCTGGGCCACCTTGGCCCGCAGCGAGACCTGCAGCTTGGCTTCCAGCGGCCGGTAGTGCGGCCGGTCCGTCGCGGCGCCGCGCGTCGGGCTGGTGGGCACCCGGTTCATGCTGGAAGTGGAGTGCAGCGGCAGGATGAAGTTGGGCAGGTAGGTGCGAACGACGAAGGTGCCGCGCTTGGCTTGCGGCGTGAGCTCCCAGGCCCTGGTGAACAAGGTGGAGACGAGCAGCGCTTCGGGCCGCTCGGACGGCGCCGCCGGTTCGGCGGCCGGCGCCGGGACCGGGACGGGCGCGGCCGGCCCGGCGTCGCGGAACAGCCGGTCGTAGCAGGCCAGCCGCCGCGCGTCGTCGGCTTCGCGCGCGCAGTCGGCTGCGCCTTGCGCCTGCACGGCGGGCGCGAGCGCCCAGGCCGCCGCGCACCATGCGAGCGAGTGCCCGGTGCGGCGGAACTTCGATTTCCAGGTGTGCTGCATTCGGCTTGCTCCCGGCCCGTCAATCAGGCCACGACTTCTTCTTCAGCGACGCGACGAGGTAGTCGACCAGCAGCCGCACCTTGGGCAGCACGTGCTTGCGCGTGGGGTACAGCGCGTACACGCCCAGTTCCGCGGACCGGTACTGCGGCATCACCTCCACCAGCGCGCCGGAGCGCAGGTCGTCGCCGATCAGGAACGAAGGCTGGATGATGATGCCCTGATGGCCCAGCGCCACCGAGCGGCAGGTGTCGCCGCTGTTGGTGCGCATGCGCGGGTCGACCTTCACCGATACCGGCCCCTCCGGTCCCGTGAACGTCCAGGTGTCGCCGGTGGACAGCAGGCTGTAGGCGATCACCGTGTGGCGCGCGAGCTCGGTCGGGTGCTTCGGCGTGCCGTGCGCCTTGAGGTACCTGGGCGAGGCGCACAGCACCGACCGGGTCGACGACAGCTTGCGACCGACCAGGGACGAACTCGGCAGGCGCGCGACGCGCACGGCCAGGTCGAAGCCTTCCTCCACCAGGTCGACCATGCGGTCGGACAGCGTGACGTCCAGCACCACGTCCGGATGCCGGGCCATGAAACCGGCCCACAGCGGTGCCAGGTGCAGCAGCCCGAACGACACCGGCACGCTCACCTTCAGCTGGCCGGACGCCTTGCCGGTGCGCGAGGTGATCTCGGCCTCGGCTTCCTCCAGCTCGCCCAGCAGCTCCTTGCAGCGCGCATAGAAGACCTCGCCCTCCTCGGTGAGCGACAGCCGCCGGGTCGTGCGGTGCAACAACCGCACGCCCAGGCGCGTCTCGAGGTCGGCGACATGGCGCGACACGGCGGGCTTCGACATCTCGAGCGTGCCGGACGCGCCGACGAAGCTGCCGGCGTCGACCACGGCGGCAAAGACGCTCATTTCCTGGAATCGGTCCATGGCTTGCCTCCGGAATGCATGCGCGCGCGGTCAGCCCGCCCGCAGGCGAAAGCCGTCCAGCACATTGACGGCGTTGATGCCCACTTCGTCGACCGCGTAACCGCCCTCGAACACGAACGCGGTCGGCAGTCCCGCCGCGGCGATGTCCTCGCCGGCGCGCAGGTAATCGGCGCTGCGCAGGCGAAAGCCGGAGATCGGGTCGCCTTCGAAGGTGTCCACGCCCAGCGACAGCACCAGTGCGCCGGCGCCGAAGGCCCGGATCGCCTGCAGCGCATGCGCCAGCGCCCCGCGCCACGCGTCGAATGCCGCCCCGCGCGCCAGCGGCAGATTGAGGTTGCACCCGAGTCCCTCGCCGTCGCCCTGCTCGTCGGGATACCCCAGGTAGAACGGGTACTCCGTGTGCGGATCGCCATGCACGCTGGCGAAGAACACGTCGCCGCGCCCGTAGAAGATCGATTGCGTGCCGTTGCCGTGGTGGTAGTCGATGTCGAGGACCGCCACGCGCTCGACGCCGCCGTCGCGCAGCGTCTGGGCCGCGATCGCCGCGTTGTTGAGAAAACAGTAGCCGCCGAAGAAGTCGGCACCGGCGTGGTGGCCGGGCGGCCGCGTCAGCGCGAAGGCGGCGCGGTCGCCGGCGAGCAGCCGCCGCGCCGCGGCCATGGCGCAGTCGGCGCCCGTCCTGGCGGCCGCCCAGGTCCCCGCCGTGAGCGGGCTGCCGGCGTCGAACGAGAACAGGCCCAGCCGTGCCGCGAAACTGGCGGGCAGCACGTCGCTGCGGAAGGTGCGGACCGGCCAGACCGAAGCCAGCGCATCGCGCTGCGCGTTGGCGGGGTCCAGCGCCACCCACTCGTCCCAGGCGCCGGCCAGGAAGTCGAGGTAGCGGCCGGCGTGCACGCGCCGGATCGCGCCGTCGCCCGCCGTCGGCGGCGCCTCCACCGGCCCCAGGCCGCGCCGGCGAAGCTCGGCGAGCACATGGTCGACGCGGGCCGGGACCTCGAAGCAGGGCACCAGCGCGCCGCGGAACATCTCCAGCTTGCCGGCGTGCAGGGCGTGCCGGTCGTTGTAGAAGGTGATCACGAGTTGTTCCTGTAATAGCAACGGTTCATGTTGTTCTTTCTAGTTTATCTCACAAGATAGAACATTTAAAGTTCATTCCATGCCGCGGACGCACCTTCAGTCCCGCGGCACACGGGCCGGCCGCCGGCCGCCCCGGCGACCAACCCACCGTGCCAAAGGAGCCATCATGAACCGCATTTCCATCGCCGCCCTCGTCCTCGCCGCGTCCGCTTCCACCGCGTTCGCCGACGACATCACCATCGACACCACGCCGTTCGTGCCGGTCTTGGGCCGCGCCGAAGTCCAGGCCGAGCTGGCCAGCTTCAAGCAGTCGGGTCTCAACGTCTGGTCGAACCAGTACAACCCGGTCGCCCGTTTCAGCTCGCAGCGCAGCCGGGCCGACGTCGTGGCCGAGTACCTGGCCGCGCGCCGCGAGGTCGCTGCGCTGACGGCAGAAGACAGCGGCTCCGCCGCCCTGGCGCAGCGCGGCACGCGCGCCGCGGCGACCCGTGTCGCCGGGCAGCCCACGCAAGCGCACTGAGCGTCGCCCCATTGCCGGCCGCGCAGGGCCCTTCGGGGCCCGTCCCCGCTTGCGCCATGGCAGGCGCGCGCGGGGCCGCCACGATCATCTGCACCACGAGGGAGAACTTCATGCATCGGCACCCCACATTGTTCGTCTCGCATGGCGCGCCGACCTTCGCGCTGGAGCCCGGCCCGGCCGGGCAGCGCCTGCGCGAGCTGGGACAGATGCTGGAGCGCCCGGCGGCGGTGCTGGTGGTGTCGCCGCACTGGACGACGCCGACTGCCCGCGTGGGCGTCGGCGAACGCCCGGCCACGATCCACGATTTCGGCGGCTTCGACCCCGCGCTGGACCAGATCCGCTACCCGGCGCCGGGCCATCCGGCGCTGGCGCAGCGCGCGATCGAGGTCCTGCGCGGCGCGGGCTGGCCGGCGCACGCCGACGAGCGGCGCGGCCTGGACCACGGTGCCTGGGTGCCGCTGTTGCACCTGCTGCCGCAGGCCGACGTGCCGGTGTTCCAGGTGTCGCTGCCCCAGCGGCTGGATGCGGAATCGGCGTGGGCCTTTGGCGCGGCGCTGGCGCCGCTGGCCGACGAAGGGGCCTTGATCGTGGGCTCGGGCAGCCTGACCCACAACCTCTACGAGTTCCGCCTGGACCATGGCGCGGGCGAGGGCTACGCGGCCGAATTCGCACAGTGGATGCGCGAGGCCGTGGCCAGCGGCGACTGCGAGCGGCTGCAGTTCGCGCTGGAGCGGGCGCCGCATGCGCGGCGTGCGCATCCGACGGCGGAGCATTTCTGGCCCTTGCTGGTCGCGGCCGGCGCCGCCGCGTCGCGCCGGCCCACCACGGTGATCGATGGCGGCATTGCCCATGGCGTGCTCGCCATGGATGCCTTCGTCTTCGGCGCTGCGATCGAGCTGTCCAGCGCGGCCACGCCGCTCGCGCAGGGAGCCTGACACGAATCAGGAGCCGTTCGGGCTGAGTCCTTCGAGACGCTCAGGACAGGCCCCTTCGACAAGCTCAGGGCGAACGGATGGAGGCAAAAGCTCAGGACGAACGGATGGAGGCAAGCTCGGGGCAGCTTGCGCACGCCCCGCCTCGAAGGCCTCGGCATTGAGCCGCGCGAGCGCCTGCTTGCCGGCGAAGCGGCGCAGCACTTCCTCCAGCAGCGCGCCCGCCTCGAACGGCAGGCAGGCGGACGCGGCGCCGAGCATCACCGTGTTGGCCAGCCGCACGTCGCCCAGCGCCACGGCGATGTCGGTCGCGTTCACCGCCGACGCGGCGTAGCCCAGGGCCCGTACCGCGCCGACCGGATCCTCCGGGTACGCCGCGCGCCCGCTGCTGACCACCGGCGGCACGGCCCGCATCGTGTTGATCACCGCATGCCCCGCCGGGGCGAGCCAGTGGCACCAGCGCAGGGCCTCGGCCGACTCCAGCGCCAGCAGCACGTCGGCCTCACCGGGCGTGATCTCGCTCGCATGCACATGGCGCCCGATCCGCACTTGCGAGCTGACGACCCCGCCGCGCTGCGACATGCCGGCGATCTCGGTCTTGCAGGCGTCCCAGCCGGCGGCCAGCGCGACGCGGGCCAGCACCTCGGCGGCAGTCATGACGCCTTGCCCGCCGACGCCGACCACGAGGAGGTTGGCGTTCATGCGGGCTCCAGGGCGATGACGCGCCGCGCGGCTTTCGGCGCGATCGCCCCGCGCGCGCACGCCTTCGCGCAGATGCCGCAGCCGGTGCACAGCGGCGCATCGATCGTGACCCAGGCCAGGTCGACCACCTTGCCCGAGGCGCGCACCTGTTGTTCGCGCCGCGTCGTGAGCACGGCCGGACAGCCGACGTCCAGGCAGTTGGCGCAGCCGTTGCACCTGTCCTCGTCGACCACCAGCGGCAGGTCGCGCCTGAAGTCGGGGGTGAAGACGCAGGGGCGGCTGGTGATGATCACCGAAGGCCCGCGGGCCTTCATCTCCTCGCGCAGCGTCTTCACGAACGTCGGCAGCTCGTAGGGGTCGGCGCTGCGGATGCGCTCGGGCCGCACGCCGAGCGCTTCGACGAGCCTGGCGAAATCGACCCGGACGGCCGCCGGGCCCCCGTGCAGGTCGCGGCCGTTGGCGGGATTGTTCTGCCCGCCGGTCATGGCAGTGGCGCTGTTGTCCAGCAACAGCACCGTGACGTCGGCCTGCTGGTAGGCGAGGTTGAGCAGGCCCTGCATGCCAGAATGCAGGAAGGTCGAGTCGCCGATCACGGCGACGACCGGCCGCCGTTCGGCGGCACCGGCCTGCGCCTTGGCGACGCCGCCGGCCATTCCGAGCGAGGCGCCCATCGCCAGCACGCTGTCGACGCAGCTCCATGGCGGGCTGGCCCCGAGCGTGTAGCAGCCGATGTCGCCGCAGACGATCGCATCCGGCATGCGCGACAACCAGTAGTAGACGCCCAGGTACCCGCAGCCGGCGCACAAGGTGGGCGGGCGGGTGAAGACAGGCTGGGCGCCGATGCCGCCCACGCCCGGCGGTTCGGGCTCGCCGAGGATGGCCCGCGCCGCGGCGGCCACATGCTTCGCACTGATTTCCCCGTACGGCGGCAGCCGGTCGCGGCCATGCACCGCCAGGCCCGCCGCGCGCAGCTCCGGCTGCATGATCGGCTCGGACTCCTCGACGACCAGGAGCGCGTCGACGCCGGCGGCGAATCGCCGCACCAGGTCGAGCGGCAGCGGCGCACTCAGTCCCAGCGACAGCAGCGGCGCGTCGGGCAGCGCCTCGCGCACGGCGTGGCAGACCGGGCCGGAGGCGACGACGCCGAGGCGCCGGTCCGATCCGGGTTCGACGGCGTTCCAGTGCGAACCCTCGGCTTCGGCGCGCAAGGCCGCGTCGCGCCTCGCGCGTGCTTCCAGGCGGCTGGCCACATGGCCGGGCGAGAGCACCCAGCGCTCGGCGTTCTTGCGGTACGCGGTCACGGGTGGCCGCGGCATCGGCGACTGCGGCTGCACCGCGCGCTTGACGTGGCAGACCCGCGTCGTCAGGCGCAGCAGCACCGGCACTTCATGGCGCTCGGAGAGCTCGAACGCCTCGCGCGCCATGAGGTAAGCCTGTTGCGCGTCGCGCGGCTCGAGCACCGGCAGGTGCGCGAAGCGCGACCATACCCGGCTGTCCTGCTCGTTCTGCGACGACGAGAAGCCGACGTCGTCCGCCACCGCGATCACCAGGCCGCCGTGCACGCCCGTCAGGCCGGCCGACATCAGCGTGTCGGCGGCGACGTTCAGTCCCACGTGCTTCATCGCGGCCAGGGCGCGCCGGCCGGCCATGGCCGCGCCCAGCGCCACCTCGAGCGCGACCTTCTCGTTGACGGACCACTCGGCATGCACGTCGTCGAATGCCGCGAGCGACTCGACGATCTCCGTCGACGGCGTGCCCGGATAGGCGGCCGCGACGGCCAGCCCGGCGTCGTGCGCGCCCAGCGCCACCGCCTCGTTGCCCGACATGAATCGGCTCTGCGGCCGGCTTTCCAGCGATCCCATGGCGTCTCCTGAACCTGATCGGATGGTGCTGCCATGCTATGGCTGCATTACGGCAATCCGATTGCGTTCAATGCTGTAAATTGCCTCGTGAGCGCTATATAGTTGCGCGATAGAACAAGAAGGAGACATCCGTGACCGACCGGGCCCTGGACCGCATCGATCGCCGCATCGTCAACGCGCTGCAGCGCGACGGGCGGCTCGCCAACAACGAGCTGGCGGCCAAGGTGAGCCTGTCGCCCTCGCCCTGCCTGCGCCGCGTGCGCAACCTCGAAGAGGCCGGCGTGATCAAGGGCTACGCGGCGCTGGTGGACCCGGCGAAGGTGGGCCTGCACATGTTGGCGTACGTGACCGTGAAGCTGGAGAAGAAGGGCCAGATGCCGGCCGAGGACTTCGCCAGCGCGGTGAACACCTGGAGCGAAGTGACCGAGTGCTACTCCATGACGGGCGACATGGACTACCTGCTGCGCGTCCAGGTGGAGGACCTCGACCACTTCTCGCGCTTCATCATGGGCAAGCTCCTCAAGCAGTCCGGCGTCGCCGACGTCAAGTCCAGCTTCGCGCTGCAGCGCGTGAAGGAGACGACGGTGCTGCCGGTCTGAGCGGACATCGGCCGCGGTCGAGCCGCGATCCCGTGCCGCCCGTCAATGGACGGGCAGCCGCTGCACTTCCATCTGCACGAAGCGCGCCGTCAGCTCGGCCAGTTCCCGATAGAACGCGGTCTGGGCATTGGCTGTGGCCGCCGCCGCGAAGCGGCCGATCCATGCGCCGACGTGGCCGCGCAGGAAAACCTCGTGCAACTGGTCCCAGGCGGCGATCGCCACCTCGTCGCCCGCCTGCCTGGCCTCGTTGCGCTTGAACGTGAGCAGGTACAGGAATTCGAGTTCCACCGCCACGTGGTCGGCAGGCTCGCCCAGGTCCTCGTCGAGGTCGAACCCGGCCTCGCTGTACAGGCCCTCCAAGGCCACGGTCGAATCCTGCATCACCGTGCTCTCGCCGCTCAGCCACACGGAGCCATAGGGCCTGGCGAGGGGCTGCACCGGTCCCAGGAAGAGCCGGGTGTAGTCCACCAGGATCGCCTGCAGCTCCTGCGCCGCGAACGCTTCACCCAGGCGGCGCGCGCCCGCAGCCAGCTCCGGATCCAGCCGGTCGGCGGCGGCCGCCATCGATTCGAATACCTGTTCCTCGGCCAGCACCGGGTCCGGCTCGTAGTAGCACGCGGCGAGGAACCGGCACAGGTCCTCGCGAGCGCTGGCCTGTTCGAGGTCTTCGTTCGGCATCGTCACTCCTGGAAGAAAAAGGGGCCCGAACCCGGCCGCGGCCGGGTTCGGGGGCCGGGCGGCTCGAGCCCGCGGGCGGGGTTGCCGATGTAGTGTACGTTCGGCCCTTGGGAGCCCAGGCTCCTCGCGGCCGCCGTGCGGACCGTCAGCCGCGGCTGGCCTGCAGCAAGCGAAGAAGAGACGCGTCCCGCTCTTCCTGGTCGTGGCCGCTGAGTTCGAGGTCCTCCCAGGTTCCGTCGTCGCGAACGACCCGGACCGTCAGCCGCGAGAGCTCGCCGGCCGAGAACAGGGAGACGAGGTTCAAGAGCCGCCTCGCAGCCGGCGAATGGCATTCCTCGATCAAGTCGGACGGCAGCGCGGATGTCCGGCCGCCCCACCCGTGGGGAACCCGGGATGGGCGCATTCTCGACCGCAGGCGGGCGCAACGAATGTATGGTGGTTTTCGCATCGCAGTGACATCCAGCGTTGCCGCCTCCGCAGGGATTCGAAAGGAGACGAGCACCTTACGGCGACCACGCCGGCCCGGATTGACAACTGTCAACAACTGCACACGAAGGTTCGTCCGAATGTGTAAGCAAAGCCAATCCGGGGCGAGGAACCACGGAGCGCCGAAGCAGGCCACGCCGTCGTGATCGTCCACCACCAGCAGTCGGCGAACGCCTGCCCGTTCACCCCTTCGATGCAGCGACCTTCGCCTGTTCGACGCGCCCGGGGGCCTGCGCCCGCCACTTCTGGTAGCAGTCCAGGCCGCAGAAATAGAGCACGTAATCCGTCGCCTCCGGCACCGATGCTTCCGATCTCGGCACTTCCTTCAGGCACATTTCGCAGGAAACAATGTCCTGTTCCGTCGACGTTGATTCAACAGCCATGGGGACCTCTCAGCACACCGAGCGGCGCGTCGGCAGCAGCTGCCCGCCCCTCATGCATCCAGCCGTCCGTTCCGGACCTGCCAACGGCCGCCAATGTGCCAACTCTAGGCCGTTGACACGGGAAATCCACCTGGATCGCAACCAGTGCAGCCCGTCAGTGCGGCGCGAAGGAGCGCTTGATGTCCCGTTCCCGGTGGCGTGCCTCGAGCCACTCGATGGTGCGACCGATGGGCGTCGCGGGGGCGGCCGCTATCCGGGCGCTCTGCGCTTTCTTCGCGCAACGGCCGAGCGAGCAGATTCGCCGTCATCCGTCGTGCGCCTGGCGATGCCCGCGAGCTGGCTGGCAAACGCGTTCGCCGCGGCCGACAGGCTGCGATCCTTGCGGTGCAGCACGCCGATGGTCCGCCGTGCGGAAGCATCGGACAGGCGGCAGGCCACCAGCCCTGCCAGGTCGAGCTCCGGCAGGGCCAGCGACGGAAGGACGGTGATGCCCAATCCCTGGCGCACCAGCCGGATCGCCGTCGTCATGTGCGTGACGTCGTAGCGCGAGGCGGCCGTCGTGGTTTCGGGCCGGTCTTCCATGGCGTCGTCGTAGAGCTGGCGCACGCTGGAGCCGCGCGACAGCAGGATCAGGTCGTGCGGCGCCACGTCGCGCCAGTGCAGGCGCGGACGCGCCGCCAGCTCGTGGCCGGCTGGAAAGACGGCGGCGAACGCGTCCTCCAGCAGCGGCTGGAACGCGAGGTCGGCGGCCGGACCGAGCATCGCGGCGATGGCGAACTCGATCTGGTTCGTGCGCACCATCGTCACCAGGTCGTCGTTGTGCGCCTCGACCACCCGCACCCGCAAAGTGGGATGCGCGGTGCGCAGCAAGCGCAAGGCAGGAGGGATCAGCGTCAAGGAGGTGGACGGGAGCGATCCGATGACGACCGAGCCGCGCCGCACCGCCGCCAGGTCCAGGATGCTGCGATAGGCCTCCTCGAGGTCGGCGATGGGGCGCTCGATGCGGGTCAGGAAGTCCTTGCCGGCCGCGGTCAGCGCGATGCCGCGGGTATTGCGGTCGAACAGGCGCACGCCGAGGATGTCCTCGAGGTCGCGGATCAGCGCCGTGAAGGAAGGTTGCGTCACTCCCAGCCGGTCCGCCGCGTGCGTGAACGAGCCGGTCTGCACCGCCAGCAGGAAGGCTTTCAGGGGCCGGTACTTGATGCTCATAGCCATGGGCTAATAGTAGACCTGAAAATACGATTTGTACTAATACTGGCCGGGCAACATGATGCGCGGGTCCGGGCCTGGGAGGCCCCATCGGGAACGCTCCATGAACGCAGAGACAGTCAAACCCTTCCGCATCGGCGGGCAGTGGCGCGATGGCGCCGGCCAGACCATCCGCTCCATCTACGCCGGCGACGGCGCCGTGATCGGCGTGGTCGCCCGGGCGACGCCGCGCGACGTCGACGACGCCGTGGTGGTCGCGGAGAGCGCTTTCCGCAAGTCGGCCTGGCGCAAGTTGCGGCCCGACCAGCGGGCGACCACCTTGTACGAGATCGGGCGGCGCATCGCCGCCGAGCGCGACGCGCTGTCGCGCCTGCAGATGCTCGACAGCGGCAAGCCGCTCAAGGAATGCCAGAACATGGTCGACAACGCGGCCTACTTCTTCCGCTACTACGCCGCGCTGTGCGAGACCTGGCAGAACGAGGTGACCAGCCCGCGCGGCGAGTACTTCTCGATGTCGCTGGCCGAGCCGTACGGTGTCGTCGCGGCGATCACGCCCTGGAATTCGCCGATCATGGCCGAGGCGCAGAAGGTGGCGCCGGCGCTGGCCGCCGGCAACGCCGTCATCCTCAAGCCCTCCGAGGAAACGCCGCAGCTCGCCCTGGAGCTGGCCCGGATCTGCGCCGAGGCCGGCCTGCCCGAGGGCCTGCTCACGGTGCTGCCCGGCTACGGCGAGGACGTCGGCGCGGCGCTGGTCAAACACCCGGGCGTGCGCATGGTGTCTTTCACTGGCGGCACGGAAACGGGCCGCGCGATCGCGACGATCGCCGGCCAGCGCCTGATCCCGGTCGGACTCGAACTCGGCGGCAAGTCGCCGCACATCGTGTTCGAGGACGCGGATTTCGACAAGGCCGTGGCGGGAGTGGTGTCCGGCATCTACGGATCGGCCGGCCAGAGCTGCGTCGCGGGCACGCGCCTGTTCGTGCAGAAGTCGCTCTACGGCCGCTTCGTGGACGCGCTGGTGGAGCGGACGAAGACCGTGCGCGTCGGCCTGCCCGATGACCCGAAGACGCAGATGGGTCCGCTGGTCTCGCGCGCCCACCGCGACAAGGTCGCCGGCTACGTGGATCTCGCCCGCAGCGAAGGCGGCCGCGTGCTCGCCGGCGGCGGCATTCCGGACGATCCGGCGCTGGCCAGGGGCTGGTTCTACCAGCCCACCGTGATCGAGGGCCTGCCCAACACGGCGCGGGCCTGCCAGGAGGAGATCTTCGGCCCGGTGCTGGTGTGCCTGCCGTTCGAGGACGAGGCGGACGTGATCGCGCAGGGCAACGGCACCGTCTACGGGCTGGCCGCCGGCATGTGGACCGGCGACTACGCCCGCGCCTGGCGCGTGGCGCGCGAACTGGAAGCCGGCTCGGTCTGGATCAACACCTACAAGCAGTCGCACATCGCCACCGCCTTCGGCGGCTTCAAGGCGAGCGGCATCGGGCGCGAGAAGGGCCTGCACGGCCTGCGCCTGTACTCGCAGGTCAAGAGCGTCTTCTTCGGCATGCACGACAAACCCCTGGGACTTTGAACATGACCACACACAAGCAGGGCGCGGCCCTCGATCTGGACGGATCGCGCATCCTCATCGCCGGCGCCGCCAGCCTCGTCGGCTCGCATACCGCCGACCGCCTCCTGGAGGCGGGCGTCAAGGAAGTGGTGCTGCTCGACAACTTCGCCTTCGGCACGCCCGACGCGATCGCGCACCTCAAGGACAACCCGCGCGTGCGCATCGTCAAGGGCGACCTGATGCGCCTGCACGAGCTCATCGCCGCGACCCAGGGCATGGATGGCGTGCTGCACCTGGCCGCCTACATGACGCTGGGCTTCTCGCAGACGCCCTGGGAAGCCGTCGACGTGAACGTGCGCGGCGCGCAGAACATGCTGGAGGCATGCCGCGTCAACAAGGTGAAGAAGGTGGTGTTCGCCTCCTCCAACGCCGTGTACGGCTACGGCACCGGCATCGTCGGCGCGCTGGCCGAAGGCGGGCCGTTCCACTCGACCGGCGCGCCGCCGGCGGCGATCCTCTACGGTGCATCCAAGATCATGGGCGAGCAGCTGTGCCGCCAGTACCACCAGAAGTACGGCCAGAACTACCTGGTGCTGCGCTATTCGACCGTGTATGGCGAGCGCCAGCACTACCGCGCGGCCAATGCGCTGTACATCATGGAGACCTACGACCGCGTGCGCCGCGGCGAGCGCCCGGTGCTGCCCGGCGACGGCACGGATACCAAGCACTTCGTCAACGTGGCCGACGTGGCGCGCGCCAATGTCGCCGCTTTCCGCAGCACCGCCACCGACGTGGCGATGAACATCTCGGGCCCGGAGCCGGTCACCACCGGCGAGCTGGTGCGGCTGGTGCTCGATTACTGCGGCAGCACGCTGGAGCCCGAGATCAAGCCCGATCCGCCCGGGACGGTGCGCCTGACCTCCGGCGGCGCCTTCCACATCCCGCACGACCTGGCCGGCGAGGTGATCGGCTGGAGGCCGCAGGTCTCGATGAAGGAAGGCATCCGCCGCCTGCTGGCCTGGCGCGAAGCGCAACAAGGCAGCGCCAGCTAGCACCCCGAACCACGAGGAGAGAGAAGCCATGAACAAGTTGACATCGCTGCTGGCCGGCGGCGCCATCGCCGCCGCCACCCTGGGCGCCGCGGCGCCGGCCTTCGCCTGGCCCGACCGCCCGGTCGAGATCGTGGTCGGCTTCGCGGCCGGCGGCGGCACCGACATCACGGCGCGCACGCTGGCGCAGCACCTGGGCAAGGCGCTGGGCGGCTCGGTTGTCGTGAACAACAAGCCGGGCGCGTCCGGCGCCATCGGCCTGAGTCACGTCGCCCGTGCCAGGCCGGACGGCTACACGCTGGGCATGACCAACTTCCCGGGCCTGCTCACCCTGCCGATCGAGCGCGAAGCGGGCTTCACGACGGCCGACTTCAGCTACCTGGGCAACCTGGTACGCGACCCGAGCGCGTTCAGCGTGGCGCTGGACAGCCCGTACCGGAACATCGCCGACGTGATCGCCGCCGCGAAGAAGGCGCCGGGCACCATCAGCTACGGCTCCACCGGCGCCGGCACCGACGACCACCTGCAGATGGTGATGTTCGAGGAACTCACCGGCACCAAGCTGCTGCACGTGCCCTTCAACGGCGCGGGCCCGCTGAAGAACGCGATGCTGGGGGGCCACGTGGCCGTCGGCGGACTGAACCTCGGCGAAGTGATGCCCCAGGCCGGCAAGACCATGCGGCCGCTGGCGCAGGCCAGCGCGAAGCCCTCCTCGCTGGCGACGGACGTGCCGACCTTCAAGGACCAGGGCGTGGAACTGGTGTTCGCTTCCGAGCGCGGCATCGTCGCGCCCAAGGGCCTGCCGGCCGAGGTCGAACAGAAGATCGCCGCCGCGCTGCGGCAGATCGCCGCCAGCGCGGAATTCCAGGCGCAGATGAAGCAGCAGTTCACCGAGATGGACTACCTGCCGGGCGCCGAGTGGAAGAAGCGGCTCGATGCCTCGGAAGCGGGATTCCGCCGCATGTGGGCCAAGAAGCGCTGGACGGACTGACCGCCGCGGCGCCTGGTCGTTGACCGCACACCATCACCAAAGGAGACAAGCCATGAACATCAGAACCTTCGGCGCGCGAGCGCTTCTGGCCTGCGCCGCCGCGCTGCCGCTGCTGGCCGCCGCGCAGCCTTATCCGGCCAAGCCGGTGAGCCTGGTCGTGCCGTACCCGGCCGGCGGCGCCACCGACGTGATCGCCCGCATGATCGCGGACAAGCTCACGCAGTCCTGGGGCCAGCCGGTCGTCGTCGCGAACAAGCCGGGCGCGGGCACGCTCATCGCCGCCGAATTCGTGGCGCGCGCTCCCGGCGACGGCTACACGCTGTACATGACGACGGCGGCGCACACGATCGGGGCCAGCCTGTACAAGAAGATTCCATACGATCCGGTCAAGGACTTCGCGCCGATCACGCTGACCTCGACCATCCCGCTGGTGCTGGTGACCAACCCGTCGCTGCCGGTGAAGAACCTGCCGGAGCTGATCGCGCGGGCCAAGGCCGATCCGGGGATGTCGTTCGCGTCGACCGGCAACGGCACGCCGCAACACCTGACCATGGAGCTGTTCAAGGCCCAGAACAAGCTGACGCTCACGCACGTGCCGTACAAGGGCGACTCGCCGATGATCACCGACCTGATCGGCGGCCAGGTGCCGATGGCCTTCGTGACCCTGTCGGCGGCGCTGCCCTACATCAAGGCCGGCAAGCTCAAGGCCATCGCGCTGGCCCACAGCAAGCGGGTCGATGCGATCGCTGCCGTGCCCACCTTTGCCGAAGCCGGCATGCCGGGCTTCGTCGCCGCCACCTGGTTCGGGCTGTTCGGTCCCGGCACCATGCCGCCGGACCTGGTGAACCGCGTCCATCGCGACGTGGCGAAGATCGTGGCCGTGCCCGAGTTCACGGCGAAGCTCAAGGACATGGGCGGCGACGTGGACAACAGCACGCCGCAGGCCTTCCAGGCGCACATCCAGGCCGAGCTGAAGCGCTGGGCCGAAGCCGTTCGCCTGTCGGGCGCGCAGGTCGACTGACGGGACAGGGGACAGCCATGAATCCGGAAGACAAGGCGCTGCTCGAACGCTGCGCCCGCATGGGCAGCAGCACCTGGTCCGACGCGCTGGACGCCTGCGGCATCGCCGGCGTGGTGCAGGGTATCCCGCGCCGCGGCGGCGATGGCGTGGCCGTCGGCTTCGCCACGACGGCACGGCACGAATGGGGACCGCTCGGCGACTTCGACCGCGCCGACTTCGCGGTGGGCAAGCTGGTCGCGGCCACCGGCCCCGGGCGCGTGCTGATGGTGGACGTCGGCGGCGCCGCGATCTCGACCTTTGGCGGGATCGCATCGCTGGCGGCGTCGCGGCGCGAGGCGACGGGCGTCGTCATCGACGGCGGCTGCCGCGACACGGACGAGATCCGCGCCACCGGCCTCACGCTGGCCGCCCGCTGGGTGACGCCGACGACCGGCAAGACGCGCCTGAAGCTGCAGTCGATGGGGGAGCCGGTCACCATCGGGGGGGTCCCGGTCAAGGAGGGCGACCTCGTCGTGCTCGACGACACCGGCATCGTCGTGGTGCCGCGGCAGGAGCTGCCTCGGGTGCTCGCCGAGGCCGAGCGGATCCTGGCGGTGGACCACGCCGTCGAACAGGGCATCCGGGCCGGCAAGACCTTTGCCGAATCCGCAGCCGATGCCAACTACATTCCGCTCAGGAAATCCTCGCGGCAAGATGCCTGAGAAGGCCGCGATCGTCCAGGTCGGGCCGCTGGGCGAGGAGATCGACCGGGAACTGCAGGCGAACTACGCCGTGCTGCGCCTGTGGGCGGAACCGGCGGGGCTCGACGCCGTCGCGCAGCGAGGCCGCGGCATCTCGGCGGTCGTCACCTCGGTGCGCCATGGCTGCAAGGCGGCGCTGATCGAGCGCCTGCCGGACCTGCGCGCCATCTGCAGCTGGGGCGTGGGGTACGAGACGATCGACGTCGGCGCCGCCAGCGCGCGCGGCATCGCGGTCAGCAACACGCCGGACGTGCTCGACGACTGCGTGGCCGACCTTGCCTGGGGATTGCTGATCGGCGCTGCCCGCCGCACGGCCGTCGGCGACCGCTACGTCAAGACCGGGCAGTGGCGCAGCATCGGCGCCTTCCCGCTGTCCATCCGGGTGAGCCGCAAGCGCCTGGGCATCCTCGGCCTCGGTCGCATCGGCGAGGCCATCGCCCGCCGCGGCTCCGGCTTCGACATGGACGTGCGCTATCACAACCGGCGCGAGCGCGCCGGGGTGCCGTACCGGTACGAGCCCGCGCTGCTCGAGCTGGCGCGCTGGGCGGACTTCCTCGTGGTGGCCTGCGAGGGCGGGGCCGCGACGCGCCATCTGGTGTCAGCGGCGGTGATCGAGGCGCTGGGACCGGACGGGATCCTCGTGAACATCGCGCGCGGGAGCGTCATCGACCAGGCCGCGATGGTGAAGGCGCTGACGGAAGGGCGGCTCGGCGGCGCCGGCCTGGACGTGCTGGAGAACGAACCCTCCGTTCCGCCGGAGCTCATGCGGATGGACCAGGTCGCGCTCATGCCGCATGTCGGCAGCGCCACGGTCGAAACCCGGCGTGCCATGGGGCGACTCGTGCTCGACAACCTCGCCGCCTTCGTCGCCGGCCGTGGCCTGCTGACACCGATTCCGCCCATGGGTGCACAGCCATGAGCGATACCCTGCTGGACGCACTGCGCCGCGCGGTCGGCCAAGCGCACGTGCTGACCGGCGAGGACTGCGCGCCGTTTCTCACCGACTGGCGCAAGGTGGTCACCGGCCGCGCGCTCGCCGTGGTCCGGCCCGGCACCACCGGACAGGTGCGCGACGTCGTTCGCGCCTGCCTGGAACACGGGGCGCCGATCGTGCCGCAGGGCGGCAACACGGGGCAGGTGGCTGGCGCGACGCCAGACCGGTCGGGCCGCGCCGTGGTGCTGCAGCTCGGACGGATGAACCGGATCCGCTCGATCGACACCGACAACGACACGCTCGTGGCGGAAGCCGGGTGCGTCCTGCAGGCGGTGCAGCAGGCGGCTCTGGCCGCCGGGCGCTTCTTTCCGCTGTCCCTGGGCGCCGAAGGCAGCTGCCTGATCGGCGGCAACCTGGCCACCAATGCCGGCGGCACCCAGGTGCTGCGGTACGGCAATGCGCGCGAGCTGGCGCTGGGGCTGGAGGTGGTCACGGCCGACGGCGAAATCTGGAACGGGCTGCGCGGCCTGCGCAAGGACAACACGGGCTACGACCTGCGCGACCTGTACATCGGCTCCGAGGGCACGCTGGGCATCATCACGGCGGCCACGTTGAAGCTCTTTGCGCTGCCGGCGGCGCAGCGCACGGCGTTCGCGGCGAGCGCGTCCATCGAACGAGCCGTCGCGCTGCTGGCGCGGGCGCGCAGCGTGCTCGGCGCGGAACTCACTGCCTTCGAACTGATGTCGGCGCAGGCCATCGGCCTGGTGCCCAGGCACTTTCCCGACCAGCGCCTGCCGCTGGACCCGGCGGCCTGGTTCGTGCTGCTGGAGACCTCGGACGCCGAGAGCGAGCTGCGGGCCCGGGAGCGTTTCGATGCGCTGCTGTCCGCCGCGCTCGAGGCGGGCGAGATCGACGACGCCGCCATCGCCGAGAGCGTGGCCCAGTCGACCGCGTTCTGGCGGCTGCGCGAAAGCATCACGCTGGCGGTGGCCGCCGAAGGCAGGTGCGCCAAGCACGACATCTCGATTCCCGTGTCGGCGATGGCGCGGTTCGTCACCACCACCGACGCACTCCTGCAGGAGCGCTTCCCGGGCGTGCGCAGCGCGACCTTCGGCCACCTGGGCGACGGCAATCTCCACTACAACATCCTGCAGCCCGCGAACCAGGAGGAGTCTGTCTTCTCTTGTGTGCAGCAGGATCTGTCCCGCCTGGTCCACGACCGCGTTCGAGACCATGGCGGCTCGATCAGCGCCGAACAGGGGATCGGCGGGCTGCGGACCGCCGATCTCCAGCGCTACGAAGATCCGGTCAAGCTCGCGCTGATGCGACGGATCAAGCAGGCGCTGGACCCGCGGGGGCTCATGAATCCGGGGAAGGTGCTGGCGCCACCGTGAACCTGCCGGCGGGCAAGACGGCGGCCGGCTCGAGCCCGCGGCCTTCCCGCCCGCGATCAGCGACGGACCTCGCGGATGTACAGCCCGTGAAAGTCCGCTGCCGCCTGGTCGCCCAGCGGCATCACTTTCAACAGCTTCCGGCCGGGCACGTCGATGATTCCGATTCCTGGAGTGTCCCCCACGGTCGCGTGCGGGATCGTCGGCGCGGGCTTCGGACCGCGCAGCGTCACGTAGGCCAGGCGGTGGTCGGGAGACATCATGATCAGGTCCGGCGTCTTGCCCACGAAGTCGATCACGCCGGGCCGCTGTTCCGGGCTGCGGATCGCCGCGAGCGGATGCACGGAGATGTTGCTGGTCACCCGGTGCAGCACCCACAGGGTCTGCGCCCGAGGATCGACCGCGACGCCATGGGCGTCACGGCCCCATCTGGACAGGTCATGGCGCGCCACGAGCTGCGGTTCGCCCCTGACGTCGAACACATACAGCCACGAGGCGTTCAGGCTGCCCGCGGTCACATAGATCTCGTCGCGCGAAGGCGACACGGCGAAGCCGCAACCGTGCTCGGCGACGACGTCCTTTCCCCAGCTCTTGCTGACCGTCCACGCCTGCAGATCGATCACCGCGAGCCCGCCGTTGAACAATGTCGCCAGCATGTACCGTCCGTCGCGCGAAAAGCCGAAGCAGACGGGGCGGCGGCTGGGATACCGGGTGGAGTCGGCGAGCGCGGGATCGGCCTTCAGGTCCAGCACGCGGCTGATCGTCCACGCCGGTCCCGCGCCGCGCACGATCTCCGTGATGGTCTCGCCGCGATCTGCCTGGCCGTCCTTCATCTCCTGCGCACCGATGTTGGCCACATAGATCCGGTCCGGCCGCACCGGGTTCGGTTGGGCCGCATGCGGGGCTTTCCCGATGCTGTTGACGACCGTCTTCACCGTACCGTCGCTGCTGCTCAGGACGGTGACGGAGTTCGAAACCGTGTTTGCGCTGTAGACGTACTCGTCGCCGGGCACGCCCCACAGCATGTGCGGCCGCCTGGCAGCACCGAGGTCCGCCCCGCCCACCGTGCGCAGCGCGTTCCCGCCCGCATCCAGGACGTACAAGGTATCGGTGTTCTGGTCGAGTGCCCACACCTCGTACGACGACGCTGCCTGGCGCGGCGTGTCGGCGCAACCGGCCAGCACGAGCGCCAGCGCCAGGAACGTTGCTGAAGCGGTGAGTTTCGGCATGGTTGCCTCCCAATCAGCAGTGGAACATCGCGTTCGCAAGCTTCGGTGAGTCATGGCGCCGCGTCAAATCGGCGAACGCTGCCGTTGCGGTTACCAGGTGTTTGATCCGTCACTTTTCCCACGGCCGGCGTCGGCGGCGGCGAGGCGGCCACCGATCCCCGTGCCGCGGCCCGGCCGACGGGCGCGTCAAGCGCTCCTGACCAGCGTCGTCGTCATCGAATACCGGTTCTCCGGGTACAGGGACCGCGTGACCACCACCAGATTGCGCGCCGCATCCCGGTAGTGCCGCAGGACCCGCAAGGCAGGCGTGCCTTTCGCCACGCCCAGCGGCTGCGACATTTCCTGGCTGACGGCGCACGAGGACACGGTCTGCTCCACGGTCTCGATGCGGCGGCCGTACATGGTCTCGATCAGGTCCGTGAACAGCTTGCCGGGGTGCTGCTCGGCCAGTTCGCGCACCTGGCGGTAATGCGGATCCACGTAGGCATCGGTCCAGCCGAGCGGGCGCGGCTTGCCGGGTTCGCGGCGCACCAGGGACAGGCGGTGCCAGCGCGAGCCGGGCGGGCACTGCAGCGCCCTGGCCGTCGCGGTGTCCAGGACCACGTCCTCGGAGCCCAGGATCTGCCGCTGCGCGGTGCTGGCCAGCGTGACCAGGCCCTCCAGCGACGACAAGGACTGGGTGAACGTGGCGGCGCCTCCGGGCAGCGCTTCCACCATCGTGCCGCGGTGGCGCCGGCGCGAGATCAGGCCGCGCGCCTGCAACTGCTGCAGCGCCATGCGCACCGTGTTGCGGCTGGTCCGGTAGCGCTCCATCAGCGCCATCTCGGTGGGCAGCAGCGTGCCGACCGGCAGCGCGCCGGAGCTGATCTTCAGCAGCAGGTCCTCGCAGATCCTCTGGTACAGCGCAACCGGCACGCGCGGCTCTCCCCATATGTTCCCGATATGTTCATCGTATATGTCCCTACATATCGGCGGTCGGTACAAATCTACCATGGCGCCTCCCCGGACTTCATCCGCACGAACCATCGCAGGAAGCTCCGATGCACCGCAGAAGCCTGATCTCCTCCCTCGCCGTCATTGCCGCCGTCGCCCTGATGCCCGCGACCTCCAGCGCGCAGGCGCGTCCGGCGGGGTATCCCGCCAAACCCGTCGCGATCGTCGTGCCCTTTGTCGCGGGACAGAGCGGCGACGTGCTGGCCCGCGTGCTGGGCGAGCCGCTGGGCAGGCTGTGGGGCCAGGCGCTGGTGGTCGACAACAAGGGCGGCGCCGGCGGCACGCTGGGCAGCCGCGCGGCCGCCGCCGCGCCGGCCGATGGCTACACCTTGCTGCTGGGCTCGAGCGGCCCCCTCGCCTCGGCGCCCAACCTGTACGCGAACACCGGCTACAACCCGCGCGAACTCACGCCCATCATGAACGTGGCCGGCGTGGCGCAGGCGCTGGTGGTGCCGGCCAACTCGCCCTACAGGACGCTGGCCGACCTGCTGTCCGCGGCCAAGGCCTCGCCCGGCAAGCTGAGCTACGGCTCCGGCGGCGTCGGTTCGTTCCAGCACCTCACCTTCGAACTGCTGAAGCAGCGCACCGGCACCCACATCACGCACATCCCGTACCGCGGCAGCGCTCCGGCCTACACCGACCTGATCGCCGGCCAGCTGCAGGCGATGTTCGATTCGCTGCCGGCCGTGCTGCCGCATGCGAAGGCGGGCAAGGTGCGGGTGCTGGCGGTCTCCACCGCCCAGCGCGTGCCACAACTGCCGGACGTGCCGACGGTGGCCGAGAGCGGCGTGGCCGGCTTCGACGCGCTGGGCTGGCTGGGCATCGTTGCGCCCAAGGGGGTGGATCCGGCCATTCGCGATCGCCTGAATGCGGACCTGAAGACCGTGCTGGCGGATGACGCCGTCAAGACGCGACTGACCAATCTCGGCATGATCGTCATCGGCAGCTCGGCGCCCGAGTTCGGCAGGTTCATCGACAGCGAGCTCACCAAGTGGGGCGCCGTGATCAAGGCCGCCGGCATCGTGGCCGAGTGAACCGGCAGGAAGCAGTCCGAATGCGCATCACCGAAGTCCGCGAACTCGCGGTCAGGCTCGAAGGCAGCGTCGCCAACGCGGTCGTCAATTTCTCGGAGCACACCGTCTCGCTGGTGGCCGTGATCACCGACGTGGTCCGCGGCGGCAAGCCGGTCATCGGCATCGGCTTCAACTCGATCGGCCGCTTCGCCCAGAGCGGGATCATCCGCGACCGCATGATCCCGAGGCTGCTGGCCGCGGCCCCGGCTTGCCTGCTGGGGGAAGGCGGCGAACGCTTCGACCCGGCCAAGGTGCTGGCCACGATCATGCGCAACGAGAAGCCCGGTGGCCACGGCGACCGCGCCGGCGCCGCCGCGGCCATCGAACACGCGATCTGGGACCTCAACGCCAAGCTCGGCGACGAGCCCGCCTACCTCACCATCGCCCGCGCCTTCGGCCGCGAGCCGGTGGCCGCGCCGGTGGAGGTCTACACGGGTGGGGGCTACTACTACGCGCCCGGCACGGGCCAGACCCTGCGCGACGAGTTCCTGGGGTACCGCGAGATGGGCTTCGAGAGCTTCAAGATGAAGATCGGCGGCGCCCCGCTGGCGCAGGACATGAAGCGCGTGGAAGAGGCGCTGCGGGTCGCCGGCGGCGGCGCGCACCTGATGGTGGACGCCAACGGCCGCTTCGACCTGCCCACGGCGCTCGCCTACGCCAGGGAGCTGCAGCCGCTGGGCCTGCGCTGGTTCGAGGAGATCGGCGATCCGCTGGACTACCAGCTCAATCGCGAGGTGATCGAAGCCTATGGCGGCGCGGTGGCGACCGGCGAGAACCTGTTCTCCGCGGTCGACACGCTGAACCTCGTGCGCTTCGGCGGCATGCGCCCGCAGCGCGACGTCTTCCAGATGGACGGCGGCCTGAGCTACGGCATCACCGAGTACGCCAGGATGCTGCAGGTGATGGAGTCGCATGGCTTCGACCGTCGGCAGGCGGTGCCGCACGGCGGCCACCTGATCAACCTGCACACGGTGGTCGGCCTGGGGCTCGGCGCCTGCGAAGCCTACCCGGGCGTCTTCCAGCCCTTCGGCGGTTACTCGAACGAGTGCGAGATCCGCAACGCGAAGGTCCGGCCCGGCGACGCACCGGGCTTCGGCCTGGAGCAGAAGCGCGAGCTGCTGCCCTTCATACGCCGGCTCACGCAGTAGCGCGGGAGGTCGCCGGGGCGCCGCCGCGCTGAAGTCGCCCCGGGATCTTCGATGGCGGCTGAAGAACCGGAGAGAATCGGTCGATGGAAAGGGACTTGCAACGGAGCACCTTTGCCCTGCCGAAGATGGACTGCTCCTCGGAGGAGCGGCTGGTGCGCATGGCGCTGGAGGGCAGGGACGGCATCCGGTCGCTCGACTTCAACCTGCCTGGCCGGGAACTCGTGGTGCTGCACACCGCCTCCGCGGACCAGGTGCTCGCCGCCCTCCAGCCGTTGAACCTGGGGGCGGCCCTGGCTTCCTCGGAAGCCGCTGCCGCGAGCTCGACGCCAGCCGCGGCCGCCGACGACCGCGGGGAAGCGAGCACCCTGAAGCTCCTGCTCGCCATCAATGCGGCCATGTTCGTGTTCGAGCTGCTGCTCGGACTGGTGGCGCAGTCCACCGGGCTCATTGCAGACTCCCTGGACATGTTCGCCGACGCAGCGGTCTACTCCCTCGGCCTGGCTGCGGTCGGCGGCGCTGCCTCGCGCAAGGTCAAGGCCGCCCACTTCGCCGGCTGGATGCAGGTTCTGCTCGCGCTGGGAGCCTTGGCGGAGGTGGTGCGGCGGGCCGTCTTCGGCAGCGAGCCGGAGTCCGCGCTCATGATGGGCGTGGGCCTGGTCGCCCTGGTCGCGAACGTCGCGTGCCTGCTGCTGATCTTCAAGAAGAGGGAAGGTGGAGCGCACATGAAGGCCAGCTACATCTTCTCGGCCAACGACGTCATCGCCAACCTGGGCGTGATCGCAGCGGGCGTGCTGGTGGCCTGGACGGGCTCGCCCGTCCCGGACCTGATCATCGGAACGGTGATCGCGCTGGTGGTCCTGAACGGGGCGCGCCGAATCCTCAAGCTGCGGTAGCTCCGGGCCATGCTGCCCGATCCATCCCCGAAGAAGAAGCAGGACCAGCCGCGGCGTGCGCGGCACCCGGTCGAGTGACCGGGCGCCGGCGCATCACGCCCGGCCCTTCGCCTGGCGCCACGCCGCGAACTCGTCGTTGGTCTTCGGATCGGTCGGCGGATACAGGCCGAGGATGCTGCGGCCCTTCATGACCTCCTCGGCGACGAAATCCTCGAAGGCCGTCATCTCGACGGCTTCCTGCGCCAGTTCGTCGGCCAGATGGGCCGGCAGCACGACCACGCCCTCCTTGTCGCCCACGACGACGTCGCCGGGGAACACGGCCACGTCGCCGCAGCCGATCGGCACGTTGATGTCCAGCGCCTGGTGCAGCGTCAGGTTGGTCGGCGCGCTGGGGCGCTGGTGATACGCGGGGAACGGCAGCGCGGCGATCTCCGGCGAGTCGCGGAAGCCGCCGTCGGTGACCACGCCGGCGCAGCCGCGCACCATCAGGCGGCTGACCAGGATGGCGCCGGCCGACGCCGCGCGCGCGTTCTTGCGGCTGTCGAACACCAGGACGGCGCCCGGCGGGCACTGCTCCACGGCGGCGCGCTGCGGATGGTTGCGGTCCTGGAACACGGTGATCGGGTTCAGGTCCTCGCGCGCCGGGATGTAGCGCAGCGTGAAGGCCTCGCCCACCATGTTCGGCAGGCTCGCGTTGAGCGGGCGCACGTCCTGGATGAACTGGTTGCGCAGGCCGCGCTTGAACAAGGCGGTGCACAGCGTGGCCGTGCTCACGCCCATCAGCCTGGACTTCGTTTCGGGTTTCAGGGCCATGGTCAGTCGGCGGACAGGTTGTTCTCGGTGATGATGCGCGCGTATTTCCTGCGGTCGCTCGCGATCAGGCCGGCGAAGTCGGCGGGGCTGCCGCCGCGGGCCACGGCGCCCTGCGCGAGGAGCTGCTGCTGCACGTCGGGCATCGCCAGCACCTTCTGCAGGTCCTGCGAGACCTTGTCGACGATGGCCTGCGGCGTGCCCGCGGGCGCGAGCAGCCCGAGCCACGAGCCCGACTCCGCGCCGGTGACGCCCGCTTCCTGCAGCGTTGGCACATCGGGCAGCGCCGGCACGCGCTGCTTGCTGGTGATCGCCAGCGCCTTGAGCTTGCCGGCCTTGATGTGGCCGGACAGCTCCAGCACGGAGGCGAACAGCATGTGCACGTTGCCCGCGATCAGGTCCGTGGTGGCCGCGCCGCCGCCCTTGTAGGGAACATGCAGGATCTTCGTCCCGGTCGCGAGCTTGAAAGTCTCGGCCGACAGGTGCGGCGAGCCGCCGCTGCCGGAGCTCGCGTAGGCGTACTTCTCCGGGCTCGCCTTCGCCAGCGCCACCAGGTCGCGCACGTTGGACGCCGGCAGCGAGTTCGTCACGGCGAGCACGAAGGGCAGTTCCGCGAACAGCCCGATCGGCACGAAGGCCGTGTCCGGGTTGTAGCTGAGCTTCTTGTACAGCGTGGGGTTGATCGACTGGGTGCCGACGTTGCCGGTGAGCAGCGTGTAACCATCGGGCCTGGCGCGCGCGACCAGGTCCAGCCCGACGTTGCCGCCGGCGCCGCCACGGTTGTCGACGACGACCGACTGGCCCCACAGCTGCGACAGCTTCTGCGCCACGATGCGGGTGCCGATGTCGGTGCCGCCGCCGGGGACGAAGGGCACGACGATGGCCACCGGCTTGGTGGGCCACGCGGTCTGGGCCAGCGCGGCGGGCCCCGCGAGGAACGCCACGGCGGCGGCGAGCGCGCGCACCGTGGCGCGGCGGGAAAGGCGTTGGGTCATCGAAGTCTCCTCAAGCCTGGGGAACCGCCACCGGCACCCGGCCGGTGGCGAAGAAGGAAGCGAGGTTGTGCGCGACGAGTTCCGCCATCGCCTGCCGCGTCTCGTGCGTGGCGCTGGCCAGGTGCGGCAGCAGCACCACGTTGTCGAGATCGAACAGGGCCGGCGGCACTCGCGGCTCGTCCTCGTAGACGTCCAGCCCGGCCCCGGCGATGGCGCCGCTGCGCAGCGCCTCGACCAGCGCCTGCTCGTCGACCACGGAGCCTCGCGACACGTTGACGAGGAAGCCGTGCGGGCCCAGGGCCTGCAGCACCTCGCGGTTCACCAGGTGCCGGGTCTGCGGGCCGCCCGCGCTGACCACGACCAGGAAGTCCGCCCATTCGGCCAGGCCCTGGAGCCCCGGCTCGTATCCGTAGGGCACGTCGGCCACCGGCCGGCGGTTGTGGTAGCGCACTTCCATGTCGAAGCCGCTCGCGCGCTTCGCCACCACCCGGCCGATGCGGCCCAGGCCCAGGATGCCCAGGCGCTTGCCGCTCACGCGCGTGGCGAGGGGAAACGGCCCCTGGAGCCACTGGCCGGCGCGCACGAAGCGGTCGGCCGCGCTGAACCGGCGCGCGGCGTCCATCACCAGCCCGAACGCGGTGTCGGCGACGCAGTCGTTCAGCACGTCGGGCGTGTAGCCGATCGGGACGCCGCGCTCGCGCACGAAGGGCAGGTCGAAGGTCTCGTAGCCCACGCCGAAGCTGGAAATCACGCGCAGGTTCGGCAGCGCCTGCAGCAGCGCGCGGTCCGCGCCGAAGCGGGCGGAGGTCGCCATGCCGTCCACGCGCGCACCGTGCTGCGCCAGGAAGGCTGCGCGATCGGCCTGCTTGTGCAGTGGCAGCAGTTCGTAGTCGCGCGCCAGCGTGTCCTCGAGCCACGGGATCAGGGGCCCGTTCTGCAGGATGCAGTGCATGGTTCCTCCTCAGAATATCGCCGGCTCAGCCGTGGGCGCGCCGAACGAGGTCTCGAGGTAGTCGAAGTCGCAGCCCTCGTGCGCCTGCCGGATGTGCTGGGTGAACATGTGCCCGTACCCGCGCTCGAAGCGGCGCGGCGGCGGCGTCCAGGCGGCGCGGCGCCGGGCCAGCTCCTCGTCGCCCACGTGCAGGTGGATGCTGCGCCCGGGCACGTCCACCGTGACCAGGTCGCCGGTGCGCACCAGCGCCAGCGGGCCGCCGACGTAGGACTCCGGCGAGACATGCAGCACGCAGGCGCCGTAACTGGTGCCGCTCATGCGCGCGTCGCTGATGCGCATCATGTCGCGCACGCCCTGCTTCACCAGCTTGGTCGGGATCGGCACCATGCCCCACTCGGGCATCCCCGGGCCGCCTTGCGGGCCGGCGTTGCGCAGCACCAGCACGTGGTCCCTGGTCACGTCCAGGTCGGGATCATCGATCGCCTTCTTGAGCGCCGGGTAGTCGTCGAACACCAGCGCCGGCCCGGTGTGCGTCAGCAGTTCCGGGCTGCAGGCGCTGGGCTTGATCACGCAGCCGTCGGGCGCCAGGTTGCCCTTCAGCACGGCCAGCGCGCCTTCCAGGTAGATCGGCTTCGACAGCGGCCGGATCACGTCGTCGTTGTGGACCTCGGCGCCCTCGATGCTGTCGGCCACCGTGCCGCCGGTAACGGTCTTCGCGTCCAGGTGCAGCAGGCCGCCCTCGGCCAGCGTCTTCATCAGGGCGCGCATGCCGCCCGCGTAGTAGAAGTCCTCCATCAGGTACTTGTCGCCGCTGGGGCGCACGTTGGCGATCACGGGCACCTTGCGCGAGAAGGCGTCGAAGTCCTCCAGCGACACCGCGCACTCGCCGCCGGCGCGGCGCGACATCGCCACCAGGTGGATGATGGCGTTGGTCGAACAGCCCTCGGCCATCGCCACCGTGATCGCGTTCTCGAAGTTCTTGCGCGTGAGGATCTTCGCGGGGGTGAGGTCCTCCCACACCATGTCGACGACGCGGCGGCCGCACTGCGTGGCCATGCGCTGGTGGCCGGCGTCCACCGCCGGGATGCTGGAAGCACCCGGCAGCGTCATGCCCAGCGCTTCCGCGATGCCCATCATGGTGGCGGCCGTTCCCATCACCATGCAGGTGCCGGCGCTGCGCGCGATGCCGCCCTCGATCTCCATCCACTGGGTCTGCGTGATGTTGCCGGCGCGCCGCTCGTCCCAGTACTTGAAGGCGTCGGACCCCGAGCCGAGGGTCTGGCCCTTCCAGTTGCCGCGCAGCATGGGCCCGGCCGGCAGGTAGATGCAGGGGATGCCCATGCTGAGCGCGCCCATCAGCAGGCCCGGGGTCGTCTTGTCGCACCCGCCCATCAGCACCGCGCCGTCGATCGGATGGCTGCGCAGCAGCTCCTCGGTCTCGATCGCGAGCAGGTTGCGATAGAGCATCGTCGTCGGCCGCACGAAGGCCTCGCCGAGCGAGATCGCCGGCAGTTCCAGCGGGAAGCCGCCCGCCTGCAGGATGCCGCGCTTGGCCTCCTCGGCCCGCTGCCTGAAATGGGAGTGGCAGCTGTTGAGGTCGCTCCAGGTGTTGATCAGCGCGATGACGGGCTTGCCCTGCCAGTCGGCGTGGTCGTAACCCATCTGCATCGCGCGCGAGCGATGGCCGAAGGAGCGGAAGTCGTCGGGGGCGAACCAGCGCGCGCTGCGCAGCTGCTCGTAGCTCTTGCGGGTCATGATGTCACTGTTCCTTGATGCCGGCGGTCCTGATCACGCGCACCCAGCGATCGAGTTCGCTGGCCACGAAGCTGGTGTAGGCGGCCGAGCCTTGCTGCGGCACCACGAAGCCCTGCGACTCCATGCGCTGGCGGATCGCCGGCGCGTTCATCGCGGCGACCACCGCCGCCTCGAGCTTGTCCGCGACCGCTTTCGGCGTGCCCTTGGCGACCGAGATGCCGGACCAGGACAGCGCGCTGAAGCCGGGGAAGCCGGACTCGTGGATCGTCGGCAGGTCCGGGTACAGCGGGTTGCGCTGCAGGCTGCTGATGGCCAGCGCCTTGAGCTTGCCCGCCTTGATGTGCTGCAGCGCGACGTCCTGGTTGATGAACATCACCGGGATCTGGCCGCCCAGCAGGTCGGTCATCATCGGGCCGCCGCCGCGGTAAGGGATGCCGACCATGAACAGCGGCTTGCAGTTCTCATTTTTCGGGCCGCCGCAGGTGCTGGCGGTCTGCTTCAGCAGTTCCATGGCCATGTGGCCGGAGGCGGCCGGCGTGTAGCCGTAATTGAGCTTGCCCGGATTGGCGCGGCCGTAGGCGATGAATTCCTGGAAGGTGCCGAACGGCGCCGAAGGATGCGCCACCAGCACGTTGGGCCCGGAATGGACCTGGGTCAGGTGGATGAAGTCCTTGTTCGAGTCGTACGGCACCTTCGGGTTGATGCCATGGGCCACCGCGCTCTGGCCGACGCCGGTCTGGATCAGGGTGTAGCCGTCGGCGGGCATCTTCAGCGCCCGGTCGGTGCCGATCACGCCGCCGGCGCCGCCGATGTTCTCCACCAGCACCGGCTGCTTGAGCTGCTTACCCAGCTCATCGGCCAGCATGCGCGCCATCACGTCGCTGGTGCCGCCGGCGGGAAAGGGCGAGACCAGCTTCAGCGGCTTGTTCGGGAAGTCCGCCTGGGCCTGCGCGGCCAGCGGCAGCGTGCAGGCAGCCGCGACGGCGGCGGCGCCCAGGAAAACACGTTTCAGCATCGGGAGCTCCTGTTCGTGGGATACTAGTATCCTACTATCCATGGCCCGCTCCCGTCCGCAGATTCCCTTACTCGCCGCCCCCGCGGCGGCGCCGGCCGCCGGACCGGGCGGGCGCGGCGCGGTCGGCCGCAGCGCCTACGAGACCATCCGTACCGCGATCCTCGACTGCACTTTCGCGCCGGGCATGGCGTTGTCGGAGCAGTCGGTGTCGGAGCAATTGCAGGTGAGCCGCGCACCGGTGCGCGAGGCATTCCGCCGGCTGGTGATGGAAGGACTGCTCGAGTCGGCGCCGCAGCGCGGCACCCTGGTTTCGCGGCTGCACCGCGACCGCATCGCCGATGCGATCTTCGTGCGCGAGGCGATCGAATGCCGCGCCGCCGAACTGGCGGCGCAGGCGCCGCTGGCGCAGCGGCGCGCGCTCGGGGCGATCGTGCAGCGCCAGCTCCGGGCCCAGGCGCGCCGCGACTATGCCGAGCACCTCGCGGCCGACGAGGAGTTGCACCACGCCATCCTGGACCTCGCCGGCCATCCGCACGCCTGGCCGGCGCTGCGCCTGGCCCGGCTGGGCATGAACCGCATCCGGCACCTCGCGATCCCGGCGGTCGGCTCTCCGCGCATCGCCGTCGACCATCACCGCCTGATCGTGGACGCGATCGTCGCGGGCGACGGCAAGGCGGCAAGCCGCGCGATGCGCGTGCACATCCACTCGCCCCTGGAATTCCTGGAGGCGATCCGCCGCGAGCACCCGGAGTACTTCGAGACGCCCTGAGCTGCACGCGCTTCAGGTGGTCGCCGTGGCCGGCGTTGCGAAGTCGTGCAGGTCGGCCCTTGGGCCGAAGACCACGGGGCATCAAGCGCAAAGTCTGGCGCCCGCGCGCGGCGTGCGTGGGCCACGCGCCCCCGGGGGCTTGACCTGTCTCAGCTCCGCCGGTTCCTGACAGATTTGTCATCTGCGCGTCCGGCTTCTGTCACTCCCCGCGACGCACAGTGGCTCGAGCAAGTTCGAGGGGTTTGCTCAGGAAGCCACTTTTATCAGGAGAAAAGCATGCTTACGAAGCTCGCATTCACTGCTGTTGTCTTCGCGCTGGCGACCAATGCGTTTGCGCATCCGCTGTCCACGATGGCGAAGTCCGTTCCGTTGCAGGACGGTTCCACGGTGTACGTCTTCAAGGACGGCAAGATGGCCATGGAGGACCGGTTGGGCCGCGTCGTGTCCATGAATCAGGGTCACGTGATGAGAACCCGCGGCGGACAGGACATCACGATGGTCGGTGACGAGACGGCGCGGCTCAGCTGCTTCCTGAGGACGCAGCTCGGTGCCGGCAAGTGAGCCGTCCGCCCGGACCCGTCTGAGGACCGCCATTAGCAGGGATTGATCATCGATTCCACGACTCGCCCCGTCGTCGAACGCAGCGCCGATTCGGCTTCACGATCGCACATCGCGCCGCACGCGATCGCGACGCGGGCCGATCTTCGGCCGCCCACTGGCCACGCCCCGATGGAGGGCGTGGCGCACATCGCGCAACGGCGCGGGGCCATCAACCTGGGAGGCCTTGACTTTCAGTCCATTCGTCTGGTCTATCTTTGCGCGGAGCTGGGCTGTCTGTCGGCAGCCGCCAGGGCCTGCAATATCTCCCTGTCTGCCGCGAGTCATCGCCTCACCAACCTGGAGAAAGCATTCAAGACCCGTCTCTTCAGGAGAGACAACTTGGGTCTGCGTCTCACAGATGCCGGCATGCTGTTTTGCAGTCACGCGCGGACCATTCTCCTTACGATGTATTCGGCCGAGCAGCAGTTGATAGCGCTCTCGGGTGCTCACGAATAGTCCCGGAGCCGAAGCTGCAGCTCTGTCGCATGATCGCAACGGGGTTGAAATAATGCCAACCCCAGATATCCCGGATGTGCTCGTTCGTTGTCCGGTCTATCGTGCACTTGCTGGCTCCCAGCTTTTTGAATCGCACGATTACGGAGATCTCAATGAAGAAACTTGCTCTTGGCGCCGTGGTGCTGTCCGTCGCGGCTGCGGCATCTGCCCAATCGTCGGTCACCCTCTTCGGGGTGATCGACACCGACATTTCAATCGGGCGCGGCAGCATTGCCGACCGCACCCAGCTGTCGAACTCCGGGAACGCCACCTCGCGCATCGGCTTCCGCGGTGTCGAGGACCTCGGTGGCGGCCTGTCGGCATCGTTCTGGCTCGAGGCTGGCCTCAACACGGACAACGGGACTGGACAGCCCACTAACACCAATAACCAGGCTGCCGGCGCGTCGCCAAGCTCCATTGGACTGGTCTTTGGCCGCCGTGCCACCGTGAGCCTGGCCGGGGGATGGGGCGAGTTGCGACTGGGACGCGACTACACCCCGCAATACTGGAACCTGTACTTCGCGGATCCTTTCGGCAACGTCGGTGTCGGCTTGCCGATGCCCGCGGTGTATCTCTTCGGTGGCTTCACGGGGCCGACCGCAGTGCGCGCCGCAAACACGGTCACGTACTTCCTGCCGGGAAATCTTGGGGGGTTGTTCGGCTCGGCGCAGTACTACCTGGGCGAGAACCTGCAGGACGGGGCCACCACGGAAGACGACGGAACTGGCGCCGGTGTGCGCGTTGGCTACGCCAGCGGCCCCGTCTATGTCTCTGCTGCGACGAGTCGCACGAACTATGCAGCCGGAGACACGCGGCAAAGCAACATCGTTGGTACGTGGGACTTCGGCATCGCGAAGGTTGGAGCGCAGATCAGCCGCGACAAGAACGGCGTGCTGGACGGCAAGGGCTGGTTGCTCGGCGGCTGGTTCCCCGTAGGCCCCGGCCAGATCTTGGGCAGCTACTCGCGCTACGAGACGACCGCGCCTGGCAACCCCGAGGGCAAGAAGCTGGCACTTGGCTACGTGCACCACCTCAGCAAGCGCACGGCGCTGTACACCACGTGGGCGCGGTTGAAGAACGGTGGCGGTGCGTCGCTCGCACTGAACGGTGCGACGACAGGGCCGAATACGTCATCGAGCGGTCTGGACCTGGGGGTTCGCCACTCGTTCTGAGCAAGACCGGCTGCCCGCGCCAGCAGCCGAGGACAGTGAGCGTTTGATCGACCGGCCGAAATTGCAAGTTTCTCCACCGGTCACTCGGCCACGGAGTCCTCCAGCTCCGTGGCTGCCTTTTGCGAGGGCCAGCCCTGGCTGCGCCAGGCACGCGGCTCCGGATTTGCGGACGCCGCGTCGCCGGCCTCAGGCCGATGCGCAATCCTCTGCTCAATCCGCACGTCGGGCACCTCGGGAGGTGGATTACAGATTTGTCATCTTGCTGACTGGCTGCGGTCAGCCGTCGTCCGGCACAGTGTCGTTGGCAGGTCTGGCAAGGGGCCGGCGAGCCCCTAGCCGCACCGTGCCGATGAAGCCGGGACGGACCTCGGTGGGGCAAGGAGCGAGCAATCGAAAGGAGCACGTCATGATCAGCATACCAACTGGCTCACTGGCCGCTTTGACCCTGCTTGCGCTGAGCGGCTGTGCGCAGGGCAGCTTCGCTCGCCAGGATGCGGTCGCGGCCAAGCGTGGTGACTGTGCGGCACTTGCCAGGCAGTCGCTTCACGACCACGGGCTCGAGCGCGGATACGGTCCGATGCCCGTGAAGGCCTGCAACAAGGCGGCGGCCGGATAGGCCGCATGCCACACGGCGAACGGGCCACTTGGCCAGAGCAGTGCTCGTTCGTTCGTGTCGTGGCCGATGCCAAGTCGGGATCGGCAGGCCGCGTTTCAATCGATGACCCAATGGGAACATCCCCCGCTCATGCAGCCAACCTGAACGTCGCAAACGCACCACCAGGCAGCTCTTGGGCGCTGGTCTTCACGGGATGGCTGGTCGCGACGGCTGCAACCTTGAGCACACTGTTTCTCAGCGAGGTCATGGGCATGGCACCGTGCACGCTGTGCTGGTACCAACGCGTCTTCATGTTTCCACTGGTCTTTGTCCTGGGGGCCGGTCTGCTGGCGGCGGACGGAAACATTGCTCGCTATGCGCTTCCGCTCGTCACCGGCGGCTGGCTTGTCGCCGTGTTCCATCTTCTGCTGACAAGAGGATTCATTCCTGCGAGTGCTTCCCCGTGCAGCCAGGGAATTCCGTGTTCGCGGATTGAGGTCGAGTGGCTCGGTTTCGTGACGATCCCACTCCTTTCGGTCCTGTCCTTTTCTGCCATCGGCATCGCGCTGTACAGCGCGTATCGCAAGGAGCGTCAATGAAACAGAGAACCATCGTCATCACCGCGGCTGCCGTGCTGATCGCGGTGTTCGCGGCGGCTGCGCAGTGGTATGGCAGCTATCAGGCGCAGCAGGCGGCGCGACGGGCTTCCGAGAATCAGCAATCCCTGGTCCGGTTCCATGCGCCCAGCATCGGCAACGCTGCCGCACGCGTTCACATCGTCGAATTCCTGGATCCAGCCTGCGGAACGTGCGCGGCTTTCTATCCCTTCGTGAAGAAGATGATGGCCGCAAACCCGAACGATATCCGGCTGTCTGTGCGCTACGCGCCCTTTCACGAAGGATCGGACGAGGTGGTCAAGGTGCTCGAGGCGAGCCGCAAGCAGGGCAAGTATTGGCAGGCACTCGAGGCACTCCTCGCCTCACAGCCGGCCTGGGTACAAAACCACAGGGCCAACGTCGACATGGTGTGGCCGTATCTGGCCCGTGCCGGCCTCGACACGCAACAGCTCAGGGGCGACTCGCAGTCAGCCGAGACCGCCCGCCTGATCTCCCAGGATGTGCAGGATGCGAAGACGTTGAACGTCACGAAGACTCCCGGCTACTTCGTCAACGGCCGCCCGCTCGCGCCGTTCGGATACGAGCAGCTCCGTACCCTGGTCGACGAAGAACTGATCGCGACCAGCAAGGGATAAGACACGCCGGGAAGGCGCCGCCGCGAAAAGCCGGCAGCGACACCGGTCAACACACGGCCGGACGCCGCTCATCGAAAGTTCGTCATGAAGCTGGCATTTCTCGGGGCGGCCGTCACGGTCACCGGATCGAAGACTTTTGTGCGAGTGCTGATCCGCGCATGACGCATTTGTAATGTGTGGGTCAGCGTGCTGTGGCGACGCACTTTCTACAGTAGGAACCGTGATGCAGGGGTTGCATCGCGTCGAACCCGAAGGGCTCGGCACAACCGATCTCGAAGGAGTGAATCATGTCCGTCCGCACCAACACCATCGTCCTGGCCATCGCCACCCTGGCTCTGCCCGCAGCTTTCGCGCAGTCCGTCTTCGTCGGGGGCGAGCGTGGCTGGATCGACCAGCCGGTCCAAAGCGCTCTCACGCGCGAGCAGGTCACCAGCGAATACCTTGCGTTCCGCAAGAACCCCGTCGCACCCGACGGCGGGCAGTTCGTCGGTGGCGAAATGGGCTTCGTGTTTCCCGCGCACACCTATGCACGTGTGAACGGTCAATGGGTGTGCACGGACAAGATCGCGCACAACCCGGCACCGGCCGCCATCAAGTCTTCGACGGAACGCGCTGCCTTCCAGCTGCAGTATCCCGCCTGAGCGCGGCTCCAGACCGGCATCACCGCTGATACACCATCTCTTCTACCACGGAGTCCGACCATGACCATCCCCCGCATCCTCGCCGTCACCTTCACGGCTTTGCTCTCCGCCGCAACGTTCGCCCAGGAGGCTTCCGCGCTGGCGTCCCAGGCAGCTGAGGCGCCAGCGATGCCCGCGCCGTGCGCCATGCCGGCGGCGCGCCACGACCATGGTGCCGAGAAGGGCACGCCAACGCCCAGGATGGCGGGGTGCCCGATGGCGGCGGCTTCCGACTCGGCAACGGCGAAGCCGAAGGCGAAAGTCGGTCACGACCACTCGAAGTTTCACAAGCTGATGTGAAGCAGCGTGGACCCGCGTGGCCGGCGACCTCCGACGGTCTGGCGGGCGCTTGACCCTGCCCAACGGCATGATTCACAGGGAGGATGCGGTGACTACATTCCAGGTGGGCGACATGACCTGCATTCACTGTGCGGGAAAGGTCACCTACGCGTTGGCAGCCCTGGACGCGACTGCCAGTGTCGAGGTCGAACTTCCGGGGCGCCGTGTCAGGGTAACGAGTAGCAAGGCGAGCGCGGCAGAGCTCCAGGCCGCGATCGCGCAGGCCGGTTACACCCCGGTCCTGGTGCAGGATGACGCACCTTCGCACGCCCATCGCGGAGGCTGTGGTTGCGGCAGCAGCTGACCCCGAAGAGCGACAGGCAAGACTGAAACGACAGAGGGCACCATGGACCACACGAACCAGGATCAACGTGGCGAGCACAAGGATGGTCGGTGGAAGTGGGCGCTGGCCGGCTTCCTGGCGGTGGCCGGGTTCTTCCTGTGGACGGAGCACCGTGCCCACCTGCTCGGCTTTCTGCCGTACCTGCTGATCCTTGCCTGCCCGCTGATGCACCTGTTCCATCACGGGGGCCACGGGGGTGGTACCCGCGTGCACGGGGGCCCGGCTGAAGAGAACGAGAAGGAGCATCAGCATCCACGTCCGGGAGGGTAGCCATGAACGCCGCTCCTGCCTATGGCCTTTGGTCGCTGGTGGTATTGAATTCCCTGGTGTTCGTCATCTTCGCGTTCAGTTTCGCGAGACCGGCAACGCCGCGGGACTGGCGCTCGCTGGGCGCGCTCTCCGCGTTCGTCGTGGCGCTCTTCACGGAGATGTATGGCTTCCCGCTCACCATCTATCTGCTGCTGCCGTGGCTGTCCAGAACCTTTCCAGGCATCGATTTCCTGTCGCACGATGCTGGCCACCTGCTCGAGGTGATGTTCGGCTGGGGCGCCAATCCGCACTTCGGCCCGTTTCACATTGCCAGCAACATTCTGATCTTCGGCGGATTCGTGCTGCTGTCGACTGCGTGGCAGGTGCTGTATCGTGCCCAGCGAGTCAAAACACTGGCAACGACGGGTCCCTATGCGTACGTACGGCATCCACAGTACGCTGCGTTCATCCTCATCATGCTCGGCTTCCTTTTGCAGTGGCCGACGCTCATCACGCTCCTCATGTTTCCGGCGCTGGCGCTGGCCTATGCCCGCCTGGCCAGGTCTGAAGAGCGTGATGCCATGGACGAGTTTGGGGCCGCCTATGAGGAGTACCGCAGACGCGTCCCGGCTTTTATCCCCTCATCAGGCAAGCACGACTTACAGTCAGGCTAAGAACAAGGGCAGACGGGATCGTTTCAATGAAGCATGGTGCGCACCATCATCACGAACACGGAGAGGACCATCGGTCCGACGGTGCACCGCCGTCGTATGCAACGGGCGCGCCGCGGCAACCCGCCCCCTCTGCGCCGGAGGGCTCTATCTATACGTGCCCCATGCACCCCGAAATCAGGCAGCCGACGCCCGGCAACTGCCCCAAATGCGGCATGACGCTGGAGCCCTTGGTGCCCTCGCTCGACGATGAGGAAAATCCGGAGCTTGCTGATCTTCGCCGGCGCTTCTGGTGGACCCTGCCCTTGACGGTGGTCGCGACCTTGATGGCGATGTTCGGCCATCGCCTGGTTCACGGGGGCCTGCCCCGGCAGAGCTGGCTGGAACTGCTGTTGACCACGCCGGTGATTCTCTGGGCCGGCTGGCCATTCTTCGCCCGTGGCGTCCAGTCGATCGGCAACCGCAGCCCGAACATGTGGACGCTGATCGGGCTGGGCGTGACCGCCGCCTACGTCTACAGCCTGGTGGCGACCGTGGCACCTGGCATCTTTCCGCCTGGCTTCGCGATGGACGGGCGCATCGGCGTGTACTACGAGGCCGCCGCCGTCATCGTCTCGCTCACCTTGCTGGGACAGATCCTCGAGCTGCAGGCGCGCTCGCAAACGTCCGCGGCCATCAAGTCCCTGCTCGGCCTGGCGCCGAAGACTGCGCGGCGCATCAACGCCGACGGCTCTGAGGAGGACATCGCGTTGTCGCACGTGCATGTGGGCGACTCGTTGCGGGTGCGCCCGGGCGAAAAGGTGCCTGTGGACGGCGTGGTGCTGGAGGGAGAAAGCGCCCTGGACGAGTCCATGCTGACCGGCGAGCCGCTGCCCGTCACCAAGCGCCCGGGCGACAAGGTGGTTGGCGCCACGATCAACGGCAGCGGCAGTCTGGTGATGCGCTCGGAGAAGGTCGGCTCGCAGACCATGCTGTCCCAGATCGTGCAGATGGTGGCGCAGGCCCAGCGCTCGCGGGCCCCCATGCAGCGGCTGGCGGACGTGGTGGCCGGCTACTTCGTGAGCATCGTGGTCGTGATCGCGATCCTGACGCTGCTGGTTTGGGGCTTCGTGGGCCCGCAGCCAAGCTGGGTCTACGGCTTCGTCAACGCCGTGGCAGTGCTCATCATCGCCTGTCCCTGCGCGCTCGGCCTGGCAACGCCCATGTCCATCATGGCGGCGACCGGCCGGGCGGCGACCCAGGGCATCCTGTTCCGCGACGCGGCCGCCATCGAGGGCCTGCGCAAGGTGAACACCCTCATCGTCGACAAGACCGGCACGCTGACCGAAGGCAAGCCCGCGTTCGACCGTGTCGTACCCGCGCCAGGCGCCACCGAGCAAGAGGTGCTGCAGACGGCCGCTTCCATCGACCAGGGCAGCGAGCACCCGCTGGCCCACGCCATCGTCGCGGAAGCGCGCCGGCGCGGCCTTGACCTGGACAAGCCGGAGTCATTCGAGTCTTCCAGCGGCATCGGCGTGCGCGGCAGCGTGCGCGGGCGGCGCATCGCACTGGGCAACACCGCGCTGATGGAAGCCGGGAAGGTCGACTGGAAGGTGCTGCAGCGCGAGGCGGAAAGCCTGCGCAGCGAGGGGGCGAGCGTGATGTATCTGGCCGTCGACGGCCGCCTCCTGGGCCTGATTGCAGTGTCGGACCCGGTGAAGGCCACGACCGAGGAGGCCCTGGCAACGCTGCGGCAAGCCGGAATGACGGTGGTCATGGCCACCGGCGATGGCGTGACGACGGCGAAGTCCGTGGCCACGCGCCTGGGAATCTCGGAGGTCTACGGCGAAGTCAAGCCCCAGGACAAGCTGGACCTGGTCGAGCGACTCCAGCGAGAGGGCAGGACCGTCGCGATGGCCGGCGACGGCATCAACGACGCACCGGCCCTGGCCAAGGCGAACGTCGGGATCGCCATGGGCACCGGAACGGATGTGGCCATCAATTCTGCGCACGTGACCTTGGTGAAAGGCGACCTCAGGGGCATCGCGCGCGCGCGCCTGCTCTCGCTGGAGACGGTGCGCAACATGCGCCAGAACCTCGGATTCGCGTTCGTCTACAACGCCATGGGCATTCCCCTGGCGGCCGGACTGCTGTATCCGGTCACCGGCCAACTGCTGTCTCCGATGATCGCCGCGCTGGCGATGAGCCTGAGCTCGGTGTCCGTCATCACCAATGCGCTGCGGTTGCGGGGTGCCAGGACCGCAGCCTGATTCGCGTGGCGCCTCCGTTTTCCAATCCAGTCGTTGCGCCCGGTTGTTTCGCTGGGAATTGACTGACAGGCGCATGACAAGCTTGTCTGGCGTGCGCTGACGCGCGCGGGGACAGGGCAGCGCCGTCAAGTTGCCTGCAAGTCATGCCCCTTGGCTAGCTTGAGCAGCACCGACCGGTCGACGCCAAACCTGCAGATGGCGTCGCATTGCGTCTTCAGCTCGCCCGCCGGCAGATACCCGAGCCGAAACGTTTCCGCGTCGCCGTAGAGTGCAGGTCGGGCCATTTGAGCCAGGACTTCCCGCGCGCGTGACTCCGGCGCCACCAGGTAGAAATGGCTCTGGTGTCCTTGCAGGGACAGGGCGAGATCTTTCATCCGCAGAATGCCGGAATAGATGGATGTGCTTTGCTCGACCTCGAAGGCGCACACGAGTTCGCAGGAGCCCTTGCCGAACCAGATGACATCGATCAGTTCGACCGTCTGGCGCACGTCTTCCGGGAGCGCCAGCGCGGGCAATGCCGCCAGTGTGAGCGTCGAAAAATCCTCTCCGTGGCAGACACGGTGACGATCATTGCGGGCGACGAAGACGTCATATCCCAGGGCATTGCCCACGCGAATCAGGACATGCTGCACCTGGGTATGCTCGGATGCCTCGCGCTCGTCGGCCAACGTGTCTTCGTGGCGCTTCTTCGCCGCCTTCTCCGCCTTGAATTGCAGATCCTGCAACACCGAATCCGCGTTGCCTGTCAGAACGAGTCGGTCGCTTCCGATCTCGTAGAGCAGCCCGGCGAACGCGCCGAGATCCTTGGACAGGCCGGGCTGCTCGGAATTGGCGCGCAGGATGGCCTCCCGCATCGCCAGATAGCTGTCCCATGAGCCCAGCTTCTGCTTCGCGCCGAACAGGGTATTGAAGCCTTTGAGGATGGCGGTGTTGAAGGGCGGCACGAGCGTCGGATGCAGGAAGTAGGCGATGTTCGCCACTGCCGGCCCGACCCCTTTGATCGAAGCATGCGCCAGGCGGCTCAGCTCGGCGAGAACCTGGTCTTCGCGCGTGGCATTGAGGCAGCCGTTCAGGAACCGTCCGAATGCGCGTTGGTTCGCTTCGTTCTCGTAGATGTCCGGGATTCGCAGCTTCGGCTTCCAGTAGAACGGGTGCGCGGCGCCTTCGAACACCTGCTTCTGCTCGGTGATGGCCGCGAGCACCACCTCCAGCGGCGAGCCCTTGAAGTCGTTGCCGAAGGAGTCAGCCGCGATCGCGTCGACCGTATCCTTGACGCCGCGCCGGATAGCCCGAAACGCCTTCATGCGTGCATCGCCGCCCAGAAACCACGTGTGATAAACGGATTCGGGGTCGCCCTTGTAGCGCTCCACGAGCGCGGCCAGCGATTCGAGGTCTGCAACTTTCATGGCGCCTCTCGGTGAGGTGACGAACGAGTATAGGCGCCGCGCACGCGGGGTAGCGAAGCCGGCGAGGGCAATCTGCCTGCCGCCGCGGGTATGTCGCATAACAGGTATGGCGACCAACTCGGCCGCCTCGTGCTGATTGCCACCAATCCGGGCTTCATCGACTCGGGTTCCATGTCCGGCGACGCGAAGATGAGCACGGCCTCGCTCGATCGCCTGGCCCATCAGAGTTCATGCGGGGGCCTCCGCAAGCGGAAGACACCTCGCCCGGCTCGCGCAATCAATCGACGCTGGCGGCGCAGGCGATGCCGCCAGCGACGGGTGCTTGAAGGTCGACGCAGAACGCGCATAGATATTCGGCACATATCGACATGCACCATATCGACATGCGATCTTGTTCGTTGCTTCACGCGCTGTGGCCAGCCTAATATCGCGGCCTCCCAATACTGTTCACGCGCCGATCTGTCCGGTGAAGCGCTTCCAGTCATGTCGCTCATTCGTCTCCTGTCCGCGGCCGCACTGCTGGTCGCATCCGCCTTGCCTTTGTCGGCAGCAGCGGCCGCCGCCACCGAGCCGGCCGCACAGCGCGGTGGCACCCTCACCGCCACCTGGGGTGGGTTGGAACCCCAGGCCCTGTTCGTGCCGGCCGGAGGCGGCTCGAGCCCCTTCTTCACGTCGACGAAGATACTGGAGCGATTGCTGCGACTGGAGGGCGACCTCAGATTCACGCCGCTGCTCGCCGACAGCGTGAAAGCCGCACCGGACTTCAAGAGTTACACCGTCAAGATCCGTCGCGGTGTGAAGTTCCACGACGGGCGCGCACTGACAGCCGACGACGTCGCCTGGAACGCGCTCGAGTACTGGAAGCCGGTCTCGATTGGCGTCGCGCTGAAGGCGCTCAGAACCGTGGACACGCCCGATGCGCAGACGGCGGTATTCAGGCTCGACGCGCCGATTCCGGAGTTCGCGTTCAAGAGCGTCCTGGCCACCGCGCTGGTGCTGCCCAAGCACCTGTACGCCGGCAAGGACATCATCACCAATCCGATCAACAACACGCCGGTCGGCACCGGTCCGTTCAAGTACAAGACCTGGGTGCGCGGCAGCCATGTCGAGTTCGTACGCAACGAGTCGTACTGGCGGCCGGAGCTGCCCTACCTCGACCGGCTGATCATCCGCTGGTGGCGTGATCCGGCATCGCGTGCCGCGGCGCTGGAAGCCGGAGAGTTGGACATCGCCACCTTCAACCCGGTGCCGGTGCCGGAGGTGGCACGGCTGGTCAACGGCGGCAGGTTCGTCGTCGACAAGCGCGGGTACGAGAACTCGGCCTGGGTGTCGACCATCGAGTTCAACCAGCGGCGCGACATCGTCAACAACCGTCAGGTGCGGCAGGGCATCCTGCACGCCATCAACCGCAAGTTCATCACCGACACCGTGTACTTCAAGCAGGCACGGCCGGCCGTGAGCCCGTTTTCCAGCGTCAACCGGCTGTTCCACGATCCCAACGTTCCGAAGTATCCGTTCGACCCGGTCAAGGCTGGCCAGCTGCTCGATGCCGCGGGCTACCCAGTCAAGGACGGCAGCCGCTTCACGGTCAACCTGGTGTCGGCAGGCTGGTTCGAGGAAAACGTCAAGCTGGGCCAAGTGATCAAGCAGGCGCTTGAAGATGTGAAAATCAAGGTTCACCTGCAGATCCTCGATCGGCCGACGTCGCTCAAGCGCATCTACGGTGACTACGACTACGACATCGCGTTGTCCAATAACGCCGCGTCGATCGAACCCGTGCCTTCGCTCACGCAGTTCTATACCACCGATGGCATCGTCAAGGGTGCCGCGTTCCGCAACGCGACCGGCTTCTCGCGGCCCGACGTCGACAGCCTGGTCTTCAAGCTATCCACCGAGCCGCAGCCGGCCAAACGCAGGCAGCTGGCCACCGAGTTCGCGCGCATCGTGAGCACCGAGGTGCCGCTGGTTCCCCTGGTGGAGATCGAGCCCTACACGGTGGCGCACAAGAAGGTGCGCGGTCACAGCACCTCGGCCAACTTCATGGGCGAGGGCTGGGCCGAGGTCTGGATCGCGAAATGACGGCCACCCGCGGTCGTTCTGGCGCCAGCGCGTCGACAGCCCATTCCCGATCGTCCTTTCCTCCCCGCTGACTTATGGCTCGTCTTTTCATCATGCGGCGTCTGCTGCAAGCCCTGCCGTTGCTGCTGGCCGTCGTGGTGGTGAACTTCGGGCTCATCCAGGCGGCGCCGGGCAGCTTCCTGGACGTGATGACAGCCGAGCAACAAGTGACCGATCCTGCCATCATCGAACGGCTGCGCGTTGCGTACGGCATGGATCAGAGCGTGTCGGTGCAGCTTTGGCGCTACCTGCAGTCGGTGCTACAGCTGGACCTTGGCTATTCGTACCGCCACAACGCGCCGGTGGCTGAGGTCATCGGTGCGCACCTGCCGGCCACATTGGTGCTGATGCTGTCTGCAATCGGTGTCGCGGTGCTGGTGGGCTGCACTGCCGGCGTGGTGGCGGCGGTGAAGGTGGGCTCCTGGTGGGACGCGCTGATCAGCGCAGCTGCGGTGTTCTTCTTCGCCGCGCCCGGCTTCTGGCTGGGGATCATGCTGATGGTGCTGTTCTCGGTGAAGCTGGGTTGGCTGCCGGTGGGCGGGATGCAGACGATCGGTCTCGACGGCGGCGTATGGGTTCAAGTGCTGGACCTGTTGCGCCACATGGCGTTGCCGACATTGACGCTGGGCCTGTTTTACGCCGCGCTGTACGCACGCGTCACGCGAGCCTCGATGCTCGAAGTCTCCCGGCTGGACTTCGTGCGCGCCGCACGGGCCCGCGGCCTGACGCCGCTGCGCGTGGTGGTGGCACACATGCTGCGCAACGCGCTGCTGCCGGTCGTCACCCTGCTGGCCCTGCAGCTGGGCACGGTCCTGGGTGGCAGCGTCGTCGTCGAAGCCGTGTTCAGCTGGCCGGGCATCGGGAGCGTGCTCTTCGACAGTGTGACCAGCCGCAACTACCCCGTCGTTCTGGGGGTGCTGCTGCTGTCGGCGTTGGTGGTGACGGTGGCCAACTTGCTGGTGGACATTCTGTACACCCGGCTCGACCCGCGGGTGCGCGTCCGATGAGCGCCGCAGCACATCCGCCCGGGTTGCTGCGGCGCTTCACGCGCCACCGCGGCGCCGCGCTGGGCGCAGGCACGCTGCTGCTGGTGGCCGTGGCCGCGCTGCTCGCGCCCTGGCTGGCACCCGGCGATCCCTTGCGCATCGTGGCCGAGCCGCAGCTCTGGCCGCTGCAGGACCACGCGCGTCCACTGGGCACCGACGCCCTGGGGCGCGACATCGCGGCGTTGCTGCTGCATGGCGCACGCGCCTCGCTGCTGATCGGCCTGGCCGCCGCCGCAACCGCCACCGGTATCGGCGTGACCGTGGGGGCACTGGCGGCCTACCACGGCGGCTGGGTCGACGAGATCGTGATGCGCGGCGCCGAGCTGTTCCAGACCATCCCGAACCTGATCTTGCTGCTGACGCTGGTGTCGATCCTGGGGCCCTCGCTGGGCCATATCACACTGGGCATCGGGCTGGTCAGCTGGACCGGCATCGCACGCCTGACCCGGGCCGAATTTCTGTCCTTGCGCGAGCGCGACTTCGTCACGGCCTGCCGATCGTTCGGCATGCGCGATGCGCGCATCATCGTCGACGAAATACTGCCCAATGCGCTGCCCCCGGTGCTGGTGCTGGCTTCGCTGACCGTGGCCAGCGCCATTCTCTTCGAATCCGTGCTGTCGTTCCTGGGCCTGGGCGACCCCAACGTTGCCAGCTGGGGGCGAGTGATCGGCGAGGGCCGCACGCTGATCCGGACCGCCTGGTACATCAGCGCCGTGCCCGGGGTGGCGATCATGGCAACGGTGCTGGCGCTGAACCTTGTGGGCGACGGGCTGAACGACGCGCTGAATCCGCGGTTGAGGGAGCGCACATGAATGCACCGCTACTCCAGGTGGACGATCTGCGCGTCTCGCTGGACTTGCGCGCCGGGCGCGTGCACGCGGTAGAGGGCATGTCGCTGCAGCTGCGCGCGGGCGAGACGCTGGCCATCGTTGGCGAATCGGGCTGCGGCAAGACGCTGGCAGCGCTGGCGCTGATGCGCCTGCTGCCACAGCCGCCGGCGAACATCACCGCCGGCCGGGTGCGGCTGGATGGGCGCGATCTCGTGTCGCTGGACGAGGCGCAGATGCGGCGGGTCCGGGGGCCTGGGCTGGCGATGATCTTCCAGGATCCCATCGGTTCGCTGAACCCCGTGCACACGATAGGCACCCAGCTGGTCGAGGCGCTGCACACGCACGGCCCGGCTGGCGTTGATTCGCGCCAGACCTGGCAGCAGGCGCGCCAGTTGCTGGAGGACGTGCGCATCCCCAACGCCGAGGCACGCCTGCACGACTACCCGCACCGGCTCTCGGGGGGGATGGCCCAGCGCGTGATGATCGCGCTGGCGCTGGCGGCGCGGCCTCGCGTGCTGATCGCCGATGAACCCACCACCGCGCTGGATGTCACCATCCAGGCGCAGATTCTCAGGCTGTTGAAGCAGCTGCAGCGCGAGCGCGGCATGGGTCTGCTGATCATCACCCACGACCTGGGCGTGGTCGCCGAGGTGGCCGATCGCGTGCTGGTGATGTACGCCGGACGCATGGCGGAGCAATCGCCGGTCGAGCGCCTGTTCGATCACCCATTGCATCCCTACACGCAGGGGCTGCTGGCGGCCACGCCCGCGGCCGGACAGCGTCCGGGCAGCCCGCTGTCAGACATTCCCGGCCAGGTGCCTGAACTGGCCGCGCTGCCCGTGGGTTGCGCGTTCGCCGGCCGGTGCCCATGCGCCTTCGCCCGGTGCCGCCAGGAGCGCCCGCAGTTACAGCCCCTGGGCGGCGGCCAATCGGTGGCCTGCTTCGCCGCGCAGTCCGTATCGATACCGGGGAGGACGCTGGGATGACGCTGCTGCAGGTACATGACCTTCATGTCGACCACCCCACCCCGTCCGGCGTGCTGCGCGCGGTGCGGGGCGTCGGATTCACGCTGCAGCGCGGCGAGACCCTGGGGCTGGTGGGCGAGTCGGGATGCGGCAAGTCGTCGCTGGGGCGGTCGCTGCTGCGCCTGGCGCCGGTGGCCGCCGGCCGGGTGATGCTGGACGGGCATGAGCTGACGGCGATCACGCCGCGCCGGCTGCGGCAGGTGCGCTCCCTGGTGCAGATGGTGTTCCAGGACAACAACGCGTCGCTGAATCCCCGCCACCGCGTGGGCACGCTGGTGGCGCAACCGCTGCGCGTGCAGGGCGTGCCGCGCCGCGAGGCCGAGGCCCGCGCGCTGGATCTGCTGCGGCGGGTGGGCTTGTCGCCCAGCGCAGCCGAACGCTATCCGCACGAGTTTTCCGGCGGCCAGCGCCAGCGCATCGGCATCGCCCGCGCGCTGGCGTTGCAGCCGCGGCTGCTGGTGTGCGACGAGCCGGTGTCGGCGCTGGACGTGTCCGTGCGCGCGCAGATCATCAACCTGCTGCAGGATCTGCAGGCCGAGCTGGGCCTGTCGATGCTGTTCATCTCGCACGACCTGTCGGTGGTGCGCCATCTGTGCAACCGGGTGCTGGTGATGTACCTCGGCCGGATCGTCGAAAGCGGACCGACCGAATTCGTGTGGCGCAGCCCTGCGCACCCGTACACGCGTGCCCTGCTGGCCGCCGCGCCGCGCCGCCGCCGGGCGGCCGACTCGGCGGACGCCGGAGCGGACGCCGCCATCGAGCTGCCCAACCCGCTGGCACCGCCGCCCGGCTGCGCCTTTGCCGGCCGCTGTCCGCACGCCACGGCGCGCTGCCGGAGCGAACAGCCCTTGCTGCGCGCGCTCGCCAACGGCCGCGAAGTCGCTTGCCACCTGGACCTGCCGCTGGCGGTTCCCGCTCCCCTGACATCCACTGCATTCCGCGAGAAACCTCATGCCCGTTCCAGCCAACCTGGGTGACCTGATCGACCGCCGCAGCGATCTCGATCGCACTGCGCTGATCGACTTGCGCAGCCCCGACCATCCGCGAGTCCACAGCCACCGCGACATCGACCGGCTGGCCGGCGGCGTGGCAGCGTGGCTCACCGCGCAGGGCCTGCCCCGCGGCGCGCGGGTCGCGATCGCGTCGCTCAACCGCACCGAGTATGTGGCCGCCTATTTCGGCATCATGCGCGCCGGGCTGGTCGCGGTGCCGGTCAACATCAAGCTCGCGCTGGAGACGGTGGACTTCGTGGTCGGCGATGCCGAGGTGCGGCTGGCCTTTGTCGATGCCCCGCGCCGTGCGTTGTTCGGACCCGGCGTGCCGCTGGTGGACTTTGACGACCCGGGCCCGCAGGGATTCGCGGCGCGGGTACGGCCGCAGGACTTCGACACCGTCATCCCCGGTCCGGACGCGCTGGCGCAGGTGCTCTTCACCTCGGGCAGCACGGGTCGTCCCAAGGGCGTGCCGCTGACGCACGCCGGGCAGCTGTGGGCCCTCCAGGCGCGCGGCTTCGCGCCGAATGCGCAGCAGGAGCGCCAGATCGTCGCACAGCCGTTGTTCCACATGAACGGGCTGATGGTGACCAAGGGCGTGTTCATCACCGGCGCTTCGCTGGTGCTGCAACCGGCATTCGACACGGTGGCCTACACCGACGCGCTGGCGCGCTGGCGCGTCACCAGCGTGATGGCGATTCCGACGATGTTCGCGCGCGTGGTGAAAGAGCTCGAGCGCCGCGATCCGCGGCCCGACTTGTCGGCATTGAAGCGCATCGGTCTGGGCTCGGCGCCGCTGACGCTGGCGCTGATCGAACGGATCCAGGCCGCGATTCCCGGTGCGGTCATCGGCAACGGCTACGGCACCACCGAGGCCGGCCCGGCCGTGTTCGGCCCGCATCCCGACGGACGGCCGACGCCGCCCCTGGCGCTGGGTGTTCCGGTGCCCGGCGGCGAGGTCAAGCTCGTGGACGGCCCGGACGAGAACCAAGGCGTGCTGTGGATGCGCAACCCCGCGGTCACCAGCGGGTACCTCCACCTCCCGGACAAGAACGCGCAGGTACTGCACGACGGCTGGTACGTCAGCGGCGACGTGTTCCGCCGTGACGCGCAGGGTTTCTTCTACTTCGTCGGCCGCGCCGACGACATGTTCGTCTGCAGCGGGGAGAACATCTACCCGGGCGAGGTCGAGAAGCTGCTGGAGCAGCATCCCGAGGTGCAGACTGCCGCGGTAGTGCCGTTGCCCGACGAGGAGCGCAGCGCCGTGCCCGTGGCTTTCGTCGTCCGCACCGCGGGTTCAACCTTGACGGTGGACAAGCTCAAGCGCTTCGCGATCGACCGCGGCCCGGCTTATCAGCACCCGCGACGGATCGAATTCCGCGGTGACCTCCCGTGGGCGGGCACCAACAAGATCGACCGCGCCGCGCTGCTGGCGCGGGCCCGCGAGCTCGAGGCCGCGCAGGGATGGTCGCTGTGAGCAGGGACAGCACCCGTTTGGACGGCAAGGTGGCGCTGGTCACCGGCGCCAGCCGGGGCATCGGCCGCGCGATCGCACTGGCGCTGGCCGCGCGCGGCGCCTTCGTCGCGGTGCACTATGGCCACTCGGTCGACGCCGCACGCGAGGTCGTTGCCTGCATCGAGTCCGCACGCGCCCAGGCGGTCGCGGTGTCGGCTGACCTGGCACAGCACGACGCCCCGCAGCGCCTGTTCGAGGCACTCGACGTCGCGCTCACGGCCCGGCTCGGCAGCCCGCAGGTCGACATCCTGGTCAACAACGCCGGCGTCGGCCGCCGCGCCACGATCCAGGACGTGACCGAAGCCGACTTCGACCGCATCCTGCAGATCGACCTGAAGGCGCCGTTCTTCATCATCCAGCGCGCACTGGACCGGCTGCGTGACGGCGGCCGCATCATCAACGTGTCGTCGATGGGCACGCGCGCGGCGTACCCGGCGATGGCCGCCTACGCGCCGGCCAAGGCCGGCCTGGAAGCGCTGACCGTGCTGCTGGCCGAACAGCTGGGCGAGCGCGGCATCACCGTCAACGCGGTGTTGCCCGGCGCCACCGCCACCGACATGAACCCGGCCGCGCGCGACCCCGTGTCCGCGGCCGCGCTGGCGCGCGCGATCGCGCTGCGCCGTGTCGGCCAGCCCGGGGACATCGCCGACATCGTGGCCTTCCTCGCCAGTGATGCCGCACGATGGGTGACGGCCCAGCGCATCGACGCCAGCGGCGGACAACGGCTGTGACCGCAGCCCGCGACGAACCATGACCAACTTCACCCATTTCTTTGCCAGCAGCTACGCGGGCGCCCGCGATCGTTTCAGGCGCGCCGCGCAGGCCGCCGGAGCGCTCTCGCCGCGGGCCCACGTGCACCCCGAACAGCGCGGTCCCGATGGTGGCGAGCTCGCCATTGACGTCGTGCACCTGGGCAACCCACAGGGGCCGCGGCAGCTGCTGGTGATCAGCGGCACGCACGGCCAGGAGGGGTACGCCGGATCGGCCGCACAGGTGGCCTGGCTGGCCAGCGGCGACGCCGCCCTGCTGCCGACGGATACCGGCGTGCTGTTCGTGCACGGACTCAACCCCTACGGCTTCGCGCACGGCACCCGCACCACCGAACGCAACGTCGACCTCAACCGCAACTTTCTGGACCACACGCTGCCGCACCCGGCCAATGCCGGCTACGAAGAGCTGCGGCCGTATCTGGTTCCCGACGAGTGGAACGATGCCCAGATCGAGGCGAACGACCGCGCCGAGGCCGGCTTCGTCGAACGTTACGGCCGTGACTGGCTGTTCGACACACTGGCCCGCGGCCAGTACACCGACCCCGACGGCCTGTTCTTCGGCGGCACGCAGCGCGAATGGTCCCACCGCACGCTGGAGAACATCGTGCGCGACCACCTCGGCCCGGCCCGAAAGGTCGGCTTGATCGATTGGCACACCGGGATCGGCGAACGCGGCCAGCCATTCTTCCTGTGCTTCAACGACGATGGCTCGAACGAACAGGCGCAGGCCGCCCGGTGGTGGGGCACCGAGCGCGTGATCGGCACCCGCCCGCATGGCATGACGCGGCCGCGCTACCAGGGCTTGGTATTCCACGGCGTGCAACGCTTCCTGGGCGACCGGCCCCTGGCCGGCGCGGTCATCGAGTTCGGCACCCGCGGCACAGCGACCGGGCGCGCGCTGCGCCTGGACCAGTGGCTGCGCCGACACGGCTACACGCTGGAACCCGACGCCCGCGCGCAGCTGCAGGCCGACGTGCTCGACGCGCTGAATCCCGTCGACCAGCACTGGCGCGGCAGCGTCATTCGCCACGGCCTGGAACTGACGCGACAGGCCGTGCAGGGCGTGGCCGCCTGGTAGACGCTTGCCTGTCATTGATCACTGCAACGACCCTGAGAACAACCAAGGAACCCGATGAAAGCTCTGGTGCTACGAGAGCATGGCGGACTCGACCGCCTGAAAGTGGAAACCGACTTCCCCGATCCTGTGGCGGGCGAAGGAGATGTGGTGCTGCGCGTGCGCGCCACCTCGCTGAACTACCACGACGTGTTCACCCGCCGCGGCATGCCCGGCATCAAGGTGCCGATGCCAGCCATCATGGGCCTGGACATTGCGGGCGAGATCGTCGCCGTCGGCCCCGGCGTGCAAGGCTGGTCGGTCGGTGATCGCGTCGTCGTCGACCCTATCAACCGCGTCGAAGGCGGGCTGATGGGTGAAACCGTCCACGGCGGGCTGGCCGAACTGTGCCGCGCCCGCGCGCACCAGCTGGTGCGGCTGCCGGACGACGTGGACTTCGACACCGCGGCCGCGTTGCCCTGCGCCTACGGCACCGCGCTGCGCATGGTGCGGCAGATCGGCCAGGTGCAGCCCGACGAGAAAGTGCTGATCCTGGGCGCAAGCGGCGGCGTCGGCGTGTGCGCGGTGCAGCTGGCGAAGGCCGCCGGCGCCTACGTCATCGCCTGCGCCGGCAGCGTTGAAAAGGCAGAGCGCCTGAAGCAACTGGGCGCCGACGAGACGGTGCTGTACACCCAGGAGGAGTTCCTGAAGGTGGTGCAGCGGCGCCACGGCAAGCCGACGATCCGTCGCTTTGCCGAAGCCGGCGTCTCCAGCGGCGTGGATGTCGTCGTCAATTTCACCGGCGGCGACACCTGGGTACGCAGCTTGCGCACCCTGCGCCGTGGCGGCCGGCTGCTGACCTGCGGCGCCACCGCGGGCTTCGAGCCGCAGGAGGACATCCGCTACATCTGGACCTTCGAGCTGCAAGTCCGCGGCAGCAACGGCTGGCAGCGCGAGGACATCCACACGCTCCTGGACCTGGTGCGCCTGGGCCGGCTGCAGGTGCCCATCGACCGCGTCTACCCCTTGGACAACGCCGTGCAGGCGCTGCGCAGCCTGGAAGAGCGGCGCATCGTCGGAAAGGTGTTGGTGAGGCCATGAGCAGTGGGTTCAGTTCCCCGCCCGTGTTGACACTGGCGCAGGTTCAGGCCGCGTTCGAGGGGTCGCCGTACATCCGCACGCTGGGCCTGAAGGCTGCTGCGCAGAACCTGGAGGCCGGCGAACTGACCGTGCACATTCCGTGGCAGCCGGAGTTCGAACGCGGCGCCGGCACGAAGCAGTGGCATGGCGGTCCGCTGGCCTCAATCATCGACACCGTGGGTGACTTTGCGCTTGCGCAGCAGCTGGGACGCGGGCTGCCGACCATCAACTTCCGCGTCGACTACCTGCGCCCCGCGGTCGACACCGACCTTACCGCCGTCTCTCGCGTGCGCCGCAATGGCCGCAGCGTCGGCGTGGCCGACGTCGATCTGTTCGACGACCAGGGCCGGCTGGTCGCCACGGGGCGCGCCAGCTACGCCACCTTGATGGCTTGATCCGGCGCGCAGCACAACACCGCCCTGTTGGCGCCTCCAGTTTCCCGCAAGCTCAACGAACGACATGAGCCTTCCACTTGACCACGTGGTCGTCCTGGTCCGCGACCTGGAGCAGACCATCGCCGACTACACCGCGCTGGGCTTCACGGTACAGCGCGGCGGCACACACACCGACGGCTTTACGCACAACGCGCTGATCGGCTTCGCCGACGGCAGCTACCTGGAGCTGATCGCCTTCCTGAGCCCCAAGCCCGACCACCGATGGGGTGCCTTCGCGGCACAGGGGCACCAGGGTTTCGTCGACTTTGCCTTGCTACCGCCCTCGGTGGCCGAAGTGGTGGCCCGCGTCAACGCCGGTGGCGTCGCCTACCAGGGGCCGCTCGATGGCGGCCGCACGCGCCCCGACGGCGAGATGTTGCGCTGGCAGATCGGCACCCCGCCCGACTCCGGCCTGCCGTTCCTGTGCGGCGACCTGACGCCACGGGCACTGCGCGTGCGTGAAGGCGAGATTCGCCAGCACGCCAACGGCGTGACCGGCGTCGCCAGCCTGACGGTGGTCGTGCGCGACTTGGCGGCCAGCGTGCGGCGCTATCGCACGCTGCTGTGCGTGGAGCAGGCGACGACGCTGCACGCCGCAGGTCTTGGGCTGAAGCAGGCGCTACTCCCGCTGGGCACGGTCGATTCCGGTGGCGCGGGCCCGACCACGCTGCTGCTGGTGTCACCGGGCCCTGGTCTGCACCACCCTGCCGCAGCCACGCTACACCATGCGCTGTCCACGCGCGGCGAGGGTCTGCTGGGACTGACGCTGAGCGGGCCGGCCGAGGTCGCGCTGCCGCGCCAGCGCACGCAGGGCGCAGCGATCGACATCGTCGGCGGGTGACCTGGACTGTGCAGACGTACGGTGCGCTGTCGACCTGAACCCGGAGGCCGATGGCTGCTGCCTGAATTGCAGCGGCGCGGGGCGCCGGAGCACCTTCTTGCTCCGGATCGATCAGCACGGCAATAGATGATTGAGGAATAAATATCTGAATTCTTATTGGTTCCTGTTTTATGACGCGGCTTCCAGAATGTCTCCATCGAATTGCCGTGCGCCGATCTTGCTCCCCACCCGACCCACCATGACGCCCCAAGTTGCTCGCGACCCGATCCGCGTCCGTCTGCTGGAGATTCTCGGCGTCACCGCTGTCGCGTGGAACCTGGCCGCGCGGTCGGTCGGTGGCCGGTCGGCTCTCAAGGAGAAACGCCATGAGCGAAACGCCCACCGGCGGGGTGCGCCTCGAAGCGCGCGGCCTCGCCAAGCGCCGCGGCAACCGTGAGGTGCTGCGCGATGTCGACCTCGCCATCGAGCCGGGCGAGTTCGTCGCCATCGTCGGACGCAGCGGCTGCGGCAAAAGTACCTTGCTGCGCCTCGTCGCCGGACTGGAAGAGACGAGCGCCGGGAGGCTGCGCATCGAGGGCGAGGACATTGCGGGCCTATCCGAGGACACCCGGATCATGTTCCAGGACTCGCGGCTGCTGCCCTGGCGCAGTATCTGGGACAACGTCACGCTCGGCTTGCCCGCGGCGCTACGGCCCCGCGCGGCCGACGCACTGACCCTGGTCGGATTGGCCGGCCGCTGCGGCGACTGGCCGGCCCAGCTCTCGTGCCAGCAGCGCCAGCGCGCGTCGCTGGCTCGTACCCTCGTCCATAACCCGAAGCTGCTGCTGCTGGACGAGCCGCTGGGCGCATTGGATGAGTTCGCGCGCATCGAGCTGCACCGCCTGATTGAAGGGCTGTGGCGGCGTTGCGGCTTCACGGCGCTGGTGGCGACGCACGAGGTGCGGGAGGCGCTTGTGCTGGCCGACCGCGTGATCCTGATCGAAGAGGGCCGGATCGCGCTGGACGAACGCATCACGCTGCGTCGCCCGCGCTCGCCGGGCGACGCAGCCTTCGCCGCGCTCGAAACACGCATTGTCGATCGCGTAGCGCAGACGACAGGCTTCGAGCCGGCCGCACGCGACGACGCATGGGCCGGCGCCCGGGCCCACGGCCTGCGCTGGGCCGTCTGAATCCATTCATTCAACCAAGAAAGACGCCATGTCCAAAGACTGGAAATTCGAAACCCTGTCGGTTCACGCCGGCTACTCCCCGGAACCGACCACGCGTGCGGTGGCGCCGCCGATCTACCAGACCGTCGCCTATGCATTCGACAGCGCGCAGCACGGCGCCGACCTGTTCGACCTGAAGGTGCCGGGCCACATCTACACGCGCATCAACAACCCGACGCAGGATGTCCTGGAGCAGCGTGTCGCCGCGCTCGAGGGCGGCATTGCGGCACTGGCCCTGGCGTCAGGCCAGGCGGCGGTGACCTATGCGATCCAGACCATCGCCGAAGCCGGCGACAACATCATCTCGTCCACGGCCCTTTACGGTGGCACCTACAACCTGTTCGCGCACACGCTGCCGCAGTTCGGCATCGAGACCCGCTTTGCCGACCATCGCCATCCGGCGAGCTTCGACAGGCTGTTCGACGAGCGGACCAAGGCGGTGTTCGTCGAGTCGCTGGGCAACCCGGCCGGCAACGTCACCGACATCGCGGCGATTGCCGGGATTGCACACCGCCACGGGGTACCGCTGATCGTCGACAACACCGTGCCCTCGCCGTACCTGAGCCGCCCGTTCGAGCATGGCGCGGACATCGTCGTGCACTCGCTCACCAAGTACCTGGGCGGCCATGGCACCAGCATCGGTGGCGCCATCGTGGACTCGGGCAAGTTTCCGTGGGCCGAGCACAAGCAGCGCTTCAGGCGCCTGAACGAACCCGACGTGAGCTATCACGGGGTGGTCTATACCGAGGCGCTCGGCCCGGCCGCCTATATCGGACGCGCCCGCGTGGTCCCGCTGCGCAACACCGGGGCCGCCATCTCGCCGTTCAACGCGTTCCTGATCCTGCAGGGCATCGAGACGCTGGCGCTGCGGCTGGACCGGATCACGGACAACGCGCTCGCCGTCGCCAGGCACCTGAAGGCCAGCGCCAAAGTCAAGTGGGTCAACTACGCGGGCCTGGAAGACCATCCGGACCATGCGCTGGCGAAGAAGTACCTGGGCGGCAAGGCGTCGGGCATCCTGACCTTCGGCATCGAGGGCGGCCGCGATGCCGGTGCACGGTTTCTCGACGCGCTCGGGCTGTTCACGCGCCTGGTCAACATCGGCGACGTTCGCTCGCTCGCCACCCATCCCGCGTCGACCACGCACCGCCAGCTGTCGCCGCAGGAGCTCGCTGCGGCCGGCGTCACCGAGGACACCGTGCGCCTGTCGATCGGCATCGAGCACATCGACGACCTGCGGGCGGACCTCGACCAGGCATTGGCGGCCGTTGCGGCTGGCGGTGAGAAGCCGAGCCGATGACCGGGTTGCAGGGCATCAACCAGACCACGGTCCTCGCTGGATTGCGAGATCGGCAGGCAAGCCTCACCATGCCCAGTTTCTTGACAGACAACTCGCAGTCCATCGGGCGTACGCCCCTGGTCAGGCTCAACCGCATCACGGAGGGCGCCAAGGCGACCGTGCTGGCGAAGATCGAGGGCCGCAATCCGGCCTATTCGGTCAAGTGCCGCATCGGCGCCGCGCTGATCTGGGACGCGGAAAAGCGCGGCCTGCTCGGGCCGGGCCAGGAAATCGTCGAGCCGACCAGCGGCAACACTGGCATCGCGCCGGCCTTCGTGGCCGCCGCGCGAGGCATCCCGATCACGCTGGCGATGCCCGAGACCATGAGCATCGAGCGGCGCAAGCTGCTGCTGGCCTACGGCGCCCGGCTGGTGCTGACCGAAGGCGCCAAAGGGATGAAGGGGGCCGTGGTCAAGGCCGAGGAGATTGCGGCCAGCGACTCGAAGTACGTGCTGCTGCAGCAGTTCAAGAACCCGGCCAACCCGGCCATCCACGAATCGACGACCGGCACCATCACCGGCGTGTCGCGCTTCATCAAGAAGACGCAGCGCAGGCCGATCGTGTCGGTGGCGGTCGAACCCGTCGCCAGCCCGGTGCTGACGCAGGCGCGAGCAGGCGTGGAGCTGAAGCCGGGGCCGCACAAAATCCAGGGCATCGGCGCCGGGTTCGTGCCCGATGTGCTTGACCTCTCGCTGGTGGCCGCCATCGAGCAGGTCAGCAATGAAGAGGCGGTCGGATACGCACGGCGCCTCGCCCGGGAAGAAGGCATCCTGTCGGGCATTTCCTGCGGCGCCGCCGCGGCGGCGGCCGTGCGCTGGGCCCGCAAGCCGGAAAGCGCTGGCAAGACCCTCGTGGTGATCCTGCCCGACTCGGGTGAGCGCTACCTGAGCTCAGCGCTGTTTGAAGGCGTCTTCGATGCCTCGGGGCTTCCCGCATGATGTTGCACAGTACGGGCGCCTGATGCCGCAGTCCAAATGGTGACCACCTCCGGACTGCCAACGATCATCATCGTGCCCGGCTGGCGCGGCTCCGGGCCGGGCCATTGGCAAAGCCTGTGGGCCGAGCGCTTGCCGCGCGCGCGCCGCGTTGTGCAGGACGACTGGGTGTCGCCGTCTCGCACGGCGTGGGTGGAGGCATTGGCGCGGCAGATCCTGGAAGCGCCCGGACCGGTCGTGGTGGCTGCGCACAGTCTCGGGTGCATCGCCACCAGCCACCTGCCGGCGCAGGCGGCAGCGCGCATTCAAGGCGCCTTGCTGGCGGCGCCGGCCGATCCCGAGCGGCGTGCCGTTCTCAATGGCTTCGCGCCGGTCCCCTCACAGCGGCTGCCTTACGCCAGCATCGTCGTCGGCAGTTCCAACGACCCGTATTGCCCGGTTCGGCTCGCCGGCGCGTATGCCCGTGCCTGGGGCAGCACATTCGTCAGGCTGCCGGACGCAGGGCACATCAATGTCGAATCCGGTCATGGCGACTGGCCGCTCGGCATAGCCTTGCTTCAGTCGCTGATGAGCGCCTCCGTGCCGAGTGATTCTTCCGCGAAAGTGGCGGCGATGGCATAGCAGCATGCTTGAGGTTTCCTGCCGCGACGGCGCTGCGCCACCCGCGGCGCGGCCGCTGATCGTTCGGGAACCGCGGCGGCGAGGGCGTGCAGGTGACCGTGCTGCACCGCGCGGCATGACCCGCGGCCTGCTTTGGGCGTGTGTGTCCGGTGATGGTTGTTCCTGAGCGCACGCGAGAGCGTCGTGTGACGACTCGCTCACTCGGAAAACCAGATCTGGCGCGGCTGGCGGGGATCGAACCCACGACCCTCGGCTTCGGAGGCCGATACTCTATCCACTGAGCTACAGCCGCATTGTGAAGAGGTCAGCGCGCATTATCGTCGAATTGCGCGCCCGGCCGGAATCCGGTGTCCCGGGGACCCGGCCGGAAAGGGGGTGCTGGCTATAATCGCGGGCTCCCCACGGCCAGATCCCACAGAGACAACATGAGCGACTCCACGCATGACGAAGGCCATACCGGCCCGATCAGGACACCCAAGCAGCTGCTGCTGACGGTGATCTTCTCGTTCGTGGTGCCGGTGTTCGTGATCATCGGGCTTGTCACCTACGTGGTGTCCGACAGCAAGCCGGCCGGCAGCCTTCAGGCGGAAAAGCACGCGCTGGGCGGTGTGGCGCCGCAGGACCTCGACCGCGGCGTCGCCGAGCGCATCCGCAAGGTGGGCACGGTGGAGATCCGCGATGCGAACCGCCCGTTGCGCGCCGGCGCCGAGGTCTACAAGGTGCAGTGCGCGGCCTGCCACGCCACCGGCGCCGCCAACGCGCCCAAGTTCGCCGACGCGAGCGCCTGGACGGCGCGGATCGCCACGGGCCTCGACGCGCTCGTGCAGTCGGCCATCAAGGGCAAGGGCGCCATGCCGCCGCAGGCCGGCGGCGATTTCGACGACGTGGAGATCGCGCGGGGCGTGGTCCACATGGCCAATGCCGCCGGCGCCAAGTTCGCGGAGCCGCAGCGCGCGGGCGCGGCCAACGGCCAACCGGCGGCCGCGGCGGCGAAGCCGGCAGCTGCCGCGGCCCCCGCAGCCGCCGCGACGCCTGTTGCAGCGCCAGCGCCAGCGGCGGCGGCAGCTCCCGCCGCCGCTGCAGCACCGGCCGCCGCAGCCGGTGGCGAAGCGCTGTACAAGCAGTCGTGCATGGCCTGCCATGGCGCCGGCGTGGCCGGCGCGCCCAAGCTCGGCGACAAGGCCGCCTGGGCCCCGCGGATCGCGCAAGGCATGCCGGCCCTGCTGCAGAACGCCATCAAGGGCAAGGGCGCCATGCCGCCCAAGGGGGCCTCCACGGCGAGCGATGCCGAGATCAAGGCCGCCGTCGAATACATGGTGGGCGCGTCCAAGTAGCGCCTCGCGCGCCGACGGGAAAGCCGGTCCAGCGACCGGCTTTTTTCATGGTGCGCCCGGCCGCTGCCGGCCGCTGCGGTCAGGCCGCGGCTTCCTGCCGCAGCGTCGCGGGGCTGCACACGAAGCCGAAGCGCTGCGGCAGTTCGCCGGCGCGCATGGTCTCGGGCGTCCACCGGCCCTGCTCGATGGCGTCGGCCGCGATTCCCACGTCCAGCGAGTGCACCAGCCCGAAGCCGATGTCGGTGTCCAGGTACAGCCGGCCGCCCTCGTCGACGACCGCGCGGCGCGGCTGCGCCGGCTGCCCGGTGTGGGCCGTCACGCCGAAGTCGGCCGCCACACGCCAGATGAAGGGGGTGGTTTCCAGTTCGACGTAGACCCGCTGCGGCCCGTTCTGGAAGAACCACTGGCCGCGTTCGTCATGGTCGTAGTTGCGGTGGATGAAGTCGATCAGCTTGTCGTGCCGCAGCAGCGCGCCCTTGCTGGCCGCGAACGGGCCCGCCGCCTGCACCCGGTCGTCGCGCATGTACCACTGGCCGCGCCGGTCAAGGCCGAGCCAGCCATAGCAGTGGGGCACATTGGGCCATTTGGCGAGCGCCTGGCGAACGATGTCATCCATCGAACCATTATGGGCGCCGGATGCCGGGGCCGGGCGAACCCGCGCCGGCGGGAGACCACTCCGGCGCCATGGTCAAAAAAAACGCCGCCCGAAGGCGGCGCGGTGTGAAGCGGGCATGTTGTCTCTGGTTGCCAGCAACAGATCTTGTGAATGTTCTTTGGGCTTGTCTCCTCGGTCCCTCGCCCTCGCGGGACCCTGACAGCCCGCTTGCGAGTGGTGCAACTCTAGCGAGCCGGCCCGGCCGATACATCGGGATTTTCCCGCCCCGGGGTTTCGCCTGAAAAAAGTACGACCGTACTGTTCTCGGGCGATGCCGTGGCCGCCGCCAGCGTGATCGGGACCGCCGCGCGTCGCGCCGCGGCGTCCTCGACGATCCACCCGGCCGCCTTCTCGGCCATCATCAGCACCGGCGAATTCGTGTTGCCGCTCGTGATCGTGGGCATCGCGCCCGCGTCGACCACACGCAGTCCGGCGATGCCGCGCACGCGCAGCCGCGAGTCGAGCACGGCCTGCGGATCGTCGTCGCGCCCCATCCGGGTCGTGCCCACCGGATGGAAGATGGTGGTGGCGATGTCGCCGGCCAGCCGCGCCAGTTCGTCGTCGCTCTGGTACTGCGCGCCCGGCTTGAACTCGCGCGGCTGGTACCTGGCGAGCGCCGGCTGGCTCACGATCCTGCGCGTCAGGCGCAGCGAGTCGGCCGCCACCTGCCGGTCCTCGGGCGTGCTGAGGTAGTTCGGCGCGATCAGGGGCGCGTCCTCGAACCGGTTGCTGCGGATGCGAACCGTGCCGCGGCTGGTCGGATTGAGGTTGCACACGCTGGCGGTGAACGCATTGAAGTCGTGCAGCGGCTCGCCGAAGGCGTCGAGGCTCAACGGCTGCACGTGGTACTCGACGTTCGGATACGGCATGTCGGGCGAGCTGCGCGTGAAGGCGCCCAGCTGCGACGGCGCCATGCTCATGGGACCGCTGCGCATCAGGGCGTACTGCAGCGCGATCTGCGCCTTGCCGAACAGGCTGTTGGCCATGGTGTTGAGGGTCTTGACGCCGTCGACCTTGAACACCGCGCGGATCTGCAGATGGTCCTGCAGGTTGGCGCCGACGCCAGGCAGTTCATGCACCACCGGCAAGCCGTTCTGCGCGAGCAGCGGCGCCGGGCCGATGCCCGAGAGCTGCAGGATCTGCGGCGAGCCGATGCTGCCGGCCGCCAGGATCACCTCGCCGACGGCGTTCACCGTCACCAGCTGGTCGCCGGTCCACACCTGCACCCCGCTGCAGCGCTTGCTGCCGTCGGGCCGGTGATCGATCACCAGGTGCACCACCTGCGCCGTGGTCCACAGCTCGAAGTTCGGCCGGCCGTAGCAGGTCGGGCGCAGGAAGGCGCGCGCCGCGTTCCAGCGCCAGCCCTTCTTCTGGTTGACCAGGAAGTAGCCGACGCCCTCGTTGTCGCCGCGGTTGAAATCGTCGCTGGCCGGGATGCCGGCCTGCTGCGCCGCCTGGGCGAACGCGTCGAGAATGTCCCAGCGCAGGCGCTGCCGCTCGACGCGCCATTCGCCGCCGGCGCCGTGCATCTCGTCGGCGCCGCGCCAGTAGTCCTCGTGCTTCTTGAAGTACGGCAGGCACTGGTCCCAGGACCAGCTGTCGTCGCCCGTGTGCCGCGCCCAGCCGTCGTAGTCGCGCGCCTGGCCCCGCATGTAGATCATGCCGTTGATGCTGGAGCAGCCGCCCAGGGTCTTGCCGCGCGGATAGCGCAGCTTGCGGCCGTTCAGGCCGGCGTCGGCCTCCGTCTGGTACATCCAGTCGGTGCGCGGGTTGCCGATGCAATAGAGGTACCCGACCGGGATGTGGATCCAGTGGTAGTCGTCCTTGCCGCCGGCCTCGATCAGCAGCACCTTCCTGCGCGGGTCGGCCGAGAGCCGGTTGGCCAGCAGGCAGCCGGCGGTGCCGGCGCCGATGATGATGTAGTCGAACGTGGTGTCACTCATCGCCTGCTCCTCGTTGCGCGTGCCAAGAAAACCCAACAGCCGGACGCAGAGGACGCGAAAGATACGCAGAGAACGCAAAAGAGACAGAACACCTTTAAGGTATTTTTTGCGTCCTCTGCGTACCCTTTGCGTCCTCTGCGTCCGGCTGCCCGATTTCTATTTCGCCGTAGGCATCACGAACTCGGCGCCCTTGCCGATGCTCGCGGGCCAGCGCTGCATGATCGACTTCTGCTTGGTGTAGAAGCGCACGCCTTCCTCGCCGTACGCGTGCATGTCGCCGAACAGGCTCTTCTTCCAGCCGCCGAAGCCGTGCCAGGCCATCGGCACCGGGATCGGCACGTTGATGCCGACCATGCCCACCTGGATGCGGCGCGAGAACTCGCGCGCCACGTTGCCGTCGCTGGTGAAGCACGAGACGCCGTTGCCGTACTCGTGGGCGTTGATCAGGTCCACCGCTTCCTTCAGGTCCTTGACGCGCACGCAACCCAGCACGGGGCCGAAGATCTCCTCCTTGTAGATCTTCATGCCGGGATTGACGTTGTCGAACAGCGTGCCGCCCATCCAGAAGCCGTTGTCGCAGCCGGCCCCGGCCATGGCGCCCTGGAACTTGCGGCCGTCGACGACCAGCTTCGCGCCTTCGCGTTCGCCCTCGCCGATGTACCCCGTGATGCGCTGGTGCGCGACGCTGCTGACGATCGGGCCCATCTCGGCGTCGAGCTCGGTGCCGTTCTTCACCTTCAGCGCCCGGGTACGCTCGGCCAGCTTGGCCATGATCCGGTCGGCGGCGTCGCCGACCAGGATGCCCACCGAGATCGCCATGCAGCGCTCGCCGGCGGAACCGAAGGCCGAGCCGATCAGCGCGTCCACGGCCTGGTCCATGTCGGCGTCGGGCATCACGACCATGTGGTTCTTCGCGCCGCCCAGGGCCTGCACGCGCTTGCCGTGGCGGGCGCCGGTCTCGTAGATCTTCTGCGCGATCGGCGTCGAGCCGACGAACGACAGCGCCTTGACGTCGGGGTGCTCCAGCAGCGCGTCGACGGCGTCCTTGTCGCCCTGGACCACGTTGAACACGCCGTCGGGCAGGCCGGCTTCCTTCAGCAGTTCGGCCATGCGGATCGAGGCGCTCGGATCCAGCGGGCTCGGCTTGAGCACGAACGAGTTGCCGGCGGCGATCGCCACCGGGAACATCCACATCGGCACCATCACCGGGAAGTTGAAGGGCGTGATGCCGGCCACCACGCCCAGTGGCTGGCGCATCGTCCAGTTGTCCATGCCGGTGGAGACCTGGTCGGTGTAGTCGCCCTTGAGCAGCTGCGGGATCCCGCACGCGAACTCGATGATGTCGATGCCGCGGCTCACTTCACCCTGCGCGTCGGTGAACACCTTGCCGTGTTCCGCGGTGATCGTGCGCGCCAGGTCGTCGCGGTACTTGTTCACCAGCTCCAGGAACCGGAACAGCACGCGGGCGCGCCGGATCGGCGGCGTGTCGGCCCAGGCCGGAAAGGCAGCCTGCGCCGCCGCCACGGCCTGCGCCACTTCGCCGGCGTTGGCCATGGCGACCCGGCCGCTCACCTGGCCGGTGGCCGGATTGAAGACGTCGGCGCGGCGGCCGCTCTGGCCGGGGACGAGGCGGCCACCGATCCAGTGTTCGATCGAGGACAGCGCGGCGGCGGGGCGGGACTTGTCGGGTGCGTTCATGGCGGGTTCCTTGGGGCGATGCCGGCCAGTCTAGGCGGCCTCGGGCGGTTTGAAAATACGCGCACGCCAATCAGATTGTTTGCGAAAATGAACAATCCACATGAAGAACGCGCCCACAGCCGCCTTCGCCGACCTGCACCTGCTGACGGTGCTGGCGCAGACGCGCAGCTACACGCAGGCGGCGCGGCGGCTCGGGATCTCCAAGGCCTCGGTGAGCACCCGCATCGCCGAGCTCGAGCGCGCCGCCGGCGTGCCGCTGGTGCGCCGGACCACGCGCTCGGTCGGGCTGACGCAGGCCGGCCAGCAGCTGGCCGACGAGACCCGCGGCGCGTTCGAGCGCATCGAGCAGAGCTTCGCCGGGATCCGCGACCTCGCCGGTTCGCCGCGCGGGCTCTTGAGGCTCACCGCGCCCGTGGCCCTGGGGCGGCAGCACGTCGCGCCGACGCTGCCCGCCTTCCTGCTGCAGTATCCCGAGATCCGGCTCGAGCTGGACCTGAGCGACCGGTTCGTGAACCTCGCCCAGGAAGGGTTCGACATGGCGATCCGGCATACGCAGGCGCCGCCGGAAACCCACGTGGCCTGGCAACTGTGCGCCACGCGCTCGCTGCTGGTCGCCAGCGCGGCCTACCTGCGCCGGCGCGGCCGGCCCGCGCATCCCTGCGAACTGGCCGGACACGCCTGCCTGCCTTACCTGCGCGAGGGCGCCGTCCAGAACTGGTCGTTCGAACGCGGCAGCGGCCGCAAGGCCGAGCGGGTGGTGGTCGCCGTCGACGGTCCCTTGCGCGCCAACAACAGCGAGGTGCTGCGCGAGGCGGTGCTGGGCGGCCTGGGCATCGGGCTGCTGCCCGACTTCAGCGCGGCCGGGCATCTGGGTCCACGCGAACTGGTGCCGGTGCTGCCCGGCTGGCGGCCGCTGGGCTTCTTCGGCGAAGGGATCTATGCGATCCGGCCCTGGTCGCCGCAGGTGCCGCGCGCGGTGCAGTGCCTGGTGGATCACCTGCGCGCGGTGTTCGCCCGGGGCTTTCCGGTGCCGGACTAGGACCGGTCCTCGAACCAGTCGGCCGGCACCTGCACCGGCATCTGCAGCAGGATCTGCGCCATGCCTTTGCCCAGCGGATCGTTGCGCAGCGAGGCCATGCCGCCGCCATCGAGGGCCTGCGTGCACAGGAAATTCAGCGCATGGATGCCCGGCACGTCGAAGCGCGTGACGCTGCCCTTCACCAGGTGCGCCAGCCAGCCGGCGACGGCGGCCTCGGTCAGCTGCGCGCGCAGCACCGGCAGCCATTCGGGCCGGCGGGCGATGACCCCGATGTTGCAACTGTCGCCCTTGTCGCCGCTGCGGCCCCAGGCGACGCGGATCAGGGGCACGGCGACGGTGGGTTCCTGCGTCCGCGGCACCCCGGAGGGCTCGCGGGGCGGCGGCGGCGGGACCGGCGCCTGTCCCGACGGGACGGCCACCGGCTCGGTGCCGTCGTCCATGGCGACCAGCGGCGTCAGCAGCGCCTTGTCCAGCAGGAAGGCGAACTGCCGGATCGCCGGCGACGGATGCGGCCGCCCGTCGGCGCCGGTGGTGCCGGGCGACCAGGACGTGCCGGCCGGCGCGATCTCGCGTGCGAAGAGCTCCAGCGCCGCTTTCTGCGGATGCCGCACGGCCACCCGCAGGACGGCCTCGCGCACCGCCCAGTGACCGGCCTCGGGACCGAAGCTGGCGGCTTCCGAACCCAGTACCTCGATCAGCGTGCGCTGGTAATCGGCCAGCCCCTGCCGCGCGAACAGCTCGCGGCTGCGCTGCAGGATGGCTTCGCCCGTGCGCCGCGCCTTGCGGGCCGCGTCGGCGCCGACGATCGTCAGCTGCGCGGCGCAACGGAACCCGTCCGCGAACGTGGCAGACACCTTGTAGTCGGGACCCGGCGGCAGGCCCCTGGCGCCGCGAACCAGGACGCGGTGCTCGCCGGCCTGCTGCAGCGTCACCTGGCTGAAGTCGCAGGTCACGTCGGGCAGCAGGTAGCGCCGCGGATCGCCGATCTCGTAGAGCATCTGCTCGCCGACGACGGCGGCGTTGACGAGCCCGCCCGTGCCAGCCGGCTTGGTGACGACGAAGGCGCCGTCGGCGCCGCATTCGAGCACCGGGTAGCCGATGTGCGGCCAGTCCGGCACCGCCTCCCAGTCGGTGTGCAGGCCGCCGGTGGCCTGGCAGCCGCATTCGATCAGATGGCCCGCCAGGCTGCCCTGCGCCAGCAGATCCCAGTCCTGGGCGCTCCAGCCGAACTCGTGCATCAGGGCGCCGAGCGTCACGGCGCTGTCGACGCAGCGGCCGGTCACGACGATCTGCGCGCCGCCGTCGAGCGCCTGCCTGATCGGCAGCGCGCCCAGGTAGGCATTCGCGGTGAGCACGCGTTGCGGCAAGGGCGCACCGGTCTGCAGCTCGCCGATGCCCTGGTCGCGCAGCTGCGGCAGCAGCGGCAGCACGTCGTCGCCCGTGACGACGGCGATGCGCACGGCGACGCCCTGGTCCCGGGCCAGCGCCGCGAGCGCCTGGCCGCAGGCCTGCGGATTGAGGCCGCCGGCGTTGCTGATCACGCGGATGCCCTGTTCCACCACGTCGCGCAGGATCTCCTTCATCGTGACCGTGACGAAGTCGCTGGCGTACCCGAGCTCGGGATCCTTGCCGCGGGCCGCTGCCAGGATCGACATCGTCAGTTCGGCCAGGTAGTCGAACACCAGGTAGTCGACGCTGCCGTGGCGCACCAGCTGCGGCGCGCCGACGCTGCTGTCGCCCCAGAAGCCAGAGGCGCCGCCGATGCGCACCGTGGCGCGCTGCGGCCCGCCCGTCCAGGGCACGGCGCCGCGGCGTTCGACCAGCAGTTCCGGGGGTGAGGCGGGATCCGGCATCGCCGCTCCTTGGTAGGCGCCGTTATACCGCCGGCGGCCGCGGCGCCGCTGTCGCCGCCGCGGCAGGGCCGGGAACCGACAGTTCAGTCCTACAGGAAGGCACAGGCTCTGCCGCTACGATCCGGTTGTGCCGGACCCCACCCCCCGCATCGAACAGCAGCCTGCCGGCGAAGGCGGCCGCCTGCTGATCCTCGGCCAGTGGACCGCGGCGCAATTCGCCCGCCCGCGCCTGCTGCGCTCGCTCGAGCGCAGCCTGGTGCCGGCCCGCGGCTGGGACCTGAGCCGTGCCGAGCAGCTGGACCACGTCGCCGCGCAATGGCTGTGGGACCGCTGGGGGCAGCGCTGGCCGCAGGACCTGCAGGCGCTGCCCACCCAGCGTGCGGTGCTGGAGCGGGTGGCTCGTTTCACCTGCCCGCGGCCGCCAAGGCAGCGCAGGAGCTGGCGCCGGGCGTGGCTCGGCCTCGGCGCCGGCGTCCTGCGCGTGGGCAACCACGTCAGGAACTTCACCGAGCTCGCCGGCGAACTGTCGATCAACCTGCTGCGACTGGTGCGCGCGCCGCATACCGGGCCGTGGCGTGATTTCTCGGGGCACCTGTACCGGATCGGCGGGACGGCCCTGCCCATCACGGCGCTGGTCGGCTTCCTGATCGGCGTCGTGCTGGCCTACCTCACGTCGCAGCAGCTGCGGCAGTTCGGCGCCGATGCGTACATCGTCAACATCCTGGGCATCGCGGTGATCCGCGAGCTCGGGCCGATGCTCGCGGCGATCCTCATCGCCGGGCGCTCCGGTTCGGCCATCACCGCCCAGATCGGCGTGATGCGCGTCACCGACGAACTCGACGCGATGAGCGTGATGGGCATCTCGCACGCGTTCCGCCTGGTGATGCCGCGGGCGATGGCGCTGGCCGTCGCCATGCCGCTGATCAGCGTCTGGACCACGGTCTGGGCCCTCGGCGGCGGCATGCTCGCCGCCGACGTGTCGCTCGACATCACGCCGGCGTTCTTCATGAACGCGCTGCCCGAGGCGGTGCACGTGAACAACCTGACGCTGGCCACCGCGAAGTCGGTCGTGTTCGGGATCCTGATCGCGCTCGTGGGCTGCCACTTCGGCCTGCGCGTGAAGCCCGACACGCAAAGCCTCGGTGAGGGGACGACGGCGTCGGTGGTGGCCTCGATCACCGTGGTGATCCTGGTCGATGCCCTGTTCGCGGTGCTGTTCAAGAACGTGGGGATCTGATGGACGCCGCCGCGCCGCCCCCCGGCCAGCAGCCCGTCGTGGACATCCGCGGCCTGTCGAGCGTGTTCAGGACGCCGGAGAAGCGCTTCGTCGTGCACGAGAACCTGGACCTCGCCGTGTGGCCCGGCGAGGTGCTGTCGATCGTGGGCGGGTCGGGCACCGGCAAGACCGTGCTGCTGCGCCAGATGCTGGGGCTCGAGACCCCGGCCAGGGGCGAGATCAGCGTGCTGGGGCAGCCGGCGTCGGAACTGGGCCGAAGGGGCGCCGCCAGCCGCATCGGCATGCTGTTCCAGCACGGGGCGCTGTTCTCCGCGTTCAGCGTGCTGGACAACATCGCGTTTCCGCTGCGCGAGCTCAAGACGCTGCCGCCGGTGCTGGTGCGCGAGGCGGCGATGGTGAAACTGCAGATGGTGGGGCTGAAGCCGGAGGACGCCGACAAGATGCCGGCCGACCTCTCCGGCGGAATGATCAAGCGCGCGGCCCTGGCCAGGGCGCTCGTGATGGATCCGCCGCTGCTGCTGCTGGACGAGCCGACCGCCGGGCTCGATCCGGAGAGCTCCGACGGGTTCGTCGCCCTGCTGCGGTCGCTGCACCGCGACCTCGCGCTCACGGTGGTGATGGTCACGCACGATCTCGACACCTTGTTCGAGCTGTCTACCAGGATCGCCGTGCTGGCGGACCGGCGCGTCATCGTGAGCGGGCCGCCCAGGGAGGTCATCGCCTTCCAGCATCCCTTCATCCGCGACTTCTTCCTCGGCGAGCGGGGCCAGCGCGCCATGGAATTGCTGCGCGAGTACCCGTTCGCCGTCTAGCAACAAGAAAGGGCCGCACATGGAAAACAAAGCCCATGCCCTCGCCGCCGGCATCTTCGTGACTGCCGTCACCGTGCTGCTGATCGCGCTGGCGGCCTGGCTGACGCGCGAAACCGGCGTGCGCCATGCCTACGAGATTTCCACGCGCGAGTCCATCACCGGGCTGCAGGAGCAGGCGCCCGTGCGCTATCGCGGCGTCGATGTCGGCAAGGTGTCGTCGATCGGATTCGATCCGCAGGCGCAGGGCAACGTGCTGGTGCAGCTCGAGATCGACGAGGAGGCGCCGGTCACGCGCGCCACGTTCGCCACCTTGAGCTTCCAGGGCGTCACCGGACTGGCCTTCGTGCAGCTCGACGACACGGGCAAGCCCGCGCCGCGGCTGGTGCCCGACGACGACAACCCGCCGCGCATTCCGCTCAAGCCCGGGTTCCTCGCCAAGCTCGCCGACCGCGGCGAAGCGATCCTGGAGCAGGTGGAGGAGACGACGAAGCGCATGAACCAGCTGCTCGGCGAGCCCAACCAGAAGCGCTTCGCGAGCGCGCTGGAGAACCTGGACGCCGCCGCCGCCAGCGCGGGCCAGCTGGCGAAGCGGCTGGACACGACGCTGACGCAGCGCGTCGACCCCGCTCTGGCCGAAGCCACCCGCAGCATGCGATCGTTCGTGAAGAGCGCCGACGAGATCGGCCGCACGGCCGCCGACTTCGGGCAGACCGCACGCCGGCTGAACGAAAAGGACGGCCCGATCGACCGGCTGGTGGAGGGCACCGAAGCGCTGTCGCACGCCGCCGATGCATTCAATGCCTCCACGCTGCCCCGCGTCAACCGCGTGACGGAGGAAACCTCGCGCGCCGTGCGCCAGCTCGGGCGCACCGCCAACCAGGTCGGCGACAACCCGCAATCGCTGTTGTACGGCACGGGGCCGGCCCGGCCCGGCCCGGGCGAGCCGGGGTTCACGCCCCCAGGAGCTGCACGATGAAGACGCTGCCGCGCTCTGTCGCCCTCTGGGTGTGCGCCGCCGCGCTGGCGGGCTGTTCGGCGATTCCCGACAAGCCGGTGCGTGCGGCGCAGTACGACTTCGGCCCCGGTGCGACGGCGAGCGAGCCGGCGCCGGCGCCGCTGCCGCCGCTGGTGCTGGCCGACATCGAGACCACCGGCGCCTGGGACGGCTCGGCCCTGCTGTACCGGCTGGGGTACGCGGACGGTCACCAGTTGCGGCCGTACGCGCAGGCGCGCTGGTCGGCGCCGCCGCCGCAGCTGATCCGGCAGCGCCTGCGCGAGCTGCTCTCGCGGCAGCGGCCGGTGCTGGACCCGGCCGACGGCGCGGCGCTGGCGCGCACGAACGGCGCCATGCCGCGCGTGCTGCGGCTGCAGCTGGAAGAGTTTTCGCACTGGTTCGAAACGCCCGCGCAAAGCTGGGGCCTGTTGCGGCTGCGCGCCACCTTGACGGAAAACACACCGGCCGGCGAACGCCTGCTGGCGCAGCGCAGCGTGGCGGTGCGCCGACCCGCGCCCACGCCCGATGCGCCCGGTGGCGTGCGTGCGATGGCCGCGGCGACGGATGCCGCGGCCCAGGAGATCGCGCAGTGGCTGCAGCAGCAGCCTTGAGGGCGAGCTTGGCATGACCAGTGCGAGCCAGGTGATCGAACAGCAGCTGCGCGACCGCGGGCTGCAGCTGCAAGGCTGCTGCGAGCGCCTCTCGCAGCGCCCGGAGCTGCTCGCGCAGTCGGCGCTGCTGCGCGACTTCACGCCGGCAGAGGCGGAACTGCTGGGCGGGTACATGTTGCGCGTGAGCGGGCAGCCGGGCCAGCTGGTGATCGCGGAGGGTGAGCCAAGCGACTGGCTGATGATCCTGATGCGCGGCACGGTGGACATCGGCAAGCGCAAGGTGGGCGCCGCGGCGGACGGCCAGGAGCCCGGCGACATCACGCGGCTGGCGGTGCTGCGCGAAGGCGCCGTCATCGGCGAGATGTCGATGCTCGACGGCGAGGCGCGCTATGCGAGCTGCCGCGCGCTCAGCGAAATCGAAGCGGCCGTGCTCACGCGCCCCGCCGTGGCCCGGCTGATCAGCGAGCACCCGGCGCTGGGCGCCAAGCTGCTCGTCAAGCTGACGCAGCAACTGGCCCAGCGCCTGCGCAACACGAGCAATCAGTTGATCAAGGCGCTGCGGCGGACGGGCGAGGCGTAGGCGTGTTCAAGAACAACAACCGGACGCAGAGGACGCGAAGGATACGCAAAGGACGCAGAAAAGATGAAGACAGGAATTGTTTTTCCCCTTCATTTCTTTGAATTCTTTTGCGACCTCTGCGTAAACTTTGCGTCCTCTGCGTCCGGCTGTTGGGTTTGGCTTTCCGTTGACGTGTCACCTGCCCAGCGACGGAAAGAGTTTCAGCAGCCCAAGGGCCATCACCTCCACTGCGAGCGCGGCCAGGATCAGGCCCATCAGGCGGGTCATGACGTTGATGCCGGTGCGTCCCAGCACCCGCGAGATGGGGTCGGCCAGCGCCAGCGCCAGCCAGGTCGCGACCCCGACCACCACGCCGTAGCCCACCAGCGCCGCGAGCTGCACCCAGGTGCGGGCCTGCTCGGCGTAGATCACCACCGTGGAGATCGTCGCCGGGCCGGTGAGCAGGGGAATCGTGAGCGGCACCACGGCGATGCTCGCGCCCATCGCCGCCTTCTGCGCGCCGTCTTCCAGCTCATGGCTGTTCGGCTTGGCTTCGGCCGGTTGCGCGTTGAGCATGTTCAGCGAGCTGATCAGCAGCAGCATGCCGCCGCCCACCTGGAAGCTCGCCAGCGAGATGCCGAAGAACTCGAGGATGCTCAGCCCCAGCAGCGCGCTGGCGGCGATGACGAGAAACGCCGAGAACGCCGCGGTCGACACGGTGCGGCGCCGCTGCTCCGGCGTGAAACCCTGGGTGTAGTGGATGAAGAAGGGAACGATCGCCAGCGGGTTGACGATCGCCAGCAGGGTCACCAGCGGCTTGAAGTCCACGGTCAGTCCTTCTCGGCGTTGGTTTCGGACCGGTCGATCTCGTCGGCCGTCGCCGGGTGGCGCCGGCGGAACATGCCGTAGCCTTCCATCCGCATCACCGGCTCGCCGTCCTGGTTGGACATCTCCCAGCGCGAACGCACCAGGCCCACGTCCGGCCGCGTGCGCAAGGGCCGGGACTCCAGGATCAGGTGCCGCAGGCGCAGCGTATCGCCTGGATACACGGGCTTGAGCCACTTCAGGTTCTCCAGCCCCGGCGAGCCCAAGCTGGCCGATTCGTGCAGGAAGTTCTGCACCGTCAGCCGCATCGCCAGCGAACAGGTGTGCCAGCCGCTCGCGCACAGCCCGCCGAAGATCGAATTGCGGCCGGCTTCCTCGTCGAGGTGGAAGGGCTGAGGATCGAACTGGCGCGCGAAGTCCTTGATTTCCTGCGCCGAGAGGGTGACGGTGCCCAGGTCGCGGGTGGAACCGGGCGCCAGGTCTTCCCAGAAGTACTTGATGCCGCCCATCAACGTCCTCCCGAGACGTCGACCAGCGACATCGTCGTGTAACTGGCCTGCGGCGACAGCAGCCAGCAGATGGCCTGGGCCACTTCCTGCGCCGTGCCGCCGCGCCCCATCGGAACCTGGTGCGCGAGGTCGCGCACGCGGTTCGGCAGTCCGCCCGACGCGTGGATATCGGTGTCGATCAGGCCCGGCCGCACGGCGTTGACGCGGATGCCGTCGGCCGCGACCTCCTTGGCCAGGCCGATGGTGAAGGCGTCGACGGCGCCCTTGGCGGCCGCGTAATCGACGTACTGGCCCGGCGCGCCCAGCCGCGACGCGGCGCTGGAGACATTGACAATCGCGCCGCCGCCCCCGCCGTGGCGCGTGCTCATGCGCCTGACGGCTTCGCGTGCGCACAGCATGGTGCCGAGCACGTTGATGTCGAACATGCGCTTGAGGCGCGCGGCGCTCATGTCCTCGACGCGGGCGGTCACGTCGACCACCCCCGCGTTGTTCACGAGGGCCGTGAGCCGCCCCAGCCGCGCGTCGACCTCGGCGAACATGGCCAGCACGTCGGCCTCGCTGGCGACGTCGGCCCGTACGGCGATGGCCTTGCCGCCACCGGCGCGGATCTGCTGCACCACCTGCGCGGCGGCGTCTTCGTGGCCGACGAAATTGACCGCAACGGCATGGCCCTGGGCCGCCGCGAGAAGGGCGGTGGCGGCACCGATGCCGCGGCTGCCTCCCGTCACCAAGAGAACCTGCTCCAAGACTGTCTCCTGCAAGAAATACGCGGGTAGGCTACAAAGCTTCCCTGCCCTCATTACAGCAAATCACCGGAGACCCGCCTTGAGCCACAGCGCCGACTACTACTTCGCGCCCCAGAGCCCCTGGACCTATCTCGGCCACCAACGCTTCGCCGCCATGGCCGCGGCGGCGGGCGCGAAGGTGCGGGTCCTGCCGGTCGACCTCGGCAAGATCTTCCCGGTTTCCGGCGGCCTGCCGCTGGCCAAGCGCGCCCCGCAGCGCCAGGCCTACCGGCTGGTCGAGCTCAAGCGGTTCTCGGAGCACCTGGGCATGCCGCTGAACCTGCATCCGAAGTTCTTTCCGGTGGCCGCGGACGACGCGGCGCGCCTGATCATCGCCGTGGACCTGCACGACGGCCACCGGGCGGCCCTGGCGCTCGCGGGCGCCATCCTGGGCGCGGTGTGGGCGCAGGAGCGCAACATCGCCGACGCGCAGGTGCTTGGCCAGCTGCTGTCCGGGTGCGGGTTGCCGACCGCGCGGCTGGAAGAGTCGCGCGGCTCCCAGGCGCAGGAGCGCTACGCCGCCAATACGCAGGAGGCGACGGAGCTGGGCGTGTTCGGCGCGCCCACGTACGTGATCGACGGCGAGATGTTCTGGGGCCAGGACCGGCTCGATTTCGTGCAGCGGCGGCTGCAGGCATGACCAACCGTTCAGAGTTCCACAGGAGACTTCATGGGTTCTTTCATCGACCTGAAAGCCGCTGACGGCTTCGTGTTCCCCGCGTACGTCGCGCAGCCGGCCGGTCCCGCGAAGGGCGGCGTCGTCGTGCTGCAGGAGATCTTCGGCGTCAATTCGCACATCCGCTCGGTCGCGGACGGGTACGCGCAGGAAGGGTATCTGGCGGTCGCGCCCGCGACGTTCCACCGGGTCAGGACCGGCGTGGAACTCGGCTACGGGCAGGACGACATGGCCGCGGGAATGGCGCTGAAGACGGCGGTGGAAGCGCTGCCGGCGCCCGGCGTGATGCCCGACATCCAGGCGGCGATCGGCCATGCGGCCCAGGCCGGCAAGGTCGGCATCGTCGGTTACTGCTGGGGCGGCCTGCTCACCTGGCGTGCCGCGTGCACGCTCGAAGGGCTGTCCGCCGCCGCGCCGTATTACGGCGGCGGCATGACCACGCCCGACGAGGTCGCGCGCCGGCCGGCCGTACCGGTGCTCGCCCATTTCGGCGACCAGGACCACTGGATCCCGCTGAACAGCGTGCAAGCCTTCGCCAAGGCCCATCCCGAGGTGCAGGTGCAGGTCTACCACGCCAACCACGGTTTCAACTGCGACCAGCGCGCCTCGTACGACGCGGCCGCGGCGAAGCTGGCGCGCGAGCGCACGCTGGCGTTCTTCGCCGGGCACCTGGGTTGAGATGAGCGCATCGCTGCTGGCGCGGCTCGCGCTGCTGGCTGCTTTGCCGCTGGCGCTGGCGGCACGCGCCGCCGACTACACCGGACCGCTGTTCGACGCCCACCTGCATTACAACGACGAGGCGCAGTCGCCCCATCCGCTGGAAGACGTGCTGGCCCGCATGCAGCGCAACGGCGTGCGCGGCGTCCTCGCCAATTCCCGCCCCAACGACGGCACGACGGCGCTGGCGGCGTCGCCGAAGACCGCGCAGGCCGGCGTCAGCGTCGTGCCGTTCGTGCGCCTGTACCGCACCCGGGCCGATTACGACAACTGGCACCGCGACGAAAGCATCCACCAGATGGTGCTGTCGGAACTGGCCCGCGGGACGACCGCGGGTCCGTTTCGCGGGATCGGTGAATTTCACCTGTACGACAGCGCCAACGCCAACGGGCCGGTGGCGAGGAAGCTGATGGCGCTGGCCGAGGAGCGGCAGCTGGCGGTGCTGGCGCATGTCGACGACACGGCGATCGACCTGCTCATGGCCAACACGCCGTCCGGCGGCGCCAGGGTGCGGCTGATCTGGGCCCATACCGGCATCGGCGGCGTGCCGGCGAAACGCGTCGACCAGTTGTTCGGGCGCTATCCGCTGTTGATGGGCGAGCTGTCGTACCGCCCCGGTCTCACCTGCGAGGGCGGCAGGCTCTGCCCGGAGTGGCGGCAGCTGCTGCTGAAGTATCCGAGCCGCTTCATGATCGGCTCGGACACCTGGATCAACCAGCGCTGGCAGTACTACGATCAACTGATGCAGGGTTACCGGACCTGGCTGGGCGAGCTGCCGGCCGACGTGGCGGCGCGCATCGGATGGCAGAATGGCGCGAACCTGTTCGGAGTCGCACGATGATGCAACTGCACTACGACCCGGGCACCGCCGCGATGGTGCCCCATATCCTGCTGGAGGAGATCGGCGCTCCGTACGAGCGGGTGCTGGTTTCGCGCGCCGCGAACGCCCACAAGCAGCCGGCGTACCTGCGCCTGAACCCCAACGGGCTGATCCCGGTGCTGGTCGACGGCGACCTGGTGCTGTATGAGACCGCCGCGATCGTGCTGCATCTGGCCGACACGCATCCGCAGGCGAACCTGGCCCCGGCGCTCGGCACGGCGCAGCGCGCGCACTTCTACAAGTGGCTCGTGTGGCTCACCAACACGCTGCAGGCGAGCCTGATCGCCTATTTCTATCCCGAGCGCTGGGTGGACGAGGGCAATGCCGAAGGCGCGGCGCAGGTGAAGCGCCACGCCGAGCGCAAGGTCGCGGGACTGCTGGACCAGCTCGACGCCGAACTGCGGCGGCACGGCGAGCCGTGGTTCGGCGGCGCGGCGTACGGCGCGCTCGATCCCTACGTGTTCACCCTGTGCCGCTGGACGCGCAACTTCCGCAACGAGGCGCCGGCGCGCGAGCGGCCGCACCTGGGGCCATACCTGCGGCGCATGCTGGAGCGCCCCGCGGTGCAGCGCGTGTTCGCCAACGAGCAGCTGTCAGCGCCGTTTGTGTGACTGCGGCCCCGGCGGCGCGTCGGCGCCGTCGCGGTATTCCTTCTCGATCTGCCGCGCCAGGATCTCGGGGCGCGTCGCTTCCTCCAGCGCGCGCACCTGGGGATCGTCGGCCACCTGGGCGCCGACCTTGCGGGCGATCTGCTCCAGGATCTGCAGCATCTTGGTGTTCTCCTGTTCGGCCAGCAGGTCGATCTGCAGGTCGAGCTGGTTGCGGCGGTCGTTGATCCGCATCTCGTAGTTCTGGCTGATCAGGATGAAGGTGGACAGGAAGATCGCCTCCAGCGACACGACCAGCGTCAGGAACGTGAACGGGTACGGATCGAAGGCGTCGAACCACGGCAGGCTGTTGTAGCCGACCCAGCACAGGAAGAACAGGACGTGGATCCAGACGAAGGCGATGCTGCCGCAGAAGCGCGCGATGGCGGCCGCCGCCCGGTCGGCGCCGGTGCGCCTGGCCATCGCCGCTTCCTCGAGCCGGCGCATGGCCTGCACGTTCCGGCGCGTGACGTCAGCGGCTGTCTCGGGCTTGTGCTCGTGCGTGTGCCCGTTGGCGAGTCGGTGCTGGTCGGTCATGCAGGCTCCCTCGGCAGCCACGGCGGCGGCAGGGCATTATCGACCGCGCTCCCTAGCCCGTGTGCGCCAGGTAGCGCTTGCGCCAGAACAGGATCAGCAGGACCACGGCGACCGTGATCATCAGCGCGAGCACGATCCACATCGCGTCCACCGAGTGGATCAGCGGCAGGAACTCGAAGTTCATGCCGAAGAAGCCCGTGATCAGGTTCAGCGGCAGGAACACGGCGGTGAGCGCGGTGAGCACGCGCACGGTCTCGTTGGTCCGCTGGCCCTGGGCGGAGAAGTGGATCTGCACCGCCGTCTCGGCGCCGTGCTCCATGCGCCGCACGTGGTGCACGACGCGCGCGATGTGCTCGATGACGTCGCGCGCCCGCGCCACCAGGTTGTCATGGTCCGCCTGCCGCATGCCCGCCGGCGGTTGCTCCTGGCGCGCGTCCAGCCATTCCTGCACGGCGTCGTGCTGCTCCTCGCACAGGTCCTCGAGCCGGTGCAGCGCCTGGCGCGCCGCCATCAGCGCGCCCCAGTCCGCGCCGCGCGAACGCGGCTGCACCAGGTGGCGCTGCCAGTGGTCGAGCTCGCGGGCCAGTTGCTTGCGCAGCTCGAGGTAGCTGTCCACCATGACGTTGAGCATGCGCAGCATCAGGTCGTCGGGGTTGGACGGCAGCCGGCTGCGCGCGGCGGCGCCGGCGCCGTTGGGCTGGCCCGCTTCGGCGGCGAAGCGCTCGGCGAAGGTCCGGCCGATCGCGCAGTCCGGGCTGTGCACGGTGATCAGCAGCCGGTCGAAGGCGGCGAAGCCGACCGGCTGCGTGCGGATGCGCCCGAACGCGGGCAGCGAGCCGGTGCGCGCGGGGACCTCGCCGGCCTCGTCGCCCTCCGACGGCAGTTCGGCGCGGGTCGAGAGCCGGCGGAAGATCACCAGGTCGTACACCGACGTGTAGTCGTAGTGCGAGGGATGGGCGGCGTTGCCCAGGTCCTTCACGTGGAGGTCGAGCAGCGGCGATCCGCCCAGGACCTGGGCCGCCTGCTGCAACAGCGGCAGGTGGGCTTCCACCGCTGCGCGCTCCACCGCGATCCAGATGAAGCCGCTTTCGGGCGCGCGCGGCGGCGGTTGCTCCAGGAACCGGAGCGTGCCGCCCGCGAACTCGACGACCTGCATGCGTTCAGCTTCGCAGCTGCCTGGCCGCCTCGATCGCGAAATAGGTCAGCACGCCGTCCGCGCCCGCACGCTTGAAGGCGAGCAGGCTCTCCAGCATGACGGCGTCGTGGTCGAGCCAGCCGTTCTGCGCGGCGGCCTTGAGCATCGCGTACTCGCCGCTGACCTGGTAGGCGAAGGTGGGCATGCGGAACTCGTCCTTCACGCGCCGGACCACGTCCAGGTACGGCATGCCGGGCTTGACCATCACCATGTCGGCGCCCTCGGCGATGTCCATCGCGACTTCGCGCAGCGCCTCGTCGGTATTGCCGGCGTCCATCTGGTAGACCTTCTTGTTGCTCTTGCCCAGGTTGGAGGCGGACCCGACGGCATCGCGGAACGGGCCGTAGAACGCGCTCGCGTACTTGGCGCTGTAGGCCATGATCCGCGTGTGGATCAGCCGTTTGCCTTCGAGTGCGGTGCGGATGGCTCCGATCCTGCCGTCCATCATGTCCGAGGGCGCGACGATGTCGACGCCGGCCTCGGCCTGGGCCAGCGCCTGCTTCACGAGCACGTCCACGGTCTCGTCGTTCAGGATGTACCCGGTCTCGTCGAGCAGGCCGTCCTGGCCGTGGCTCGTGAACGGGTCGAGCGCCACGTCGGTCATCACGCCCAGTTCCGGGAAGCGCTGCTTGAGGCCGCGCACGACGCGCGGCACGAGGCCTTCCGGATTGAAGGCTTCGCGGCCGTCGGGGGTCTTGAGCGACGGGTCGATGACGGGGAACAGCGCCATCACCGGGATGCCCAGCGCCACGCACTGCTCGGCGACCGGCAGCAGCAGGTCCAGGCTGAGGCGTTCGACCCCCGGCATGGACGCGACCGCCTCGCGCCGCTGCTGGCCGTCGAGCACGAACACGGGATAGATCAGGTCATGCGCGGTGACGCGGTGCTCGCGCACCAGGTTGCGCGTGAATTCGTCGCGGCGCAGGCGGCGCGGCCGGCCTTGGGGATAAGGGGCGTGGAGGCTCATGGGCGGAAATTGTCCATCATCTGCGGGGGCCTGGTGCCGGCGCATGGGGCGCCCGGCACCCCCACGGCCGGCCAGAAGAGGCAGTCGGACTGTATTGAATCGCGCCGGGTGCTTTGTTAAATTAGCTCCGGGCGGTTCGCCGCTCCCCGCTTTTCCTCCCTGAGCGGGCGCCTTGATGTGTGACAGCAAAAAGGCTTCCCACCCCGGCTTCATGGCCGGGGTTTTTTTGTGCGTTCGAAAGCGCCGGCGCAGCCGCGGCGAGCTCGCGGCGCGCTCTGCACGATGCCGGTTTGTCCCTACACTCGCGCCATGCGTTTTCCCCCGGTTGCCGGCTCCGGATTCCTGCCTGCCTGGCCGGCCCGGGGAGGCGCGCGGCAACGCCCACCCGGGCGGCCGCGCCTGTCCTGGAAGCCATTCGTGGCACAGCCGCAACGCCCACTTTTGATCTCGCGCAAACTGATGCGCTTTTGCTGCTGACCCGTGCCCAAGCACAAGACCTCGGCCTGGCCGCTCGCGCAAGCCTATGCGGTGCTGATCGTCTACGCGAGCCTCTATCCGTTCACGGGCTGGCGTGATCAGGGCATCCCGCCATGGGAGTTCCTCTGGAGCCCCTGGCCGAAATACTGGACCGGATTCGACATCGCCGCGAATGCCGCCGGCTATGCCCCGCTGGGTTTCCTGCTCGCGCTCAGTTCGCTGCGCCGGGGCAGTCCCCGTTTTGCGCCGTCGAGCCGTTCCGCGGCGATCGGCGTCGCGGCGCTGGCCGCCGCGGCGCTGTCGTTGGCCATGGAGGCGCTGCAGACGTACCTGCCTTCGCGCGTGGCGTCGAACCTGGACTTCGGCCTCAATGCCGCCGGGGCGCTGATCGGCGCGCTGGCCGCGGCCGGGCTCGAGCGGGCCGGCGCGATCGACCGCTGGAGCCGGTTCCGGGTCCGCTGGTTCGTGGAGGACGCACGTGGCGCGCTGGTGCTGCTGGCGCTGTGGCCGTTCGCGCTGCTGTTTCCAGCCGCCGTGCCGCTGGGACTGGGCCAGGTCTTCGAGCGGCTCGAGCTGGCGCTGGCCGAATGGCTCCTGGACACGCCGTTCCTGGAATGGCTGCCGGTGCGCGACATCGAGCTGCAACCGCTGGTGCCCGGGGCGGAACTCGTATGCGTCGCGCTCGGCGCGCTGGTCCCCTGCCTGCTGGCCTACTCCGTCATCCGCACCGTGGGGCGGCGCGCCGTGTTCGCGTTCGCGACGCTGGCGGTGGGCGTTGCCGCCACGGCGCTGTCGGCCGCACTGAGCTGGGGGCCGTCGCATGCCTGGGCGTGGCTCAGCCTGCCGGTGCGGCTGGGGCTGGGGATCGGGCTGGTGCTGGCGCTGCTGCTGATCGCCATGCCGCGCCGCGGTTGCGCCGGCCTGATCCTGCTCGCGCTGATGCTGCACCTGAGCCTGTTGAACCAGGCGCCGGCCAGCGCCTATTTCGCCGATACGCTGCAGGCGTGGGAGCAGGGGCGGTTCATCCGGTTCCACGGCCTGGCGCAATGGCTCGGCTGGCTCTGGCCTTACGCCGTGCTGCTGTATGTCGTGCTGCGCCTCTCGGCGCCGGACCGGGAAAATAGAATTCCGGCATGACAGAGTCCGCCGCGTCCTACTACCAGCGCCACATCTTCTTCTGCCTCAACCAGCGCGCCAATGGCGAGCCCTGCTGCGCCGACCATCGTGCGCAGGAGGCGTTCGACCGCTGCAAGGCGCAGGTGAAGGCGGCGGGGCTGGCCGGGCCCGGGCAGGTGCGCGTGAACAAGGCCGGCTGCCTCGATCGCTGCGCGGCCGGGCCGGTGGCCGTGGTCTACCCGGAGGCGGTCTGGTACAGCTACGTGGACCTCAACGACATCGACGAGATCGTCGAATCGCACCTGAAGAACGGCAAGGTGGTGGAGCGCCTGCTCACTCCGCCGCACCTGGGCCGCTGAACCGATGAACGTGCACACCCGCCGCTTCCGGGCGGCCGGCCCGGTGGGGGTGATCGAGGCGCTGCGCGACGAACCCGGTCCCGGCACCGCCGCCCGCGGCACGGCCGTGATCGCCCATCCGCATCCGCTCTTCGGCGGGACGATGGAAAACAAGGTGGTGCAGACGCTGGCCCGCGCCTTCGTGCAGTCCGGCTGGGTCGCCATCCGCTTCAACTTCCGCGGCGTCGGCGCCACCGAAGGCGCTCATGACGAAGGGCGCGGCGAACTTGAGGACATGCTGGCGCTGGTTGCCGGCGAGGCGCCCCAGGGGCCGCTGGCGCTGGCCGGATTCTCGTTCGGTGCCTTCGTCGCCAGCCGCGCGGCGGCGGCGCTGTGGCCGGCGCGCCGCGCGGAGAAGATCGTGCTGGTCGGCACCGCCGCATCGCGCTTCGAGGTGGCCGCCGTGCCGCACGAAGCCCACGACGGCACGCTCGTCATCCACGGCGAGCACGACGACACGGTGCCGCTGGCCTCGGTGCTGGACTGGGCGCGGCCGCAGACACTCCCGGTTACGGTGGTTCCCGGGGGCGGCCATTTCTTTCACGGACAATTGCCGCTGCTCAAATCCCTGGTGGCGCGCCACCTTCGCTCCTGATCCCCCACGTTTCATGAAAACAGTCCAGCAGGCGCTCGCCGCCGCGTTCTTCGCCTTGTTCAGCCTGGCCGCGATGGCGCAGGTGCCGCAGCCGCCGGAAATCGCCGCGCGGTCGTTCCTGGTGATGGACGTCACGGCGAACCAGCTGCTGGCGGGGCGGGAGGTCGACGCACCGGTGGAGCCGGCGTCGCTCACCAAGCTGATGACGGCCTACCTGGTGTTCGACGCCCTGCGCAGCCGGAAGATCGACCTGAAGCAGACGCTGCCCGTCAGCACGCGCGCCTGGAAGATGCCGGGTTCGCGGATGTTCATCGACCCGAGCATGCAGGTCCCGGTGGAGGACCTCATCAAGGGCATGATCGTGCAGTCCGGCAACGACGCCACCATGGCCCTGGCCGAGGGCGTCGGCGGCACGGCCGAGCGCTTCGTCCAGCTCATGAACGAGCAGGCGAAGGCGCTCGGCATGAAGAACACGGCCTACAAGAACCCCGAAGGGCTGACCGAGCCCGGCCACATGACCACGGCCCGCGACCTGGCGACCCTGTCGGTGCGGCTGCTGCAGGACTTTCCGCAGTACGTCAGTTACTACACGATCAAGAAGTACCGGTACGAGGGGACGCCGACGGCGAACGACACCAACCGGAACACGCTGCTGTTCCGCGATCCGACCGTGGACGGGCTCAAGACCGGCCACACCGCCGCGGCGGGCTACTGCCTCATCGCGACCGCCCGGCGCGACTTCCCGAATCTGGGCGGGCGCCGGGTGCTGGCCGTCGTGCTGGGAGCGTCCAGCGAGACCGCGCGCGCCAACGAGGCGCAGAAGCTCCTGAACTGGGGCTATACGGCATTCGAGGGCATCAAGCTGTTCGACGCCAACCAGGCGGTCGTGACGCCGCGAGTCTGGAAGGGCAAGGAAGCGGCGGCCAAGCTGGGCCGGACGCAGCCGATCGTCGTGGCCGTCCCGGCCGGCACGGCCAGCCGGGTCACCACGCAGGTCGCCCGGCCGGACCCGCTGATCGCCCCGCTTGCCAAGGGCCAGCAGGTGGGAACCCTGAAGGTGCTTTCCGGCGACCAGCCGCTGACGGAGCTGCCGCTGGTGGCCCTGGAGGCGGTGGAAGAGGCCGGGGTGCTCAGCCGCGCCTGGGACGCGGTGCGCCTGTGGATCAAGTGAGCCGTCGATCGGCTCAAGTGAACTAATTCATTCATTTCTGGCCGCGCCCGGCGTGCCTGGGGTGCCCGCCCTGCCCAAAACCCTCCTCAGCTATTGAGGGTTGACCCTCATCTGGCTATACTGGAGGGCTTTCCCGCAATTGGGGCGGGAAATTGCTGCGCGCCTGGGGCGCGCTTTTGACACCAAACGTTTAGGGACGTTTTCTTTCATGCCAACCATCAATCAACTCGTGCGTCAGGGCCGGGAGGTCGAAAAGACCAAGTCCAAGAGCCCCGCGATGCAGAACAGCCCGCAGCGGCGCGGCGTGTGCACCCGGGTGTACACGACGACGCCGAAGAAGCCGAACTCCGCCTTGCGGAAGGTCGCCAAGGTGCGCCTGACCAACGGTTTCGAGGTCATCTCGTACATCGGCGGCGAAGGCCACAACCTGCAGGAGCACTCGGTGGTGCTCGTGCGCGGCGGCCGGGTCAAGGACCTGCCGGGTGTGCGCTACCACATCGTCCGCGGTTCCCTCGACCTGCAGGGCGTCAAGGACCGCAAGCAGTCCCGCTCCAAGTACGGCGCCAAGCGCCCGAAGAAGGCGTAATCGTCTTGCGGTTTGTCGGTGCTTGAATCGCCCTGGCAGGCGAATCGAGCGTAGTGACCCGAAGCGGGCAATCGTGCCTGTGGGTCGAGTAAGTGGGATGCCCTGATGGCACCCGCGGCCGCCCGGCAAGGGCCGGCCAACTGAAGCAACTGGAGTATTGAAATGCCACGTCGTCGCGAAGTCCCTAAGCGTGAAATCCTGCCGGATCCCAAGTACGGCAACATCGAGCTCGCCAAGTTCATGAACGTCATCATGCAAGGCGGCAAGAAGGCGGTCGCCGAACGCATCGTCTACGGCGCGCTCGAGCAGATCGAGAAGAAGAACCCGGGCAAGGACCCGGTGGAAGCCTTCACCATGGCCATCAACAACGTGAAGCCGATGGTCGAAGTCAAGTCCCGCCGCGTGGGCGGTGCGAACTACCAGGTGCCGGTGGAAGTGCGCCCGGTGCGCCGCCTGGCGCTGTCCATGCGCTGGCTGAAGGAAGCCGCCAAGAAGCGCGGCGAGAAGTCGATGGCGCTGCGCCTGGCCAACGAGCTGATGGAAGCCACGGAAGGCCGTGGCGGCGCCATGAAGAAGCGCGATGAAGTCCATCGCATGGCCGAGGCGAACAAGGCGTTCAGCCACTTCCGCTTCTAACCACCGTCCCAACACCTGGCGCGTGGGCCCGTCACGAGCGGGCCTGCGTCCATTGATCGAAAGAGCATCATGGCCCGCAAAACGCCAATCGAGCGCTACCGAAATATCGGCATTTCCGCTCACATCGACGCCGGCAAGACGACGACCACCGAGCGCATCCTGTTCTACACCGGCGTGAACCACAAGATCGGTGAAGTGCACGACGGCGCCGCCACCATGGACTGGATGGAGCAGGAGCAGGAGCGCGGCATCACGATCACGTCCGCTGCGACCACCTGCTTCTGGAAGGGCATGGACCTGTCCTTCCCCGAGCACCGCATCAACATCATCGACACCCCCGGCCACGTGGACTTCACCATCGAGGTGGAGCGTTCCATGCGCGTGCTGGACGGCGCCTGCATGGTGTACTGCGCCGTGGGCGGCGTGCAGCCCCAGTCGGAAACCGTCTGGCGCCAGGCCAACAAGTACAAGGTGCCGCGGCTGGCCTTCGTCAACAAGATGGACCGCACCGGCGCCAACTTCTTCAAGGTCTACGAGCAGATGAGGGCTCGCCTGAAGGCCAACCCGGTGCCCATCGTGATCCCGATCGGCGCCGAGGAGAACTTCAAGGGCGTGGTGGACCTGCGCAAGATGAAGGCCATCTACTGGGACGAAGCGTCCCAGGGCATGAAGTTCACGTTCGAGGAGATCCCGGCCGAGCTGCTCGAGGACGCCAGGCAATGGCGCGAGAAGATGGTCGAGGCCGCCGCCGAAGCCAACGAGGACCTGATGAACAAGTACCTCGAGGAAGGCGACCTCACCGAAGCCGAGATCACCTTCGGCCTGCGCACGCGCACCATCGCCGGCGAGATCCAGCCGATGCTGTGCGGCACCGCGTTCAAGAACAAGGGCGTGCAGCGCATGCTGGACGCCGTGATCGAGCTGATGCCCTCGCCGGTGGACATTCCCCCGGTCAACGGCATGGACGAGGACGAGAAGCCGGTCCACCGCAAGGCCGACGACAACGAGAAGTTCTCCGCGCTGGCGTTCAAGCTGATGACGGACCCGTTCGTCGGCCAGCTGACCTTCGTGCGCGTGTATTCGGGCGTCCTCTCCAAGGGCGACACCGTCTACAACCCGATTCGCGGCAAGAAGGAGCGCATCGGCCGGATCGTGCAGATGCACGCCAACAACCGCCTCGAAGTCGACGAGATCCGCGCCGGCGACATTGCCGCCTGCGTCGGCCTGAAGGACGTGACGACGGGCGAGACCCTGTGCGACCCGAACTCGATCGTCATGCTCGAGCGCATGGTGTTCCCGGAGCCCGTGATCGCGCAGGCGGTGGAGCCCAAGACCAAGGCCGACCAGGAGAAGATGGGCATCGCCCTGTCGCGGCTGGCGGCCGAAGATCCGTCGTTCCGCGTCAAGACCGACGAGGAATCGGGCCAGACCATCATCGCCGGCATGGGCGAGCTGCACCTGGAGATCATCGTCGACCGCATGAAGCGCGAGTTCGGCGTTGAAGCCAACGTCGGCAAGCCGCAGGTGGCGTATCGCGAGACCGTCCGCAAGAAGGTCACCGACGTCGAGGGCAAGTTCGTGCGCCAGTCGGGCGGCAAGGGCCAGTACGGCCACGTCGTCTTCACGCTGGAGCCGCAGGAGCCCGGCAAGGGCTTCGAGTTCGTCGACGCCATCAAGGGCGGCGTGGTGCCGCGCGAGTTCATCCCGGCGGTGGAGAAGGGCGTCATCGAGGCGCTGACCTCCGGCGTGCTGGCCGGCTATCCGGTGGTGGACGTGAAGACGACGCTGACCTTCGGCTCGTACCACGAGGTGGACTCGTCGGAGCAGGCGTTCAAGATGGCCGCCATCTTCGGCTTCAAGGAGGCCGCCCGCAAGGCGAACCCCGTGATCCTCGAGCCGATGATGGCCGTGGAAGTGGAGACGCCCGAGGACTACGCCGGCAACGTGATGGGCGACCTGTCGTCGCGCCGTGGCATGGTGCAAGGCATGGACGACATGCCCGGCGGCGGCAAGGTCATCAAGGCCGAGGTTCCGCTGTCCGAGATGTTCGGCTACTCGACGACGCTGCGCTCGATGTCGCAGGGCCGCGCCACGTACACGATGGAATTCAAGCACTACGCCGAAGCCCCGCGCAACGTGGCCGAGGCGATCGTCGCTGCGCGTCAGAAGTAACCAGGGAATACGGACAGCCGGACGCAGAGGACGCAAAGGGTACGCAGAGGACGCAAGAGAATACCTTTCAAGGTTTCTTTGTCTCTTCTGCGGCCTCTGCGTATCTTCCGCGTCCTCTGCGTCCGGTACCCGAATTGGATTTGTCTGCGATCACACGCCCTTCGCTGCCCGTGGCGAAGGATCAAGCAGTGCGATGCAGACGTTAAACCCGACACGGGCATGCTCTTTGGAGAATTGAAATGGCAAAAGGAAAATTCGAGCGCACCAAGCCGCACGTCAACGTTG
>Ga0255338_1000317_pt1 | contig 177584 bp, 124 predicted proteins | sample MeOH1_35cm_T4_19_FD_203715 | JGI IMG/M metagenome (GOLD analysis project Ga0255338, IMG submission 203715) | Sandy soil microbial communities from University of British Columbia, Vancouver, Canada - MeOH1_35cm_T4_195 | ecosystem: Engineered > Artificial ecosystem > Sand microcosm >... | reverse complement strand
AATTTTAGATGTAATCAACCAGATATATAAAAGAATTGAACCTCATCCAAAATTGAAAGAGATTGATTTTAGAGCAGAGGTTGGACATAATGGACCAAGATTAGTTATCACGACAAAAGGTAACGAAGATGAAGTGAACCCAAATTTATATTTAAGTGCAGGTCAAGTTAATGTATTGTCTCTAAGTATTTTCTTAGCTAAAGCATTCGAATATGGAAAAGATACGATTAGTACCATATTTATGGATGATCCAATTCAAAATTTGAGCGATATTAACACTCTTTTTTTTATTGATATTCTAAGAACATTGACAAATGAACATGATAAACAGATAGTAATCTCTACACACGATGAAAAATTCTTTAGATTATTACAAAATAAATTGCCTGAAGAATATTGTAGTTCAAAATATATTGAGTTTCAATCTGAGGGGAAATTGAAAATTAAGTAAATAGACTTTCTCTTCAATGCCTTAAAGATTGTTATTGTGAAGAAACTAAAAATATTCATATCAAGTGTCCAGAATGAGTTTGCTAGAGAACGGGCTGAATTGGCAAGCTATTTCAGAAAAGATCCTTTGCTCGGAACTTTCTTTGAACCTTTCATTTTTGAAGAAGTTCCGGCCAATACAAATTCACCGGGGAAGGTATATTTATCTGAAGTACAGGATTCGGATATTTACATTGGATTATTGGGTGCATCTTATGGTTTTGAAGATGAAATGGGTGTTTCACCGACTGAACGGGAATATGATCAGGCAAAAGCAGAGCACCTACCCAGATGGATTTTCATAAAAGATATGGTCGGAGCAGAGCGGCATTCGAAAGAAGCTGCACTAATTCGAAAGATTGAGCAAGATGTTTCCAGAAAGAAATTCTCCGATGTTGATTTGCTGAAAAAGGAAGTTTACAATTCTGCGGTTTTGTATTTGAAGCAGACGGGTAAGATTGAAAGCCATGATTTTGATGATTCGCTGCATCCATCTGCTAATATTCAATCTCTGGAAGAGACTAAAGTAAAGGAGTTTATTATTCTTGCCAGAGAAAAGCGTAATTTTCCTTTAAAGGAAACTGCATCGGTTGAACAGGTGTTGAAACATTTGCGAATGATCAGGAATGGAAGGCTTGTAAACAGTTCATTGCTTGCTTTTGCCCCCGATCCTCAATTGTATTTTCCATCGGCTACGATTAAATGTGCTCATTTTCATGGGATACAGGTACAAAAACCCATACCTGATTACAAAGAGTTTGGTGGAACTGTATTCGAGGTAGCAGACGAAGCCGTAAATTTTGTTCTTTCAAAAATAAGCTTATCAACAGGTACCAGGGAGAAAAGTAATCAGGTTGAGACCATTTACGAGATTCCTCGTGCAGTTATTTCTGAAGCAATCATTAACTCCGTTGCGCACCGTGATTATTATAGCAAAGGCAGTATACAAGTATCTATCTTCAGGGACAGGATTGAAGTAACCAATCCTGGTAGCTTACCTCCGGAATTGGATATTAGTGATTTGAAAGAACCACATAGTTCTTATCCTCACAATCCGTTACTTGCTGGATGTATGTTTTTGACCGGCGAAATTGAACGTTATGGTACGGGAACTCTTGAAATCTTTAAACTAACAAAAGAAAGAGGTCTAAAGCCACCACTTATTACTCTTGATGAAGGTTTTAAGGTAACTATATGGAGGCCTTCTGCAAATACCATACATGAAACCGAACATGATACCATACATGAAACCGAACATGATGTTTCTATTGAGTTTTCAGAAGTAGCTGAACTGACTAACCGTTTGGTATTGGTTTTAAATGGAGAAATGAGCCGTCCACAGCTAATGGCAATTCTGGAACTAAAAAACAGGCCACACTTCGCAACAAATTACCTTGATCCAGCAATCAAAGATGGATTAATTGAAATGACCATACCAGAAAAATCAAAGAGCAAAAATCAAAAGTACAGATTGACCCCCAAGGGATTGGAATTAAAGGAAAGTTTGAAAATTCCTAAAACAAACGGGAGATAGCTGATTTTTGATTAGACGATAAGCTCGCCGAAAGGAATAATTACTATTGATATTATTATTCAACTCAAATTTCTGTCAAAATTATTTCGCTTCCCGAAACGGTAAAGGGGCGGTTGCTTCTCTTGATGCCTTATGGCAACCGTCCTTCGGATACGTTCAGTTTCATGTATTGCTACTTTCAGGCATGAAACTGACATGCACCCCGTTGACCTAATCCTGGACAGCTCAATTGTGGTACGCCAAAAATTTAAGTTTAACGGCGTGCCAGATATTCCTTGAATCAAAGGATGCCAAAATAAGTCCGAAAGGCATCGGCGCTTTCCCATGAATACTTCATTCGATATTTACGAAATGGTTACCAATCTGATTATCGAACGCCTTGAAAAAGGTGTTATTCCCTGGCAGATGCCCTGGAAAGCTGAAACAGGTTTACCTCAGAACATGGTTCACAAAAAGGTGTACAAAGGTTTCAACTTCTGGTTGCTGCTCACGGTGGCCGACAAGTTTGGTTCCCCGTTCTTTCTCACTTTTAATCAGGTTAAAGAACTTGGTGGCCATATCCTGAAAGGCGAAAAAGGTTTCCCGGTAGTATTTTGGAAGATACTCGACAAAGAAAAAGACGGAAATATCGACCATTTCCCATTTCTTCGGTATTACACCGTTTTCAACCTGAAGCAAACCGAAGGGATTGATGAAAGCAAAATCCCGCCGACCGAAGCTCATGACCATGAGTTCGATCCGATTGGTGAGGCCGAACAGTTAATCGAGTTTTGGTCAGATAGCCCTAAAATCAGGTTAAACCAGTCCCATGCGTTTTATTCACCATTAGGAGATTATGTCGGTATGCCCAATCCACGCACTTTCTTCCAGGATGAAAAATATTACTCCACGATTTTTCACGAGCTAGTTCATTCAACAGGTCATATCAACCGGACCGGCAGACATGAAAAGCTTCCCAATCACAAGTTTGGTTCTCAGGATTACAGTCAGGAAGAACTGGTGGCGGAAATGGGTGCAGCTTATCTGTGTTACATGACAGGTATCCAGAATGCCACCATCGATAACAGTGCAGCTTATATCAAAAGCTGGATTGGCAAGTTCAAGGAAGATAAGAAGATACTTTTAATGGCTTGTTCGATGGCTCAAAAAGCAGTGGATTATATCTTGGAGCATCAGTCCTGTCCGAAAACAGTAGCTAGTGTTGCAATGGTCGAGCAATTGGCGGAGGCAGTTTAGCCTCCGCCTTTTTTATCTCAGTATCTCATTATCTCAAAAATTCATAGTTAATCATGATTAAAAATTTAAAAGATGGAACAGTTAAAAAGTTTTTCCCAGTATATCCTGCAGATAGGTTACAAGTACGGTCTGCATTCGGTGTTTGACGATTTTCTGGAAATGGTCATTTGTTCTTTATCCCTTGGAGCAAAAGAAGAACGCTACCACGAAATTGTCAGAAACTACGAAAAGCCGGATGCCTATTTGATGGCTGAAGCATTCGGAGCATTGGTTATTGAAATGGACAACAAGGGGGACGGTTTGAAAGATGGTTTCGGTGATTTTTACATGGAATATCTCAGCCATGGTCTCAATGGTCAGTTTTTCACTCCGGAACCGATATGCGATATGATGGCCAGGATATTAAACCCGGCGGGTTTTGGAGAGCGTGTGGCCGATTGTTGTTGTGGTTCAGGACGGATGCTGATGGCAGCAGCAAAAATAAGCCGATACTGCTTGTTTTTTGGAGCTGATATTGACCGGACCTGTGCGATGATGTGTGTGATTAACCTGTGCCTGAACGGGCTTTTGGGCGAAGTTTGCTGGATGGACACTTTGATGAACCGTTTTTATGCCGGATGGCGAATTGAACTTCACCCGGCACATGGAATTCCGTACATCAGGGAAATAGCAGAATCAGAAAGCTACATGGTTTTGAGGTTGACTGAAAAGAAACGGGAGTTGAATGTTCAACAAACGTCGGAACCAAAAGTAACTCAACAGTTGATATTTGAATTCTAGGGGCTTTGCCCCTTTTTTGTCGTGAATAATCGTTGTTTTTAGTATCTAGCTTGGTCACAAAAATGATACAAAAATGAATTAAAAGCGCTTAAAATTTTAATGAATGAGTTTTTTTCGTTGGTTGGGCTGTTAAAATACATCAAGGACTCGCAAAATAAAAGAGACCTACAGTCTTGATGAGCAGATCTACATTTCTGATATTAGCGCATTGTGGGTATAGATCTGCTTGATTCTCAAGTCGGGTTTTGTGGGCAAAACTTGTTAATTAGTCCTTTCCCTTTTCTTCTTTCAAGGCTTCCTTTTTTATCATTGTCCCGTTTGCATCAAACGAAATTTCCAGTTTATCCTTTCCTTTGAAAGCTTCAAGTTCGAACGTAACAGTTCCCTTTTTATCAATCACTTTTTCAATTTCGTCAATTTTGTAACTCTTAAAATCTTTTGCCAAAGCGTCTTTTATGGCCTCTGGCAACTCGCTTTGCTTAATTTCAACTTCGGTTTCGAGCAGGTTTCCTTTAGCATCAACCAAAGCAGAGGTTTTTACGCTATTCAGTATAAATTCAGCTTCAAACTCACCGGGTTTTTCAACGCTCCATTTTACTTTTTGAGCGGCTGGAAATTTTGTAGCAAAACTGGTTTTAGCCGTAGCGGGCACTTTTTCATCTTTTTGGTTTATGGCCGATACGCCAAGAACAAGAGTTAAGCAAACAATTAGGGCTAGTAACTTTTTCATGTTTTTGATTATTTAGATTATTTTATCAATCAAAGTTAACATGCAAGTTGGTAGATATTTAGGATTTTTGACCGATCGTCATGCAATGCATTCCATTTAAATAGCGGTAACTCAATTCGATGTTGTAGCTGTTGCAGATTTCGTGTGCAATGGCAAGTCCAAGGCCATTCGATTCGCTCGAAGTTGTTTGTTTGGCGAACCTTCGAAATAACCGGGAAACATCCATCTCCACCTGTTCGCTTGTATTCGAAATAGTTATTTTCTGATTTTTAGACGATACGTTTATCTTTCCTTTTTCTTTATTGTGGCGCAGGGCATTGCTTAGTAAATTGTTGATCAGAATATCAGCCAACAACGGATTCATTCTGTATGCGACTTGCGTTTCAAGATGAACGGTAACCTCAATTTGTTTCAAAACAATAAGTTCTTCAAGGTATTCAAGTCGCGACTGAACTAATGCACAAATGTCGATTTCAGACGTTTCAACGAATTGCCGGTTTTCAATTTTGGAAAGCAACAGCAAGGCCTCGTTGAGCTTTGAGAGTCGGTTGGTGGATTCGAATGCAGCACGAATCCGCTGATATTGCTGGTCGTTCAGTGTTTTATCCTGCAAAACCATTTCCAGTTTCGATTTAATAATCGCCAGCGGCGTCTGGATCTCGTGCGATGCATTTTCAGTGAATTCTTTTAGGTTAACAAAGTCAGCCTGAATTTTCTGCATCATATTTTCAAGCGTGCTGTTTAGCTGATCGAATTCTGAGATGTCTGTCTGGTCAAAACTGACAATCTGACTTTCACCAATCTTCCAGCTATTTAACACCGAAAGACTCTTGAAGAACGGATTCCAGGCTTTATTTGACAGCCATCGGTTCAGAAAAAAAAGTGCCAGCAGAACAATTCCAAACAGCACAGTCATAAAGGAAAAAATGATCATCTGAAGATCTTCCGATTCGAGCAGCGACTGAAGTAGAATGACTTCGTAATATTGATCGCCTGACTGCACTGAAAAAGTCATTTTTCGGAACGGAATCAGCTCTTTTTCTTCCTGATCGTAGGCCAAGGTATCTGAAAAAACAATGTATTGCTGCATTTTCTCAATGCGTTTGATGAAGATCGAATGATCAGGAGATTCTATTGATTCTGAGGTCGGAGTATTTTGCTGAAGGTTTAGAAGGATATACGCTTTGCGTGACTCAAGCATTTCACGGATATTTTGATCAACCACCTTGTCTAAAGCAAAGTAGAACAGCACTCCAGCAACTGAGAACACAAGGAATGTAACCGCAAGAAAACGAATGTTTATTTTGGTTTGAAGCTTCATGCTATAAAAGTATATCCGGTTCCGTATACATTTTGAAAATAGTCGGTCTTGGTTCGTTCAAACAGTTTCCGCCGTAGGTTTTTGATGTGCGAATAAACAAAATCGAACGAATCTGCCGAGTCGGCAAAGTCGCCCCAAAGGTGCTCGGCAATAGACTCTTTGGTTAGGACACGACCACGATTGGAGACAAAAAACATCAACAAATCAAATTCTTTACGGGTGAGTGGTAGTTGTTCGAGACCCACAAAAACCTGCCTGTTTTCGGGCTGAATGGTTATTTTATCGATGACCAATTCCTGCTTGCCTTCAAATTTTCGGCGACGAAGCAGCGATTTAATGCGTGAATTAAGTTCCGGAAGATGAAACGGTTTGGTCAGGTAATCGTCGGCACCTAAATCCAATCCCGAAATTTTATCGTCCAGCGAATTTTTAGCCGAGATGATGATAATTCCGGTTTCAGGATGGCATTTCTTTAACTCTTTGATCAGCGACAAGCCACTTCCATCGGGCAGACCTATATCAACAAGCATACAGTCGTACTCATAAAGATTCACTTTTTCCGATCCCAATTCGACGGTTCCTGCTTGCTCACATCGGTAACCTTCTTCCTCCAGGTAGGAGACAATGGTTTCGCAAAGGGCAAGTTCGTCTTCAATCACTAAAATCTTCATCCTGAAAATTTTTGTACAAATATACCAGCAAATATTGGAGGAATTTGGAATGCGGAAACAGGAATACAGAATCTCTACAAAGTTGAACTCTACTTTCGATGAAAATCATCGAATAAATGAAACAAATACTTCTGTTTTTACTACTACTGCTTTCGGCCACGACCTACTCGCAAAACCTAGATATCCGCCTATTGCGGCAAATCAATGAACACCGGAATGTGCATTTGGATGGCACTTTCAGAACAATTTCCACTAGTGTTTCTCCCATCAGCATTGGAGCTCCAATCCTGATTTTTGGAACCGGATTGATCGAAAAAGATCCAGAGCTAAAACAAAAGGGACTTATGATTGGTGAGTCATTTCTGGTAACAACCGTTTTTGCAACCGGCCTGAAACATGCCGTTAACCGAGCCCGGCCATTCGAAACTTATCCGGAGATTCAAAAATTGTCAGCTGGAGGAAGCTCATCTTTTCCTTCGGGCCATACTTCCGATGCCTTTTCAACAGCCACCTCGCTGAGCCTTGAATTTCCCAAATGGTATGTGATTGCGCCGTCGTATACTTATGCTGCATTGGTCGGATATTCAAGGATGCACCTTGGCGTCCATTACCCGAGCGACGTGTTGGCTGGTGCTGTAGTTGGCGCAGGATCAGCCTTTCTGTGCTATAAAGCACAAAAATGGATTAATCATCGAAATAGAAAAAATAAAAAGTAAACCAATTGGTAATTAAATAGTCAATAGACAATTAAAACTTCTGAAAATGAAAAACTTACTATCGATCATCTGCATTGTCGTTCTGTTCAGTAGTGGAAACCTCCTCCACGCCCAATCAGGTTACAAAGTGGTTAACCAAATACACCTCGAAGGCGATGGTTGCTGGGATTATCTTTCGGTTGACGAGGCGGCTGAACGCTTGTACGTTTCGCATTCATCGATGGCTTTGGTGGTTGATCTGAAAACCGGAAAACAAATTGGCAAAATCGCCGATACCAATGGAATTCATGGAATTGCCCTTGCTCCCGGCCTGAATAAAGGTTTCACCAGCAATGGCCGCGATAATTCAGTTACTATTTTCGACCTAAAAACACTGGAAGTAACCGGAAAAATTCAGGTTTCAGGAAAAAATCCGGATGCCATTTTATATGATGCTTTTTCAGGAAAACTTTTCACCTTTAACGGCGGGAGTTCAAATGCATCGGTTATTGATCCCGCACAAAATAAAGAAATTGGTATTATTCAACTTGATGGAAAACCGGAATTTCCGCAAACCGATGGCAAAGGAAAGATTTATGTAAATATCGAAGATAAAAGCGAAATCAGTGTCGTTAATCCCCAAACACTGAAGGTCGAAAAAAGCTGGTCGATAGCGCCGGGCGAAGAACCCAGCGGATTGGCGCTCGACAACGAAACGCACCGTTTATTCAGTGTTTGCGGCAACAAACTGATGGTAATTTCGGATGCCGAAGCAGGAAAAGTACTCACCACGCTCCCGATTGGCGATGGTTGCGATGGCGTGGCTTTCGACCCTGCCACCAAACGCGCCTTCAGCTCCAATGGCGCCGATGGAACAATCACTGTTGTTCAGGAAGAAAACAAGGATAGTTTTAAAGTAATTGAAACCATTACTACACAAAGAGGGGCACGCACAATTACGATCGACAAAACAACCCATCATTTGTATTTGTCGGCTGCTGAATTTGGAGAACCCAAAGCTGGCGAACGCCGCCCAACAATGAAGCCTGGAACGTTTGTGGTTTTGGAAGTTGCTCCGGTAAAATAGTTTTTTGCCAATTATAAAGGTTTCACCAATTGGTGAAACCTTTATAAACAATTCATATCTTCATCTTGAATTTCACCTTTACAAATATGCAGAGAAAGAAACTGATCGCTTTTGTACTTTTTCTGATCTCCGGAATTCTGGTTCATGCGCAGTCGCTCGACTTTTACCTTCAGAAAGGTCTTGAAAACAGTCCGTTGCTGAAAGATTACAAGAACCAGATGATCTCCGGCAAATTGGACAGCTTACTCACCATCGCCAGCTACAAACCTCAAATCAACCAGGTTTCGCAGGCTATGTACGCGCCGGTGGCTAAAAAATACGGGTACGACGAGGCCATTACCGACGGTGGAAACTATTCGGCAGTGGTCAGCCTGGAACAATCGTTATTCAACCAACGGGTGAAAAGCAATCAGTTTAAAGCCATTTCGCTAATCAAGCAAACGATTGAAGCTGACAGCAAAATCACCGAGATTGAACTGAAACAGGCCATTACCGAGCAATATCTTTCGGCCTATGCCGATTATTCGCAGATCGAATTTAACCGGAATACCTTAAACCTTTTGAAGGAAGAGCAGACTATTCTGAAATCGCTGGCCGAACAGGGAATTTATGCACAAACCGATTTGATGAACTTGTCGCTTTCCATTTCTGCTCAAAACATAACTATTCAGCAGGCCAATCTTCAATTCAGGAACAGCCTGGCCGTGTTAAATTACATCTGCGGAATTGTCGTATCATCGCCGGAAAAGCTAGAAAAACCGGAACTTGTGGTTCAAAATAATTTCAATATCAACAATTCGCCTGAAATGATGAAATTCAGGATTGACAGCCTGAAGAACCAGAACAGCAAGGAGTTGATTGATTTGAATTACCGGCCGAAAGTCAGCGCTTTTGCCGATGCCGGCTTTCAGGCTATTCGGCCCGAAAATATTCCGCACAACTTCGGAACGAGTTTTGGCCTGAATTTAAAAGTGCTCATTTACGACGGCAAACAGCGGAAAATTCAGTACGAAAAAACGGCGCTTGCCGAAAATTCGCGTTTAGATTACCAGGTGTTTTATACCTCGCAGTATAAGCTGCAGGTTAATCAGTTAACCGAACAGCTCAAACTCACAGACGAACTGATTTCAGGTATCCGCAACCAGTTATCGGAACAGGAAAAGCTAATCGAAATTTATAAAATGGAAATCGCGAAAGGCATGGTGCGTTTTCTGGATTTTCTCGACGCTGTAAACAACCATGCGCAGGCAAAAAACAACCTCACCATTTCAGAAATGAACCGGCTGCAAATCATTAACCAAATGAATTACCTCAAATGAAACGGGATAGAAGAAAGTGGATGATTATAATAAAACCACATAGACACATAGAACACATAGAAATATAAAAAACCTATGTGACCTATGTGCCTATGTGGTTCAAACAAAATAAACGTATGAATAGGATAAATTTTCTCGCCAACCTGATTATTTTGCTTGTACTGATCAGTTGTACCAACAACGTGAAACCAGCAGCAGAAGAAGAGTCTGCAAAAGTGACCACTCCGGTTACTGTGACTTCCGTTTCAACAGGCACAATCAGCAAAGTCATCAACCTGACAGCCACTTCCTCATACCTGAAAAAGAATACGGTGAAGTCAACCGCCACGGGGTATATCACTAAGATTTCGTGCAACATTGGCGAATATGTGAAGGCCGGAAGCCCTTTGTACTCGGTAAAAACCAAGGAAGCCGAAGCCTTAAGCAACTTCAGCAAAACCAATCCCGAATTTGCTTTCAACGGCGAACTGACGATTAAAGCGCCAACTTCAGGAATCATTTCAGAAGTAAACAAACAAGACAACGATTACGTGGCCGACGGCGATCAGCTTTGTGTGATAGCCGAACAAAGCAGCCTGGTTTTCCTCCTGAATGTTCCCTTCGAGCAAAATAAACACGCAGCCATTGGCACCAACTGCGAGATCGTTTTGCCTGATTCGACCCGAATTCCGGGAACAATCACTTCTAAACTTTCGGCCATCGATGCGGCTTCGCAAACCCAGAGCTTTGTTGTGAAAACTCGCACTAATGCCCAACTACCCGAAAACCTGACGGCCTTCGTCCAGCTTAGCGAAAGCACCAAAGCCAACACCCAGATCGTCGAAAAAGGCTGTGTGCTTTCTGACGAAACCATGGAAAACTACTGGGTAATGAAACTGATCAATGATTCGACAGCCATAAAAGTTGCCGTAAAACCCGGAATTGTAACCGATACACGGATTGAAATCCTGTTGCCATTGTTTGCTAATTCCGACCGTTTGGTTAACTCCGGACACTACGGTTTGCCCGATACCGCGCGCGTAAACATTACCCAACCCTGATTATGAAGAATTTCTTTGTCTCCCATAAAAATCCGGTTGCGGTTGTCTTGTTCATCATTTTGGCGGCCGGAATTTTTTCGTACACCAAAATGCAGTCGTCGCTTTTTCCTGAAGTGACGTTTCCCAAAATCAAAGTCATTGCCGAAAATGGGTTGCAGCCGGTTAGCAAGATGATGATTACCGTGACCAAACCGCTTGAAAATGCCATCAAACGGGTCCCTGGACTTGAAAATATCCGGAGTATTACCAGCCGCGGAAGCTGCGAAATATCTGCTTTTATGGGCTGGAAAGAAGACATCGATTTGTGCAAACAACAGGTCGAATCATCCATCAATCAGATCAAAGACGAATTGCCGGCGGGAACAACCATCACCGTCGAAAAAATGAATCCATCCATTTTGCCCGTGATTGGTTATGTGATCGATGCCAAAGGGAAAAGTAACATCGAAATCAACCAGATCGCCAACTACATCGTCAAACCCTTCCTGTCGCAGGTTCCCGGCGTGTCCGAAATCCGCGTCATTGGCGGACGAACCAAAGAGTTTCGGGTAGAGCTGGAACCACAAAAAATGAGCGCTTTGGGTGTTACTCCTGAAATGATCACCACCGCGCTTGTCCAGTCGAATTTCATTAGCAGCAATGGTTACCTGAACGATTACAACCGGATGTATCTGACCGTTACCGACGCGAATATCCGAAACCTGAGCGAATTGCAAAATCTGGTTGTCAGCAACAACGGGAAGCGAATTTTGCACCTTCAGGATATTGCCAACGTAAAAATTGCCGAACAAACCGAATATGTAAGGGTGAACGCCAACGGGAAAAGTGCGGTGCTTGTGGCCGTAATCAAACAGCCCAATGCTAACCTGATTGACATTACCGGCAGCATTGAAAAGAAGATTGCCGAGCTGAATAAATCGATTTTACCGCGTGGCGTTGCGCTTTCGCCATATTATGTGCAGGCCGATTTTGTGAACGACAGTATCCGTAGCGTCACCGACAGCGTTTGGATCGGATTGCTGCTGGCCATTGTGGTATGTGTCATTTTCCTGCGTTCAGTAAAATCGAGCGCCGTCATTCTGATCACCATTCCGTTGACCATTTCGCTGACCTTACTTTCCTTGTACGTTCTCGGCTACAACTTCAATATCATGACTTTGGGCGCCATTGCGGCATCCATTGGGTTGATCATCGACGACGCCATTGTGGTGGTGGAGCAGATTCATCGCACGCACGAAGAACACCCCGAAACGCCAACCAAAGAGCTGTTATCCAAATCGGTGAATTACCTTCTGCCCGCCATGATTGGGTCGTCCATCAGTACCATCGTGATCTTTTTCCCGTTCGTTTTGCTGAGCGGTGTGGCTGGAGCCTATTTTAAAATTCTGGCGAACACCATGATGATCACCCTGATTTGCTCATTCCTGGTCATCTGGATCGGATTACCGGTCATCTACCTGCTGCTCTCCGGAAAAAGAAAATCGGCTAAAACTGAAATCGCCATTCACGAACGGAAAAGCGGCAAATGGATTTCATTTTTCGTGCATCGGCCGGCTATCAGCTTCGTCTTTGTTCTTGCGCTTATTGCTTCGGTTTATTATATTTCGAGTCGTCTGGAAACCGGCTTCCTTCCTGAAATGGATGAAGGCAGCATCGTTTTAGACTATGTTTCGCCTCCGGGAACCTCCCTTCAGGAAACCGACCGGATGCTCCGCGAAGTGGAAAAGCTGTTGCCAACCGTTCCTGAAATCGAAACCTATTCGCGACGAACCGGAACCGAAATGGGGTTTTTCATTACCGAACCCAACAGTGGCGACTACCTGATTCAGCTTCGGAAAGACCGCAAACGCAGCACCAACGATGTGATCGACGAAATCCGGCAGAAAGTGGAATCGACACAACCGGCCTTACAAATCGACTTCGGACAGGTGATTGGCGACATGCTGGGCGATTTGATGAGTTCGACTCAGCCCATCGAAATCAAAATTTACGGAGATAATGTGACTGTTCTGCAAAATCTGGCCCGTCAGGTTGCCGAAATTACGGAGAATGTAAAAGGTACCGCCGACGTTTTCAATGGAATAACCATTGCCGGACCATCGGTAAACATTGAGCCCAACAACCAGAAACTGGCACAATTCGGAATTACGCCCGCCGATTTTCAGTCGCAATTGCAAACACAACTGGAAGGAAGCGTCATCGGCAACATTTTCGAAAAAGAGCAGCAAACCGATATCCGGATGATTTATCCGGATGCGATAAACACCACCATCGACCGGTTAAAAAATGGAACTGTTTTTCTGCCTAACGGGAAACTGCAACCACTGGTACAACTGGCAAAAATCACTCCTGAAGCCGGGGTTGCAGAAATTGATCGCGAGAACCTGCAGAGTATGATTCCGGTTGAAGCACGCCTGAATAACCGCGACCTAGGTAGCGTGATGACTGAATTACAAAGCGAGATTAAGGCAAAGGTGAATTTGCCTCAAGGTTACCATATCAGTTATGGCGGAGCTTACCAGGAACAACAAAAATCGTTCAGCGAACTGCTGATTATCCTGCTTTCAGCAGCATTGCTGGTTTTCACGGTAATGATCTTCATGTTTAAAAATATCAGAGTGGCGCTGCTCATCATCGCCATTTCCATTTTGGGAATTTCCGGAAGTATGATTGCGCTCTTCCTGACCGGTACTCCGCTAAATGTTGGCAGTTATACCGGGATAATCATGATCATCGGAATCATTGGCGAGAATGCCATATTTACCTTTCTGCAATTTCACCAAACACTCGAAACAAGTTCTCCGGACGAGGCAGTGGTTTATGCCATTTCAACCCGATTGCGACCCAAATTAATGACCGCGATTGGAGCTATTATTGCCTTGTCGCCAATTGCATTGGGAATTGGTACCGGTGCGCAACTCCACCAACCGCTGGCCATTGCCGTTATAGGTGGATTTGTGATTGCATTGCCATTGCTGCTGATTGTTTACCCGTCGATGCTGAGGTTGTTGTTCAGAAATTATACGCGATCAATAGTTTAAAATGTAAAAACCTGCCTGTATTTTTCATGTAATGAAATGAATATCAAACGATACAATATTGAGACCTATAGAATGAAACGCTTTGTAAAACATTTATAATCTGCTTGGAATAACAAATAGTTCAAACTCCGTGACACAATTTTACATTACCCAAACAATGCTGTGACATTGAACGTTATGAGTGAATGTAGCTTTGCATCATAAACTTTAAACAAAGGAGGAAGCAAAGATGAAAACGTTAATTCACAGGTATGTAATGTTGATCACCCTGATCGCATTTTGTGCCGGGAATTCCTGGGCACAAACTCCCGAGCAGCTTTTCCAGAAAGGAATAATGAAAGAAGAAGGTGAAGGTTCACTTCGTGAAGCCATTAATTTTTACAAATCCGTAGCAGATAATACCAAATCCGACCGTACTTTGCGCGCCAAAGCCCTTTACCAGATGGGCAGTTGCTACGAAAAGCTGGGACAACAGGAGGCCCGCGGGGTGTATGAAAAGCTGGTTGCAAATTACAGCGATCAAAAGGAATTGGTGAGCAATGCCAAAAGACGGCTCAGCAAACTGAATCTTGACAAGGCCACATCAGATAATTCAGGAATAGTTATTCGGCAGGTTCCAAATTATAGCGTTGACCTAAATGGCTATTCACCTGATGGTAAATATGCCACATACAATGATTGGGACACTGGTAATATTGGAGTTGTTGATCTCAAATCCGGGAATAAATGGGAAATTACCAAGGATGGAAACTGGGAGTCGCATTACACTCTTTTCTCCATCTGGTCACCCGATAGCAAACAAATCGTATACGACTGGAATATTGAAGAGTCTGGAAAAGAGAACGATACATTTAATTACGAACTGCATATTGCAGATAAAGATGCCAAAAACGACCATGTTGTAATAAAAAACGGTAACAAAAACTTATGGGTCGAAGATTGGAGTAAGGATGGGACTTCACTTTTATGTATTGAAGGTGTAGCAGGCGGATCCGTTAAATGCAAACTGGTGCTTATTTCAGTAAAAGATGGTTCAAAAAAAATTATTGCCGACATTGGTAAGGCCAGTCACGGCAATGCAAACTTTACTGATGACGGCAATTACATAGTCTTTCGGGCGCCAACGAAAAAGAAACCTGAAAATTATGACATTTTCATTGTCTCTAAAGACGGTGGCTCTGCCCGTCCATTGATAACAAACAATGAAGATGATGGAGCCCCGTTTCGTATTTCAAACACCAATCAATTTGTCTATTTCAGTTATCACACAGGCACAAAAGACCTTTGGATAATGACCATAAAAGATGGAAAACTTCAGTCAGAACCAAGAATCTTAAAAAGCGATTTTGATCAATCTTCCAAAATTCTTGGTATTAATAATTTTGGCACCTTATTTTTTACTTCCTACAGGTTAAATGCTGACATTTATAAGGCCAATCTTGATTTCAAAAACAACGAGGTGAATGCAGCTCCGCTTAATATAAAACGCAATTCTGGTCGCCAAATAATCAGGGCAAGCTGGTCGCCATCTTTCAAATATGTTGCCGGGATATTACAGACACCATACGATCCTGAAACTTTTTCAGCTCCATTAAAGTTTGTAATCCAGGATGTTCAGAGCGGAGATGAACATGAAATCTCACCAGACTTGCGTTCATATCCTTTATCGTGGTGGACTGAACCCCAATGGACCCCAGACGAAAAATCGATTTTTATTAAAGGCGTAAGCAAGGACGGTATAACTGGCTTGTATCAAATCGATGTTCAAACAGGAAAAGCAAGCCCGTATATAACGCCAATGGAATATCCGCATTGGGTTTGGAGGTGGTTGCAATTCTCGCCCGATGGTGAAACTCAATATTTTGTCTCACAGGATGGGATAGGACCTAAACAAAAAGTGATTGCCCACGCAGTAAAATCGGGCGAAGAGAAGATATTAACAGAGTTTAACCATTGGGTTGAAAGGATGTCGTTGTCGCCCGATGGGAAAAAACTGGCGATTTTACAGGATTCGCTTTGGATTTTACCTGTTGACGGAATCAGTGCAAAGAAAAATCTGGCGAATTATAAAGTGGTGAATGGAAATATACTTGGTTGGAGTCCGGATAATCAATCCATTTATGTTGCTTCTGATAACACAAAGAAAGACATCCACCTTTGGCAGATTTCACTTGGAAACGAACCTACAAAAGAACTTTTTACTCCTGAAAAACTCAAAGAATTTAAAGGAAATTATCGAATAAAAATCAGCAATGTTGGCGACGAAGTTTATCTCACCATGGAGAACGCAAAAAGAATTGATGAATATTGGGCAATTGAAAATATAATTCAAAAGTAAATTGGTAAAGCTTAAAAAACCGGTGTCGAGGCTGATCCTCCTTTTTATCCTGATGGTAGTGGTGTCGGGCGGGATTCTCACATTCCTAAGCATCAACAACATTACCAATTTGCGGATAATCACCGAAAAGCGGATTCAGGAGACACAGCTTCGGATTGCCGGACAGATATCCACCCAATTTCAGGAGAAATTAAATACGATAACAGAAGAATTTGGCAGAGAAGTTTCGGCTAATCCTGCCAAATTAACCTTTTCTGACAAACAGAACTCATCCTTTCATCCATTCCTGATTTCAAAGGATGGCTATTTTTTGTACCCTTTCTTTGTTGAGCCTGAACAGGCAATGGTCCAAAATTCAGGGACTTCCATTCAACCGGATTTTACAAATGGTGAGGCGGACGAATATCAAAAGGAAGATTTCAAGAATGCCGTTTCACATTACCTTTCAGCATTGGCCAAATCACAGACACCGGGCGATTCGGCGAAGGTGTACAATGCTTTGGGGCGCGTTTCCGTTAAATTGAAGCAGTTTGATAAGGCCTATTCTTATTATTGCTCGTCGCTGACTGATTTCAACAGAGAGCTTAATCCGGCCGGATTTCCGTATTGTTGTTTGGCCATCAGCCAGATCCTAAAATTACCTTTGCCCACGAAACAACAGGAAATCCTCATCCTGACTGAGAAGTTCCTGGAACAATTGGACCGGAATGAAATTCCCCTGACTGACGGAACCAAGACTATTCTTGACGAACTTGACGGATGGTTCTCGACTTTGAAAATTCTGGAAGAACAAAGAAACAAGATCAAAATTCTTCAGGAGAATATTAATTCTAAACTCGATTTTGTTTCGGGCTACGGAAGTAAAATCAGTGAAATTACTATGTCTGCCAAAGAAAGCGAACTCCCCAAAATTCTAGGCAAATACAATGTTTATGCAATCAACAACAGTGATCATCCGGAGTTATTGGTGTTGAACAAAAAACAGGAGCAATGGGCAGGATTTATAATCAGATTGAAAAGTATTTGGGACAGCATTGCAAACCACCTTCCGGTTGAAAAAGAGCTGGAATATATCGCTGTAATTGTGTACGGCAACACTTCTCTGGCAAACAAGGACGAGCTTGCCGTCCGCGCTGAATTATCGCCTTATTTCCCCATGCACCGGATGATAATCAAACCTGCTAACGAAAAGCTGGTTGAAAAATATGTCAGGAAAAGGAGCTGGACGTATAGCATTGCCCTTGTTTTAATGCTGGGAGGCATGTCGCTGGGTATTGTTCTTATTTTGAGGGATATAAAGCGGGAGAAAGAGATGACCGAAATGCAGTCGGAGTTTGTGGCGCACGTCACTCATGAGCTCAAAACGCCTCTCACTTCCATCAACATGTTTGCCGAAACCATTTTTCTAGATCGGGCGAAATCGGAAGAATTGCGAAAAAAATACTCTAACATCATCATAAAAGAGAGTGAAGTCCTGAAACGCAAAATCGATAATATTTTGGAGTACTCTGTCAGAAAAAATGAAAGCACCAAATATCGCATGAAGGAAACTAATTTGACAGCCCTGGTTGGTGAAGTGATGGAAGAAATGAAGTACTGGCTCGACATCAACAGGTTCGTGGTTCAGACCGAATTTGAAGCTGATATTTTTGCGCATATTGACACGGAAGCCATCAAGCAGGCATTGACCAACCTGATCGGCAACGCCATCAAATACTCACCCGTAGAAAAAAGACTGCGTGTTAGCCTGAAAAAGCAAGCAAAGCAAATCGCCATCGAAGTGGAAGATTCGGGCATGGGAATCCCCAAAGATCAGATTGACCTGATTTTTGAGAAATTCTATCGGGTTCGGAGCATCGACAGCGAAACAACCGGCACTGGCCTGGGACTTAGCGTTACCCGCGATATCGTGAAGGCTCATCATGGTGAAATCCTGGTGGTGAGCGAAATAAATAAGGGAAGTAAATTCACAATTCTTTTAAATTCCTGAAATTAGCATGATGAAGCAAAAAGTAATTCTGGTGGTGGAAGATGACCCCAACATCCTGATGGGATTGGAGGACAATCTGGTTTTTGAGGGCTATACCGTACTGAAAGCTGCTGATGGAGTAGGAGGGCTGAAACTCGCGATGAAGCATGAAATTGACCTTTTGTTATTGGACATTATGCTTCCCGGAATAAACGGATTTGAAATTTGCCGGAAGATAAAAGTTGAAAAGCCGGAACTCCCGGTGATTATGCTGACTGCCCGTGGATCGGAAATGGACAAAGTTGCCGGACTTGATATTGGCGCAGACGATTACATCACCAAACCCTTCAGCCTGCCTGAATTGCTGGCCCGGATCAGGGCAGCCTTCCGCAGAATTAAGAAAGATCCGGCGCCATTGAGCAGTTTTTCCTATGGACAGGTTTTTCTTGATTTCAGGAATTTTCAGGCTTTTTATAATAATTCCGAAGTCAGCCTGACGAACAAGGAATTTGAGATTATGGAGTATTTCATCATCCATGAGAATAAAGTTATTCACCGCCACGAATTGCTGGATGAAGTATGGGGGTATGACGTGATGCCTACTACGCGCACCGTCGATAATTTTATCTTGGACCTGAGGAAAAAATTGGAAGATGACCCTTCCAAACCCAAACACATTATAAGCGTTCGCGGCATCGGGTATCGGTTTGTTTCCGGGAAATAAAACCTGACCGTTTCGTGACACAATTTGACACAGCCCTAACAAAGCTGTGACAATTCACCCTTGGAGTTGAAGTAGCTTTATCCTGAAACAAGAAAACAGGAGGAGAAACATGAAAACTCAATTATGTAACCCAATTTCGGAGAATTTATTTGAACCAAATTTTCACTATTCAGAAAAGTTATCCTTTCACCTTTGTTTAAAGTATTTTCTCGTTGCCTTTTCGATGTTAGCGGGTAGTGCAGGAAATATTCTTTTTGCTCAGGCGTCTGCGCAGCGTTTTACAGTTGCTGGCGTGGTTTCCGATTCAACTTCAGGCAAAGGGGTTCCTTATGTGACAATCGGTGTTTCAAATTCGGAGAAATTCTCCAAAATAGTTCCCAGTGACGAAAACGGCAAATTCAACATCTCGCTGAATTCCAAAGGGAAGTACGACTTGACTTTTCATTCAATTGGATTCAGGGAAACAAAAAAAGAAATTGTAATCAAAGAAGGTAACCCTTCAATAAATCTTGGAACAGTTTCTTTGGTTCTGGCCGACGAGAAACTTGGTGAAGTAACAGTTTCAGCACTTAAACCGCTGGTAAGAAGCGAGGCTGAAAAACTAATTTACAGTGTTGAAACCGATCCAGAGTCAACTTCTGGCAATGCGCTTGATATGCTTCGCAAAGTACCGCTGGTTTCGGTGGATGGCGACAACAAGGTACAGTTGCGGGGAATGTTGGGCGTAAAATTTCTGATTAATGGTAAAAGTTCGGCAGCGCTTGACCAGAATACTAGCGAAGTACTAAAAAATATGCCATCGAATACAATTAAAGATATTGAAGTAAATACGAATCCTTCGTCGAAATTTGATGCCGAAGGCTCTGCTGGAGTAATCAATATTATCACAACACGAAGAGTTTCGGATGGGTACAATGGCAGTATGAGTGCTGCTATAAATACTTTTGGACAGTATAACGGAAATTTAAATTTTGCTTCAAAAATCAACAAGTTTATTTATTCCCTGAATGGGGTAATGAACCATTGGCAAAGTCCGAGCTCAAATACTGAATCATCACGCGAGAATTTCTTTAGCGCAACCAACAAGTACACAGAATCGAAAGGAGCAGTAAATGACATTAGGGGTGATTGGTATTCGTTTAACGGTGAAGCCTGTTATGAAATTGATACCCTAAATCTGATTAGTGCTTCGTTTAACGGGAACATTTCGAACAATGAAAGTTTATGGCTTTCAACGACCGAAGATTTCGATGTGTTACATGTCGCAACAAGGGTGAATGAGAAAAGAGGTAAATTTATGGGAGACTGGAATAATTTTTCAGAAACTTTTGATTATCAGAAATTATTCAAACGGAAAGGTCGGATACTTACCCTTTCATATCGCAACGACCACGCACCGAACGGTGAAAATCACAACGATAAATTCGTTGGATTACTCAATTTCCCGGATTACTGGCAGAAAATTATCATCGATGGGTTCAACAATGAGCAAACTCTGCAGTTGGATTATGTGGATCCCTTCAGTAAAAAAAGCCAGATAGAAGCCGGGTTCAAGCAAATATGGCGAAAGAATAATACCAGTACCGACCGAAGTGTGTTTGACAATTCACAAAACGACTGGGTGCATAGCGATTTCGGAAGTAATAATCTTGATTATACGCAACGTGTATTTGGTATTTATTTTACCTATCAGTTAAAGCTGAATAAAGGAAGTTTCAAGGCAGGATTAAGGGCGGAAAATACGGTCAATCGTGGATTTTTCAAATCAATTGAAGATACAACGTTTACCAATAAAATGTTTAACCTGGTTCCCTTTTTGCTGTTATCGAAGGATTTTGAAAAAGGGAAAAGCCTGAAGCTATCTTATACCAAGCGACTTGCACGCCCAAGTATTTGGTACCTGAATCCCTATTATGATGATACTGATCCCCGAAATATTCGCATGGGAAATCCACAACTGGAAACAGAAGTATCCAATAATTTTGATTTCTCATTCAATAAGTTTGCGGAGAAATTTAATTTTAGCCTGAACCTGAACGCCTCCTTCTCCAACAACCTAATCTGCGATGTCTCATTTGTTAGGTCCGATGGGGTTAGAATTACCACCTTCAAAAATATTGGCAACGATGAAATGGGCGTCGGCACCATTTATGGATCAGTAAAAGTGACAAAGAATCTTAATGTCGATGCCACTATTGGTTTGAATTACAGGAACATTGAAAGCAATAACAACACCGGATTGAAGAACAGTGGATGGAGCAACAGTGGTAATTTCAACTTAAAGCTAACCCCATGGAAAAATGCAACACTACTTGCAAGTGCCGGAACGAGTGACAGAACGATACAATTAGAAGGGATAGGGGGCCGGTGGTCTTGGTCAAATATTGCTTATCAACACGATTTCTTGAATAAAACGTTTAAGATTGAAGCGCGTGTTAATGGTCCGTTTACCAAATATCGCCACTATAAATCGGAACAATTTAACCCTGACTTTTATTCCTGGAATAGTTACCGAAATCCATCCAGATCACTCAATTTCAAATTAACCTACAATTTTGGGCAAATGAAAGATCAGGTTAAAAAGGCCAGACGAAGCATCCAGAACGATGATTTGAAACAGGGTGGATAATATAAAACCTGATGAAATCAATAATAACTCAATTTATCGGACGAACTAAAATGTTAGGTTATTCCAGCAGTATTTATTTTGTGAATTTCATTGATAAACCAAAAATCATATGAAATGGAAAAGCTTCTGCTGATCTTAGGAATGTTTCTTCTCTTGCTAATTTGAATAATGGCTCAGATCAGAAAAAGTATGATCTCGTTTCCAATTTATTTCAATCCAATGGCAACCAGAATTTAAACATTGTCCCTTTACTTACTTCAGACTCAACTTGAATTTGACCTCCCATAAGTTCTACCAGATTTTTAACAATTGATAGCCCAAGTCCAGTGCCACCGTACACTCGGGTTGTTGAATCGTTGGCTTGGCGGAACCGTTCAAAGATGGTTTCCTGAACATCCTTTTCAATGCCTATTCCGGTGTCCGAGACAAAGAAGGATATTTTTTGCCTGCTAACTTCCATTACCCCAAATTCAATCATTCCTAGATGAGTAAACTTAATGGAGTTATTCAATAAATTACTCAATATCTGATTCAGTCTCACCTTATCCGTGCTAAGTAAGATTTGGTGATTAGGTACTCTTAACTTTAGCACAATATTTTCTTTTCCGCTTTCTGAAATCTTACTTTGATACTGTGTGTACAGTTCATTCAATGTTTTCGACAGATCAAATGGTTTTTTTAAGATTTTCACCTGCCCGGTCTCAAGCTTGGAAATATCCAGTATATCATCAATAATATGAAGAAGATTATCGGCATTTCGGTTGATGATGGAAGAATATTCTTCTTTAACTTCTTTAGTCAATTCATCATCTTCAGCAATCATACCAGAGAAACCTAGTATAGCATTAAGAGGAGTCCTGATTTCGTGACTCATATTGGCTAGAAAAGCCGATTTCAGGCGATCACTTTCTTCGGCCTTCTCTTTCGACATTTTTAAATCTGCAATAATCTTTTTCTTTTCGGTAATATCTTCCTTTGCTTCTACAAAATGAGAGATATTTCCTCTTTTATCAATAATCGCTGAGATAACGGCACTCTCCCAATAAAGTTCCCCATTCTTCTTTCGGTTATAAAATTCACCTCTCCATTCCTTGCCACTTCGGATTGTTTCCCAAAGATTATCATAAAACTCTTTAGAATGCTTTCCTGATTTCAATATGCCAGGAGTTTTCCCAATTACTTCTTCAGCGGTGTAGCCAGTTGTTTCCGTAAATTTTGGATTTACATATTGAACAATCCCTTTGGGATCGGTAATCACAATGCTGACTGGGCTTTGATCGGTTGACCGGCTAAGAAGCTGAAGTAGATCTTCAGCCTTTTTCTTCTCAGTGATATCGTGGACGATAGAATGAAAATATTCTTTGTCTTTAAATTCAATTTTGCTTGTATAAACTTCTACATCTCTGATCGAACCATCAGCCAACTGGTGTCTGTATTCAGTTTGCTTATTTCTGGAATTTTGGTGTACTACGACTTCTTTTAGAAACTCATCCTTTGATAAGAGCACTATCTGTTGGATGTTCATTTTCCGAAGTTGTTTCCTGGAATAACCATAAAATGATACCGCGGCAAAGTTGGCATCCACAATATCTCCTGACTGCTGGTCAATGAGCAATTTTACTGCAGCATGGTTTTCGAACAGGTTTTTATAACCTTTTTCACTTTTTTTAAGCGCCTCAAGTGTGTTCCTGGATTCAGTAATATCAAGGTTGACACCTCGCAACTTTATCAGTTCTCCATTCTCAAATTCCGGTATAATCTTATTGAGTATCCATTTGAAATGACCATCAGGCATTACAATTCTGATCTTAATTTCAATCGGGCTTTTGCAGGACATTATTCTTGCATAACTCCGATCGATGAGGTATTTATCGTCCGGATGAACTCTGCTTTGAAATTCTTCATAACTGGGAATAATTTCAAATGGCTTTAACCCAAATAATCGATAACAGTTCTCAGACCAGACTGATTCATTTTTAGTTACATCAAATTCCCAGTCTCCCATTTGTGCAATTTTCTGGGATTCCTTTAACGACTTTTCACTTTTCTTAAGTGCTTGCTGTGCATTATCCCGATCTGTAAAATCCTGATAGATTATCTGAAATTGAGAAAAACCATCCCAATTAATCATTTTTCGGATGACGTGAATATGGCGGATTTGCTTGTCATGACGAATAATGTCAACTTCGTATTCTGATTCTACAGATTCTCCATTTTTTCGCCTTCCCCTTCTCTGTAAATGTTGTTTCAGACTCTCCAGGGTATAGCGTCTTTCTATGGGTGTATTTATATATTCTTCCAAACTGCTAAATCCATACATCAACAGCAAAGCCTGATTGACGTAGAGCGTTTGTCCGCTGGATGATACGATTCTCATTCCCAAAGGAGATTCATCCATCGATCGTCTAAAGTTTTCTTCAGATTGGCGTAATGCTCTTTCTGCCGTTTTCCGTTCAGAAATATCTGTTATTGTTCCAATGTAACCAAAGAGCTGTCCTTTTGAAGTTAATTCAGGAACTGCCTCTCCTGTAACCCAAACAACCCTACCATCAGTTCTTATAAAGCGATATTCAGCCGACGATCCTGTAGATTGTTTTGTTGCAATGTCCCATCCATTCTTTAATTGTTCCCTGTCGTCAGGATGTATTGCCTTATGCCAACCATTACCCAATGCTTCTTCAAAAGTTAGTCCACTTAACTCCAGCCATTTTGGATTGACATAAGTGGTGTAACCATCTGGCCTTGTCCTGAATATTCCAACCGGAGAATTATCGGCCAGTGTGTGGAATAATCTTTCCCTTTCAATTAATTCATCTTCTGCCAGTTTACTTTTAGTGTAATCGTTGGCGATGGTCATTACCTCCCAAACAAAACCAGTCTCATCGGTAAGAGGAATGCAGGTTATATTTAGGTGTCTTTCTCCAAGGTTGGGGATTGGAATCAATAATTTAAACTTTTGGGCTTCTCCTGTTGCCAATGTCTTAGCCAGTACAGGCAAATAATCTTTTATTACCTCATTATCCCAAATTTCAGCGTCGGTAAATCCAATAAAATCAATGACTGGTCTTTGGCTGATCTGAGACATTGCATCATTGATATACTGTATTTTTAGGTCTCGATCGTATATTACAACAACATCCGGAATATTCTCAACTGCTCGACGAAACCTTTCACGACTTTCATGCATCTGCCTGAGCATAGCTCTCTCGGCTGTTTGATCTCTGAACACTAATACCACGCCAATTATTTTGCCCTCATCATCGCGAATAGGGGCTCCACTGTCAGCAATTGGGATTTCAGTACCTCTCTTTGAAATCAATAAGGTATGATTAGCCAGGCCAACAATTACACCTTGCTGGAGGATTCGAGGAACGGGGCACTCTACTTTTAGCCTTGAATCTTCATTTATAATGCAGAATACATCTTCTATAGAGCAGCCAATTGCCTCTGACTCTTTCCATCCGGTCAATTTTTCAGCCAATGGATTCATAAACTTAATTTTTCCCAGGCGATCAGTGGTTATAACAGCATCGCCAATACTATGCAGTGTTGTTCTATAGAGAGTTTCGCTTTCCCTGATTTCTTTTTCAGCTATAAGTCTTTTTCTATCTGTAGCTAGAAGTAATCCCATCAGCAACGTGCCAATTGGTAATACAAGCATAACGGGTATCCATATTTTTTCAATGATTGTTAATCCGGTGGGCCATGGCAACAATAATTGGCAGGTCAACATGAATAAGTGGGAAATAATACCCATTCCCCAAAATGTATGTATTTTTAATGTTTCAGGTCTGTTTTTGTGCAGGATGCGAAAAGCCAAGCCTGCCAATGTGGAAGTAATAATAGTTGCCGTTCCTGCCCAAATACCAACTCCTCCCAAGTATATGCGGTATATACCTGCAATAAATATTGAAATCATTCCGGTAATTCCACCTCCAAATAAGCCTGATAAAGTAAGTACTATTGAACGTCCATCGTAAATAACACCGGTATTATAATGAACTGACATTTTCATCGCTGAAACAGCGATGGTCCCAAATAACAGACCACCTAATATTTTGAAGCTTAATGAATCAGACTTGCAAACGCGGGTCAATAATCCATAAAGAACGGATAACGCAATAAGCAGGGAAGAATTTTGGATTAGATCGTTAAGCATTTTATTTTTTATGTGAGAAGGAGCCTTACTATCCTTCCAGCTAAAGGCGATCAAAAATAAACAATTTCTAAAACGAATTTATCAGTTGTGTTGTTGCCATTTGGGATTGTATCTTATTTTGTTTAGAAATACTCTATTTCAATTGCGAATACAGTTTATTCGAAATTGAGGTGATAAATAAGTTATTCCTGAATTTTTACAGAAAATGTCCCATAAATATCTGAAGAAGGAGAGTTGTTGCCAGAGTCCATAAAAGCCTTTTACCCTCTTTGATTCTACCACAAATGTGATTGTGAAAAGAAAGCTTAAGGTGAATCACACGATAGCAGTGTGTATTATTATATTTAAACTTCGAAGTTCTTGATTCTTTCTTGAAAATGAACTAACTTAGTAATAGACATTTAAACTTGCCATTATGAAAAGCCCAGTAAAATTCATTGGATTCTTATTGGCATTCTCCACGATCTCACTTTTTGTTCCAGTGGGGTAAAAACTCCAAAAGAGACTGTGAAAATTGAAAATACACTGTGTACGTCTTCAAAACAAAGTGAACTTTTGGGGTTAAAGAATAAGAGACACTTTTTTAATGATTCAAGGATAAATTAAAATTTTGAGATTTTGGTTTTTGTCTTTTAAAATTTATTTCCGACCTGCATTTCCCCTGGGTTTGACAATGTCCCAGCCGGTCATGTAAAGTTTAATTTTCTGGTTTCTCAGGTACTTTTTAAAATCAAGGGTCACATAGCTACTTCCGCTATCCCTCAATAGTTTGTGCATTTTTTGAAAGGTCCGATTTTAGTAAAGCCTCTTTATGGTTTGAGTGGCGTCTGCGGCGGTCGTTGTACTGCTAAGTCTCCAGTGGCCTGAATTAATCCCTGGGTTTTGAGTATCCGGTATACCGAACTTTCTGAGACATATTCCCGATAATTGTCGGTTTATAAACAAGCTATTTCACGTGGTGCTTTCTGTGGGTGATCCAATACCAGTCCGTCTTTACTATCATTCAGATAGGCGTTGTAACAGTTGTAGAACGTGAGTTTAATCCCTAATTTCTTAAGAGTTTTATTGACGCTTGTAGTGCCTTGTTTTACCAGTTGAATGATTTCATAATTTTTAGGTCTGGGAGAGTCTCATGTATTTCTTATTTACAGATTCTCCCCCAAACCAGTCTCACTATTTTTTAGCAATTCATTGTGCAGATACAAATCGGCCAATGCTTTTTCAGGTAATCGTTTCCCAGCCTGATGTTATCAACTTCGGTCAGTATCCATTTAAACGTTTTCCAGGCTTCCATAAAATCTTTATACCACCACGCCATATTTGCGGCATATGGATTCAACAGTATCTTCTTCGCGCATTCCTTCAATAACAATCCTGATTTTTTCTTCGACACTGAATAGTTTCCAGGTTTGTTACTTGATGTCTTTGATAACACCTTCAGCATTCTTCTCTTTTACATTTATTTTGTTACTATTTTTTGTATTAAGCTTTACAAAATATCTCTTTATTTTACATCCCCTCCAGTCCACCTCTGGCTGAAACTATACAAAGAAATTATTAAAGAGAAATGTATTTGATTGTTGTGTAATATTCTGATATATAGTGATATGAGTGTTTGTGTTACAGAAATTAATTTAAACGTAATCTTTCTGTAAACAAACATTTACGATTCTGTAACTATTTACTAATTCCTTAGCTGCATCTGAAAATGTAAACCAATACCTACTTATCTCATAATCTAATTTTAATCGTAAGTCTAGTTTAACGAAAGTGTTTTTTGATGAAGCTGAAACGAATTTTATTGATTGTGTTCGCCATTACTGGATCAATTATTGGCAAATCACAGACAGGTGTTTTAAAAGGAACTATTACAGATGCTAACACCAGGGAGTCATTAATAGGGGCTACCGTAGTTATTCAGGGAACTAGTAAAGGGGCCTCGACTGATTTTGACGGAAATTACCAGATCGACAATGTAAAAACAGGCACATATAACCTAGTGATATCATATATATCATATGACAACCAGATCATTAGAGCGGAAGTAGCGGAAGGCAAAGCAACTGCAATAAATATTGCTCTGAAACCAGCTTCTCTTGACATTGATGAAGTAAAAGTAGTAGCTAAACGCCGGGATAATACGGAAGTTTCCATGATTTCAAATATTAGATCAGGGAATCTGATTGTAAGCGGAATCACAGCGCAGCAAATAGGCAAGTCACAGGATAAGGACGCTGCAGAGGTAATCCGAAGGGTTCCTGGAATTACGATTACTGATGGACGATTTGTAATTGTCCGTGGTTTGATCGAAAGATATAATTCTGTGATGCTTAACGGGTCGAGTGCCCCAAGTTTTGAAGCGGATAAACGCGCGTTTTCGTTTGATGCCATTCCAAGCGGGATGATTGATAATATTCTAATATATAAGAGTCCGGCTCCTGAACTACCTGCCGATTTTGCCGGTGCAGCAATTAATGTTGAAACAAAAAGCAGTGCTGACGAAAACAGTCTCGTTATCTCATACACTTCTAAATATGTTGAAAATGTCACCTTCGACAACAAATTTCAAACATATAAGGGTGGAAAAACTGACTGGCTTGGTTTTGATGATGGAATTAGAGATATTCCCCAAGGTGTACCTGCCGCAACTGCATTTAAAGATTTATATAACTGGAGGAGTATTGACGATTATATGACTAAAACCACCGAACTGGTTAAGGTTTCCAAATTATTCAGCAATAACTGGGAACCCAAATCAAAATCTCCTCTTCCGGATCAAAACCTATCAATAACCTCGCAGCGCCGCTTCGTTCTGGGTAACGTTTCGCTGGGAAATATTTCATCATTCTCGTACAATTCAAGTAGTGATTTTTTGAATGTCAAACGATTACAATATGAGGATTATTCAAAAGAACAAGGTCGAATGATCAAGGCATTTGATTTTCTCGATCAGAAATCCAAAGAATCTGTCAAAATCGGATTCATTCATAACTGGAACCTGCTTTACGGGAACAATCAAAAACTCGAATTCAGGAATCTCCTGAACCAGATGGGTAATAAAACAACAAACATAAGAAACGGCGTAAATTACTACAACATAGATACCATCCGGGCTTATGACCTGCGTTACGAGAGCCGTTTTATTTATTCAGGACAGCTTGCCGGAGAACAGCACTTTAATCGTGATAAAACAAAATTTAACTGGATGGCTGGCTATGGCTACACGAAGAATTCTCAGCCCGACAATCGTCGATTAACTTATGTACTCGATAATGATATGGAAAGTAGTCGTCATGACCAGTTTTTCCTTCGCATGCAAAATGTGCCAAATGCCTATTTAGGAGGGCGCCTTTGGCTAAACCTAAACGAAAATCTCTATAACTATAAGGCTGATTTTGAGCATAACTTTAAACTTTTCAATAGTAAAACCGATTACACCTTAAAGACAGGTGTGGCTTACGAGCATAAAAAAAGATCGTTTAGCTCACGATTGATTGGTGCCGTGGCATACAGTAACCCGCCTGACATTTTTTATCAGTCGCCTTCGGAAATTTTTGCTGAAGAAAACATCTATTTCGATCAAACGGCCCCTTACAATCAGAATGGTATAACTTATCGAGATAATACCAGCGCCAAGGATAATTACGATGGCGAAGACCGGATATTGGCGGGATACCTTAGCCTGAAGGTACCAATTTCCCCAAAGATAAATATCTATGGTGGTTTGCGAATAGAAAAGTTTAAACGCAATATCAGCAACTTCTATGAAAAGACCGGGAATACAGATAACCTCGATATTGTGCGTGATACAGTGAATTATTTTCCTTCTGTTAACCTTACATACAATATCAATGACAAAAACCTGATCCGCTTCTCGTACGGAAAGACAACCAATCGTGCTGAATTCAGGGAGATGTCTAATTTCGATTACCAGGATTTCGATATGTTTGCCATTATTCATGGTAATGACACGCTTAAAAGTGCTTACATCGATAATTACGACTTACGCTACGAGTGGTATCCTTCGCCTGGTGAGATTGTCTCTGTAGCTGCCTTCTACAAAGATTTCCAAAATCCTATCGAAATATTCCTCATTCCGGCAGGAACCGGTTACGACTATAAGCCATTCAATACAGAAAAAGCATATAGCATGGGTATTGAACTGGACGCTCGGAAGCAGTTTACTGAATTTAAAGATGCCGGCGGTTTCCTCAGTTATCTGAAAAACGTGACTATGATTTTCAATACATCTCTTATTAAAAGTGAAATTAACACTTCATTACAAGGTTTTGCACGCGACAAAAAGCGCATCATGCAGGGACAATCGCCTTACATCATAAACCTCGGGCTAAACTATGCCAGCGAACCTTCAAAATTTACTGTTGGAATAAATTATAACCGGCTGGGTAAACGCATTGCCTATGTTGGTAATCCTCTAAACCCACACACTTGGGAACTGCCACGAAATTCACTCGATTTAACACTACAGAAAGAGATTGGGAAACGGGTGACACTGAAAGCAGGCATTAAAGATATTCTGAATGAATCTGTTCGCTTCGTACAGTATTATGGTACTGACGACAGCATTGAAGCTGATACCTATAACTACCGACCCAACAGAAGTTTTTCTGCGGGAATTGTGTTTAAGCTTTAAGTTATTTTAAATCAGAAAACTAAAATGATTCCTGAATAATTAAAATTCAAGTTATGAAGAAAATTTTACTTTCAATTATTGTGCTTTTGTTTGTTGTTTTGGGAACGTCGGCCCAGAGCATAACCGACAGCTTCTTTGATCATGTGACCTATGTAGGAGCTTTCGACGGGACTTTTGATTGGACCAAAGGATGGGCTGAATGGGACCCAGTAGGCAAAACCTATTCAGAAACTACAACGACCAAGGGTAATGGCCAGTTTGCTTTTGCTACCGGAACACATGTTACAGCCAACGAAACATGGAGTGGAGTTGTTAAACTCGATGGTTGGGTGTACGTTGACGACGGCGTTACTTTAACAATCAGTGCCGGGACTGTTATTCGTGGCACCGAAAAGAGTGCCCTGATTATTCAGCGCGGTGGAAAAATTAGTGCCGTTGGAACAAGCACAAGCCCAATTGTTTTTACATCTAACCAGGCCGCCGGATTACGTGCGCAAAGTAACTGGGGTGGTGTAGTCATCTGCGGGAAAGCTACTAATAACATAGCCGGAGGAGTTGGTACCACCGAAGGTGGTATTACCGCTCAATATGGCGGAACCGATGATAACGACAACTCGGGGAAACTGCAGTATGTTCGCATTGAATTTGCTGGATACGAAATTGCTACCGGTTCGGAAATTAATGGTTTGACATTGTGTTCTGTAGGACGTGGAACAACTATCGATCATATTCAGGTTTCATACTCGGGTGATGACGCTTACGAATGGTTTGGCGGAACAGTAAATGCTAAATACCTGATTTCGTACAAAACTGAAGATGATGATTTTGATACGGATAATGGCTACCGTGGGATGGTTCAATATGGAGTAGCTCTTCGTATAAACGACATTGTTGATACTGATGCTGCCAATACTTTTGAATCGGATAACGATGCTACCGGAAGCACTGCCGAACCTTTTACCCATGCCGTATTCAGTAATATCAGCGCTTTTGGCCCCGCCAAAACCGCAACAGATCCAGTTACTTTAGCAGCAAAACACGCAGATGGCTCAGCTATGCGTTTACGTCGGAATACCCGTTTGCAAATTTACAATACTGCTTTTCTGGGTACAGGAAAAGGTCTACGTCTGGAATCAGATGGTAGTCAAACAGCAGCAAACAGCGATTTGCTGACAGTTCAGAACTGTATTTTAGCAGGCGTTCGTGGTGATAAATTTGTTCAGGATGCCAATGCCACCGTAATGACTGCTGCAACCATGGAAACATGGTTCAGAACCGCTTCCCGCCATAATTCAGTTTTGGATAACAACAGCGATGTCAAAATATCTGACCCCTATAATTACGTCAGTCCAAATTTTCAGCCAGCAGCAGATTCACCTGTGAAAAATGCTTCAATTTGGTACAGTACACCGGCAAATACAACCGAAACTTCCATTAATAATAGTTTCTTCGACCATGTAAATTACGTAGGAGCTTTCGATGGGACTTACGACTGGACCAAAGGTTGGGCAGAATGGGACCCGGTTGGCAAAACCTATTCTGAAACTACCACTACCAAAGGAAATGGCCAGTTTGCATTTGCTACGGGAACTCACATTATAGCTGATGAAAACTGGAGCGGTGTTGTTAAACTTGATGGTTGGGTTTATGTTGATGCCGGTGCAACTTTAACAATCAATGCTGGAACGGTGATTCGCGGTACAGAAAAGAGTGCTTTAATCATTCAACGCGGTGGTAAAATCAATGCCGTTGGTACAAGCACAAATCCTATTATATTTACCTCGAATCAGGCTGCTGGATTACGCACAACCAGTAACTGGGGAGGTTTGGTAATTTGTGGAAATGCAAAAAATAATATTGCCGGAGGGGTTGGTACTGCAGAAGGTGGCATCACCGCCCAGTATGGAGGTAGTAACGACGCCGATAACTCCGGTAAGTTGCAATATGTCCGCATCGAGTTTGCCGGGTACGAAATTGCAACTGGTTCAGAAATTAACGGATTGACATTGTATTCCGTTGGTAATTCTACAACAATTGACCATATTCAGGTTTCTTATTCAGGTGACGATGCTTACGAATGGTTTGGAGGAACTGTTAATGCCAAATACCTGATTTCGTACAAGACTGAAGACGATGATTTCGACACAGATAATGGTTATCGTGGAATGGTGCAATATGGTGTAGCTTTACGTTCTAACGATATTGTTGATACCGATGCTGCCAATACTTTTGAATCGGACAACGATGCTTCAGGAAGTACAGCTGAACCTTTTACCCATGCCGTATTCAGCAATATCAGTGCTTTTGGTCCTTCTGTTACGGCAACCAATCCGGCTACTTTGGCTGCAAAACATGCTGATGGTTCGGCTATGCGCTTACGTAGAAATACCCGCTTACAGATTTACAATACTGCATTTTTGGGGTGGGGTAAAGGTCTCCGTTTGGAATCAAATGGTAGCCAGACAGCTGCAGGTAATGATTTGCTGACTGTTCAGAACTGTATTTTAGCAGGCATTCGTGGCGATTATTTTGTACTCGATCCTAACGCAACAGTTATGACTGCAGCAACAATGGAAAGCTGGTATAAAACAAGCACACGCCACAATCAGGTTTTCACAAATAATACGGATGTGAAAATATCTGATCCATTTAATTTTACAAGTCCGAACTTCCAGCCTGCTGCTGATTCTCCTGCAAAAAATGCCTCTTATTGGTACAGCGGAACAACAACTAATACCACAACTGCGTCTATCAACAGCAGTTTCTTCGATCATGTAAGTTACATCGGTGCATTTGACGGAACTTCTAACTGGACAACTGGTTGGGCTGAATGGGAGCCGGTAAATAAAGTGTATGCTGATGCAACTGTTACAAAAGGAAATGGCCAGTTTGCATTTGCTACCGGGACTCACATTGCGGCTGATGAAACCTGGAGCGGTGTTGTTAAACTTGATGGGTGGGTGTATGTTGATGCCGGAGCCACTTTAACAATCAATGCCGGAACAGTTATCCGGGGCACTGAAAAGAGCGCCTTAATTATTCAGCGCGGTGGTAAAATCAATGCCGTTGGTACAAGTACAAATCCTATCATATTTACATCGAACCAGGCAGCGGGTTTGCGCACAACAAGCAATTGGGGAGGTTTGGTAATTTGTGGAAATGCGGTAAATAATATTGCAGGCGGTGTTGGTACCGCTGAGGGAGGGATTTCTTCTCAATATGGAGGTAGCGACGATACCGATAACTCGGGTAAATTACAATATGTCCGCATTGAGTTTGCTGGGTACGAAATTGCAACTGGTTCAGAGATTAATGGGTTAACCCTTTATTCGGTTGGGAATGCTACTACAATCGATCATATTCAAGTTTCATATTCAGGTGATGATGCTTACGAATGGTTTGGCGGAACCGTGAATGCCAAATACCTGATTTCGTATAAAACAGAAGATGATGATTTCGATACAGATAATGGTTACAGAGGGATGGTTCAGTTTGGTATTGCTTTACGTTCAAACGACATTGTCGATACCGATGCTGCCAATACTTTTGAATCGGACAACGATGCTTCAGGAAGTACTGCCGAGCCTTTTACTCATGCCATTTTCAGTAATATCAGTGCATTTGGTCCTTCTGTTACTGCAACTAATCCGGCAACCTTGGCTGCAAAACATGCTGATGGTTCTGCTATGCGTTTACGTCGGAATACCCGGTTGCAGATTTACAATACTGCATTCCTCGGATGGGGTAAAGGTCTTCGTTTGGAATCGAATGGCAGCCAGACTGCAGCTGGAACTGACTTGCTGACTGTTCAGAACTGTATTTTGGCTGGTATTCGTGGCGATTATTTTATCCTTGATCCTAACGCAACTGTTATGACTGCAGCAACTATGGAGAGCTGGTTTAAAGCGACTACACGCAAGAATATGGTATTTACAAACAATACCGATGTGAAAATCGCAGATCCTTTCAATTTTACAAGTCCGAATTTCCAGCCAGTAGCTGACTCACCTGTAAAAAATGCTTCCTACTGGTTTGTAACATCAGTTCCGGTAATTAAGAATGAATCGAATCTGGTGAATTATCCTAACCCATTTTCAGGTGTAACCAATATTGAACTTCAGCTTGAAAAAAGCTCTGCTGTTCGTGTTGTCGTTCTGGATATTTCTGGAAGAACCGTTGCAAATCTTCAGGAAGGAACTTTGACAGAAGGAACACATCACTTTGAATTTGATGCAACTAAACTTCCAAAAGGAATCTATTTGGCAAAAGTGATTGTAGGCAATTCTCAGAAGACAGTCAAAATGCTTTCGTATTGATACTTTAAGTTAAGTTATGTAAGCTTCATCGGTTTTGCCGATGAAGCTCTTTTTTAAAAAACAAAAAATTCCCTGCCTCGTAATTTCAGGGGAATTCAGATAAACGATTGTATGATGAAAAAACTTGGTTTGTTATTTTTCCTTATCAGCTTGTTTGCATTTGGATTAAAAGCACAGGAGCTTAAAGAAATAAATGGCGTTTACTATGCCGACAGCATCGCTTATACCGGGAAATACGTAACACATTACCCCAATGGAAAGATAAAAATTGAAATGAACCTCGAAAATGGGTTGAAGAATGGTACTGTGAATGTTTATTTCGAGAATGGCCAGTTGAACGAAGTCAGATCATACAAAAATAATCAGATGAACGGCTCATGGATAACTTACAACGAGCAAAAGGTTTTGATTGGACTTGCCAATTATAAGGACGGACAAAAACATGGAACCTGGATGATTTGGGACGCCAATGGAAATCTCATGTATGAATTACATTACAACATGGGTGAGAAGGTCGGAATCTGGAGAAATTTTGGCAAGAATGGTGAGATTATTAACGAACGCGAATATCCCGAAAAAATTAAGGCGCAGTAGAAAAGTTCCACATTGCGATTTTGCCTGGCAAACTGATTCGATTAAGAAAAAAGTAGAAATTGCAGCTGTTCTTTGGTTGAAATACCAAATCTTAATTGAACTGTAATCAGAATACCGAATATTCTCTTGATAATTTCTGATTTGTAATTCTATTTTAACTGGCGATTAATCAGGCCTTAATTACATACGTTTAGTTTTGAGTAGAGAATTAAAACAACATAAATAGATAGAATCATGAAAAAATTATTTTTTACTCTTCTTATTGGATTTTCCGCCACATTTGTTTTTGCTGAAAAAACTGATTCAAAATCTGAAGGTAAAACTGAAGCCGCAATAGTTTCTTTAAGTGGTAATGTAATTGACGAAGTTTCGGGAGAGGCTTTGGTTGGCGTTGAAGTGAAAGTTGAAGGTTCTGATGTAAAAACCTACACCGATTTTGATGGCCATTTTGTAATCAACAACCTAAAGGCGGGCGATTGTAAATTAACTGCCAGTTATACTTCTTACAATAAAGGAGAAAAAAGCTTAAAGATTGATACGAGTAACAATAAAGTAAAAATAGAACTTCAGGCCTCAAAATAACATATATTCAGAGTGTCTTGTTTTTTCGATTAAAACCCAACCTCTTCTTTTTTAGAAGGGGTTTCGGTATTTATTGCTAGTCCTCCGATTCAGGGTAGTAAATCGTTATTCCTTTATTTAGTTCAGCATCAAGGTACTTCTTGTCTGTTGCAACTTTAAGGCTGAAATTGGAAATTAACTCATCGATGCGATCCAGTTCCAGGATTATGATCTCGAACTTGGTAATAAAATCCTTTTCCGTCGTGCTTTTTTCCAAATCAACACAGAAAATAGAGAAAAAGGGATGGCTTTCGAACATTACAGGTTTGTATTTACTCACATCAATACCTAATCGTTTGGCCAATTCTGCAAGGTTTTCAATTAATTCGGCTGAAACAAAATCAATTACTCTTTTCATGGCTTAAGTATTTAATTTGTTGGAAATTGATCTGTAATATCGGAATGTTTTTTTCAAAGTGTTTTCACTTTTATGATACGTAAAAACGTTATTCTTAGTTTAGTTTGAAAGAATGATTCCGTCTGATTTTAAAAAGCTGGACTAATTAGTTTTGCTGTTAAAAAGCAGATTGCACCGATAATGGCCGAAGCTGGAATTGTCAGAATCCAGGCCTCAATAATCCGAAATACAATTTTCCATTTTATTCCTGATATACTCGTAACAAATCCAACTCCTACAATTGAGCCGGCAATTGTATGTGTTGTGGAGATTGGAATACCAAGCGTTGTAGCAAGAAATATGGTAACAGAACCGGCCGTTTCTGCACAAAAACCATGTATTGGTTTGAGTTTTGTTAATTTCATTCCAATGGTTTTAACGATCCTCCATCCTCCCAGAGCAGTGCCAATGGCCATGGCTAAATGGCATGATAATATGATCCACAAAGTATCCCATTCTGAAATTGAAAGTTGTTTGTTGGGGGAGAACATTCCTGCAGCAACCAGTAAGGCAACAATCACACCCATTGTTTTTTGGGCATCGTTTCCTCCGTGACCTAAGGAGTACATTGCGGCAGATACGAACTGACCTTTTCTGAAAAACCAATCAACTTTTCTTGGAATCCATTTATGGCTGATCCAATAAACGATTACCATAAGAACAAAGGCAATTAAAAATCCAATTAATGGTGCTAGGGGAATAAAGGTGGCCGTTTGTAAAATCTTATCCCAACGGATAATGTCAGTTCCGTTATACGCTATTCCTGCACCGGTTAAACCTCCAATTAATGCATGAGAGGAACTTGTGGGCAGACCAAAATACCAGGTTATCAAATCCCAGGCTATAGCGCCCAACAATCCAGCCAATACGACATAGACAAACGCAGGGTCAGACGAATTGATAATTACAATTTTGGAGATCGTATTTGCAACTTTTGGAGCAAATACAAACATGGCGATAAAATTGAAAAAAGCCGCCCAAAAAACGGCAAAGCGGGGTGAAAGAACCCGTGTGGAAACAATTGTTGCAATGGAATTTGCAGCGTCATGAAACCCATTGATAATATCGAAGATTAATGCAATCGATACAATCACAATGACAGTAACTAACATTGAATCCATCGGAAATCATATTACGAATCTTCTATTAAGATACTTTCTATAATGCAGGCTATGTCTTCACATTTATCAACGGCTTTTTCCAATCTTTCAAAAATTTCTTTCCATTTAATCAAATGGAGTAATTCTCCTTCCTTAAATAAACCAGACACGGCGCTTCGATGTATTTCATCTGCTTGGTTATCAAGTTCATGAACTCTTTTACAGCATTCAAGAATCTGATTTTTATTCTTCAGTTTATTTAAATCATTGATTGCGATTATTAACACTTCGACGCACGATTGTATTATCTTGGAAAATTCCAGGGCCTCAATTCGTATGTCGTTAACATCATATGCTGATACCCTGAACGCTGCAGCGTTGATGTGATCTGCGAGATTATCGAGTCGCTTAACAAGAGTGAAAATAACGTTTCGGTCAATTGGAGTTAAAAATGTTTTGTGTAGCAGATCAGTGCAACTTCTCGACAAATAATCGGAATGACGGACCAAAACTCTAATCTGCTTTGATAACTCAGTTCGGTTGTCACTTATACTCATTATTAATACAAACAGGTCGCTTATCTCCTTGTTCGTATTGATCATTTGATTAAAATAATCAAAGAATGCATATTCCTTTGGCAAAATACCTCTTAACATATCCGAAGGTGTCAAGTGTGTATCTAGTTGTCTGAAAAGTAATCTATTAAGAGCGATAGTGTTATTATAAATATAAAATAAACTTTCCAATTATTCGACTTCGAATGATTAATATTTACATGTAAGATTCAATTTTCCGGTTCATGAAAATTGAATCTCTGTCATATTTGAATTGTTTGAATGAGGAGTGGTATTTTTCACCTGGCCGTGATTTTTTCTCCCTATATCGTTTAGTACTTCTTCAATTGCAATCAATAGATTTTTAATATCCTGAGAAAATAATTGGCCAATATTCCCAATTCTGAAACAATTAGTTTCACTTAGCTTTCCCTGATAGATGACTTGTCCTCGCTGATGAAGGCTTTCATAAAACTGCTTAAAATCAAACGAAGGTATATCAGGAAACAGAAACGAGGTAATAATGTATCCCTGGTCTTTAGGATCGAGATAAGTTTTCAGTCCCAATTTTCTTGTTCCTTCAATAAGCAGGTTGTAGTTGTTTTTATAACGCTCTGCACGTTTTCCAACACCGCCTTCGGCCTGAAGTTCGGAAATGGCTTTTCTGAAAGCTAAAATGGCTTGAATAGGCGGTGTAAACCTGAATTGGTTATTCTGACTCATATCAACCCATTGGCTGTATAAATCAAGTGAAACGGTACGTGCCTGCCCCGCACAACTTTTCAGTGTTCGCGTTTTGGCAATTATAAGCGAGAATCCGGGAACGCCCTCAATACATTTGTTTGACGATGAAATAAGAAAATCAATATCGAGTGCCTTAATCTCAATTGGTACAGCACCAAAGCTGCTCATGGCGTCAACAATAAAAACCTTTCCGTATTTGCTTGCCAAGCGACCAATCTCGTCGATATTATTAAAAATTCCGGTTGTCGTTTCGCAATGAACAATGGCTACATGTGTTATTGTCGGTTCCTTTTTCAAGACTTCTTCAGCATCAAATACCAATGGAATTTGGTTCTCCTTGTATTTCAGGTTGGTGTTTCGTATTCCATAAACATCAGCCATTTGTTTTATGCGGTCACCATAAGCTCCATTCGACAAAATTAAGAGATGTCCATACGAGGGAATAACCGTTGAAATTACCGACTCAACCCCAAAGGTCCCAGAACCCTGCATTAAAATAGTTTCATATCCGTCGTGGGGTTTTAAACCGGCAATAGATATGAGCTCGGTGCGTATCTCTTTTACTACATTTATAAATTCAATGTCACGCGAACCCATGTCGTGCAGCATGGCGCCTTTGACCGATGATTTCGTGTTTAATGGTCCTGGCGTGAATAATTTATTGTCCATGATTTATAATTTTCAGTTATTTAATTGCAGGTGAAAATTCAGGAGCGAGTGTTGCTCTATTTTCTGATTCAGGCTCCGGATTTTCTTTACCATAATTCCATTTCAGGATAAGTAATAATGCGGCAATGAGCGATAACACCACTAAAAGTTGAAATAGTGAATTCCAACCAAATTTGTCAGTAACATAGGCTACGATTAAAGGAGAAAGAAGCTGACCCGCGGAGCCTATGCCGTTAATTAGTCCGGCGGCAAATGCAGCCCCTCTGTTTTTCCCGATGTCCATGGCAGCAGAAGCCGACATCAAAGAATCAGGCCCATAATTAAAAAAACCAATTAGCCCGATCGATAGAATTGTTGGAATTGTTCCCATAGAGCTTAAAACGGGCTGCAAGGCCAATACAAGAGCAAGACCAAAGAGCATTATCGAACTTACCGAAAAGCGTCGCGATTTAAACAAATAATCGGACAAATAACCCGCTGTAAGTATGCCAAAGAAACCAAATGCTTCGTAGGCAATTGAGGTATAACCAGCTTGTTGATCCGAATATTTAAGTGCTTCCGACAGGTAGAGTGGGAGCCAAAACAAAAAAGCATACCTGGAGAATTTGACAAAGAAATACATGGCTGCAGCAATCCAGGTAGCGCTATTTTTTAAAACTTCGAGCTGTGCTTCTTTATCTTTCCGCTTTCCTTTTTTCGAATTGTTTTCCTTTTCAAAAGATTCCAATCCTACATCCGAAGGACTATTCCTCGTAAAAAAGAGATATATTACGGAACAAATCAACAGAAGGGCAGAGGGGAAAAGAAAAGCTCTGCGCCAAGACAAATTGCTGAAAATTTTTTGATTACTTAACCAATAGGTGGCAAAACCAGTTGCGGCCATTCCTCCGATTACATAACAGGTTGTCCAGTAAGACATAATCACTCCACGCTCTTTTTTTCTGAACCAAGGCGTCATGTTTTTTATCAGACCCGACCAACCTGACGACTGACCAAAACCATTTAATCCCATCAGAAACAGAAATGACCCAAAGGTTCCCATCCATCCCATCAGCAAATTGGCAATAATTGAGAGTAAAATTCCAATTCCTACAATTATTCTCGGGCCGTATTTATCGCTCAAATAGCCATTCAGGAATTGACCAATCATGTACATGATGCTATAAACGGTGATGACAATGGCGAATTCTTCCTTTGTGGTGTGAATTTCACGACTCAAAACCGGCATAACCACACTGAAATTTTTGCGGCAAAAATACATCCCGAAATAAGCCAGCCAGGTAACTGCAAAAACCTGTATCCGCCATCGCCTGAATTCTGGAGAAATTGATTTTGACATACAGTTGCTATTTTTCTAAAACATCCCGAAGAGGTTCGGCTACCGGATGTTCTGCGGTAAAAATAAATCCAAGCAATTGAGCAATGGTAGCTGCATATTGCTTCTGAAATAGTTGCTCATCCTTTTTCAATTCTCCGAGCTTTTTTACGTTGGGACCCATAATTGCGATCCAGGTTTCTCCAGACTCAACAATGTTTTCGCCATGATCTTTCCAGGAGTCTTTGCCCAAACCGCCACGACCGTGATCGCAGGTAACAAAGAGTGTTGTTTTGTCATTATAGAAAGGATCGGCCTGCAAAGTGTTCCAGATGTCGGCCAGCATCGCATCTTCGGCATGAGCAGCCATAAGGTACTGATCGTACATTCCAGCATGGGGCAAGTCATCGGTTTCATCGAAAGCAATGTAAAGAATGCGCGGATGATAAGCCTTTAAGTACTCGCGCCCAGCCATGTAAGTTAACACGTCGGGACGTACACCAACCGGTCGGGGCGATAACTGTTGCAGGTCGTTCACCAGCTTTAAGTTCGAATTTTTAAAGTTCAGCGTATCCTTATCTGAATTGACATACACACCGCTTCGAGGCTCGTTAAGTATGTACGGAAAGGTATCCCATGAACTAAACACTGCTATTTTTCCTTTGAAGCCTTTCTTTTGGTTAAGAAACTCCAATACCGAGGTGTTTTTGTTGTTGACTTTATCGTTTGAGTTTACAGCTTCATCTGGAAAGCCTGTAAAAATTTCGTTGTAGCCAGGGTACGAAAACTGGTAGCGATTGGACACATTCACTTTCGAACCTTCGTTACGGTTACCGTGTAATTGCCCGTTTTGTGCCATTACATTCCACAAAAAAGGGAACAGCTTTTGGCGGCTCTCGGTTGTCGTTTCGCCTCCAAACAAAGCTTTTATTTCTTCGGGTTCTCGGGTGTAATTATTGTTGCTTACCAATGTTTGGTCGAGTCCTCCAAAAACCTCCTGCCAACGTAACCCGTCGAGCGTGACTATAACTATATTCTGATTTTTTGATTGTGCCTGAGCGAAAAGTCCAATCAGCATCGAAAAAAATATTGATATAATTTTCTTGTTCATAACCAATTGATTTAAAGTTTAAAAATTTCAAATTTGCGTTGCCGCTATCCGGCGATCAATTTCTTCCAGAACCGGCCAGCAATCCCAAACGCCTTCAATCACGAAATCGGCCCCGGCATTGAGTAGTTTCTCTTTGGCAATGGCCACTCTTTCGGCTACCCAAACAGAATCAGCACTTTCAGTTTCCTGAAGTGACAAACCAACTTCATTGCCCGATTTCGATACCCCAATCGTCCACATTCCGGCATTTTTCCCCTCCAAAATATCGGCAACAGTATCACCAATTTTTACCATGTGGTTCAGGGGGAAAACATTCATAATCTCACTATTGCGATATATCATCCAGGGGAATGGCCTACCGTTGGGAACGTCTGACGAGTTAACTACAGCATCGGGTTGGAGTCCATGTGCCGAAGCCATTGGAAGAATAGTATTCATCATTTCAGCAACATACCCGGTAGTTGAACCCACCTTTACTCCTTGACTTTTGAGTAGTTCAATTAATTCAATTGCTCCGCGAATAGGTTCGCAGTATTTTCCGACAATTTTTGCCAGAGCTGGCTCAAGCCGCGAATAAAGTTCGGTTACATCATCTTCATTCGGGAATTTTCCGTATTCGGCAAACCACTGCTTTTGAACTTTATCTAATCGCAGAAGTTCTCTTACATGATCCTTTTTTGCCAGTCCCATTGGACCACGGGCTTCATCTTTACTCAGATATATATCTTTACCTGCAAAAACGTCAATAAAAACCTGGGTGGGTGCCATACAACCGTAGTCGACTATTGTTCCGGCCCAATCAAAAATCACAGACTTAACGTTAATAAGTTGATTCATAATTGAAATTTTAGCTGTTATTTTACATTAAAACCCTGAAAGCAAATGCCTTCAGGGTATCTAAAGAGGGGAATATTCGTGAAAGATGCTGCCTATTTAATGACCCACATTTCGGAATTAATATCATCGGTTTCAGCACCAAACTGACTAACCAAAGCAGCTTTATAATTTGTAGCATTGGTAGTTCTTTCAGAACTTGGATACTGCCAGCGTTTGGCAATACGCTGACTGTTTGCGGTTCCGGGGCCTGTAAGAAATGTTGGTACACCGGTTCTGCGGTAATTATTATAAGCTTCCCAACCTGAGTTCTGGAAAAAAGCAAGATACTTTTGTGTTAAAATTTGAGTTAATGCTGTTGAAGCCGTACTACTTAATTTTACTGAAGTTTGAGCATAATAAGCAGTCCATTTGGTTTCTACATCAGTCACACCATGGAACGACCACGATGCCTTGATGCCTTTGATGTAATAATCTTCGGCATTTCCTGCGACCCACCCACGATTGATTGCCTCGGCAATATTAAAACACAACTCCGAATAACCAATCTGGATACAAGGTTCACCCAGGTACGAACTGTAGTAACGACTTTTACTGATCGGCGAATATTCACCATTCAACATTTTAGTTGACATATCGTCCAGACTTTCACCCGAACTTGCACCAACATAAGCATCGTAATCAGCAGCAGTTAGTCCTGCTTTAATTTTGGCTGGCGCCGGATCGGCAACAATAAAGGTGCGGGGATCTTTCAACGATGCCAAGGTATTCAGGTAAGTGGCGGCCATGTTGTTACGTGTGGCAGTTTGCCCGTAATTATCCTGATTTAATGGATATTTATCTGTTGAACTGTTGTAGGTAAATTTCAAATTGTCATCAAGTGAAGTCATCACCGGATATTTAGTTGGATTATTCACCACAGTGGCAAACAACGACTTTACATTTAAGTCAGTATCCGATTCTTTTTTACTTAAAGTAATCAATAAGCGAAGTTTATAGGTATTTACAACCTTCTGCCATTTTGCCAAATCGTTGCTCAACATAAAATCACCGGTTAAAGTTTGATCACCGCTGTCGATCAGTTTCTGCAGATCAGTATTTGCTTCATCGAGCCAGGTAAGGGCTTGTTTAAAAACGGCCTTTTGCGTATCGTATTTAGGTGTTGTATTCTCCAGACTTTGCAATGCTTCAGTTAACGGAACATCTCCCAATTTCATGCTCATATCGACAAAGAAATAAGCCTTGAAAAATTTACCGATAGCTGAATATGGATTATTCCCGGCTAATCCTACACGGCTTGCTTCTGAAATCATCTGGTTAACATTTTTCAACTGATTGTAATTGAAACTTGTTGTTGTCCAGTCGTATTCCTGATCGTCGTAATAGGCATAGTTACTGCAATAGAATTGATTCCATCGCATTTCGTCGCTCCAGGGAGCATAATACATATTATATAAAACGTTCGTAAAAATAAGTGATGTCGGAACCTCGCCGGGTCGATTCGGATCTTTTTCAAGATCTTCAAATTTTTGGCATGATGACAATGCTATAACAAACATCATCAGTAGTATCGTAATTTTTTTCATGTGTCAAATTGTGTAATAAATTGAAAAAGAATTAGAAGTTAATATTCAGATTAAATCCGAACCGGCGTGTTGTTGGAGTTTGAAGACCTGAAGATCCGTCAGTCCCGGCATATTGCTCGATATCAATATCCGAACGTTCAGCGAAATACAACAGGTTACGTCCGACAAACGAAATACTGGCCTGTTTGATGAAGGATTTTTTCAGGTAAGCCTGAGGAACATTATAGGTTAAAACTACTTCTCTTAGTTTTACGAAAGTACGGCTAATCACTGTTGAGGCATCAGTACCATAATAACGGCTGATATAATCCTGAAGGTAAGTTGCTGTTGTATTTGGTGCAAATTGCAAACTACTGTAGTTCGTTACATGTCCGTCAGAATCGTACACAATGGCCTGTCCATTGCTAACCACAACTCCTTGCCCAACATACGATTTCACTCCTTTCACGTCGTTTAAACGTGCTGCACCCATATCGCCAAGTACGGTATTGATGTGGCGACCTCCCTGGTAAGTTTTCTTTTCAATATAGTCGATAATTTTACCACCAAACCGGCCATCGAACTGAAATTTCAGGCTGAAGTTTTTGTACGAGATTGTATTATTGATAGCACCAGTCCAGTCCGGATTTGAATATCCGAGGAATTGTGCCACCGAGTTACGGATCGGACGACCACTGGCGTCGTTAATAATCTGTCCATCAGGAGTTCTTACGAAGTCGGTTCCGTACATTTTGTCCATACGGTCGCCTACTTTGTAGTAGATATTCAATTTATCCACACCCGGATAAATCTCTTTCAGGTATTGCTGGTTTGTCGAATAATTTGCCGAAACTTCCCAGCAAAAATTATTGACATTTCGAACCGGTGTGCCTGTTACTGAAATTTCAATACCTTTTCGTTCAACTTTAATCCCGTTAACCAGGGCCGCAGTATAACCGGTAGCTCCTGAAATTGGAAGTGAGAATATCTGTGGACCGTCGATACTTGAGAAATAAGTAACATCAAACATCAATCGGTTGTTAAGCAAACCAACATCGGTACCCACTTCCCAGGCCGAACTTGAACTTGGTTTCAGGTCAGGATTTGAAATGGTATTGGTGTACGAAGCCGATGGTTTACCCTGAAGAAGTGAAATACTATAAGACGATGAGTTTTTATAAGTTGGACCATCGTATGGCGAATAATAGCTCGACCCATAACCCACAACGCTGTAACCTAAGGTTTGGTCGGTTGACGCAATTGTTGAGGAGGTTAGCGCACTACCCACATTGGCATACGAACCTCTTAGTTTCCAAGATTTTACATGCGGAATTGTGACCAGCTTCGACATTTCGATACTTGTTGATACTGAAGGATAGAAATAAGTATTGTGGCTTTTAGGAAGTGTCGAATTTTCGTCGGCACGTCCGGTCAATGACAAGGTTAGAAAATCGTCGTAAGTTAAGTCTGCAGTTGCATAAGCACTTAGAACTTGCATTGGGGCATAATAACTGAACGATTTAACCGGGTTTTTCGAGTTGCTCAGGTTGTACCATCCGGGAACGTTCAGATAATCGGTTGAAGCGTAGCTGCTTCTGAACGAATACGAACGAACGTTACCCCCAACGGTGGCATGCAAACTAAGCTTAGGAACCACATAGCGGTCGTACGACAAAAGGATATCGGTATTGTTTTCAAACAGGTTACGCTTGTCTTCACGGTAATCGCCTTCACCGGCCTCGCGTCCGTAGGGATGAGCCGAGAACGGAAGTTTTTCGGAACGGAATAAATCGTAGGTTGAAATAGCCGTTCTGGCCTGAAGATTCAGGTAATTGTTAAATTTATAAGTCATCGAAACATTGCCGGTAATGTCGTTTTTGTAATGACCGCGAAGCCACTCGTACGACATAAAATATGGGTTGTGGTAACGCTGATATTCAGCATAGACCGACTGAACACCTTCTTTACCAGGCTGCCAGTAATTACGCATATCATCAATATTCCAATCGGCTCCACCCCAGGCAATAATGTTGTAAATGATACTATTCGGGCCATAATTTACATCGGGAACATTGGGCGTATACTGACGGCTAAAAGCCATATTGGCATTTATCGAAAGTTTCTTTGAAACATTATACCCTCCCGAAAGATTAAAATTGGTGATATTAAGTTTAGTGTTTGGAACAATACCTTTTTGATAACTGTGTGACGCAGAGAAACGAATATCGTACTTTTCGCCACTGGCCGTAAGCGACACACTATTGTTCGATAGTAATCCGGTTTCCAGAAAGCGTTTCAGGTTATCTTTTCCACGAGCGGTCCATGCGGTAGGTTTAATATTTCCAGTGTAAGTTGCTCCGTTTGCAAATGTGGTAGTGTACGAAGTTCCCGGCGTATATTGGCCATCGTATTGCGGAATTAACTGCCCTTCAAAGCGAGGTCCCCAAACATCATAGTCTCCGTCGTTTAAACCGCCGCCTTTCCCATCAGCAAAAGCGTAAATTCCGTGGTCGCCCGGGCCATATTCATCCTGAACTTTTGGAATAGCCAAAAATCCTTTTTCGGCCATGGTACTTGAGTTAAACTCAACTGAAAAACCACGTTTATCGCGTGTTCCACGTTTTGTTGTAATTTGTATAGCACCGTATTGACCTCTCGATCCGTATAAAGCCGCAGCAGTTGGGCCTTTCAGTACAGTATAACTCTCCACATCATCAGGGTTAATATTCCAGGTATCAGTTTGTACCGGAACACCATCGACAACATATAACGGCGTATAACCACGAAGCTTCACCACCGGTGCGCCTAAGATTTCAGACGAACTGCCAACGGTTAAACCGGCTACTTTACCGGTAAGTGAGTTAATGGCATTGGGTTCGCGGGCCTTCACCAATTCAGTTCCTTTTACATCCTGAATTGAAAACCCGATGGTACTTTTTTGCTTCTCGATACCTAAAGCTGTAACTACAACTTCATTGATTTCCTGTTTTAAATCAGAAAGTATAAAATTGATCACTTTCTGATTGCCAACAGTTACTTCAATTGTTTCGAACCCAATATACGATGCCACCAAAACATCTTTAGGTTCTGCGCTAATGGTAAAACGACCATTCGAATCAGACAAGGTTCCACTCGTGGTTCCTTTTATCAAAATTGTAGCACTCGGCAGGCTTTCTCCACTGCTGTTTTTTACCGTTCCTTCAATATTTGCCTTTTGTGCAAATACCGAAACTCCGGTCAGCAGGAGTACAATAAAAAGAAATAAAATTTTCTGCATTTTAAAATGGTTAGGATTAATACTTACTTGTTTTTTGACATAGCAATGACTGTCCGTGATGAAAATCGTCACGGATTAATCAGATAATCAATGCTTATATGTTAATTGGAGCTTTAAAAGATAAGTTTGACTCGTGTAGTAAACAGGTTGGTCAGCTGAGTTACATCGGAGGTTTCTTTTATAGTTTTTTCGAAGCCAGCCGTTTCCGCAGTTAAAACATTAAAGGCTACATCCAACACTTTGTTAAAGTCTGCTGAGGCATTTTCAGTACTGATTTCGCCTTTTTTGACCGATTTCTTCAAATACTTTTCAATCTTCATAACCGCATCATAAATCACCGGTTTGCGAATAATAGTGCGCATTTGCGGGTTCCCGGGAATGATTGGCACCTGGTAAATGTATTTAGCCTCGAGCAGGTATAGTTTCTCGGAAACCAATTTCCCAAGAACATGCTCGCCGATCATCTCACTCGATATGTTTTTCAAATCATTATCTGTCGACGAGGCTCTGAATTCATAACTGGGTAATTCTGAAATAAGAGCTTTTGTTGATTTGGTATCGCCCGGGAAGTTCATGGCCAAAGTATTCTGTGCAAATACCTTTCCCGATACTGAAGCGAAAATAACAATGGCAAAAATCAATTTTGTATTCATAGTTTTCTCATTTTGAATATCTGGATTAAAGGTCTGGTTATAATGTTGTAATGTGATTATCGTTGGATTAATCTTCAATTAATAAAAAATCATATCTTTTATAAATCCTTAATATTATGATGCTGAAAGGCGCTGCGTAGTATATTTATCGCCTGCTGAAGTTCATTCTGTGCTATGGTTAAAGGAGGAGATAATTGAATTACATTTCCTTGTGAAACCTTAAAACTAAGACCATGATAAAGGCAATCGTACATGATTCTTTCAGTTAATTCGGATGCTTTTTCTTTGGTGTTTTGATCTTTAACCAACTCAATTCCCCACAAAAGACCAATTCCACGAACATCGCCAATTACCTGAAATTCATTTTTTAACTGATATAGTTGTTCCTCCATCCATCGGCCATCATTAATCACTTTCTGTAAAAGGTTTTCCTGTTCGATGTACTCAATGGTGGCTAACGCAGCAACACTTCCCAAGGGACTTTTTTCGTGTGTATAATGACCCAGCGAAATGTCTTGTGACACATTAAATCTGCCACGAGTTATCATGGCCGCAAAAGGAACAATCCCACCTCCCAAGCCCTTACCCAAGCAAAGAATATCGGGTTCAATGCCGTAGTTTTCATATGCAAACATTTTCCCAGTACGGCCAAGAGCAATCGGAATCTCATCAAGAATTAGCAGGACATTGTGTTTTGTGCAAATTTCACGCACCCGCTTCCAGTATGCCTTTGAAGGAATCTGGACATCGGTATTCCGTATCGTTTCGGCTAAAAAAGCACCCACCTCTCCATCTTTCTCAATAACATATTCGAGATAATCAGCATATCTTAGTTGATCGACTTCAGTCGGTCCAAAAATTCCACGGAAAGTAGTTGGCGGCGGAATGTGGATGATCCCCGGTAACATTGGCCCCATTTGCTTCTTGAAAATTGCTTCTCCGCCTGCCGATATTGCATCGAGCGAGGCGCCATGAAATGAATCCCATAGCGAAATCAGTTTGTATTTTCCAGTAACCAGCCTTGCCAATTTGAGGGCCATTCCAATCGCTGAAGTTCCACCAGGAGCAAATAAGCTCCGGTTAAGGTCGCCTGGCAATAAAGTCGCGAATTTACGGGCTAATTCAACTGCCGGTAGGTTGGTATATCGGCGGGGCGAGAATGGAAGAGTCCGCATTTGTTCGACAATCTTTTCCGTCACAAAATCATTGCTATAGCCCAATTGGTGAACATTATTTCCATGAAAATCAAGCAACTGTTTCCCGGAAATAGTCTGTATCAGGCTTCCCTTGCAGCTTTTCAACACCTCGAGGCAAGGCGTTGACATCGATTGATGCAGAAAATAACGGGCATCATCGGCCAAAATGTTTTTCGTTTCATTATCAATAATTTGCTGATTCCATTGAAGGCGCTCTTCCGAAAAATTAATATCACCTTCGGTAGTTAATCCAAGTGTTGTCATTTTCGAACAATTCTTGATAGGTGGTACATCCAGTAATGAGATATGTTCATCTGTTACTCTTTCTATATCCGTTTATTCGAATGATTAAAATATCCTTGTATAAAAAAGAAAACTCTCGTATGCAAGCTTAAAAAATCACTGGTTCAAACTTAGGCTAGGTAGGTTAGCTAAATGTTATGCAACTTATTGTTAAGGTTATAAAACAACTAAAAAGCGGTTAAACCAGGTTGCAATTTTGTTAAAGGATAACCCAAATGTGATGAAAGGCATTTGACTTGGAACAAATTTAATTTAACTGGAGTATTACTGTTTTACAGGTAAACCTTCCAATAGACACGGTCAGTTCATTAAAAATTAGAACTAGGAGATTTGTGTTATACTTGATTTCTTCAATAGAAAAGAAAAACAGGTCAAGATGAAAATAGCAAGGAAGTTGAGTCGTATATTAAATTAGGAAGGGAAATAAATTTCCATACTGTATTTTGGGTTTTGCTAATGAGAGTCAGGAAAGAATTTCCAAAATTATTTGTCGTGTCTAAAATTATTAAGAAAAAAAATATTTATATTAGCACTGTAATGAATTGAATATCAGGCGAGACTATATCGAGACCTATTGGAATAGGCGCTTTGTAAAATTTTGATTATCAGCTCGGAATAAGGATTAGTTCAAACTCCAGCTGGGTCACAAAAATTGAATCAAAACAAACTAAAAGCCTTCAAATTGAATGATTTGAAGGCTTTTTTGTTATTTAACTTCCCAAAAGCAGCAAGAGATCTTAAATAAATAAGACTTGTATTGTTTTCCATAAAAGTAAAAGCTATTCATATTTATAATCATAGAATTGATGATTTGTTGGTCTTACGCTGATAGCTCTTTCAGAATAAGACACCTACGATTGGTAGCATTTGTTGTTGACAATTAAATAGTTTGTCCAATAAGGTTGAAACAATCTACAGTTTATTTTCTTGAAAGCATAACTATTTTTAAATTTATGTGTCAAATTGATTAATTAATTACTAAGCGTTTGAAAAATACGCCGAGATTGTTTCATTTCAATGTAGATGTTCAACGAACTACCTCATGAAGTGCGTAATAGACCTGTGCTCAAAATGGTTTTAGTATTAGAAAACTTGATGGATTGAGTACTGTGTTCTCGAATGAAGGTAATTAAAGAGATTTTGTTTCTGTCTCTTTTGCTTTTAATCGGTTGGGAAATAATTATGAATTTGACTTGGTTATTATATTGTTTGTGAATAAGTGTTATTTTTATGATCCTCATTCTTTCATTTTTTTGTTCCGGTTAAACATTGATCCTTGAATCCAATTCCACTAAATAGTGATGAAAATTTATTGCTTCGTATAAGAAATGGAGACGAAGTGGCTTTTGAACTTGTTTTTTACAGATACAAAGGGAAGTTATATGATTTTATCCGAAGAAGCTTACCTGCTAATGAAGATGCCGAAAGTCTGGTTCAGGAGATTTTTACAAAACTTTGGGTCAACCGTTTAAATCTGGATTCATCCAAATCGTTAAATGCATTTTTGTATACATTAGCCCGCAACGAACTTTTTGGGCAATTACGGAAAATCCTTGTTCGGAGAAAATACCTTGAAGAATTAAGTTTCTCTCTAAGCGAATCCAGTGTAAATGATGGTCAGTCATATGAATATGATGAATTGAGATCTATTGTTTCTCTCTTGGTTAGTTCACTACCAGAGAAGCGAAGAGAAATTTATATTTTAAGTCGGCATGAGGGAATGAGTTATAAGCAAATTGCGGAACAATTAGGTATAAGTGAAAATACTGTTGATTCACAATTGAGAAAAGCACTTTCATTTTTAAAAGAAAATCTGAAGCGAAAATTGTCGCTGATTTTATTTTTCCTTCCTCTCAAGAAAAAAAATTAGGTTTTCCGATCACGGAAATTATCCATTTACGCATATTACTAATTGAAATTATTTTTTTTTCTATGATTATTCCTGAACACATCAGCGAAAAGCTAAATCGTTTGTATAGTAAAAGTTATTTAGGCCAAGAAGAAATTGTGAACCTAGAAAAATGGCTCGATTGGGCACAGACCGACCCAGAAATGGAAAACTGGCTCAAAAATAACTGGGAGCATTCAGCCCATTTGGATGTTGATATTTCATTCGAAGAAATACATAATCGTATTAAACAGAGAAACAGTCAATTCCTACACAGACGTGTATATAGCATCTTCAGGCAGTTACAGAAAGTAGCAGCTATCCTAATGATTCCATTACTAGTTTTGAGTGTTTGGATGTTGATTGACCGTTCAAATCCGATGACCATGGCTCTGGTTACTGCAAAGGGAGAGCATTCCCATGTCTTCTTACCGGATGGTTCTGAGGTCTGGTTGAACGTTGATTCAAAGTTGGAATATTCTACTGGCTATAATACAACGAATCGTTCGCTAAAGCTAAAAGGGGAAGCACTTTTCAAAGTAGTTAAGGACAAAAAACACCCATTCATTGTTGACGCTTCCGGATTTCGGGTTAAAGCTATTGGTACCGTTTTTTTGGTTTCAAATTACGATAATGAATCGCAGGCTTCTACTTTTTTGAAAGAAGGAATTGTAGAGCTTAGCTTTTCAACGAAAAATTTACACGAGAAAAAAATCAAAATGAAGCAAGGCGAACGGGCCACAATCAATTCAGGCAAGGATTCTGTAAGAATTTCAAGTGCAAATTCAGAAAATGCTCTGAAATGGTCTAATGGAGAACTTTATTTTGAGAATGAGCCACTTGACCAAGTATTCAGGAAAGTAGAACGATGGTATAATGTAAGTATCCAATATGACTTGAAGGATTTCTCAAATGAGACATTAAATGTTCACTTAAAAAAGGGTGAATCGATAGACCGGTTATTCCAGATTATGGATCAGGCTATCGGCATAAAAATCATGCAAAACGAAAATGTGTATGTTGTGACTAGAAAATAAGAAAGGTAAGCAGCAATTGTTGGCACGATCCTGCTTACCTTCTAAATAGTGATTTATAAACTTTTAAAAATCGATCAAATTTATGAAAAAAATGGATGCAAATCCAACCAGGGAAAGATCTGTCTGGTTGCGAAAACTTTTTAAGATTATGAAACTAACTTTCTTATTGATTTTTGTTTCTACGATGCTTGTATCAGCAGGAGTTTATTCTCAAAATACTCGATTGAGCCTGGATTATAAAGATATATCAATAGGCAAATTACTTCAGTTGATAGAAGAACAAACCGAATATCGCTTTGCATATTCAAAATCCAGATTAAATCCTAATGAACTTGTTTCAATTGAAGCTAAGAATGAAAATCTTGAACAGATTCTAAGGACAATTTTAGATAAGGATCAACTGACTTATCGTATTATTGATCGCTACGTTGTTATTTCTGATAATGCTGGGATGGAACAAAACACCGTTCAGCAAACTAAATCTGTTTCTGGGAAAATTTCTGATTCGTCTGGACTACCCCTTCCCGGGGTTTCTGTTGTTATTAAAGGAACTACTACAGGAACCATTACTGATGCAAATGGAAAATACTCTCTTTCGAATATTTCTGCCAATTCAATTATTCAATATTCTTTTGTAGGAATGAAAGCGCAGGAAATTTCAGTTGGAAATAAGTCTGTGATTAATGTAACGATGGAGGATGAAACGATTGGCCTTGAAGAAGTTGTTGCTGTAGGGTACGGAACACAAAAGAAAAGTGATATTACCGGTTCAGTTGCTTCGGTCAAATCTGACGATTTAAAGAAGATTGCGACACCTTCACCGGTGGCAGCATTACAGGGTCGAGCTGCTGGAGTAGTGGTAACACAGGAATCAGGTTCTCCTGATGCAACAGCCTCAATTAAGATTAGAGGGGTAGGCACAACGAATGATGCGAGTCCGCTTTATGTTGTAGATGGATTTCCAATGAGCGATATCAACTATCTAAACCCAAATGATATTGAATCTTTAGAAATTCTTAAGGATGCTTCAGCTTGTGCTATTTATGGTTCTAGAGGAGCTAATGGTGTTGTACTTATTACAACTAAGAGAGGAAAAGGTGGGGTTATGAGGATTGATTTTAATGCATATTTCGGTATTCAAAGCCTTGCAAATGCCCCTTCAATGCTTAATTCAAAACAATACGCTGTTTTATCAAATGAAGCGTATGTAAATGCTGGTAAAAACTCAATCTATTCTAATACAGATAATTTGCCATACGATACTAATTGGTATGATGAAGTTTCGCATTTGGGAAAAATCCAAAATTATAATGTAAGTTTAAATGGGGGCAGTGAAAAACTGACTTCTATGTTCAGTGCCAATTATTATAAAAATCAAGGGATTATTAAATCAACTGATTATGAGAAAATTTCGGTTGCTCAAAGTAATACGATGAAAGTGACTAAATTCTTTAATCTAAATACATCTCTTTCTGCAACATTCTCTAACTATAAAAGCCTTGATCCGACAAGTATTTTTCTGGCATCCCTCATTTCCCCTCCTGATATTCCGGTAATTAATCCACAAACAAATTATTATTCCGGCATTACGAAGATGAGATTGGTTAATCCTGTAGGCAGGATTGGAAGAAATAATGATGAAAACAAAAGAAATTACTTGGTAGGTAATATTAATGCTGAATTAAACATAACCAAAAACTTGACTTTCAATTCAAGATTTGGTATTCGTTATGATGGAACATATAATAGCGGTTTCTCTCCTGTTTATTACGAAACAATGGATAATTCAGCTACTATAAACCAGGTAAGCCGCAGCTCTTCAAAAATGATTGACTGGACGTGGGAAAATATCTTAACTTTTCATAAAAAATTCAATGAAATTCATGATCTTACATTTATGGGTGCCATTTCTGCAAGAGAATATAGTTATGATACATTTTCTGCGACCAAACAAAATGTCCCGATTGAAGATAAAGAATATTGGTATTTGAGTTCAGCCACTGTGAATCCACAGACAACAGGAACCGGATCTTCACTTTCGATGGTTTCATACCTAGGGAGGATTAATTATAATCTCAAAAACAGGTATCTTTTGACTGGTAGTGTGAGGGCCGATGGATCTTCTCGCTTTATTGGATCAAATCGTTGGGGGGTATTCCCTTCTGGCGCATTTGCCTGGAAATTATCAGAAGAAGATTTTTTTAAAGGCTTAAATCTGACTTTCTTGAATAGTGCAAAAGTAAGGCTGGGATATGGAGAACTTGGTAATGAAAATATCTCGTCGTACTATCCATATTTAACTCCAATTAGTCAACAGCAATATTATACCCTTGGAACAAGTCAGGCCCGAATTAATGGTTCTATACCTTCAGGAATTGGAAATTCTGCAGCAAAATGGGAAACCTCAACTCAATCGAATGCCGGGGTTGATCTATCATTTCTGTCCGGAAAATTAGGTTTGACATTGGATTATTATATCCGCAAAACCGACGATATTCTTTTATCTCAACAGGTTCCAGTTATTTCCGGATCAAGTACAATGGTTCGTAATGTTGGTGGAATGGAAAATAAGGGATTTGAAGTTACTGTTTCCTATAAAGGAAATAAAGGCGCCTTCTCTTACAATATAGGTGCAAACTTGGCTACTGTAAATAATAAGGTTACAAGTTTAGGTACATCAAGTTCTCTAATATCGAGCTTCGCTTACGACTATGTTTTGATTGATTTTCAGGGAGCTCTAGGTAATATGATTAGAAGTGAGGTTGGAAAACCTTATGGCCAGTTCTATGGATATACCACCGATGGAATTTTCCAAAATCAAACCCAGATTGATGAATATGTGAAAGACGGAAAAAAAATTCAGAGTGATGCAAAACCTGGTGATTTCAAGTTCAAAGATCTTAACAATAATGGAAAGATTGATGATGGAGATATGACATTCATTGGAAACCCTATCCCAAATATAACTTATGGACTTTCATTTGATGCTTCGTATAAAAAATTTGATGTGAGTCTACTTCTTCAGGGGACTTATGGAAATGATATATATAATGCAGCCAAATATTATTTTATGAGATTTGATGGTCGTCAAAATGTACTTACTGATTATTTGGATAAATACTGGAATGGTGAAAATACGTCGAACGATCAGCCTGCCGTAACCAATGACTTATCGAGAAATAGCCGAAATTATAGAAATTCAGATTTCTATGTTGAAGATGGCTCATACCTTAGAGTCAAAACATTGCAATTGGGCTATAACTTTTCACCGAAATTCAATAATGGATTAAAACCCAACTTTAGGTTTTATGTTTCAGCCCAGAATCTTCTCACAATTACCAAATACAGTGGTTTCGAACCAGAAGTATCAGGGATTAGTGTAGATAGAGGCCAATATCCTCAACCTAGAATATTTATGCTTGGGACTGTTATTAATTTTTAAAATTATCGAACTATGAATACAAAATATATAATAATAGTGCTTATTACCTTTGTACTATTTAGCGCCTGTTCCAATGAATTCCTGGATAAGAAACCATTAGTACAATCATCTGCCGAAACTTATTATGCAAATGAAAGTCAAGCAAATGATGCCATAATAGGTTGTTACTCAGTTTTGCAAAATGAAACATTTCAATTGGCTCCATTTATGCTTATTGGAGATGATTGTTCAGACGATTGTGACCTTGGGAATAGCAAAAGTGAGGCTTATTCCTGGCTGGGAGCAACTGCTCAGGCATTGTTGAAATTTGATGTTCTCCCAACCAATTCACAAAGCAATGGGTTGTGGACTAGGGGGTTCAGAGGTATATCTTATACGACTCAGGCTATTCAGCGAATCAGTGAAAATTCAGGTATTCCTGAAGCGAAGAAAAATCAATTTCTGGGAGAAGCACATTATCTTAGAGCATTTTATTATTTCTTCCTTACACGTCAATATGGACGTCTACCAATAATCGATCATATCCTGAATTATGAAGAGTATTTTATGCCAAGAGCGACTCAGGAAGAGACTTGGGCATTTATTGAATCTGAACTCAAGAAGGCAGCAGAATTACTGCCGGAAAAAAGTAAATATCCTTCAAGTGACTTGGGTAGAGCTACAAAGGGCGCTGCAAATGCTTTGTTAGGTAAAGTATACATATATCAAAATAAGTATGCCGACGCTTTTGCGATTTTAAAAACTGTTGTTGAGTCCGGTGAATACAAACTTGAACCTAACTATGCTGATGTGTCAATTATTGAACATGAAAATGGGATTGAATCTATTTTTGAAATCCAACATAGTACAACTGGAACAGGATGGGGCGATTCGAATGAAGGTGCAATGTTATCATTTTATGAACATGATGCTGATCCTTCGGATCCTGTAAAATGGCATAACGGGTGGTCGATGCACTGTCCTACTCAGGATTTGGTTGATAGCTATGAGGCTGGAGACCCTCGTTTGCATGCCACAGTAATTTTTAAAGATGAATTGTTTGATGGTCATGTAAATAAAAATATTGCCAGTTCAACCGGATATCAATCAAAAAAATGGTATGTGCCATATGCAAAAAGGTCACAGACAGACCAAAGCGATAATCCTAAGAATATTATATTCTATCGTTATGCAGATTTACTACTTTATTTAGCTGAGGCTGCAAATGAACTTGGTAAAACTGATGAAGCACTTACTTATCTGGAACAGGTTCGCGGACGCGCACGGTCTGGTGCAACGGATCAGAATGTGCTACCTATTGTAACTGAACGTGATAAAGACTCTTTACGGCAGATAATATGGCACGAACGTCGTGTCGAATTAGCTTGTGAAGGACAACGTTTTTGGGACTTGGTTAGACAAAAAAGGGCAGGATCTGTTATGAGGGCCTATTCTACAAAGTACTCCTCAATAAAAGGGCAGAGTTTTGTAGATGGGAAAAGTGAAATATTCCCAATTCCAGGAACTCAGGTCACTCTTTCCAATGGGACAATGGAGCAAAACCTAGGTTATTAAATTCTTGTCTGTTAATTTTTTTTACATAGAGGGATTCTTTCCCTCTATGTATATTGCTTTTATTTTCTTTTCAAAATAGCTAAATTAGACTTTAATATATTCATTATGAATAAAATATATATATTAATGATGCTGGTTGCTTCAATTATTTTAAATGTAAATGGCCAATCAAAAACGTATTTTATATCTCAAAAAGGAAATGACGATCAGAATGGACTTTCATTGCAAACAGCATGGCGTACAATAGGTAAGGTTAATCAGGTCGTATTTCAACCAGGAGACCATATCCTTTTCGAATCAGGTGGCCTTTGGAATGGACAGTTAAAGCCGCAAGGGTCAGGCGAACCCGGAAATCCAATCATTCTGAGTAGTTATGGAGGAAGAGTTAAACCTGTCATTAATTTGGGGAGGGCCGAAGGAGCTGGAATCAGACTTACGAATCAGTCCTGGTGGGAAATTAGTAATATGGAAGTGACCAGTGGTGCTGCTCCTGAAATTGGAATTGGACGACAAGGAATTGTCGCCATAATTAAAGGAGATGAACAGCATGTAGAACACATTGTTGTCCGTGATTGCTATATCCATGATATTTGGGGCCAATTGGGCGGAAATACAGAGTTTAGTGGCTATAATAGCTGTGCTATACTGGTGAAAGTAATGTACGAGCGGAATCGTGATCGGAATAAACCGATGACATGTACGCTAAATGATGTGCAAATCGAAAAAAACAAAATTGAGCGTTTTGATAAATGTGGAATTATTATTGGTGGTGGAAAAAACAATATTGTTGTCCGAAAAAATATAATGGATAACCTCGGCGGGGATGGAATATTTGTCAGCGGTTGTGATAAAGGTATTATAGAATACAATATAGTCAGGCGGAGTTGCATGAGGTCAGGTTATCTTGACCTGCCAGGAAGTAAAGGATGGTGGCCTCACACCGCTGCAATCTGGATAGCTAGAGCAAATGAGACAATTATGCAGTTCAATGAAGTCTATGATACTGGTCGAGAACCAGGAAATGGAGACGGAGAAGCTTATGATTTCGATTTTGGCTGTAAACGTTGTATACTTCAGTACAATTACAGCAAAAATAATCACGGGCTATTGCTGATTATGTATGACACATTTGAAAACATTGCTCGATACAACATCAGTGAAAATGATCAAAGCCATCTGATCCAATTGCAATGTGATACAACCGAAAGAAATATTATACATAACAACATCTTCTACGTTGATTATGGAACTGCCGATCTGGATTTCTTCTGTGGTGATGATGGTAAGAAAGATAAAAGTAAACTGGGAGCAAAACTGAATAACAATATCTTTTATGCCACCGGACAGGGAAGGTTCCGGACTGTTTATGCTTCAGGAGAAGTGTTGAAAAGACAATTTAACGATACCGTGAAGTTGCCTAAAATGCCTGGAACTTTATTTCACCACAATTGCTACTTTGGACCGTGGACAAAGGGATTGCCCGATGATGCTGAAAAGATGGTGGCTGATCCAATGTTTGTTGCGCCGGGAACCGGAGGAAACGGACTTGCATCTCTTACGGGATACGAACTTAAAAACGGATCACCCTGTATCAACACTGGTGTTTTTATTCCTTCAAACGGAAATCGAGATTTCTTTGGAAATCAGGTAAACGACGGGCATATTGATGTTGGTGCTTTTGAGCAAATTGGTTCCGGCGTTTTTGCTGAAAGTGCAGTTGTGCAAGAACTGAACCGGAAAGAAAGTGCAAGGTCGCGTCTGGCATGGGCAAAAACTACTTTCCCAAAAACACTCAAAACACCTAGTGCCGATGGTAAAATTACAGTTATGCTTAAGGAACCTCTTGAAAATTCACTTACTGGAACTTTAAGCTGGAATAATCAGGCGTTGAGTGCCAAACCTGCTCTAATTCCAATGAATAAATTACCCGGACGTAACAGTTTCGAATTTACAGTAAAAGCTGATCATAGTTCGGTAATAGGATCGACTGTGCATGTAATGCTTCAAGAACAGGAATTTAAGGAGGAATGGGATATACCTGTTTCAACAGAAGATAATCTTCCTGTAAGATAAATACACCTCTAAGGTGCTTCATGTTTTTTTAACTTTAGTCTAATCAAATGAAAATAAAACTATCTATCTTTATCATATTAATAACCACTGCCCTTGGTGTTTATAGTCAGTCGAAAACATATTTTGTTTCTATGCAGGGAGACGACAGCCAAAGTGGCTTGTCAGTAAAGGCTGCTTGGAAAACACTCAATCGAGTAAATCAGATCGTTTTTCAACCAGGCGATAAACTGCTTTTTGAATCAGGCGGAATCTGGCATGAGCAATTAAAACCGCAGGGATCTGGAGAACCTGGGAATCCAATAATCCTTAGTAGTTATGGCGGCATAGTCAGACCAATAATTAATATTGGAAAAGCTGAGGGTGCTGGAATCAGGCTAACGAATCAGTCTTGGTGGGAAATCAGTAACATGGAAGTTACAAGTGGTTCTGACCCAGAATTGGGAATAGGACGACAGGGAATTGTGGCAATTGTAAAAGGTGAAAACCAGCATATGGAGCATTTGGTAGTCAGAGATTGTTATATCCATGACATCTGGGGGCAGCTGGGCGGTAATACGGAATACACTGGATATTTTAGTTGTGGCATTCTGGTCAATATTCAGCGGGATCGAAGCAGGGATCGAAGTAAACCTGTTACGAATACAATTAATGATGTATTGATTGAAAATAATCGGATCGAGCGTTTCGATAAATGCGGAATAATTGTCTGGGGAGGTAAAAATAATATCCGTGTACGTAAGAACACTATGGATAACCTTGGTGGCGATGGAATATTTGTCAATGGCTGTGATAAAGGAATTATCGAATACAATATAGTCAGGCGCTCGTGTATGCGGTCTGGCAATCTAGACCTTCCCGGTGGTGAAAAGTGGTGGCCTCATACAGCTGCAATCTGGATTCAAAATGCAAATGAAACTGTTATGCAATTTAACGAGGTTTACGACACCGGCAGAGAACCCGGCAATGGCGATGGTGAGGCCTATGATTTCGACTTCAACTGTAAACGTTGTATTTGTCAGTACAATTACAGTAAAAACAATAACGGCTTTTTGCTGATTATGAATGAAACGTTTGAAAATATCACACGATACAACATTAGCGAAAACGATAAAACTCATTTAATCCAGCTTCAGTGCGACACAACAGACAGAAATGTAATTCACAACAATGTGTTTTATGTAGATTACGGAACTGCTGATATAGATTACTTCTGTGGCAATGGTAGCAAAGATAAAACGAAACTGGGAGCCAATTTTTACAACAACATCTTTTATGCCACCGGACAAGGTCGTTTCCGTAGCGTATATACCCAGGGAGATGTGCTTGTACGTCAATTCAATGATTCAGTATCGTTGCCACATCCACAGAACAAAACACAGTTCTTTCACAATTGTTATTTCGGGCCATGGAAAAAAGGTCTTCCAGATGATCCTCAAAAGTTGGTTGCTGATCCTATGTTCGTTGCTCCAGGCACAGGAGGAGATGGACTTTCCACACTTGGGGGTTATAAGCTAAGAAGCGGATCTCCATGCATTAATTCCGGTATTTTCGTTCCGAAAAATAGTCAGCGTGATTTTTTTAGTAATCCTGTCGATGATGGCTCTGTCGATTTCGGTGTTTATGAACAGATTGGTTCAGGCGTATTTCCTAATCCTTTAGCCGAAAAAGAGTTTAACCGTATTGAAAGTGCAAAATCAAGCTTGGCCTTGGCAAAACGGATTTTCCCCAAAGTGATCCGAATGCCTGATGAACATGGTGAGATCAAGATTATACTGAGAGAAGTACTTGAAAATGAGCTGACAGGCTCAATAACGTGGAATGACAAAAATCTGAACATAAAGCCGCAGTCTGTAATACTTGAGAAGTCTCAATCACGAAATAATTTTGGTTTTACAACTAAGGCCGATAAGAATATCCTTTCCGGAGCAACGGTTCATGTTATACTTCGAACCCAGGAATTCAGTGAGGAGTTTGATATTCCTGTGTCAGCAGAGAATCCTGACATCAGGAGATAATTTTTAGCGTGCCTTTAATTTATAACTGAACCAAGAAATATGCTAAATAAACAGATTGTTACGAGATTTCTGATTTTGATTAATGCACTTTTTCTAATGGGTGCGTGTACGAAAGCAAAAGATAAGGGGATCCAGTCTTTTGATCTGGAAAAAATTGTTGCGAATTATCCCAATAGTACAAGGGTCGCCAACAGTAAAATCTTTACTCAAAAAACTTTGAAAATTTCCTCAAGTGACGGACATAATGGGATTGTCATATGGACCAAGGAAGATAAACAGATTTGGAGTGAAGGGAAATATCTGGTTTTTGAAATTTATGGAGAGAATGATTTTAGCGGAGTGGTTAACATCGAATTTTATAAAGAAGTTAAAGATTCGGAATCCGAAAAAATTGTATTGCAAAGTGGCGAAGTTTCAGGAAGTGAGCAGGAAAGACCCTGGATATCTTCCTTGATGGGGATTCTTCCGCGATTAAAAACAAAGGTTGTATTTCCACTTAGTTTTCTTGATGCCCAGACTTTATTTGTTCCCCGATCTCCTCGTCAGTTAAAAGGAACCGTCAGCGGGAACAGGCTCGACCCAAACGATATTGTCAAAGTAGTTTTGCGTTTTGGGCCATATTTTCCTCCTTATTTTCTTCCTGAATATGAGATCGCATCCATATCGATAAACGATTCAATTCCTGAACCTTATCCGACAATAGAAAAACCTATTGTGGATAAATTCGGACAATGGATTTTAAAAGAGTGGGACGGAAAAGTACAAGATGAAAAAGATCTGATAAAGAAGAATCTGGATCTGGAAGAATCAGTTGCTTCAGCTTCTTATCCCGAAGAATGGAGTCGTTTTGGCGGGTGGAAATTGAAGCGTTTTAATTCAACAGGTTTTTTCAGAACACAACATGACGGGAAACGCTGGTGGTTGGTTGATCCCGATGGCTACGCCTTTTTAAGTACAGGTGTCGATTGTATTCGGTATGGCTCTGGAGGTCCTGTCGATGGAATTGAAGACTTATTCGAATGGATTCCTTCTGGAGATGATTCCGATTTTTCGGAAGCGATTAGTTTAGGCAAAAATCATAAAAGCATGGATTTCTTTGTGGCCAATATGATCAGAGTATATGGAAAGAACTGGAAAAACAAGTGGAATTCGTTAACGGCGGGCTTAATGAAAAAACTGCGGTTTAACTCTGTGGGAAATTGGTCTGACATTGAATTTGCAAAAAAAAATCAGATTCCTTATGTGCTTCCAATGCGTGGATTTCCTGAAACAAAGATTCAGATATACCGCGATTTCCCTGATGTATTTGCTGAAGAGTATCAGAAAAATTCAGAGAAGTTTGCCAGCCAATTGACCATTTATAAAGATGATCCTTATATGGTGGGGTATTTCCTGCGTAATGAGCCCAACTGGGCATTTGGCTACCATAATCTGGCCTATGAAATGTTTGCTACAAACCAGCAATCAAAAACCAAAAATGAATTCGTCAGGTGGATTATTGAAAAGTATAAGAATAATCTTGATGAACTGAATAGACTCTGGAGGCTTAAGCTGAAAAGTATGGATGATTTGAAATCACTGACCTTCAAAGAATATCCATCAAAAACAGCTTATCAGGATTTTTATGATTTTTCAATGATAATGGTAAAGATGTATGTGGATGTTCCGTGCAATGAAGTTGATAAAGTCGATACAAATCATCTGAATCTTGGTATGCGTTATGCCTGGTTAAGTTCCGATTTGCTGTACAAAGCAGGAGAGCGTTTCGATGTATTTTCAATTAATGGATATGGTATAAATCCTCCTCCTACAAAAGAAATTTCAAAAATAAGCGGAAAACCAGTAATGATCGGAGAATTTCATCAAGGAGCTGTTGATCGGGCATTACCTGCAACAGGTATTATTGGCGTTTTAACTCAGGATGATCGGGCAAAAGCATATCGAAATTATATTGAACAAGGTTTTTCACGGCCAGAACTGGTCGGAATGCACTATTTCCAATGGATCGATCAGCCATTTTATGGACGTAGCGACGGTGAAAATTACAACATAGGAGTCGTAACCACCAATAATTTGCCTTACCCAGAGCTAATGAAAGCAATGACTTTAACCAATGAGCGAATCTATAAAATTGCATCAGAACAAATCCAACCATTTGCAGTTGATCTTGTCAAGATTCCACCAATTCACTACTGAAACTAAAAATAACAAAAACCAAAAAGTAAAAAAATGAAACAAAAGAAACTATACCGAATGAATATCCTAACAATTGCAGTTTTGTTGATAGCATTCATACCTATCACTTATGGGCAAAGTGCAGTAACGGTGCAGGAGAAGGAGGAGCAAATCCCGACGTATTTATCGGGGCCTCCAGAACCAAATCCTATGTTTTTCTTTGGAAGAGGTACCCAGGGGGCAGAGCAGCGGATTTATCCATACCCGTTATACGACAATCTGACCAATAAGAAGGGCGAACAGAGCTATCATGTGATATATCTGGAGAATGAGTATGTGCGAATAGGGGTGATCCCGGAGTTAGGGGGAAAGCTGTTTTCAGCACTGGACAAGACAAACAATTATGATTTTATCTATAAACAACACGTAATTAAACCGGCGTTGATTGGGTTGACCGGAGCGTGGATATCAGGAGGGTTAGAATGGAATATTCCGCATCATCACCGTGCGAGTACGTTCTGTCCAGTTCAATATAGCATTGAACAGGGAGCAGATGGGAGTAAGACTGTATGGGTAGGAGAGCTGGAGATTCGTCACCGAATGCGCTGGTCTGTGGGCTACACACTTCGTCCGGGGAGTAGCATAGTGGATTGTAATGTACGTATTAGCAACCGTACCCCAGTAGAGAATACGATGCTTTGTTTTGCCAATATAGCTGTTTCGATCAATCCAGATTATCAGGTTATATTCCCGCCGAGCACTCAGTGGTCAACCGGACACAGCAAACGTAATTTTAACCCATGGCCAGTAGTTGATGGGTTAGATGTAAGCTGGTATAAAAACAACAAGACCTCGAATTCATGGTTTGCAGTCAACTATGAAGATGATTTTGTTGCAGGCTACGATCATGGGAAGAATGCGGGGATATTGAATATAGCAGATCACAATATCGTTGCAGGTAAGAAGTTTTTCACCTGGGGCGTAGGCAGTATGTGGGATAACATACTTACAGACAATGATGGGCCGTACCTGGAGATCATGGTTGGAGCATATTCAGATAATCAACCTGATTATTCGTGGTTGCAGTCTGGCGAAGAACGGTCGTTTAATTTATCATTGTTCCCATTCCGGGGAATTGATGGTGTAAAAAACGCGAATCTGGATGCAGCGGTCAATTTTGAGATAAAAGAAGGAAAGGCCATATATGGTTTTTATACCACGAAAGCCCATCCGGATGCGGTAGTCGTGCTTAAATCGGGAGATAAAATACTTTCCCAGGAGCATATTTCGATTAGTCCAGGCAAGCCCTATACCAACCAGATTGCAATTCCGGCTGGTCAGGACGATCACCAGCTTAAGGCTTCGATATCGGCAGGTGGGAAGGAACTAGTTGCTTATTCACCGGTAGTAATCAACCCAACCCCCAAACCTGTAAGTTATACGGAGCCGAAGGAACCGGGGCAGATAAAGAATGACGAAGAATTGTTTTTGGCAGGCCAGCGCATTGATCAGTTCCACAATCCGACACTGGATGCAGATCCATATTGGGAGGAAGTGCTTCGCCGCGATTCGTCCAATATCGAAGCCAATACAGGGATGGGACGCTTAAGCCTGCGTAATGCCAGGTATGTTCAGGCCGAGCAATATTTTAATACGGCTATAGCTCGGCTAACAGCCCAATATACAACGCCCAAGAATGTTGAACCCATTTATTACCTTGGTGTAGCCTTGATGGCGCAGGGGCGTTTAGATGAAGCCTATACTACATTTTATAAAGCAACCTGGAAACAGGAATGGAAAGCTCCAGCCTATTATTCTCTGGCCGAGATTGCCTCGCTACAGGAGAAATATACCCTGGCACTCGAACATGTGAGTCATTCATTGGATGCAAACGCCAATAATGTAAGGGCCTATGTGTTGAAATCGGCTTTGCTCCGACAATTAAACCGGAAGGAAGAAGCACGAAATCTGGTTTTGTTCGCAAAGGATAAATGTGACCCATTGGATGTTCAGCTCATGGCCGAACAATGGCTGAATACTAAAGAGCCAAAAATTTCCGGAGTACTTTTTTCAACGCTGACGGATCATCCGGTTAATGCGGAAGAAATAGCGGCGGGATACTTAAACAGCGGATTGTGGACTGATGGGATTGCGGTACTTTCACAATTGATAACCGAAACGAAGGACAAAACTAAGCTATCACCAATGGTGTATTATTATCTGGGTTTTTTTGCTGAGAAAACCGGGGATACACAGAATGCAATGGAATACCGTAAACAGGCCAGTTTGCAACCAGTTGATTATGTTTTCCCCTTTCAGCAGGAGGCGATCAATGTGTTGCGTAGCGCTATCAAATCCAATCCTTCAGATGCACGGGCACCCTATTACCTGGGAAACCTGCTTTATGACTGGCAACCCGAAGAAGCCATCGCCCTGTGGGAAAAATCTTCTGTCTTAGACCCTGGAGCTCCTATAACATGGAGGAACCTGGGAGTAGCCTATTCTCATCAAACGGCTCCGGACTCGAAAAGCAAAGCGATAGGCTGTTATGAAAAAGCTATACTTGTTCCGAATCCATATCCAACCCATTTTGCGGAACTCGACCAGTTGTATAAATCGGAAGGGTATCCGGTAGCCAAGCGTTTGTCAGTACTGGAAAGCAATAAAAAGACAGTTGTAAGGAAAGATGAAGCCTTGGGTGACCTAATCAATCTGAAGATATTTACCGGCCAGATTGACGAAGCGATAGCGTTGTTGAAAAGCAGGACTTTCAGTATCTGGGAAGGTAGTAATGCTTTCAATACCGGACAGGCGTGGACGGATGCCTATTTGGTTAAGGGACTGACATTGTATAATAAAAAGAAATATCAGGAAGCCTTGAATGAGTTTCGGACAGCATTGACTCTTCCGGACAATTTAAGGTCGGAAATAAACAGGGTGTCGAGCAAGAATCAGGTTAATTATTGGATAGGTTGTACATATGCGGCAATGGGAGAAAAAGAGAAAGCTGCCCAGTCATGGCAAGATGTAGTAAACAGTGAGAATCAGTCAAAACCAATGCAAGGCCGTCGGGGGGGGAATCCACAGGAGCAAAAGTATTTTGTGACTATGGCTAAACAAAAGCTAGGTCTTAACGAAGGCACAAAGCCGATATTCGAGAAGATGTCAGACTTGAAAACGAATATGGAAACTGGGACATCAGGAGGACCGGATTACCAGTTTATCAGTGCAAAGAAGCTGCCATCACGAGAGATGCAGGCATTGCCACATTACATTGCAGGGTTGGGTTATACCGGTTTAGGTAATAAGGAGAAGGGCCGGGAAGAGTTTGAAGCCGCTCTTATTATATCTCCTGATTTCTTGAATGCAAAAATTGCATTGGAGATAGCAAAGTATTAAAAAAAAACTCTTCATTGAAACCAGAAGAATAAGGTTGGTTTTACAAAGTTTAGTTAAATGGTTAGTTAGTTAGTATGAGGCTGTCCGATTCTTTTGGACAGCCTTTTTTTTGTCCTTTTATATTATCTCTTTCTAATAACAACAAGATCAAACATACGATGTTTGAAGTGTCACTTTGTTACAGTCAGCATTTCTTTCCGTAAATCTGTAAGTCTCCAGAACAAACTTAGTTTCTGGTGCCACGAAAATGCTCAGATTAAATTGTACTGCAGAATAATACATTAGTTTTCTTTCTACTAAAATCTGAGCATCCAAATCATTCATGTGTAATTAAATTGGAAGAGACGATTTTGATGCCCACATGATTGTACCCGAAATTCTAACTGCAAAACTTGACTGATCAATTACCATTGGTTTATACACTGCATGGCTTGGCTTCCAGTACTTCTATATCTACTGAATTTTTTTGGTCCAATACTTTGGCATAAATCTGAGTTGTTTTCAAAGATGAATGTCCAAGTAGTTTTGATACAGTTTCAATGGGTACACCATTGCTAAGAGTCACCGTTGTTGCGAATGTATGCATGGTTATATTTTTTTAATGCCACAAATGTCTCCTAACTCTTTCAAATAACTGTTCATTTAATATTTAGAATTTGCGAAGCATATAAAGGAGATTGAAGGCAGTCTCCTTTATATGCTTCTGAGATAAACTCAAAACAGTTCTGGCCGCTGGTTAATTTTGAACCAGAAATATTGAGCAGACAGGGTTCAAATCAAGGACGCCATTCAATAGTCTGTAATACAACAAAAATAGAATGGCGTTTATCAAACCCTTGACTTTTCCGGGAGGGGATCAATAAATTTGTGTTAAAGTAACAGTGAAATAGAATTAGCTTACTTTAACGTTAACCTCATTATCTTGAAAATCCTTTTTACTTTTTAGTTTCTCATTTAACATTGCCATATCTTCTCCCAACTTTTTTTCAATGACTTTAGCATAAATCTGAGTGGTTGAGATCAGAGAATGCCCAAGCATTTTACTAACTGACTCGATTGGAACTCCATTGGACAACGTTACTGTCGTTGCAAATGTGTGTCTTGCTAAATGAAAAGTGAGATTTTTCTTTATTCCACAAATGTCTGCAACTTCTTTCAGGTAGCTATTTAATTTCTGATTAGAAATAGGAGGGAAGAGGCGACCATGACAGACCGCCTGGATATCAGTTTGGTATTCATTTATAATTGCTAATGGTTTGGGCAGTAGTGGTACTCTAACCGGAATATCTGTCTTCTCCCTTTTCGTAAAAATCCATGTCTTTTTATCTATCCCAACTCGTACATCATCTGGAGTCAACTTCATCACATCGATATAAGCAAAACCTGTATAGCACGCAAAAACAAACAGGTCTTTGATATACTTTAGCCTGGATATCGAAAAATCTTTTTCCTCAATTATTTTCAATTCTTCTTCGGTTAGATATCCTCGTTCTACATGGTGAAATTTTTGCCGAAAAGCAGCAAAAGGATCCTTTTCAAGCCATTCGTACCGCATAGCCATTTTTATCATTTTCCTTAGTCGCTCAATGTGCTTCATGACCGTATTGTTACCCATTGGCGAATGAAAATCTTCAGGTCTGTAGTTACGCATGAAATACTCAAAATCCATTAAAAATTTGTAATTAAGGCTCGATAAAAATATGTCGGATGTTTTATGTTTCTGTTTTAAAAATAGCTCGATATACTTTTTTGTAGTGTAATAATTTTTTAGCGTCCCCAAACGGAGAGTTTCTTTACAGTTTGAATTGTGATAATCAATTAGCTTGATCAAAGTCATATCAGAAATATCCAAGCCGTAGAATTTGTTTTTAATTGCTTCTGCAGTGACAACTTGTTTACTAATTACGAGGTCCTGATAGGCTTCAACCATCATTTTCCGAATTTGCTCCAAATACGAGTTTAATTGTTTGTTTTCCGGAGAACTTGGTTTCGCCATACCTTTACCAACATTCCATGCACTGGTCAGAATACTGCGCTTTACCGAAAGCTCACAACGTTTTGAATTCACTGTGATTCTTGCATAAATTGGAGCTAATCCATTGTTAATCTTGTTCATACGGAGAACAAAATGAATTCCAAGAGTTACTTTTTCCATGATTTTTTCCTTTTAAAAATTTATAATTGATAAAAGGTCACCGGCTTTAATAGAATTTGATTCGAAATCGAATCAAAAAACATCAAAATCCATCACCTTAAATGTATGTAATAATCTATTAATCAATTAATTATTACAACATTCGTGAACCAAATATAAAAACTTAAAAAGGTCACCGGATAGTTCACATACAACCTGATATGAAGTGGTTTATTTTGATATGTTATAAAATCAAAAAGACCTCAAAATCAACATTTTGCGGTCTTTTAGTATGTTTTAATCCTCAAAAAAGTCGGGGTGAGAAGACTCGAACTTCCGACCTCCACGTCCCGAACGTGGCGCGCTAGCCAACTGTGCTACACCCCGTACAATTAATATAAGTTTATTGTTTGCTTATCGAAAAACACAAACTTTAATTTGCAATGCAAATCTATAATTTTCTGATTAAAATCTGAACGACTTCTTTGAAGAAAATCGAATGAAAACGGCATTTTTGAAGAATTCATTTAGCCTTTAATAAAAAGAGAAACCGTTTCAAGTTATACTTGAAACGGCTCTCTAATTCACACAATCAATCCCAATCCACACAAAAAACAATCACCACTAAATTGTATTGAATACCTAAATCTTTAACTCATCTAATCAGTGGATAATCGAAAATCATTAATCAATTTTCCTAAAATTTAGTACATTTGAAATGTTGCTTAGATGCGTTGAGATTCAGACATATAAACGTAAATAGATTAAAAAAGTTTTGATTTCGACGTACTTATTTCATGATAGCTTACATATTTTTATATCCTTGTACGGAAGCAAATTGTAGAAAATAAAAAGTCCTGAATCGTGAGATTCAGGACTTTTTAGCGATTATGGTAAATTTATTTAGTCTTCCTTCAGACTTAGTCTGGTCCCCCTGGCCATCGATATCAGGTTAGGGTTGGTAATTAGAATCTGGCTTACCCCATTGCGCATAGCGTTGAACCCATTATCCAGTTTGGGGATCATTCCTTCTTTAATCACTCCTTCGCTTTGCAATTGCTTAAACCGTTCGTAGCTGAGTTCTGAAATGACTGAATTCTCGTCGTCGGCATTAAGTAAAACGCCTTTCTTCTCGAAACAATAGAAAAGATTAACTGTGAAATAATTCGACAGTTCTATGGCCAGATCGGCTGCTATTGTATCGGCATTGGTGTTTAGCAACTGCCCGCGGGTATCGTGTGTGATGGGGGCAATTACCGGAACCACTTCTTCATTGAGTAAAAGCCTGAGTTCAGAGGTGCTTACGCCCATAATGTCACCCACAAAACCATAGTCGATATCTTTAACCGGACGTTTTTTCGCTTTAATTAAATTTAAGTCGGCACCCGTCAGCCCAATTGAATTACACCCTCGGGCCTGTAAACCTGCCACAATGTTTTTGTTGACTAACCCGGCATAAACCATTGTAACTACTTCCAGCGTAGCTTCATCGGTAATCCGTCGACCCTCTACCATTTGGGTTTCAATGCCAAGCTTTTCTGACAAAGTAGTAGCCAACCTTCCGCCACCATGCACTAAAATGCGTTTTCCCCTGATTTGGGCAAACTGGTTGAGCAACAAATCCAACGATTCTTTTTCTTCAACAACTTTACCACCCACTTTTACAATGGTCAATCTTTCCATAATGATTATTTACAATTTTTCTATTCACAATTTACTATTTGTCACCAGACTTGGAAGCTGTAAATCGTAAATGTCAAATGGTCAATTTATTTTAGTTCGTCCAGCATCATTTTTAATACAGCTTGAGCAGAAAATAATCGGTTTTCGGCTTCAGGAATTACAATCGAATTTGGTCCATCGATCACTTCATCGCTTACAATCATGTTGCGACGAACAGGCAAACAATGCATGAATTTTGCATTGTTTGTTACAGCCATCTGACGTTCAGAAACTGTCCATGACCTATCTTTCGACAATATTTGTCCATAATTTGTGTATGACGCCCAGTTTTTTGCATAAATAAAATCGGCTCCTTCAAAGGCTTTCATCTGGTCGTACTCGGGTTTCAGGTCTCCCATAAATTCAGGAGCGAGTTCATAACCTTCAGGATGAGTTACTACCACTTCATAATCAGCGGCACGCATCCATTCGACGAAAGAATTTGGCACAGCCTGCGGCAATGCTCGTGGATGCGGAGCCCAGCTCAAAACAACTTTCGGGCGGACCTTGGTTTTGTATTCTTCTATTGTTAACTGATCGGCAAACGATTGAAGCGGATGACGTGTAGCTGCTTCCATGCTTACCACAGGTACTCCGGAATAATCGATAAATTGCTGCAATATTTTTTCCTGATAATCGTCTTCTTTGTTTTCGAATTTGGCAAACGAGCGAACTCCAATGATGTCACAATAACGACCGATTACAGGCACAGCTTCGCGAATATGTTCCGGTTTATCACCGTCCATAATCACACCCATTTCCGTTTCGAGTTTCCAGCCGCCTTCGTTAATGTCGAAAACGATTACGTTCATTCCCAGGTTTAAACCTGCTTTTTGAGTGCTGAGGCGTGTACGCAAACTTGAGTTGAAGAAAACGAGCAAAAGTGTTTTATTTTTGCCCAGGTCCTGATATTTGTATGGCGACTTTTTTAGTTCGAATGCCAGTTTCAATGCGTCATCCAGATTTTTGAGATCATGGACGGATGTAAATTGTCTCATTATTTGTTGAAGTTTAAAACGATTTTATTGGATTTCAATTTGTTGTGCTGAAATTATTCGCTGCATAAATATAAGTGTATTTTTCACTTTTACCTTTTGCGTTTTGCTTTTTCCTCCGATTATTTCGGCCTGATTTGTCCGTCGCCTTCCACTATCCATTTGTAGCTGGTCAGCTCATCCAAAGCCATTGGCCCGCGTGCATGAAGTTTCTGAGTTGAGATACCAATTTCGGCACCTAACCCAAACTGTGCACCATCGGTAAACGCCGTGGAAACATTGCAGTAAACGGCTGCTGCATCAACCGATTTCTGAAAGATTTGCAAGGCTTCCGGATTTTCAGAAACGATGGCTTCGGAATGTTTGGAACTGTATTGTGCAATGTGATCCAGTGCTTCGTCAAGGCCTGAAACCGTTTTGATGGCCATTTTGTAATCCAGAAACTCTGTTCCGAACGATTCTTCTGTTGCATGTTCCAGTAATTCGGCAGGGTAGTTGCCTTCGAGTTTTTTGTACGCTTTTTCGTCGGCATAAATTACCACATTGCTCGATGGTAGCAATTGCGTTAGTTCTGGCAAATCGATCAACCTTTTTTCGTCGATAACCAGGCAATCGAGCGCATTGCAAACGCTGGGACGCCGGGTTTTTGCATTATTGATAATGGCCTGTCCTTTGGCCGTATCGCCAGTTTCATCAAAATAGGTATGGCAAATTCCAGCACCGGTTTCAATAACCGGAATCGATGAATTTTCACGTACAAAGTTGATCAGGCTTTGCGAACCACGTGGAATAATCAGGTCGACCAAGCCATGTGCATGGAGCAATTCGGCCGTTGCTTCGCGGTCAACCGGAAGAAGTGCCAGTATATTTTCGTCGAGATTATGCTTGCGTAACACTTCCTGAATGACTTTTACAATGGCAAGATTAGAGTCGTTGGCATCGCTGCCACCCTTCAAAACACAGGCATTCCCAGATTTCAGGCAAAGTGAAAACACATCAAAAGTTACGTTGGGACGTGCCTCATAAATGATTCCGATAACACCAAACGGAACACTTATTTTGGTAATTTTTAGACCATTGGGGCGGGTAGTTTCGCCCAAAATACGGCCCAGCGGCGATGGCAGTTTGGCAACATTCAGCATATCCGCAGCAATTCCTTTAATTCGTTCAGCTGTCAGCATCAACCGGTCGTATTTCGGATCTTTCGGATCCATCCGACTCAGGTCTTTGGTGTTTTCTCCAAGGATAAATGGAGTATTATCGATAGCAGCCTGTGCCACATCTCCCAAAACCTGATTTATCTTTTCTTCTGAAACGAGGTTCAGTTTCCGGCTGGCTTTTAAAACCAGTCCAAGTTGTTCTTTTACAGTCATTTTGTTCAAAATTAATTCTTTGATGATGCTGTCCTGTTTTGTTCTTCTAAACGCAAAAACGATATAAATGTTGGAAAAAAAAGCCCCTTCCCGGGGGAGGAAGGGGAAAATAACTCAGGATAATATTGCCTTGGGCAAAAATAAGGGGTCTACGAAAAGGGTATAAGTGCGTAAATCCTGAATCAATATCTTTTTATTCCATGATATACAAATAATCGTAATGAATTATCTCCTTTTTATTTTTATTTCCAATCAATTTCTCTGCTTTTTCTGAGTTGTATTCCGTTTTCCCAATTCCAATCAGGGCCCCGGTTTCATCTTTTATCTTAACCAGATCGCCTTTTTCAAATGTTCCTTCAATCGAAACAACTCCGATAGGTAGTAAGCTGGAAGCCTGGCTTGAAAGGAGCACTGTGCGGGCACCGTCGTTCACCACCAATTCGCCTTTGGCAAAACTCTCGGAGTATGAAATCCATTTTTTCACATTCGACGATTTCTTTTTAGCCGATATGAAAACGGTATGAACAAAATCTTCTGAAGTATTCATGATTTTCAGAAGTGTATTTTCTTTCATCCCGTTGGCGATGTGAACATTGATGCCACCTTTGGCCACTTTCTTGGCAATGTGGTATTTGGTCAACATTCCGCCACGTCCGAAACTCGACTTGCTGGTCGAAATTGCTTCATTCAGCGGTTTTGATTTTGTTGTGATCTCACGAATCACCTTCGATTCGGGCAATTCAGGCGAGCCATCGTATATTCCATCAATGTTGCTGAGAATGATCAGCGCTTCCGAATCTTCCATCGAGGCAATCAATCCCGAGAGTTCGTCGTTGTCGGTAAACATTAGCTCGGTTACCGAAATCGTGTCATTCTCGTTCACGATCGGAATCACTTTATTTTCAATCAAGGTCGAAATGCAGTTTTTCATGTTCAGGTAATGGACCCGGTCGCCAAAGTTTTCTTTGGTGGTGAGTACCTGCGCGCACACAATCCCGTATTTACTGAAAGCTTCAGCCCATTTGTTGATCATTTTTACCTGACCAACTGCCGACCACAATTGGCGGGCCGAAACGGTGTCGAGTTTTCGTCCGTTCCCAATTTCACCGCGCCCGGCAGCAACTGCTCCTGATGAAACCAGCACAACTTCAACGCCTTCCTGACGAAGTTTAGTGATCTGATCGACCAAATGCGAAACATTGGCGTCGTTTAAAGTACCGTCAGACTTGGTTAGAACGTTACTGCCAACTTTGACAGTGATTCTTTTATATCGCAAATTTGTTTTCAAAATCAGCATTTATTGAATGAAGCAATCAATCCCTGGATCAGTGAAGAACTGAATCCCTGATGTTCCATTTCATTCAACCCGGTGATGGTAATTCCGCGGGGTGTGGTTACTTTATCAATTTCCTGTTCCGGATGTCTGCCCGATTCCAGGATTAGTTCTGCTGCACCCTTCACCGTTTGAGCCGTAATAAACTGGGCCATTTCGGCACTGAACCCCATTTCAATACCGCCCTGCATGGCTGCCCGCATGTACCGCAATGCAAACGCAATTCCGCACGAGCCGAGCACAGTAGCAGCTGACATCAAATCTTCTGAAATGATTGTTGATTTACCTAGCTGGTCAAAAATATGAACAACGAGGTTGCATAATTCCTCCGATTTTACATTGGTCGAAATCAGTGTCATTGATTCCTGAATGGCGATTGCAGTATTAGGCATTATCCTGAAAGTCTGAACACCCGTACCGCTGACAGTTTCTTCAAGTTTCAGAAGACCCAAACCAGCAACTGCTGAAATGAGAATTTGATTCTGATGTAATATGGGTTTTATCTCAGCAATAATTTCCTGCGCCTGATAGGGTTTGATGGCCAGAATAATAATATTGGCGTTTCTGACGGCCTCGACATTATCGTTGGTAACTGTGGCTCCTTGTTCCTGAAACTTCTTTAAAACATTGGTATAACGGTCGGAAACAGTTAACGACGATGGCTGTATTTGCTTCGATTTAATTAAACCAAAGGCAACTGAGCCTCCTAGATTTCCTCCTCCAATAATGGTTATTTTCTGGTCAATCATAAGTTTGAATTTACGTTCCGAGGGTCTCCGTCAATGCTTCAACGAAAACATCGGCTTGTTCTTTGGTCAAAGTTAACGGAGAAAGTAACCTAATGATATTTGCTCCGCTTACGCCTGTAAAAATATGATGTTTTTTTAATAAAACATGACGAATGTCATTAATTTGTTGATCAAATTCGAGTCCAATCATCAAACCAAGTCCGCGAACTTCTTTAATCCCCGATACCTTTTTGAGCTTACTGATCAGATATTCACCTACTTTGGCGGCGTTTTCAACCAGTTTTTCACTCTCAATAATTTCCAAAACAGCTAAACTTGCCGCGCAAGCCAGGTAGTTACCGCCGAAAGTGGTTCCCAACATGCCAAACCATGGCTTAATTTCAGGAGCGATAAGCAAAGCTCCAACGGGGAAGCCGTTGCCCATTCCTTTGGCAACTGTAATTAAGTCAGGTTTTACTGAGGTGTATTGATGGGCAAAGAATTTTCCGCTCCGGCCATACCCCGATTGTATTTCGTCCAGAATCAGCAAAGTGCCGTATTGTTTGCAGAGTTTTTCCGCTCCAATCAGGAATGTTGGATCGGGAACATGAATTCCGCCAATCCCTTGAATACCTTCGATGATGACTCCGCCAATTTCATTGGTTTTCAATTGTTCTTCGAGCAAATCCAAATCATTGAAAGGCAATATGATCGCATTGGATGTTTCGTTGACCGGGGCAACAATTTTGGGATTATCGGTTACAGCAACAGCAGCCGAAGTACGACCATGAAAGCCTTTTTTGAAAGCGACCATTTTTTTGCGGCCGGTTACAAACGACGCTAGTTTGAGTGCGTTTTCGTTGGCTTCAGCACCCGAGTTCACCAAAAATAACTGGTAATCAGGATAACCACAGGCTTTGCCCAGTTTTTCCGCCAATTCTTTTTGCTGCGGAATCTGCACCGAATTCGAGTAAAACCCAATTTGGTTCAGTTGGTCGTTAATGCGTTTGAGGTAATGCGGGTGCGAATGTCCCACAGAGATTACGGCATGACCGCCATATAAATCAAGATATTTGGTTCCGTTCTCATCCCAAATATAGCAACCTTCGCCCTTAACGGGAGTGATGTCGAGTAACGGATATACGTCGAAAAGATTCATGATAAAAATGTTACGAGTTTTGTGCTGCGAGTTTCGTGTTGGGATTGACTCGTAACCCGCAACCCGTAACGCGCAACAATATTTTTAAAAAGCTACAGCTTTCAAATTCAGGCCCGTGGTTTCTTCCAGTCCAAAAATGAGATTCATATTTTGAACGGCCTGTCCGGAGGCACCTTTCAGCAAATTGTCGGTTACAGAAAGGATCATCAGTTTATTTCCATGTTTTTCGAGGTAAACAATTGCTTTATTGGTGTTTACCACTTGTTTCAGATCAGGATTTTTGGCGCTCACCTGCACAAAGGGGTGAGATGCGTAATAATCCTGATAAAGCTTGGTGGCTTCTTCTAAAGAACCATCAAATTGGGTATAAACTGAGGCAAAAATGCCTCGGGTGTGATTTCCGCGAACCGGTATGAAATTGATTGCATAAGTGAAATCGGGTTGAAGCTGTTTAAAACTCTGACCAATTTCGCCCAAGTGCTGGTGTTCGAATGCTTTGTAAACCGACAAGTTGTTGTTCCGCCAGCTAAAATGCGAAGTTTCGCTCGGTGCCTGACCAGCCCCGGTTGATCCGGTGATGGCGTTGACATGCAGCTCGTCTTTCAACAAACCTGCTGCTGCCAAAGGCAAAATGGCCAATTGAATCCCCGTTGCAAAACAACCCGGATTGGCAATTTTGGTCGATTTTTTGATCAGGTCACGATTCAATTCAGGCAAGCCGTATACGAAATCATTTCCTTCACGTTTTAGCCTGAAGTCATGACTCAAATCGATAAGTTTTACATTTTCGGGCAAAGTATTTTTAGCCAGAAATTCTTTCGATTTGCCGTGTCCCATGCAGAAAAAGGCCACATCAATTGCTGAAAAATCAGCATCGGCAGTGAACCGGATATCGGTATCGCCCAGCAAATCAGTATGTACATCCGAAAGCAAGTTCCCGGCGTTGCTACTGCTTTGTACAAATGTGATTTCAGCCCGTGGGTGGTACAGCAAAATCCGGATCAATTCTCCGGCTGTATAACCCGCACCACCTATTATTCCTACTTTGATCATGATAATATTTTTATTAACAGCGACTAGTTATTGGTAACTGGTAACTGGCTTTTTGCCAGCTGCCAGTTGCCGGAAGCTGGTTAAAAACTATGATTTACCGAATTGTGAATTTTCAGCGAAGTAGAAAGCACTTTGGTGAATCCTTTCACGTCGTCGGCTGTCCATGCCGAGTTTTTCTCACCATACTGACCAAATTCAGAGCGCATTAAATCGTGTTCCGATTCAACGCCAACCAAAATATAGTGGTATGGTCTCAGTTTGATGATCACTTTTCCGGTTACGGTTTCCTGCGAATGTTCGAGGAATTTCTCAATGTCGCGCATAACAGGCTCGAAATACAGTGCTTCGTGCAGGAACATTCCGTACCAGTTGCCCAACTGCTCTTTCCAGTATTGCTGCCATTTGGTCAAGGTATGTTTTTCGAGCATTTGGTGGGCTTTGATGATGATTAGTGGAGCAGCAGCTTCGAAACCAACACGACCTTTGATACCGATGATAGTATCGCCAATGTGCATATCGCGACCAATAGCGTATGGCGCAGCCAAAGCTTCCAGTGCATTGATGGCATCCACCGGGTTTTCGTAAGCGACACCGTCAACTACTTTCAATTCACCTTTAACAAAGTCGATCGAGATTTCTTTTTCTTCAGTAGCGATTAACTGCGATGGATAAGCTTCTTCAGGTAAAGTCAGGTTCGATTTCAACGTTTCTTTTCCTCCCACACTGGTTCCCCAAAGACCTTTGTTGATGGAGTAGTCCATCTTCTTCCAGTCGGCTTCAACACCATGCGCTTTCAGGTAATCGATTTCTTCCTGACGGCTCAATTCCAAATCGCGGGTAGGAGTGAGTATTTCTATTTCAGGAGCCAGAATCTGGAACGTTAGGTCGAAACGAACCTGGTCGTTTCCTGCGCCAGTACTTCCATGTGCCACATATTTGGCACCAATTTGCTTGGCGTATTCAATAATGGCAATGGCCTGGAAAACACGCTCTGAACTTACCGAAATGGGGTAGGTATTGTTTCGGAGAACGTTTCCGAATACCATGTATTTGATACTTTTTTCGTAATACGAATTGGTTACGTCGAGCGCAACATGCTTCACAGCACCGAGTTGATAGGCTTTTTTCTCGATCACGTCGAGTTCGGCTTGATTGAATCCGCCGGTGTTGGCAATGGCGGTGTAAACTTCCAGATTTTTTTCTACCGAAAGGTATTTGGCGCAATACGAAGTATCCAAACCTCCGCTGAACGCTAAAACAACTTTATCCTTCATGATATTTTGCTTGAAATGATTTCTAAATAAAAACGATGACTCACAAACAGAATCGCTTAAAAACTTACAACTTTACTACACTTACAACACATTTAGATTCAGGAGATTGATTAATCAACTTTATGCTGAACCTTTGCCTGGCTTGCTGAAGGCCAGATTACATGAGAAAATAATCCTGAATATCCGTCAGGAGCCATCGTTTTATGCTTTGTTTTTACTTTTAAATAATGAAAATCCGTTTTCGTTTTTCGGTTGCGAGCCGTTTTTGTTGGGCTTCAGCTTATTGATAATGTCGAGCAGGGTTTCTTTAATTGCCCAGCCATTTTGCTTTTTCTCTTCAGGTTTTTCTTCGGTTTTCTTCTCTTGTTCCCAGGCCGGATCGTACAACATTCCCGTACACAAACATTTACTTTTTCCGGTTCGGGTCAAAATGTCGTAATTCACACAGCTTTGACATCCTTTCCAGAACTCTTCATCGTCGGTCAGCTCAGAAAACGTAACCGGACGGTAGCCCAGTTCGTGATTGATTTTCATCACGGCCAAACCGGTTGTCAAACCAAAAATTTTGGCTTCGGGATATTTCTGACGCGACAAGGCGAATGCTTTACGTTTAATTTCGGTAGCCAAACCAATACTACGATATTCTTTTACGACAATTAACCCCGAGTTGGCTACAAAACTTTTGGCACCCCAGGTTTCAACATAGCAGAATCCGGCAAATGTTTCGCCGTTTTCCAGTGCAATAATGGCTTTGCCTGCAAGCATTTTGTCGGCGATGTAATCGTAAGTACGACGGGCAATACCGGTTCCACGCTCTTTCGACGCAATGTCGATTGCATCGTTTACCTGATCAACATATTTAAGGTGCTCTTCGGTGGCGACCAGAACCTGGATATTTTTCAAATCTTTCATTTTCTAAATAGTCTCTCTTTTGATCGTTATTTCATTTCCGTCCGAAAAATCATCATCTCTTTTATTATCGTTTTCCCGCGGACGGGGTTTCTATTTTCTTTTTTATTCATTTCCGTTGGCTAAAACCGAACGGCAAAGGATATTTGCATCCAACAATCAGCCGTTTCTATTGGCCAACTGCGACTGTCACTTTCTACCCCAGTTTATCTTCCAACGATGGCATCATTAATATTAGGCTATTAACCAGGTCGCTTTGCGAAACTCCTTCGCGCATGATTACTAATATGGTATCGTCGCCGGCAATGGTTCCCAATATTTCGTATGGTTCGGCATTATCAATTACTACTGCAATACTGTTGGCATACCCAGGCATGGTGCGGATAACAGCCAAATTTCCGGAGAACTGAATATCACGAAAACCATCGGCCAGAAAACTGATCCGCGAATTCTCTTTGTGGTTTTCTGCAGCAACTCCTTCAGGAATCACATATACGTATCCCAGCGCCTTGTCAGCCACTTTTGCTACCTTCAAAATCTTCAAATCGCGTGACAGAGTAGCCTGAGTCAATTCGAAGCCCTGATCTTTCATGATGTGCAGAAGCTCATCCTGACTGCTGATCCGGCCGCTAAGAATTGCCTGCTTAATGGCAAGCTGTCGTTTCGTACGATTCTTCATTTTGAATATTTATACATTTTCGATGCAAAAATATGCAATAAATATTGAATACGAACTTTTTTTTCAGAAATTATTTCTATTTTTGTCGCAGAATTAAATCACAAAAACGAATTGACACTTGAAAAGACACAAGTTGAAAATCGGGAAGTACATAAAGAAAAGAGTTTGTTTAACCAGAAATAACAACCATGCGTTTGCCCTACAGCCGTAGCCAAACGCATTTTTTTTAATATTTAGCATTGCAACGATGACACAACTAAGAAAAGTCAGATTGATTCTTGAAGACGGGACAACCTTTGAAGGAAAGTCGTTCGGGTACGAAAAATCCGCAGCCGGAGAAGTGGTTTTTTACACCGCTATGACCGGTTATCCTGAAAGTTTAACAGATCCTTCATATACGGGGCAAATCCTTGTCTCAACCTTCCCCCTGATTGGGAACTATGGTGTGCCAAGTGATTCGCAGACTGACGGAATTGAGGATTTCTACGAGTCGAACAAAATTCACATTACCGGATTAATTATTTCGGACTACTCGTTCGAGTATAGTCACTGGAATGCGATTAAAAGCCTGGGCGACTGGCTTAAAGAGTATAAAGTCCCCGGAATTTTCGGTATCGACACCCGCGCGCTCACAAAAATCATTCGCGTGAAGGGTTCGCTTTTGGGCAAAATTGAATTTGAAGACGAACCAATCGACTTTTACGATCCGAACAAGGAAAACCTGGTTGCCCTTGCCAGCACCGATAAAGTTGAAGTGTATGGAAACGGCGAACACCGTGTAGTTTTGGTTGACTGCGGGGTGAAATACAACATCATTCGTTGCCTGCTGAACCGCAATGCTACTGTAATCCGCGTTCCATGGGATTACGATTTCAGTAATGAAGATTTCGACGGAATTTTCCTCTCGAATGGCCCCGGTGACCCGGCTTTGTGTGATGCTACCGTTGCAAACATCCGCAAAACAATGGACGCTGAAAAACCAATCATGGGAATATGTCTGGGCAATCAGTTGCTTGCCCGTGCTGCAGGTGCCGATACCTATAAACTGAAATTTGGTCACCGTAGTCACAACCAGCCGGTTTTACTTCAGGGAACCGACCGTTGTTTTATCACTTCACAGAATCACGGTTTTGCAGTAGATACCAAAACCCTGCCTTCTGATTGGGAACCTCTGTTTACCAACGTGAACGACAATACCAACGAGGGGATTCGTCACAAATCGAAACCGTTCTTCTCGACTCAGTTCCACCCTGAAGCTGCCAGCGGACCGGTTGATACCGAGTTTTTGTTCGACGATTTCATCAATAATGTGATTGAGTATAAAAAGACGAAAAAGTAAGAAGACAGAAGTCCGGAGTCAGAAGACGGAAGACCGGACAACTTGAAACTTTGAACTTGAAACTATAAAGCATCATGATAAATACAGACATTAAAAAAGTAATTGTACTGGGCTCGGGAGCGCTGAAAATTGGTGAGGCCGGTGAATTCGACTACTCCGGATCGCAGGCACTGAAAGCCCTGAAGGAAGAGAATGTTGAAACTGTTCTGATCAACCCGAACATTGCAACCATCCAGACTTCGGAAGACATTGCCGACCGGATTTACTTTCTTCCGGTGACTCCATATTTTGTGGAGCAGGTCATTATTAAAGAAAAACCGGACGGCATCTTGCTTGCGTTTGGTGGTCAAACCGCGCTGAACTGCGGTGTTGCTTTGTTCAGACAGGGAATTCTGGAAAAATACAATGTGAAAGTGGTAGGAACTCCGGTTCAATCGATTATTGATACTGAAGACCGTGAAATTTTCGCCGGAAAACTGGCCGAAATCGATGTAAAAACTCCGCGAAGTATTGCCTGTACCAATATGCAGGAAGCTTACGAGGCGGTTAAAACAGTCGGTTATCCAATTATTATCCGTGCTGCTTATACGTTAGGTGGACTTGGTAGCGGATTCTGCGCCAACGACGAAGAACTGGAAGCATTGGCTTCAAAAGCGTTCACTTATTCGCCTCAAATCCTGGTTGAAGAATCGATTAAAGGCTGGAAAGAAGTCGAATACGAAGTGGTTCGCGACCGCTTCAACAACTGTATTACGGTTTGTAATATGGAGAACTTCGACCCGCTTGGAATTCACACCGGCGAAAGTATTGTGGTTGCTCCTTCTCAAACATTGACCAACTCCGAATACCACAAACTGCGTGCACTGGCTATTAAGATTATCCGTCACATCGGTATCGTAGGCGAGTGTAACGTGCAGTATGCACTCGATCCGCACTCTGAAGATTATCGTGTGATCGAGGTTAACGCCCGTCTGTCGCGCTCTTCGGCGCTCGCATCAAAAGCTACCGGTTATCCTCTGGCTTTTGTTGCTGCAAAATTGGGTTTGGGCTACGGACTGCACCAACTGAATAACCAGGTTACCAAAGTAACCACCGCCGCCTTTGAGCCTGCGCTCGATTACATCGTTTGTAAAATTCCGCGCTGGGATTTGAATAAATTCTCCGGAGTATCGAAAAATCTCGGAAGTTCGATGAAATCGGTTGGCGAAATCATGTCGATTGGCCGCTCGTTCGAAGAAGCTATTCAGAAAGGTATCCGCATGGTAGGAATCGGAATGCACGGTTTTGTGGCGAACAAAGAAGAAATTACCATCGAGCAGATTGATGAAGAACTGGTTCGTCCGACTGACCGTCGCATTTTCGCCATTGCCGAAGCTTTCAACAAAGGTTATTCGGTTGACGATATCTACGAAAAAACCAAAATCGATCGCTGGTTCCTGCAGAAACTACACAACATTCATGCAACCAAAAATAAGCTGGAAGCCGTTAATTCGCTTCCTGCATTGGACGATTCATTGTTGCTTCAGGCCAAAAAAGAAGGATTCTCTGATTTCCAGATTGCCCGGCTGGTGCTGAAATCGGCCAATAAAGAAATTAACAACGATTTGCTGAAAGTGCGTGAATGGCGTAAAAGCAAAAACATTCTTCCGTCGGTAAAACAAATTGATACGCTGGCTGGCGAATATCCTGCACAGACTAACTATCTGTACCTTACCTACAATGGAAACGAACACGATGTAGAATTCCAGCACGACGGAAAATCGGTGATTGTTTTGGGGTCAGGTGCTTACCGCATTGGTAGTTCGGTGGAGTTCGACTGGTGTAGTGTAAACGCGATTACCACCATCCACAAGGAGAATTACCGCTCAATCATGATCAATTACAATCCGGAAACCGTGAGTACCGACTACGATACCTGCGACCGACTGTATTTTGATGAGTTGACTTTCGAGCGCGTGATGGACATTGTTGACCTTGAAATTCCGAAAGGTGTTGTTCTTTCGATGGGTGGACAAATTCCGAATAACCTGGCGATGAAACTTTACCGTCAGAATGTGCCGATTTTGGGAACTTCACCGGTAAACATCGATCGTGCAGAAGACCGCAAAAAGTTCAGCTCACTGCTTGACAGCCTAAAAATTGATCAGCCACGCTGGTCGGAATTAACCAGCATCGAAGACATCTATTCGTTTGTTGATGAGGTTGGTTTCCCGGTTCTGATCCGCCCTTCGTACGTGCTCTCAGGAGCCGCGATGAATGTGGTTTCGAACAAAGACCAGTTGGAACATTTCCTGAATCTGGCCGCCAATGTTTCGAAAGAGCACCCTGTGGTGGTTTCAGAATTTATAGAGCAGGCTAAAGAAATAGAGATTGATGCCGTTGCTAAAGATGGTGAGGTTGTAGCTTATGCTATTTCGGAACACGTTGAGTTTGCCGGAGTTCATTCAGGTGATGCAACCATCGTATTTCCGCCACAAAAATTATATGTTGAAACCATTCGCCGCATCAAGAAGATTGCCCGAAAAATTGCTAAAGCATTAGAAATTACCGGGCCTTTCAATATGCAGTTGCTTGCCAAAGACAACGACATCAAGGTAATTGAATGTAATCTTCGTGCTTCGCGCAGCTTCCCGTTTGTGTCGAAAGTAATGAAATACAACCTGATTGAGATTGCGACTCAGGCCATGTTGGACGTTCCGTTCCAAACTCCTGACAAATCGTTATTCGAGCTGGATTATGTGGGTGTAAAAGCCGCTCAGTTCTCGTTTGCCCGTTTGCTCAATGCCGACCCTGTTTTGGGTGTGGACATGTCGTCAACCGGTGAAGTTGGTTGTATTGGCGAAACATATTACGAAGCCATCCTGAAATCGATGTTGTCAGTTGGTTATTCCATTCCAAAGAAAAACATCCTGATTTCATCCGGAGAAACCCGCTCGAAAATTGAATTGCTGAGCAGCGCCAGAATGCTTGCTGAACGTGGTTATAACTTGTTTGCAACCGGAGGAACACATCAGTTCCTGGCTGACAATGGCGTAGCATCAACCCGCTTGTATTGGCCTGATGAAACCGATAAACATCCGAATACACTCGAATACATCAAGGAAAAGAAGATTGACTTGGTGATCAATATTCCGAAAGACCATACAACCCGCGAGATCACGAATGGATATACGATCCGTCGTAGCGCCATTGATTACAGCATTCCGCTGATTACCAATGCCCGTGTGGCCAGTGCATTCATTTATGCCATCTGCAAATATGGCGTTCAGGATTTGTCAATCAAAAGCTGGGACGAGTACAAAGATTAATTTCGAATAAATTTATCTAGATACAAAGGTCATTCTGAAATTTTCAGGATGACCTTTTTGCTTAAACCCAGCTGTTGTTGTTCCAAAAACCGTAATTTAGGAAAATAGAAAAATTGAATTTATGGACGAAACTTTGGCGATATTGAAATTCTTTACCATCGGCGCTTTTCTTGGCCTAACTGCCGGAATATCGCCGGGTCCTCTGCTTACTCTGGTTATTTCAGAAACACTGAAGCACAACAGGAAAGAAGGGATTCGGATTGCAGTTTCGCCTTTATTTACTGATATTCCAATTGTTTTATTTTCGCTTTTTGTATTTGCCAGGTTAGCGCAGTTTGATACAATTTTGGGTGTGGTTTCCTGTCTTGGCGGAATTTTCATAGCATACCTGGGCTACGAAACAATCAAGACGAGAGAACTTAGTATTGGAGATCCAGCCATGCAGGCGCAATCACTTAAAAAGGGTATTATAGCCAATTTCTTAAATCCGCACCCATATCTATTTTGGGTTACTGTAGGTGCGCCTATAGCCTTAAAAGCATTTGAGCTAAATGTTGTTGCCCTGATTTTATATTTTTTGTCATTTTACTTGTTCCTTATTGGTTCAAAAATCGGGGTTGCATATCTGGTTGCAAAATCGAAAGTTTTCTTTAGCAATATGCTGTATATGTGGGTTATGCGATTTCTTGCTATAGCATTATTCATATTCTCTGTCTTTTTCTTTTTTGATGGCTTAAAGTACTTCCGCTTTATTTAATACCTTCCTTATGTGCTTGATTTTCTGAATCTGAAACTCAGTTTTTTTGTTTAAACTCTTTGTCAGGATGTTTGTTGTTACATTACGTAAAATCCTTTATTTACTAGCCTTTTCTATGAAACTATATGATTGTCGCAGTAGCGTCAATGAAACTCTTGATCTCAATTGGATAAAATAGAATGGGATTAAATTTGAACGAGCCAGCCAATTGTTTTGAATCCGTCTGATAAACGGTGAGCTTTCCGAAATTCTTCATTTATTCTGCTCAATGTATTCCTCTGCAACTGCCTTAAATTCAGTAAAGAGTATGTTTTTTATTTGTTTAGTTTAATTATAAAATGAGAAATCAGTATGAAAACAAAAAGAACTTTTACCGTTATTTTTTTATTTATGAGTTTTCTTTTCGTAGCGAATGCTCAGCCAATGCCTGACAAAGGCAAGGCCGAAAACGAAGCTTTGGCTCAGAAGCTGGTAAATCAATGTGCGAATATTCATGAAGGCGAATTTGTGTTGATAAGCGGGGGAATGCGCGATTTTGAATTGCTGGAAGATATTGTAATTAATGTGGGGAAGAAGGGTGCTTTTCCGATTCTTACCCTGGGGAGCGACCGAATGACACGACGTTGGGTAACTGAAGTGCCGGCCAAATATGATTCCCGGACTCCGGAAGGTGATTTAAAATTGTTTGGCTTTATTACAGCAATGATTAGTGTTGACTACAGCGAAACCATTGGCCTGTTATCTGATATTCCAGCTGAGCGTTTGGTTGCCCGAGGTAAAGCTTTTGAGCCGGTTAACGAATTAATTGCCGAACGAAATGTGAAAGGGGTGAACTTGGGCAATGGCCTTTACCCAACAGAAGCCACAGCTAAACAATACGGTCTTACACTGAAAGAGTTGTCTGACCTGTTTTGGAAAGGCGTAAATGTGGATTACAGCAAACTGGAAGCTACAGGAAAAGCCTTGCAATCAAAATTTTTAGGAGGTAAAGAGGTTCAGATTACCAACCCGAACGGAACAGATTTAAAAGTACGGATCGAGAAGCGTCCAATGCTTGTCAGCGATGGAGTTCTTTCGGCTGACGACGTAAAGAAAGGTTTTGCTGCAGCGCAGGTCTATCTGCCCGCAGGCGAGGCATATCTGGCACCGGTACCTGGGACAGCCGAAGGAAAAGTTGTGGTAGACCATCATTTTTATCAGGGGAAAGAAATTACCGGCCTGACCTTGACTTTTAAAGCAGGGAAACTGACATCGATGACAGCCAAATCGGGACTTGAACCATTGAAGAAATTGTATGATGCGGCTGGTCCCGGGAAAGAAGATTTTGCATTTGTTGATTTGGGTATAAACCCGAATGTGACCGTAAAGCCGGGAAGCAAGCTGCTTGCCTGGATGCCTGCCGGTATGGTTACCGTTGGAATTGGCAACAATGTATGGGCTGGTGGCGATAATAAATCCATCTATTCGTTGTCGTGTTTCTTACCCGGAAGTACACTTAAACTTGATGGAACGTCAGTGGTTGAAAATGGTGTATTGAAGAAATAATTGTTTGTGTAGAGGCGCGATTCATCGCGTCTCTACTCGCATAATTAATCTATTTGCCGCTTAATAAACCACCGATCCCAGAGGTTGAAGCTGCAATTAAATTTTACAAAATTTTCCTTGATTAAATGTGCGGTTTTTGTTCCGCGGGTGCCTAACTCAAGAGAAAAGTTTGCATAGCTGCGGTCTTTTCGGATTGGAACGCCAAGCCCAAAAGAAAATGCCTGTTCATGAATCTGGTTGTTGTACAACTTCAGGTAGCCACTCTCGTAACGGTAACCCATGCGGTATTTCATCGTTTGGCGCAGCGACTGTCTGTCGTTTTTCGGCGAATATTCGATACCGCCCCTAAAACTGTTGTTTGTGGTAAGTTTGTTAGGGTTAAAATCAAGAGTGGCATCCTTCCAGTTGCACTTTTTTATATCAAATGTGGTGATCAGTTTATTGTTGTAATTCAGGCTTATACCAACACCAAGGTCCAGTGGCAGTTTCATTGATTCAGTACTTATAACATCACTCGAAATCACTTCGGAAGTGCTGCTGTATGTTTTTGTAATTGTTGTCGATGTTTTGCCGTTTAGTTTACTGCTGATTCCGGCAATTCCACCTAAAACCATATTCATTCTCGAACTAAAGGGAATGCTTATTTGAGTGCCGGCGTTAAAATAACCTCCGGAGTAATGGATGTTATCCTCCTGATCGATTTGGTAAGTTGTTGATGAAACATCGATACTTTGACTCAGGGTTTGGGTAACATTTCCCCAGATATAACCCGATTTAACACCCAGCGAAATGTTTTTTGAAAGCTTCCATGCCAGCAAAACAGCTGCTTCGCTTAATCCTCCGGTTCCTTCATAAATCGATGGATAGTTTACCGAAGTTCCGTCGATGGTTTTTGCAGTATAAATGTTGTAGCCCACGCTGCTTTTGGGATTAAGAGTCAGCCCTCCAAAAAATTTCTTTGAGATTGGAAATCCAATCTGGAGCCAGCTCAGATTTCCATCGTTTACATTCGCTTTCTTCGACGAGCTTTCCATTTGAGTGTACTTGAAATTAAAACCCATGTCGAGCAAAAAGCTTTGAGGTTCTATTGAGGTTAGCGAAGCCGGGTTGGCCGAGTTAAAAAATAACCCCGAGCGCAGAGCAATACCGGTTTCACCCATGCCTGCATTTCTTCCGCCGGCGGCAGTTTCGAGCTCGCCGATACCAAATCCTGAATAGGGTGAACTGGTGCTGTTTTGGGCGAATAACCCAATAACTGGTGCTGTAATTAATAACGCGAATAATATCAGTTTCATTTCCGGATTTTTAATTGTGGTAGTAATAAACATTCAGGTCGGGCGAATATTTACCTGAATTAGCGCCGCCCAGAACGACATGCCCGGCTGATTTCTTGGAAATGGAGGAGCCATATCCAATCATCAGAGAGAGATTAGTTTCCAGCTCTTCTTTGAGTTCCGATTCAATAAAACTGCTGAGGTCGACCTCATAATATACCGTTTCTTCAACCTCTTTTTGTATGGTAAGGCGGGCATAGGTGTAGTCGCTTGTACTTCCCGGAATTGTAATCTGGCCTAGCAGTTGATTTTTCCGATCGGCGCTGTAGATATAAAGTGAATCGGGCAGGTTGTCAGTACTTGAGTAGGTTCCTTTTACCGGATACATCCGGAGGGTGGCCCCAACCAATGCCGAGTTCTGGCCAATTTTCAGCAAGTTATCGACATACGGAATTTTAAGTTTGGCAAAAGTCTGAATTCCCGACTGAACCAGAAGATTATTACCTGTTAACCCGGAGCTTCGTTCATTGCTGGTATTTTCGATGCTTTCCAATAGGGAACTGGATGAATCTCCTGAAATTTGATTGAAGTAAATTCCGTCGGTAACAAAGGAGAATTTGTAATATAAATCGTGAATGTCGTCGGGATTGGGACTGAGATGATAATACAACCGTATTTCAGGTTTTGTTTCTATGTCGCTGGCGGCAGTTCCTGTATCTTCAGTCGAGCCGGAATCGGCAGTCCTGAATCCAACAATTGCCCCCTTGGTTTGTGCTTGCGCTTTAATTACCAGCCCGTTGAAAAATTTCAGAAATAAATCCTGTGTGGTTATGGTATCTTTCTTTTCTTTGATCATTTCAGCAATTCGGGTTCCAAGTTTGTTGCTTAGCCTGATGCTTACTTCCTCGTGTGAATTGGGCCGTGGTTTAAGGCTTACAGAGCCCAGTGCAACCGGATTGTAACTGAAATTACTGGTGGAGTAGAGGTAGGTGTTTTCCAGTTCCATTTGTTCCTGAAGCTGGTAAACACTTAGTGTTTGGGTAACGGTGGTGTCGCCCGAATAATAAGTGTCGTAATTAAGCACAAGGCAAATCGAGTCGAATTCGAATTTTACATTGTCGATAGCGTCATCAAATTTCATGGTCATAAATGAGTTGGCGTATTTGTAGCCCGAAAAACTATTGTAATTGCTGCCAACCAGGAAACGGCCCGAAGAGTTGGAAATAATTGAATCGTATTTAACCGTTGAACTTTGAATGGTGAGCGTATCGATCATCACAACTCCTGTCTGATCGTTTATGAAGTTGTCGCCAAGTACAAACTCTTCAATGGAGGAAGTTGAGCATGAAATGGTGAAAAGTGCGAGCAGTAAACTCAAAATTTGAAATGTCTTCATTTCGTTTTCATGTATTTGTTAAATGTTTGTTTCAGATTTGATTGGAATTAAGCCGTCGTTTTTTCAGGATTATACAAATTCATTACACGGAATGGCATTCATTCCAACTCATGGCTTTTTAATTTTCAGCGAATGTAAACGGGAAACTCAATTTCAGGAATTAAAATATACCGACACCGCTAAACACTCGATATAAACTTCCGGAGTAAATTGAATATTTGTTTGTAATTGTTTGATTGTTAGTAATTAGTGCGTGTTTTGCTTCTTCGAAACGTCGTTTGATCCACTCGACGAACAGGGTACGTCGATAAAAATTGCCTGTCCGTCGACTGTTCGGCTTTGTCTGAATGATTTTTCTTTCAATCCACTTCCCTACAATTTAGTTTTGAGCCTCAATTTGTAAAACAGATTAGCTATGAAAACATTTTGGACAATAGTTTTAGGATTGTTCCTTTTAGTTGGTTGTAACGACAGCAGTGAAGATGATCCGCTGGGAAACTGGGTCAGAAAATCAGATTTCGAAGGACTTCCCCGCGGATCGGCTGTTAGTTTTGTTATTGGCGAAAAAGCTTATGTTGGTTTCGGGTACAACGACGATGCCGGCGATGGTTACTTAAAAGATTTTTGGGTTTATAGTCCGTTAACCGACCGGTGGGACCGAATTGCCGATTTTCCGGGCAATGGGCGTATTGCAGCCGTTGGTTTTGCAATTAACGGGAAAGGATATGTTGGAACAGGTTACGATGGCGATAATAAACTGAAAGATTTTTGGGAATACGATCCGGTTGCGAATACCTGGACTCAGAAGGATGATTTCCTTGGAGGTGCGCGCTACAAGGCAGTTGGATTTTCTCTTAAGAACTATGGATACATTGGTACCGGCTATGGCGATGACTCGGTTGATAAAATCGACTTTTACCGTTTCGATCCGACAGCGGCAAGCGGCAGCCAGTGGGTTAAGGTACAGAGTATTGGTGGCTCGAAACGACGCGGTGCTACTGCTTTTACTTACAACGACAAAGCCTACGTTTGCACAGGTATAAACAACGGTGTTTCGCTTACCGATATGTGGGAATACGATCCAACTGCTGATACCTGGACCAAAAAGACTGATTTGGACGATGATGACGATTGGACAATTATTCGTCAAAATGCTTCGTCGTTTGTGTTGGATGGTAAAGCATATGTTTGTCTGGGCGAAAACTCGAGCTCGCTGAGTGATGTATGGCAATATGATTTTAGTAAAGATACCTGGGTGGAAATGTCGGCGTTTGAGGGCTCGGCCAGAACCAGTTCTGTTGCATTTACCGTTGGTGGTAAAGCAGTTGTGGCAACTGGTCAAACCGGAAGTTACTATCTGGATGATGTCTGGGAATTCAGACCTTACGAGGAATCAAATGAAGATGATTGATTGGAGCTGATTTCATTTACTGATTAATACCTGTTTCTCAATCATATTTCTTTTCGAAAGCTGTTTCCTAAATGGGAGCAGCTTTTTTTTACCTCGTATTTTACCTGTTTTAAACTGAATTATTTTTATTTAACCTTTTTAAGTATGAATTAACTAGCTCGCTAACTTCTCATTAACGACATTTGTTGCTGTTGTACCTGAATTAAAAATTGCAGTTTTTTCTGGTCGATTAGTAATAGGTTGAGCGTATTTAAATCTTTTTAACCTTTTTTACTGTAGGGTAGTTCAATCCTTTTGCGGATTAAAATAGATCAATCAGAAATTATACGAAGAAGATTTTTGGTACAGATAGGCTATAAATAGCTACCAATCAGTTGAACAAGTTGAAGATATTGTATGAGGAATATATACAGGTTAGTGAAGTTTATTAAAAATGTCAGGCAGGAACAATGGGTTATTTTTTTTGTACACCTTTCAGTATGGCTCATGTTGTTTGCCGCTTTTTCGCTGTTTTCGCTTCACCGTGACGAGAGCCTGCCCGTGTTTATTGTACTGCTGTATTGTTATGGTTTTTTCCTTTTTTACCTGAATTACTTTTTCCTGACACCAGGTTTTTTGTTACCAAAGAAATATCTTGCGTTTACCATTTCCATTGTGCTGATCGGAGTTGTTTCCTTTTCCCTGATCGATCCGCTAATCCAGCATATTTCGATGAACGATTTTATTCAGAACAGACAGCCCGGAATGGATTTTCCTCCGTCTTTTGATAAGTTTTCCAGACCATTGCCACCAATTTTATCGCCCGGTATGCTCTTCCTTTTGGCCACTTCACTTATGTTTTCGTCGTCGATACGCATTTTTCAGAAACTGAAGCGTGAGGAAGACATAAACCGTCAATACCAGCACGAAAAGCTAAATGCAGAACTTATGTTGCTGCGCCAGCAGGTGAACCCTCATTTTTTGTTCAATTCACTGAATAACATCCATTCATTGGCCAATCGGAAATCAGACCTGACCACCGAAGCCATAGCAAAGCTCTCGGCCATTCTTCGCTACATGCTGAAAGAGAATTCAGGACGGGAAATTCCATTGACTCACGAAATTGAAGCGATTGCGAATTATATTGATCTTCAGAAACTTTGGATGAAAAACACTATAAAAGTTGATTTTGTTGCCGAGAACATTGGTGAGAATTTTTATATCGAACCGTTCATTTTAAATCCATTGGTTGAAAATGCGTTTAAATATGGATCGCTACCAGGAGTTGAATCGATAATATGTATTCATTTACAGATGGTTGGAGGTTGGTTACAGGTAAAGATAAGTAACCCCGTGTTGCGAGAAAAGCTTAGCCCTACCACGGGCATGGGCATAGGGGTAAACAATGTTATCCGCAGGCTTGAGTTGTGTTATCCTGGTTGCTTTAAAATGGAAAATGCCCGTATTGGAAATGTCTATCAAATCAATTTATCGATGAAACTTAAGAAAAATGAGATGGATGTGAACCGAGCATAAGTTATTGGTTGTCAAAATATGACAATGATTTAGTTCGATCTTGAATTCGGGAGATATTTGAATTCGTTCGAACGCTTAATAATCAACTAATTAATATCCCACAAGCAGAATGAACTGTATCGTAATTGATGATGAGCCATTGGCCCTCGACCTTTTAAAAGACTATATTGAAAAAATTCCGTTTTTAAAATTGGAACGGACATTTACAAATCCACTCGAAGGGTTAGGTTATCTTCAGGAAAACACGGTTGATTTGGTTTTTCTGGATGTTGAACTTCCCTATTTGAGCGGGATTGAATTTGTAAAATGTTTGCAGTCGAAGCCGTTGGTTATTTTCACAACAGCATACGAGAAATACGCTGTTACCGGATACGACCTGGAAATAACCGATTATTTGATGAAACCAATTTTGTTCGATCGGTTCTTGCGTGCTGTTAATAAAGCTTACGGGTTGGTCAAACTCAACAAGAAAGTGCCCGAAAGGAGCGTTGCCTTACCCGAAAAAGAAACTCAGTCGGATTTCATCATGGTAAAAACGGGCTATAACACGATTAATATTAATTTGAACGACATATTGTATGTGGAAGGACTAAAAGATTACATCAAAATACATTTAACCGGTAAAACTATTTTAACGCTGAACAGTCTGAAAAAACTTCAGGAGATGTTGCCTGAGTCGCGGTTTATAAGGGTACATCGTTCGTTCATTGTGTCATTGCCCAAGATCGACTCCATCCAGCGTAGTCGTATCGTCATAGGGAAGACATTTGTGCCGGTTGGTGAGAATTATAAGAATGCTTTTAAGGATGTAATTGCCTCGATAAATCTGTAAGAATATTTAGCGGGATTAGTAACTAATAAGACTCTGTATCGTAGCATGTTATGTTTTATTAATATTAGTCAGCTAACCTTAAAATCAGTTCTTATGGCTACTTTATTAGATCCCAAGCCAGAGTGTTGTCCTGAATTTGATCCTGTTCCGTGGAACGATCAGTTTTTTACCTGGGACAACAAAAAGTTCGTTAAAGATAAGGTGTTTACTTGTTTTTACATGCCCATGAATTTTGGCCGGGTAATGAGACGGCTCGACCAGAAAATCAGTGAGGCAGATGCATCCATGCCCGATTATTTGTGCTTATCTGATCATACTTCGAAATGGAATATGGATCTTTATTTGGCTGTAGATAAAGAAATTCCGAATGCCGAGAATATTACATTAAGCGGCAGGTTTTACAGCTACGTTTATGAAGGACCGTTTAAAGACACAGGTAAGTGGTGCAAAGATTTTGAAGAGAAGGTACAGTCAAAAGGCTTAACTATTAAAAAATGGTATATGTGGTACACAACCTGCCCGAAATGCGCGAAGAGATTTGGAAAAAACTATGTCGTAATCGTTGGTCAGGTTGAGTAATTCTTTGGCGTATTCAGTCAAATGAAATGCGTACACCATGTCTTATTCGTTGTGTGTTTCAAACTGGTGGCATCCAATTTTTTGCATCTTCTTAATGATATCGGGGAATGGCATTTCCAGAATATTATCAATTTTCCCTCTACAAAAGGGGCAGGCATGAGCATCCCCATTGGGATCAATATACAAATAGCGGTTTCCGGCACCAAAACATCCCAGCTTCCGTTGGTGATATCCAAAGAATACTACAATAGGAAAGTCTTTATACAAGGGTTCGGCATTCACACGTTTAGTAAAATCAGATAACATTTTTACCTGTTTACTATCCAATCCAACATGTTTCCCTTGGAATTTACCAACAGCTCTCGGTTCAAGGATGCGAATAAAACTTGCACCAATTTCTTTAGCGTGTATTGCATATTTTTCAAGATTTTCTTTGTTGACAAACTGGCGTGTTGCACAAAGAGAAAGACTTACCATTATTCCTGAATTTTTGCAATTTTGGGCAGCTTCGGTTACCAGCGAAAAACTTTTTTCATTGTTTCTGAATTGGTTGTGCTGTGCCTCGTTCCAATGGTCGAGGCTAATATTTACACCAGTTAATCCCGATTTCTTTAAGGCATATGCTTTTTCCTGTGTCAGTCCAAATCCTGAAGTTAACAACCAGCATTCGATGGTTGGCGAGGATTTTTCAATGAGCCTGATTAGATCGTTGAACCTGGCCAGGGGCTCGCCTCCGCTAAATTGAATATGTCTGACTCCATTGAATTTAAGAATGTTTAATATCTCCTCTAGTTTGTCGATATCCAGACAATCGTTCTGCGAAATATTATCCCATTCGTAACAATGCTGGCAAGATAGCGGACAGCGATTGGTAATTCCCCAAATCAGTGTTTGAAGGATTGGAATTTCTGACTTTTTGTTACCACTTGGGTTCATATTTCGAATAAACTCACTGTGAATCAAACTCTTCAAATTATCAGAAGGGAAGCCGCAGTAGTCTGAATTCCAGAAATAACGACCATCTGATTTAATATATTTGGAAACTATAGTACTGCCATGTGCACTATTGCGAAGAGTCCGAAGCCTTTTCATTTCTGAAAAAGCAATAAGCGGATTTCCAAAAAAATAGAATGCTTCTGAAATAATGAACCAGAGTACTTTAGTCCGGATGAGTCGGGCTTTCCATCCGGTTATCAGTTTTATATTGTTTTGCATAACACCAGAGTATGGTTAGATTAATGAGGTTGAGATAGTTGTTGTCCCATTTTCTTTAACTCACTATTGACAAAGTTGTTAAATTGGCCGGGATGCTGAAATGATTTCAGGTATGCAATGTCGGGTTTGCCTTTTGGATCGTGCAATATTTGGTACCACCCTTTGCTGTGCAGAAAAATTGTGCGATTTTGATCGGTATTTTCAGGAAGGTTGAATGTGATTACGGCCTGATTATCGGTTTCCGGTTGAGTATAATAGTTCTGGTCATCAGTCGAAATCTGTTTGACGATGTTTTCCTGTTTTTCATTAATGGCAGTTTGAACAGGAAGGGCGTATGTTTTATACTGCTGATCAGGTAAGTAATCGAGTGCAGTGTAGTCGATCTCCCAGAGGAAATTACCAAATTCCAGTTTTAATCTTAGGGGGTCAGACTCATTTCCTTTTAAGGAAAATTGAAGGATATCGTCTTTAAATTTCATGGGGCCGGCTATATGGTAATAATCGACAAACTCCCATTGACCATTTCTCTCGACATAAAGAGAAAGTGGAATCCCTTGGTTCAATGCCCATTGACGCATTTTTTCCTCTGGTGCATTTTGCTGTTTTTTCATGTAAGTATCATACACAGTACCAAACGACTCATGAAACTGACCGATCATATAATCCAGAATAATTGAATTTTTGGCGTGTATGGCAAGCTTGGCTGATTGGGCTTTCCCGGGATTCGGAAATTCCATAATAACACCATCTTTCTGTGGTAAATCTGTTTTCGCAGTACTGCTTTGATAAAACAAATCATCTTTAGAAGTTAGTTGGTTGGTAACATCCTTGCCATCAAATGAAATAGCAGACCTTGGAGGAATTACCTGGCTCATACTGTGTAAATTACCATATTTGTCAGCTAATATTGAGGTATTGTCAGGATGGTCAACGACTAACAATTCCAGTAAATTGGTGTGTTGAATTTCACGTACTTCGTTGGTGATTTTCAATGTATAGATAGACTGATCGGGGTATGTTGGTAATTTAAGGTAATCGTTTCTTTCAAGTGGTTTATGTATACTCCCGCTGTATATCTCGCCAGCGAAATGGTAAATAGTACCATCGTTCGTATAGATAAATGGGCATGACTCTTTAGTTAAAGCAACAACTACAAAAAGTGCCAGAAATGCAGCAGAGGTAATTGCAACACCACCAAGTAGGTACGATCCAACAGTTGTCGCAGTGTCCCTGTCGTAAATCTCGATTTTACTTATTGCCCCTATTGGAATTGAAACCTGATTGTTCTCAGTTTTTGCAAATTCATCAAGATATAGATGTACTTCGTTAAGCAGGTACCTTTGATTTTGAGAAGCTCGCGTCAGATAACGATTTGGCTTGTCTGCTTTTAGCGGCTTAAGGGTTGGTGCCATTTGGTAATCCTCTATATTTCCAGAGAGAATATTATTATTGATCTGAATACCAGTTAAAATCCATTTTTTTTCGGCAAAGTGAATGATGATTGTCTTCCCGGCATCTACCATAGTCGTTATCGATTCATTTGTAGGTTTTTCTGATGATCTGATTCTGAAATAGTTGTAGCAGCCTCCTGCTAAGTTTAGAAGTGCAAAGGCCAGAATTATTGCAGTCCACTTTTTTATTGATTTACTGTAACTGGTAAAATATTTATACATTCTGTTGGAAGCATTGGTCAGGATACGGTTCATTGTGTTTGGTTTAGAAGTTAAGAAAGAGTTCGCAGCGCAGAACTGATTGGGAGTCTGGCGATACAAAGCTGGGGAAATCCATTCCAAGGTTAAAAGCAAGATTTTTGGTAATATTATAGAAGCCGAAAACACTGATTACAACTCCGCTCATGCTTCCGGTTTCGTGTTCGTATTTGCTGGTTGAGGTGCTGGGATCATAGTAATAATTTTCAATCGGATAGGAGCCGAAAATGTAATATAGTCCGCCTCCCAACCGAAATGTGCGTGGTGCAAAAAAGTATGCGTTTATTCCCAGACGACAATTCCAATCGGTAATACTGGTAAAATTGAAAGGATAATAATAATAATCCGACCGTGATTTAATATTCTTTGATAAAGCCACATTAAATCCAACAATAGCTTTCCCGGGCAAGTATTCGTATGAAAGAGTAATGTTGTGGTAGAAAAGAAGTCCAAATAAATCAGCTCCAACCAGGTGGTGGTTATATACTGGATTTGTGTTATTTACCTTTAATACCGTTTCTGGCAATTTGGATGGGAATATTTGCTTTTCCCCATTCTGAAATCGAATACTGTCAATACCAGAAACAGTGAGGTAATGAATTGAGTTATCCGCTTGGCCCGTAATCTGATATTCAATACTTTTTATATAAGTCTTGAGAATTTTTGCGGTAATTATTTCACCACTCTTTTTATAAATTAAGTCCTGGGCTACAAGTTGTAAAGAGAATAAAAGTACACTTATCGTTATCGGAATTTGTTTGCATTTCATTGAACGGAGGGTATAAAATGAAACAATGTTTTACTTCGATAAAAGTTACGGAATTATTCTGATAATTTTTCTATTGTTGTAATTAATTCATTGAAAATTAGAGTTTTTATTCGTTTGTTTAAGAAGTTGAGTAATCTCTATTTTATCAACGCATCCCATAACACTTCTACCGGATGCAGCACTTTTCGTCCGGTGCCTTCTTCTATATGGTGTCGGCACGAAGTTCCGGGTGCAGCAATAATCTCTTCAGAAGTAGTTTTTCTCACCGCAGGAAATAAGTCCAGTTCGCCAATTTGCATGCTCAATTGGTAATGTTCTTTCTCGTAGCCAAACGAACCAGCCATGCCGCAGCATCCGCTTTTTATTTCCTGAACCGAGTAATTGACTGGTAGTTCCAATATTTTTCGGGTGGGTAGGGTAGACGCGATGGCTTTTTGCTGGCAATGCCCATGCAGCCTGATTATTTTTGTTTCAGTAGTAAATTGTTCCGGCCCGATATTTCCTTTTGTTATTTCCTGAACCAGGAATTCTTCGAGTAGCAGTGCATTTTTTCCAAGTTTTCTTGCCTTTCCCTGAAAGGCCGGGTCAACCAGTTCCGGGTATTCATCTCGGAAAGCCAAAATAGCCGACGGTTCAATGCCTAACAAAGGAGTTTCTTCAGAAACAATTTCTGAAAGCTGGCTTACATTGAATTTGGCAATTTGTTTGGCTTTGCGAAGTAATCCTTTTGAGAGGAAGGTCCGTCCGCTTTCCGCATGTTTCGGAATCACCACCTCGTAACCCAGTTTGTTCAGTAGCAAAATGGCTTTTATCCCGATGTGACTTTCGTTGAAATTGGTAAACTCGTCGGCAAACAGGTAAACTCGCCCTTTGGGGTTTTCAAGCGAAACTGGCTTTTTATACCATTTTTTAAGGGTAAGTTTTGAAAGTTCCGGTATTTTTCTTTCCGGGGCAAAGCCAATCGTTTTTTTTAACAGTTTAGTGCTGGTAATCAGGTTTGTAATTGGCCTGAATGCCATTCCGAAACGATTAATACTGGGGAGATAACTGATCAGTAATGAGCGAATCGGGAAGCCGTGCCGGTCGTAATATTGCTGCAAAAACTCGGCTTTGAACTTTGCCATATCGATATTCGACGGGCATTCTGATTTACATGCTTTGCACGAGAGACATAGGTCAAGCACCTGAAGTATTTCTTCAGAGTCGAATGGGTTTGTTTTTGGCGATCGAGTGAGATATTCGCGCAAAATATTGGCTCTGGCGCGGGTCGATTTATCTTCGTCATGGGTTGCCATGTACGATGGACACATGGTTCCACCAATCAGGCTGCTTTTGCGGCAATCGCCCGACCCGTTGCACATCTCAACCGAGCGCAGCAAATCGCCGTGAGGCGCATAGTCAAACAATGTATTTACCATGAATGAGGATTGTCCCATCAACAGCCGAAGGTCCTTAGTGATGGGTGGGGTGTCCACAATTTTCCCGGGATTCAAGATGTTTTGCGGGTCCCAGGTGTATTTCAGTTTGCGTATCAGCTCGTAATTGTGTTTCCCGAGCATCAGCGGGATGAATTCGCCACGGAGGCGTCCGTCTCCATGCTCGCCACTCAACGATCCTCGAAATTTCTTCACCAAGCGCGCCACATCTTCAGCCAGCGAATGATAGACTTTTACATCTTCCGGATCTTTTAGGTTTAATAGCGGACGAAGGTGCAACTCTCCGGTGGCAATGTGCCCATAATACACGCAAGTCAGGCCGTATTGGGCAATGATTTCATCAAACTCGCGGATATAATCGGGCAAATAATCAGGTGCAATAGCTGTATCTTCAATCACGGTTACATTACGCTTATCGCCCGGAATGTTGGAAAGCAGTCCCAGTCCGGCTTTGCGCAGTTCCCATATTTTCTTAATGCTATCTTTATCAGTAAAGAACGGGAAATGGTAACCATATCCTTCTTTTCGCAAGTCTTCCTCCAGTTTCCGGGCTTTCTCATGAAGCTCTTCTTCCGAGTCCGCCGAAAACTCGATGGTTAAAATAGCTTTCGGTTCACCCTGAATAAAAAAGCGGTTTTTGCGCTGTTCAATATTCTCAAGGGTACAATTTAAAATGATGTCGTCGGTTAATTCGATAGCATCCGGAAAATGGCGCAAGGCAACGATATTTCCGTAAAAAGAATCCTCCAGTGTTTTGAAATGAGCGCAAACCAATCCTTGGAATTTCGGTGGTAACGGGACTACATTCAGCCTGATTTTGGTGATGAAAATCAGCGTTCCTTCCGATCCTGCCAGAAGTTTGCAGAAGTTGAATGGTTTACCATTTCCTGTAAACGGATCTGTCTCGAGGAGTACATCCAAAGCGTAACCATTGTTCCGGCGGGTCACTTTCGGATCGGGAAACTCACGGCGAATTTCTTCCTGATTGGATTGTTCTGAAAGTGTTTCCTGAATATTTCGGTAGATTTTAGTTTCCAGCAATTCCGGATTCCCAGTGCATTTCATCTGAAATTCTTCAGTTGAAAGAGCTTTGAAAACAACGTCAGAGCCATCCGAGAGAATTCCCTCCACTTCACGAATGTGTTCACGGGTGCTGCTGTAAATGAGCGAATGCAGTCCACACGAGTTGTTTCCAAGCATTCCGCCAATGCAGCAGCGGTTTGCAGTTGAGGTTTCTGGAGCAAACTGCAAACCATGTTTGGATAGAAACTGGTTCAGCTCGGCCAGGACGACTCCGGGCTCAACTTCTACCCAACGCTCTGTCACATTCAGTTCACCAATTTTATTGAGGTATTTCGAAATGTCGACCACAATTCCGGGGCCAACCACTTGCCCGGCCAGTGAAGTTCCCCCGGCGCGCGGAATCACCGATGTGTTGTTTGCGCGGGCAAACTCAATAATTTTGCGAATGTCTTCCTTGTTTTTCGGGCGGGTTACAGCCTGTGGGATTTCGCGATACGACGAGGCATCGGTAGCATAAATCACTTTTTGCACCTGGTCGGTAAATACATCGCCTTCGAGCGATTGCCTGAGCGGAAAAAAAGGATCGGTTGGCTTCATTTGAAATGTTTTTCCAAAAATAGTCAAATTAAGTTTTTTTAGAAGTTGGTGCAATCGATTGTCTAATAATTAATAAACTATTTTCGAGTGTCATTTCAGATATGAGTTTTGTCAACTTGGTCAATAATTCTTACGAAATTAGAGTACACCGCAGCATATTTTAAGTACTTTTGCTTCGAATTTTTTACTCCAAAGTTTAAACTTTAAACAGCGATGGAAATCTTAAAACGTGTCTTTCAAAACGCTCAAAAATACCAGAAAAGAATAGTATTACCTGAAGGAGCGGAACCCCGGACTTTGCGTGCATCTGAAATAATTATGAATCAGAAACTTGCACGCCTTATTTTGTTAGGTAATCCTGATGAAATTTATCAGGCAGCCCGGGAAATTGGAGTTAATATTGATGGAGTTACAATCGTTGATCCAAAAACTGATGCCCGCAGGGATCAGTATGCCGATTTGATGGTTGAAATCCGCAAAGGCAAAGGTTTAACGAAAGAAGCAGCGCTCGATTTGCTGAACGATCCTTTGTATTTTGCTCCTTTAATGATTAAGAGTGGTGATGCCGATGGTGAGTTGGCTGGTGCCATAAATGCAACCGGCGATGTACTTCGTCCGGCTTTGCAATATGTGAAAACAATGCCTGGTGTGAGCGTGGTTTCAGGAGCATTCCTGATGTTTGTGAACGATCCGCATTTTGGGCACGATGGAATCCTGGTTTTTGCTGATTGCGCTGTAATGCCCGATCCGAACGAACAGCAACTGGCCGAAATCGCTGTGACCACTGCCAAAACCGCTAAAGCTATTGTAGGAATGGATCCACGAGTAGCTATGCTTAGTTTTTCGACGATGGGAAGCGCACAACATCCGCTGGTTGACAAGGTGGTGAATGCAACGCGCATTGCCCGCGAACTCGATCCGGAGTTGAAAATTGATGGCGAAATGCAGTTAGATGCCGCTCTTATTCCTGAAGTTGGACGACTGAAAGCACCAACAAGCGAAGTAGCTGGTCGAGCCAATATTTTGGTATTCCCCGGACTTGAGGCCGCCAATATTGGATATAAACTGGTTCAGCGTTTAGGAAAAGCTGAAGCTGTAGGTCCTGTATTGCAAGGTATGGCTGCTCCGATAAACGACCTTTCGAGAGGTTGTTCGGTTAGCGACATTGTAAACATGGTGGCCATTACTGCTAATCAGGCCGCAGCACTTTTCGAATAGTATAAATACAACAGATACAAACATGCCGAGTGAAGTTATTTACGAACCAATCGAAGAATTTGGTTTAAGTAAAAAAAGCCGAAGCGAAACACTTTTTTCCAGGATTGGAGTTGTGGGTTGTGGCCTTGTGGGCCAAAACATAGCACGAGTTGCCAGTTTCTACGGAATAGAAGTTGTTTTTATTGAAGTGAGTGAAGAAAAGATTCGGGAAGCCTATAAGAATATTGAAAAGGTACTGGATGATCGGATCGAACATTGGGGGCTTACTCAGGGAGAAAAAAGAGCCATTTTATCCAGAATAAAAGGTACTCTCGATTATAAGGACCTCGTTGGTTGCGACTTTGTGATTGAAGCAATCAGGGCTATCGATCGTGGGGGAAAGATTAAGGAACGGAAAGATATTTTCCGGAGGATTGAAGAAGTTGTTGATCCTGAGTGTATTATTGCAACACATTCTACAACAATTGTCATCACCGAACTTTCATCCGATTTAAAACATCGTGATCGTTGCGTTAGCTTGCACTTCTTTGTTAATCATCAGGAAGCCCGTGTGGTTGAAGTAGTTAGAGGACTATACACTACTGACGACTCGTACCAGAAAGTCTGCAAATTTGTGTCTCTGATAAACCGTAAAATTGTTCCTGTTCAGGAATCCGCAGGTTTAGTCAGCGTACGCTTGTTCGTAGTTCTTCTGAATGAGGCCTGTGAAATTCTGATGGAAGGCATCTCAAACATTGAGGATGTTGACCAGCTTATGAAAATAGGTTTTGGAATGCGCCTTGGTCCATTTGAACTTGCCGACAAAATGGGACTGGATAAGGTTTTGCGCTGGATGGACAATATTTACAACGAATTTGGCGACATCCGCTACAAGCCAAACCCATATCTTCGTCGCTTAGTGCGTGGTAAGCATATGGGGGTTGAATCTGGCGAAGGATTTTATAAATATGACGAGAATGGAAAAAGAATTGCAGCACCCGGCCGGGGATGCTAATTTTTATCCAGATATTAATAATATAATAATATTTACAGATGAAAATTCTGGTTTTAAATTGCGGAAGTAGCTCAATTAAATATCAGCTTTTCAATATGATCGACCGAAAGGTTATCGCCAAAGGTGGTGTTGAAAAGCTTGGGATGAAAGGTAGTTTCCTGAAGCATGTCCGTCAGGATGGCCAGGTGGTTGTTTTTGAAGGAGAAATTTTAGACCATAAAATCGGTATTGAATTTATTCTCGGCATTTTAACCAGTGACAAACATGGTTGCCTGAAAAGCCTGGAAGAACTCGATGCTGTTGGACACCGGGTCGTTCATGGAGGAGAGCGGTTTAACTCAAGTGTTCTGCTCACCGACGAAGTTCTTGCCGAAGTTACCAAATGCATTGATATTGCACCTTTGCACAATCCGCCGAACTTAAAGGGAATCAGGGCGATGGAAGAATTAATTCCGGGTATTCCGCAAGTAGGGGTTTTCGATACAGCTTTCCATCAAACGATGGAGCCTAAGGCCTACATGTACGGAATTCCTTATGCCTTGTATAAAAAATATGGAATACGCCGTTATGGATTCCACGGAACAAGTCACCGCTATGTAAGTAAACGGGCCTGCGAACTTCTTGGTGTTGATTTCACTACCCAGAAAATTATTTCATGCCATTTGGGTAACGGAGCATCGGTTACTGCCATTAAAAACGGAGTGTCGGTTGATACCTCTATGGGTTTTACCCCGATCGAAGGTTTAGTGATGGGAACCCGTTGCGGCGACCTGGATGTGGGCGTGGTTCATTTTATTATGGAAAAAGAAGAAATTGGAATCCGCTCAGCAAGTACCCTGTTTAATAAACATGCCGGTATGCTTGGGATTACAGGTATTTCTTCGGATATGCGCGAGATTGAGATGGCTAAGGCCAATGGAGACGAACGTGCAACTCTCGCTCTTGATATGTACAACTACAAGGTTAAGAAATACATTGGTTCGTATATTGCTGCCATGGGCGGTTTGGATATTCTGATTATGACCGGTGGGATTGGCGAGAACGCCGATACTACCCGCGAAGGCGTATGTAGTGATCTGGATTACCTGGGAATATCGTTGGACTACGAGAAAAACAGAGGTTTCAGAAGCGAAGGTGTAATCAGTACTCCGGAATCTAAGGTGAAAATTATTGTTGTTCCTACAGATGAAGAATTGATGATTGCGCTGGATACAGAACAAATTGTTGTAGGCGGCAGTAAATAGTAGTTTTGTAATTATTTCTCAAATAAACGGATGCCAGCTTTAGAAATAAAGCTGGCATTTGCTTTTTATGCATAACACATATTCGATAGTATATAACGTTGAAAATGTTTGCCCTTATTAATGAGGCTGTTGCATAGGTGTTTGTTTTTTTGTAACTTATATGGTTATAAAAAAAATCAAATATGAAAAAATCATTTGTTCTTATCGTATTTAGCATTCTTTTTACAGGAATGCTTTGTGTAAGCTCCAGGGCTCAGCAGCCCGCTCCCGTTTACTTTGCCGTATTCGAAGAAATGGTTTCAACAGCCGACATGGCTTCGTTTAACAAAGTGCAGCAAGAGGCCGTTGATTTATGGAAAAAACACAATTTTGACCTGCCGATTTATTGTTATTCTACCGACGACAATTCATTCTTTTGGGTAACGCCCATGCAAAACTTTGCATCACTCGACGCCATGTTTGAGAAATCTGCTTCATACCTGAAAAAAGCACATGATCTGGATGGATATGACGGTAGTAGTTTTCGTGATCTTTCAACCACACGCTTCAGCTATTTGCGCTGGATGTCCGATCTTTCTTTTCATCCCGATGGAAAGTTTGGTCAAACCACCGATAAAAAATATATGAAATGGGCGTTTTGTTACCTAAGGCAAGGTCACGAGAAAGAAGCGGCCGAAGCCATTAAGAAATATGTAGATTTATTTAAGAAAAACGGTGAAAATTATGAGTGGGATGTATATGAAGTAATGTTGGGAAATGATACTCCTGCCTGGGTTTTAGCTACGCCTTCTTCAAATCCGGTTACTTTGGAGCAAAAAGAAAGCGAGCTTAATGAGAAGTATAAAAAGGAATTGCCAGATATGTGGGCCGAGTTTGCTAAGCATGTTCGCAGAATTGAAAACAAAACGGGCTGGTTCAGGCAAAGATGGTCAATTAATACAGGTTTGTAGCGAATTATCCAGAAAACAGCTGTTTATCCCGAATTATGACTCTGTTATAAATCGTAAGCAATCAATAAAAACAATAGAGTAATTCATAAGCAATCTTTATTCTACGAAACAGTATTGAAACGTCCGGTGTTTTTTAACACCGGACGTTTTGTTTTTCAGCGGTTTAAAAACATTTACGTTGCTGATGTTTGTTATGTAATTATTCGCTCCTGAAATGGTAATTTTACATCAATAAAATAAGTTAAAGGATGGAATTAGAACGTCTGGCCGATTTGTTTGTATATACAAAGTCACTTCAAAAAAGAACACTGGTTGCTGTAAATGCGGTTGATCTGCATACGCTCGAAGCAATAGCGGAAGCTGTAAAACTTGGAATCGTTTCAGGAGTTGTTACCGGAAACCAAAGTACAATACTACAGGTTTGTCAGTCAAATCAAATTGATCATCAGTTGTTCCGGATCATTCATGCCGAAACCGAAGAAGAGGCAGCCCGGTTGGCTGTTGCCGAAGTGAAAAAGACTCCCGGCAGTATTCTGATGAAAGGGCTGATCAGCAGCGACAAGTATATGCGTGCAATTCTGAACAAGGAAGTTGGGCTACTGCCTCCCGGTGGCGTTTTAAGTCATGTGTCGGTGATTGATAATCCGAATTATCACAAGCTAATGATTGCCAGCGATGTGGCGATTATCCCATATCCAACTATTCAGCAAAAAATTGCCATGACTCACTATTTGAAGCAAATGGCGCTGGATTTGGGTATTGCGCGGCCAAAGATTGCCCTTATAGCTCCCACCGAACAGGTTTTGCCATCGTTGGTATCGTGCACCGATGCTGTTGAAGTAATGAAGGCTGCTGAAAATGGTCAGTTCGAACCGGCAGTTGTGTTTGGGCCGATGGCACTGGATGTTGCAATTGACAAGGAATCGGCTGAAATAAAGGGAATAACCTCGGAAGTGGCAGGTGAAGTTGATTGTTTGCTTTTCCCTAATATTGATGCAGGCAATGTTTTTTACAAAATGAATACAAAACTTTGTGGCGCCGATCAGGCTGCAGTGGTTATGGGTGCTACTGTTCCCGTGGTTCTTTCGTCGCGCGGCGATAGTATAAGCACCAAACTAAACTCTATTGCCCTTGCGGCGTTGTTAAGTAAATAATTCTGATTCATGAGTGATATTCGAATACTGGCTATAAATCCGGGATCCACCTCTACCAAATTTGCCGTTTATTTTGGGGCCGAGTGTAAACTGAAAAAGACACTCCGGCACTCAATCGAAGAACTATCTCTTTACGACAACATCATCGACCAGTTTGAATTCAGAAAAGGATTGGTTATTGATGCGCTTGTAAACGAAGGTTTTGACGTTGATAAAATAAAATACATTATTGGCCGAGGGGGTTTAACTTATCCTTTGAAATCAGGAGTTTACCTTGTAAATAACCGAATGCTCGAGCATGCCAAGGCCGGAATTTATGGCCAGCATGCCAGTAATCTTGGGCCGCTGATTGCGGATTATATCGCGTTACAGATTCCTGGTGCCCGGGCATTTGTGGCCGATCCGGTTGTGGTTGACGAGATGGAAGAAATCGCCCGTTTTTCAGGGCATCCGCTTTTTGAACGTCGTTCTATTTTTCATGCACTGAATCAGAAAGCAACGGCTCGTCTTCACGCTCAGAAAGTTGGCCGGAGTTACGAAAAACTTAATCTGATTGTTGTTCATTTGGGTGGTGGAATTTCGGTTGGAGCACATTGTAAGGGAAAGGTTATTGATGTCAATAACGCTCTTGATGGCGAAGGCCCTTTTAGCCCCGAGCGCAGTGGAACTTTACCTGCCGGACAGTTGATTGATTTGTGCTTCAGCAAGAAATATTCGAAAGAAGAAATCCGGCGAATGATCATTGGCGAAGGAGGCTATGTGGCTTACCTGGGAACCAATGATGCCATGGAGGTTGAAACCCGTGCAAAAAATGGAGATCAGCTTGCCATTCAAATTCAGGATGCCTTGGGCTACCAGGTTGCTAAAACCATTGGCGAAATGGCAGTTGTTCTGAATGGCTATGTCGATGCTATTTTGCTTACTGGAGGCCTTGCTCACAGCAAATATCTTACGAATTACATTACCTCAAAAGTCGAATTTATATCGGCAGTATATATCTATCCCGGAGAAGATGAATTGGAGGCTTTGGCAATGAATGCGTTACGCGTTGCTAATGGCGAAATTGAGCCATTGGATTATTGCAATTAATCTGCTTGTAAATGATTATTTTGACTTCAGGATGTCAAAAAATCTTAAAATTTTGGTGTTGAAGTAGGGTAATTTTGTTTCTGGTGGTATAAGCATCAGAAAACGAAATTGATTATCAACATTAAAGAAAACACCATGAAAAACATTCAAAAAATTACAGTAATTGCAGCGCTTGCCCTAATGATGTCGGCAAGTGTTTTATATGCTCAGGATGCAACAACCGATAACACCACAAAACCAGTTAAAGAACGGGTAAAGCAAAGCTTAACAGAAGAACAGAAAGCCCAGATTAAACAGGCTCAGGAAGACCGCAAAACTGCCCGCGAAGCTTTTAAAGCAACATTAACCGAACAACAAAAAGCAATACTTTCGGATAAAACATTAACTGCTCAGGAACGACACGATGCATTCATGGCTTCGTTGTCTGAAGCTCAGAAAGCCATGTGGCAGGCCAATCAGGATGCCCGTGATGCGATAAAAGAAGCCGTTAAAGGTTCGGCTACTGAAGAGCAAAAAGCTCAGATGAAAGAGAATATGAAAGCCAAACGAGAAAAAATGAAGGAAGCCAACGAAAATCAGAAAGAGAAAATGAAAGAGGCAGCCGAAAAAGTAAAAGAGCACAAGGAACAGCACACCCCAAATAAATAATTATATATCCACTCATTCTCTAAAAGTAGCAGCCATTTGGTTGCTACTTTTTTAATCAATATAAAAGCGATATAGTGAAACAAAAGCAGATCCTGATCATTTTACTTTTTTGCATCTGGGGGTTAAAAGCTCATTCGCAGGAAGATCGAATTGACTCCCTGCTGAATATTCTTTTGTTTGAAGATGAGGATGTTTTGGATTTGGTCAGTTCTTCTGATAAGTTTCAGTTTCTTTATACTCGCGTCAGTTACGACACAAAAACATTTTTTGCAGGGCGAGATATTGGACTTAATCAGTGCAATATGTCGGGGCAGTTGTCCTGGTTTCATTCCTGCGGAATTAGCCTTGGGGCTGCAGCAGTTTACTACAGTGCTATGGACCCCAGAATCAATACCGTTTTACTCATGGCCGGTTACAGCGGGCATTTTTCCAAATCTCCTGATTATCGGTTCCGGTTGTCGTACGACCGTTTTTTCTTTCCAACTTCCGATACTTTAATTTCAAGCAAGTTTAACAGTAGTGCAAGTGCTGGCATTACAATCGATAAGAAAATTGCCGGCACCAGGCTCGATTATTCGCTGTTGATGGGTAAAGATTATAATTCGCAGCTTTCTTGGGACATTTACGGTCGTTTTGTGTTGTATAAGATTGGAAAATACGACCGGATTAAGTTTGAACCTGAAGTTTCGTTTTATGCCGGAAACGATCAGACGATCATTTCTCAGCTTGGAGTTATACCTGGAAGCAAACCTCCGAAATTTGCAGTTACCGAATCGGAACAAACGAAATTTGGATGGATGAATACTGAGCTAAAATTGCCGGTTTCGATTGGTTATAAAAATTTCGATTTTGAATTTGGTTATAACCTGAATTTTCCCCGATCGATTGTTACAACGGAGAAGCTGGAATTCACTTCATTTTTTAATTTCTCAATCGGGTATCTTATTTCGTTGTAAAATGGGATTTCATACAGATCAAAACTGTAAATTACATAGCATAATTTTGGTTACTTTGTTTGTTAAAAATAAAATACTTGGGGCTGAAAACTTTAATCTGCTGAGAAATAAATTAATTGCTTACAAAAAGTAGGGTAATTTAAGTTTAAGTTGTATTAGGTTAAAGTTGGGAAAAGCAGCAAATAACCAAATCGTAGAATTTGAAATAGTAGTTTGAATGCCGCTTGTGATGGGTGTATTGTCGAATAAAACTCGGATGGAAACTGGTCTTGACCAAGAAGGTTTTGTGCAGTTGTTTGATGCTTATTGTGATGAGCTGCGGCACTACGTGTATTACAAATCGGGCGATATGGAAGTTGCTGAAGACATTGTTCAGGACACTTTTCTGAAGGTTTGGGAAATGAGATCTTCAGTAAGGTCTGAAACAGCAAGGGCTTTACTTTTCACTATTGCGACAAATCAATTTGCAAACAAATATAAACGGCAAAAACTGAGGTTTAAGTTTGAGCAAACTATAGTTGAAGACCGCACTTTTGAAACTCCTGAGTTTGAACTCGAAGTTAAAGAATTCGACCGAAAACTTCAGCAGGTTTTGAGTGGGCTCAACGAGAAAAGCCGGGTCGTATTTTTAATGAACCGGATTGACCAGATGACTTATAATGAAATAGCTAAAAGCCTTGATATTAGTGTTAAAGCTGTTGAAAAAAGAATGAAAAAGGCATTGGAATATTTACATAGCGAAATAGAGCAGAAATTTTAAAAGTATCAGAATAAAAGTACCGGAGACAAGCGTAAAATGGAACCTAAAAGAAAAGAACATATTGACCCGTTGAGTTTTTCGAAAGCCGAGTTTGACAAACTTTCGGCCAGCGAAAAGGTTGATCTTTTCGTTCAGGAATATCGTGTGCCGCAGGCCCGCACAAAAGCTGATACTTTAGACGCTATTCGCCGGAAAATTGACTCAACAAAAAACACTGAAGAAACTCCTGTCAGGAGTCTTCGTTTTTACTGGACGGCAGCAGCATCAGTAGCATTAATTGCTTTGCTGAGCACTGTTTACTTTTATTTTGCGCCGGTCGAAAAACAAATTGTTGCTGCCAGCAGAGGCCAGCATTTTGAATATACTTTACCCGATGGCTCAGAAATTAAGGTAAATGCCGACTCGAAAATTACATTCTCGGCTTCTCGGTTTACAAAGAAACGTGAGCTTGAATTGGTTGGTGAGGCATTCTTCTCTGTACAGAAAGGCAAACCGTTTGTGGTTAAAACGCCTGTCGGAACCGTCGAAGTTTTGGGCACAACCCTTAATGTATTTGCCCGCGACAAAGAGTTTTACGTATCTTGTATGACAGGAAAAGTTAAGGTTACCGTCGGCGATCAGAGGGTAACGATTCTTCCTGGTGAAAAAGTTTTTTGGGATAATGGAACTCTGAAAAAAGTAGCTCTTCCTCAGGGCGAAAGCGAAGCCGGATGGGTCAAAGGCCAGTTTAATTTTGACAACATTCCTTTAATTTCTATTTTTGATGAAATAGAACGGCAATTTAATGTCAGCATCTCGGCTCAGGGAATTGAGGACCGTTTTTATACCGGAAGTTTTACTAACAACAAACTGGCTGAAGCTTTGGAAATGGTTTGTTTACCTATGGATCTCGATTATGAAATTAAAAACGGAAACAAAGTCAGTGTTAAGCCCAAAACGCATTAAGTTTTGGCCAATCTTTTTGTTGTTTCTTATTTTTAATTCCGCCCTTGAAAGTTATAGCCAAACTACCCCGTTTAATTTTAAGGAAACTCCGCTTTCAGAAGCACTGAAGCAGGTTTCGAAAGCATTGAATGTTTCGGTATCGTTCGATTCGAAAGCAATGTCGGATCATGTGGTTTCCGGAGTTTTTAATTCGCGGAACCCCGATGAAATATTGCCACAGCTTATAAAAAATACAGGCTATAAGGTTGAAAAGAAGTATGGTAATTACCTGATTGTTCCGGAGTTTTCAGCAGAAACGCCAATGCCGGTTGCTTTTGTCAACGTTACCGGTTTGCTCACCGACGAGCTCACCGGAGAACAGCTTCCGTATGCCACTATTTTCCTTCCTGAACGAAATTCATATTTAAGTACTTCGGTAAACGGAACATTTACTTTTAAAGTACCCGCGAACCAATCGGTTCATCTGAGCATTCAGTACCTCGGGTTCCAGAAAATTGATACCACAGTTGTGCTTTCCGGATCGCAGGCTTTGTTGTCGTTCAGGATGAAGCAAAAGAATATGGAACTGGCGACAATTCAGGTGAAAATGGACCGGGTGAAAATGATTGACCAAAATAAGGAGGCCGGTCACTCAACAATTAATCCGGCTGGTTTTGCCAATTTACCAAGCATGGGCGAAACCGATGTTTTCAGAACAATGCAGTTATTGCCCGGAATTGGTTATGCCGAAGGATCTTCAGGATTGAATATCAGGGGTGGAACTGCCGACCAGAATATGGTTCTTTTTGATGGGTTTACGCTGTATAATCTCGACCATTTCTTTGGAACGTTCTCCTCAGTCAATCCCAACGTGGTGAAAGATATCCAGATTTATAAAGGAGGATTCGATTCGCGTTATGGGGAAAGGCTTTCCGGAATTGTTGATATTACTGGAAAAACCGGGAATAAGTATAGCCCGAAAATAGCCGGCGGTTTAAACCTTGTCAGCGGAAATCTTGAAGCAGAGCTGCCTCTTTCTGAAAAATGGACTTTGGTTGCCGCCAGTCGCCGCTCGTATGCTGATATTTATTCGAGTTACCTGGTTAAAGATATGATTGAAAATCATGTTGACGACGTTAATTTAACGCTTCAGAATAGTAGTACCATGCAGTTGCTGCCCGGTTATTATTTCTACGATTACAACGGAAAACTCACCTACAGCAAAAGCGAACAGGAAAAGATGTCGGTAAGTGTTTTCGGTGGAAAAGATTTTCTTTCGAGTGCGGGCGAGGGCAGAAGCCGGCAGCTTTATTCGCAAACTACTGACGACAACAATTGGGGCAATTATGGTTTTAGCTTTTCGTGGATTAAACAATGGCACAAAAAGTTCTTCTCAAACCTCCAGGTTGGTTATTCCGGATATCAGAATAAGTATGAAAATCAAACGGTTGTAAACTTGAAAGCAAAATCGAAAAATGAAGTAGTTGAAGTTTTTAATTCGTACGAAGAAAATGAGTTGAATGACTTTTCGGCAAGCTTGAAAAACCAGTTTACGATTGATCTCAAAAATTCAATCGACTTTGGCTTTCACAGCAAATACAACGAATTCACTTACCTGAAAAGTGAAGGAACGGATGCTTATTATTCTGACATTGCCAACTCATCATGGTTGTATTCGGCTTATGCACAGTTTAACACCCAACAGGTTAAAAATCTGACACTGAAATTTGGAGGACGGGTTAGTACCTATAATCTTTCGTCGAAAACTTATTTTGAACCGAGAGTTTCCGGTAGTTACCGGATCGCCGATTTCTTCCGGTTGAAATTTGCTGCCGGAAAGTATTACCAGTTTTTGAGCAAAGTTGCGCCAACTCAATCGTATGGCTATAACCGCGACTTCTGGGTGATTGCCGATGAAAAAAATCATCCGGTTTTGTCGTCCGATCATTTAATTGGAGGTGCAAACTTTAGCGTTGGGCATTTTTCGTTTGATGCCGAAGCTTATTACAAGACGATGGACGGCCTTCAGTTGTTTTTATATATTCCTTCGTTTCAGAAAAATGCAGATCCAAACAGCTTTAAAAAACAAGCGCCCGGGCAATTACGAAAGATTCTTCCAAGCAAGTTCATCAACGGAAGGGGTGAGGCCATGGGCCTCGATCTTTTGCTGAAATACGAGAGCCGTAATTTTACCAGCTGGATTGCCTATTCCAGGAGTAAATCGATTCGCAATTTTGCGGATATAAATATGGGCGAGGATATTCCGGCACCATACGATAAGACTCACGAGCTAAAATGGACCAATTTATTTACATGGAAGAGGTGGAATTTTTCAACGCTATGGGTTTATTCTACTGGTCAGTCTTATGTGACAAGTCAAACTGTTGATAAAACACTTACCGCACGGTTTGTTTACGATCGGTTACCCGATTTCAATCGACTCGATTTATCGGCTAATTACAATATTCATATTAAGAAGTTGCAGATTAAACTTGGGGCATCGCTCATCAATTGCCTGAATCAGCAAAACTACAATGACATTTATTCGCGCGATTTTAACTTTGATACCACTACTTTTAACGAAACGACCTACGTAAAATCGCTGGGTATGACACCTAATTTCTTTGTTTCTTTTCAGTATTGATTTTTTAGCAGTTTTTGTGGAATAAACGGCGCATCGTCGGTCGAAAGATTTTATCTTCGTATAGTAAACTAAAACTACTAAACTGATGAAATCTGGTCTGATAATCCTGATGCTTTTTTGTTTTTTGTCGGGCGGACTGCTTGCCCAGCAAAGGAATGTAATTGACGACGAAGCCAAAGTTCCGGAATATAAGGTTCCGGATGTTTTAACCCGGTTCAACGGGGGAAAAGTGAAAACAGCCAAAGACTGGTATAAGAAGCAACGACCTGAAATTTTGCAGAAATTCACCGACGAAGTATATGGTAAAGTTCCGGGGCAACTGGGAATACATGAAGTGAAAGTTTGGGAAACCTCGCCCGATGCCTTGAATGGATCGGCTGTTCGCAAGCAGCTGTCGCTGTTCTTTAAAAAAGGAGATAAAAATCTGGAAGTAAATGTGCTGATATATTTGCCCAAATCGCAGCAAAAAGTGCCGGTTTTTCTTGCCTACAATTTCTCCGGAAATCATGCGGTATATAATGACCCGAACATTCGGCTGACCGAATCGTGGGTGAACAATGATCCATCGGTCGGTATCATCAATAATCAGGTAACCGAACAGTCGAGAGCAACGGCTTCGAACCGCTGGCCGGTTGAGGAAATCATAAAATCGGGCTATGGTCTGGTAACATTATATTATGGCGATGTTGATCCGGATAAAGATGATTTTTCGGATGGAATTGAACCATTTTTTTACCAGGAAAACCAAACACATCCGAAGTTCGACGAGTGGGGATCGATTGCAGCCTGGGCCTGGGGATTGTCGCGGGTGATGGATTACCTCGAGAAAGACGATTTGGTTGATGCTAAAAAAGTTGCTGTTCTCGGGCATTCGCGTCTAGGAAAAACAGCTTTGTGGGCCGGAGCAACCGATCAGCGGTTTGCATTGGTTGTTTCAAACGAATCGGGATGTGGTGGCGCTGCGATTTCAAAACGTATTTTTGGCGAGACCGTGCAAATAATCAATACTTCATTTCCGCATTGGTTTTGTGGAAACTTCAAGAAATACAACGATAACGAAGTCGATCTTCCGGTTGATCAGCACATGCTTTTGGCTTTGATTGCCCCGCGTCCGTTGTATGTTGCCAGCGCTGAAGGAGACAAATGGGCCGATCCGCGCGGCGAATTTCTGGCAGCCAAATATGCTTCGGCGGTTTATGAATTGCTTGGGAAGGAAGGCTTGCCGGTAAAAGAGATGCCCGAGGTTAACCATCCGGTAATGGGAACAATCGGCTATCATATCCGCTCGGGAAAACACGATTTAACCTTGTACGACTGGCAGCAGTATATCCGGTTTGCTGATAAATTCTTCAAATAAACCGGTTTCATTTTTTGATACTTTCATAGTATTCAGGTTTTCATTAAATTAGATCAAAATAAAAATTGATACGAATGAGTAAAGGTTATTTTTTAGCCTTCGATTTGGGGGCATCCAGCGGACGGGCAATTTTAGGAACCCTGACAAATAATAAGCTTGAGTTGACCGAGGTGCACCGGTTTTCGAACCAGATGCAGCTGATTAACGGGCATTATTTCTGGGATATTTTCAGCTTGTTTCATGAACTGAAAACGGGTCTCAAAAAATGTATAAAAGAACATGGGATTCAGCCTGAATCAATCGGGATTGATACCTGGGGCGTTGATTTCGTACACCTGACCCGGGAAGGACATATCCTTTCCCTTCCGTTTGCCTACCGGGATTCGCGCACCAACACATCGATGGACGATTTGTTTCAAATTATTCCGAAGGAAGAAGTTTATGCGCAAACCGGCATCCAGTTTATGCAGTTCAATAGTTTGTTTCAGCTGTTTTCGATGGTGAAGGACAAATCCTCACTTCTCGAAATTACTGATTCTGTTTTGTTCATGCCCGATGCCTTAAACTACCTGTTTTCAGGCGTGAAAAAGAGTGAGTTTTCGATTGCGAGCACCAGTCAGATGATCATTCCCGGAACATGCAAATGGAACAGCGAATTGCTTGAGAAAGCCGGAATTCCGCAGCATATTTTGTGTGATATAATTTTGCCGGGTACCTTGCTGGGAAACCTTAAAGAAGAGATTACAAGTGAAACCGGAAGCAAACAGGTTCCGGTTATTGCTGTTGCCGGACACGATACCGCTTCGGCTGTTGTTTCGGTTCCGTGCACATCGAAAAACTTCGCTTATATCAGCTCCGGAACATGGTCCCTTATGGGAATTGAAAGCCCCAATCCACTTATTTCTGAACAAACTTTGCTTTCGAATTTTACAAATGAGGGCGGAGTTGACGGTTCCACACGTTTCCTGAAAAACATCATGGGGATGTGGCTTATTCAGGAAGTACAGCGCAAATGGAAAGAACAGGGAAATAAATACTCGTGGACAGAAATGGTTGAACTGGCCAGACATGCAGAGCCATTTCAATTCCTGATCAATCCGGATGACCCGATGTTTTTGAATCCAAGGGATATGACGCAGGCCATCAGGGATTTTTGCTATCAAACGGCACAGGGAACACCGCATAATCATGCCGAAGTTATTCGTTGTATTTATGATAGTCTGGCCTTAAAATACAGGTTTACTCTTGAGCAGATTTGCGATACTTCAGATCAGCCAATTGAGGCGATTCATATTATTGGAGGGGGTGCTAACAATCATTTTCTGAATCAGCTGACTGCCGACGCCACCGGATTGCAGGTGGTTGCCGGACCAACAGAAGCAACAGCAATTGGGAATATCATGATTCAGGCCAAAGCCCTTGGCTATGTGGCTTCGCTATCCGAAATCCGGCAAATTATTGCTGATTCGTGCGAACTGGTGCAGTTTATACCTTCAGGTGAATTGAACTGGGATGAAGCCTATAACCGGTATTTGAGGATAACTCTTTAGTCCTGTTTTTGAAATAAAATCATAAAAAAAACCTTGCCAGTGAAATGGCAAGGTTTTTTGTTTCGGTTCATATGAGCCTATTTTTTCTTTTTATTCTGTTCTTCCTGCGAAATCGATTCGCGCATTGAAGTATCGGCCATAATGTTTTTATACTTCATGTAATCCATGATTCCAAGATTACCATTTTTAAACGCTTCGGCAATGGCCATCGGAATTTGAGCTTCGGCATCAATAACTTTGGCGCGGGCTTCCTGTGCTTTGGCTTTCATTTCCTGTTCAAGGGCAACAGCCATTGCGCGTCGTTCTTCGGCTTTTGCCTGTGCAATATTTTTGTCGGCTTCTGCCTGATCCATTTGCAAACCTGCACCAATGTTCTTGCCAATGTCGATATCGGCAATGTCGATTGACAAAATTTCAAATGCAGTTCCGGCATCAAGTCCCTTCCCTAAAACAACTTTCGAGATCGAATCCGGATTTTCCAATACCGCTTTATGGGAGTGCGACGATCCGATGGATGAAACAATGCCTTCGCCAACGCGGGCCAACACGGTTTCTTCACCAGCACCACCAACCAGCTGGCGGATGTTGGCTCTTACGGTAACACGGGCCCTGCAGATCAACTGGATACCGTCTTTGGCAACTGCAGCAACCGGCGGAGTATCGATAACTTTGGGATTAACCGACATTTGCACTGCCTGAAATACATCACGACCGGCAAGGTCAATAGCGGTAGCCATTTTGAAGCTAAGTTCGATGTTGGCTTTTTGGGCCGAAACCAAGGCATGTACTACTTTTTCAACGTGTCCGCCAGCGAGGTAATGAGCTTCGAGTTCATTACGGTTAAGAACTAATCCGGCCTTGGTCCCCTCAATCAGGGCACGGACAATAACTGATGGCGGAACCTTACGGAAACGCATCAGGAACAGCTGGATCAGCGAGATACGAACATCGGAAACCAGTGCTGAGAACCAGAGTCCAACAGGGATGTAATATAAAATAATGACCAGAAGGACAAATATCCCGATGATTAGTCCCAATACTCCAATGCCTTGAATTTGTTCCATTATTATAGGTTTAAAGGTTCAACGGTAATGAGTGATTTCTCGATATGAATAATTTTGACTTTTTCGCCCGGATTTACAAATGTGCCGGTCGATTTGACTTCAACAATTTCATCGTTCACTTTAATTTTTCCCATTGGTGCCAGGCGGCTGACAGTAATTCCAATGTCGCCAACTTTTACTTTTACCGGATCAATTTCGTTTGCCACACCGGAAATGACCGTGTTCAAAACCATCGATTTTCCGGCCCTGCCTTTAAAAAGAAAGTAAACAATGAGTGGTGAAACAATTAAAACGAAGGCTAATGTAAGGAAGCCAATTAATGATCCGTAGCTCGTGAAAGCCAGGTAAACACTGAAAACAAGCAGCACAAAACTGCCAATTCCAGCAATAGTTATACCAGGTAAAATGGTAACTTCAACAAGCAGTAAAATGATTCCTAAAACGATCAGCAATAAAATGACCAGGAAATTCATGATGTAAGTGTTAATCGATGGTGGCTTTCAGCTCTTTCTGAATCAGAGCATTTTTCATAGGTCTAAGATAAGAAAAACTTCCTTTTTTAACATCACATTTTCCTTTGTAATGAACAAGCAGGGTACATTGTTCTGCCTGAGTCATATCGTGTTCACAGATTTTCATGAGGGCGTCGATCACATAATCGAACGTATGATAGTCGTCGTTATGAAGAACAAGGAATTTTTCCTCTGGGTTCCGTACCTCATGCTCTTCATCTTTTTCGTGGTGTGGTACTATTTTCGAGGTCATAATCATTGTCGGTAAAAGTGAATATTTTGGTTTTTCAAATTCTTATTCTTATGACATTCAGCGATTAGTGATGTAGTATATACAATTATCACTGTGTTTTGTTTAGCTGTTGTCTATTTTTGCTTCACAGGTTGTACGGCTGGCTCGTTGTTTAATTTTCTGGCCTCTTCCGGTGTAATTCTTTTCCCATTGTTGTAGGCTGCAATTGTTGCATTCTTAATACCTTCAAGTTTTACCTGACTCTGCAGCGTAACGGCTTCCTGGTATGTTTTCAAATTGCCGGTGGTGTATACAGTTATTCCTTTTTCGTCCTTGTAGCTTTCAACCTTTCTCAACACGCCCAGCTTCTTGATTGCTTTGGCTGTGGTTTCCGGCAATTTTGTTTTGAAAGCCGCAACCTGAATTTTATAGACTACTGCAGTTGCCGGAACTTCGTTAACCACAGCTTTCTGATCGGCCCGGTAAAAGGTTATAGTGTCGGGGAGTGTTTGACTTGAGGCTATTTGCTGTGTCTGCTGGGTAATGGACTTTTGAATACTGTCCTGAAAAAGCCTTATTTTTTCCTGAAATTTACTTTTTTCATCTCCGGAAGCTGTCTGCCAGTATTGATTCTCTATTTCACGAGCCTTTTCGTATAAGGCTGGGATTTCATCATTCAATGCCAGCGTTTGCCTTTCGGCCGAAAGAATCTGCCCTGTAATCTTTTCCTTCTGCGCATCCGACGAGTTTGCATACGAATTGCGCAGGCTATCGGTTTGTTGCGAGAGTCGGCTAACTTCTTTCTCCTTCATCCAGGCCTTATAAAAAAGTTGTTTCGATTCAGTTTTTATAAAATGGCTGAAACTGAAGTAGCTGATTTCACTATTTATCTGGAAGTTTATTGTCTCGTTTTGTGCTTGCTCCGGAATGACAGCGACTGGCTTGAGCGTATCGACTACCAGTGATGAATTTTCTACGGAAAAATTATGTCCGGACGAAACACGTGCAAACGAATTTATTCTGCCCGTGCTAAACAATAGGAGAATAATTATTGTTTTTAGTATAAAAGTGCGTTGAATTAACATATCGTAATTGGATTTGATTCCGCCTTAAAATTACAAAAAATGTAGTAAGCTCTTGTAGTTCGGGTACTGGTTTATTTTACTAACAACGTATTGTTAAAACCAAATCATATCAATATTTCAAGTATATTTGTCTAACTTAAAAACATTCAATAATGACTTCTTTAAGTAAAGGTGATAAAGCCCCTTATTTTAGTGGGTTGAACCAACGAAACGAAAACATTTCATTAGATACATTTAAAGGTAAAAAGCTGATCCTTTATTTTTATCCTAAGGATAATACCCCAGGTTGTACAGCAGAATCGTGCAATTTGAACGACAATTACCAGTCGTGGCTGGCTAAAGGTTACGAGGTGGTAGGTGTTAGTCCCGACAGCGTTGCTTCACACAAAAAGTTCGCCGATAAGTTCGGATTCGGGTTTAACCTGATTGCAGATCCTGAAACTGAAATTCTTCAGGCTTACGGTGTTTGGGGTGAAAAGAGTATGTATGGCAAAAAATATATGGGCGTTTTACGTACCACTTTTGTCATCGACGAAAATGGAGTTATTACCGATGTTTTTGAAAAAGTTGATACAAAGAATCACACCGAACAGATTTTTAAAGCATTAGATATCAAATAATATGGCAAACGAAGAAAAATCAATTCAGAACAAGGAAAAGCTCAAAGCGCTGTTACTAACCATGGATAAAATCGAGAAAAGCTACGGCAAAGGCTCGATTATGAAATTAGGCGATCGTGTTGTTGAAGATGTGCCTTCTATTTCGTCCGGATCGATAGGGTTAGACATTGCAATGGGTGTTGGTGGTTACCCAAAAGGAAGAATCATCGAAATTTACGGACCAGAATCTTCAGGTAAAACAACTTTAGCAATTCATGCTATCGCCGAAGCTCAGAAAGCTGGTGGTATTGCTGCCATAATTGATGCCGAACATGCTTTTGATCCAACTTATGCTTCCAAATTAGGAGTTGACATCAACGAGTTGCTGATTTCGCAGCCAGACAATGGTGAACAGGCCCTCGAGATTGCAGATAACCTGATTCGTTCGGGAGCAGTTGATATTATCGTTATCGACTCGGTGGCAGCCTTAACTCCGAAAGCCGAAATTGAAGGCGAAATGGGTGATTCGAAAATGGGTCTTCAGGCTCGTTTGATGTCTCAGGCCTTGCGTAAACTGACTGCCAACATCAATAAAACCAAAACCTGTGTCATTTTTATCAACCAGTTGCGCGATAAAATTGGAGTCATGTTTGGTAATCCTGAAACTACAACCGGAGGTAATGCTCTCAAATTTTATGCTTCGGTACGTTTGGATATTCGCCGCATTGGTCAGATTAAAGATGGCGAAGAATCGCAAGGTAATCACACTCGTGTGAAAGTGGTGAAGAACAAAGTGGCTCCGCCATTCAAGAAAGCCGAATTCGATATCATGTACGGCGAAGGTATTTCCAAAACAGGCGAGATCATCGACTTGGGCGTTGAGTACAACATCATCAAGAAGAGTGGGTCGTGGTTCAGTTATGGCGAAACCAAACTGGGACAAGGTCGCGAGTCGGTAAAATCACTTATTAAAGATAATCCTGAATTGGCTTCGGAATTGGAAGCTAAAATTTTGGAAGTAGTAACCGCTACAACGACGACGATGTAGTAAACGTTCAACCATACAGTAAATGTCCGGATGGGATAGCGTTGCTGTTCATCCGGACATTTTTTTTAGTGCTAATTCATGTAAAGATTAAGGAATTGTAAAGTACAATCCATTTTAATTTATAAATATTAACTTGGCGGCCTGAAAAATTTACAAATTCGTAGGCTTCCGTTAAATTGTTGAGTTATGAAAGTTTTAAAATTTGGAGGTACTTCAGTTGGAAGTGCTGAAAACATTCAAAGGGTAAAAGAAATCCTGATGGGACAGGACGACGACGTGATTGTTGTTGTTTCGGCTCTGGGTGGAATTACCGACAAGATTTTGAGTGCAGCAAAAATGGCTGCGATTGGAACCGGCTACTTTCAGGCTGAATTAACGGAAATAAACACGCGCCACTACGAAACGATCGAAAAACTGTTTGCCGAAGATATGCAGGCCGACATCAAGGCGAAAACCACTGTTTTGCTTGAAGAACTTGAGCGGATTATTCATGGCGTATCATTAATTGGTGAACTTACACCGAAAACACTGGATAAAATTGGCGGGTTTGGAGAGCGGCTTTCCTCGCTTATTATTTCTGAATACATTACTGAATCGAAATGGTTCGACTCGAGTAAACTGATCCGCACAAACAGCGATTTCGGAAAGGCTATTGTCGATTTTAGCATAACCAATCCCTTGATTCAGGAGGCTTTCGCTTCGTTTAACGGTATTGCCATTATTCCCGGATTTATTGCAAGCAACGAAGCCGGCGATTATACTACGCTTGGTCGTGGCGGATCCGATTATACCGGGGCTATTATGGCTGCCGCTATCGATGCAGCATCGCTTGAAATATGGACTGATGTAAATGGATTTATGACCGCCGATCCGCGCGTGATCAGCAAAGCATACACCATTAAAACTCTAAGTTATTCCGAAGCGATGGAACTTTCGCATTTTGGTGCCAAGGTTATTTATCCGCCGACAATTCTTCCGGTTTACAAAAAGGGAATTCCGGTACATATAAAAAATACCATGGAACCAGCTGCTGAAGGAACTTTAATTACCGACAGCAAACTCAATGGGAAAGATTTGCCAATTAAAGGTATATCGTCAATCTCAAACATTACCTTAATTACCATTCAGGGATTGGGAATGGTTGGGGTAACCGGTATCTCAGCCCGATTGTTTGGAGCATTGGCCCGGCAGAATGTAAATGTTATTCTCATTTCGCAGGCTTCTTCTGAAAACTCAATCAGTTTTGCCATTGATTCATCAAGTTCGGCTAAGGCTGAAACAGCTATTCGTCAGGAGTTTGATCGCGAAATTCAGCTCGATCAGATCAATAAAATAACGATCGAGGATAATCTGGCAATTGTGGCAATTGTGGGCGAGAACATGAAACATGCTACCGGTGTGGCTGGGAAATTATTCAATACTATTGGTAAAAATGGTATTAACATTATTGCAATTGCCCAGGGCGCTTCGGAGCTAAATATTTCGTGGGTTGTGAAGGTTTCTGATTTGCGCAAAACGCTGAATGTGGTTCATGAGTCGTTCTTCCTTTCGCAGAATGTTGAACTGAATGTTTTCCTTCTGGGGATTGGTTTGGTTGGTGGCAATTTGCTCGAACAAATCAAACTTCAGCAGCCCAAACTGCTGAGCGAAAAACACCTAAAAATCAAACTTGCTGGTGTTGCTAATTCGAAGAAGATGCTCTTCAACCGCGATGGAATTGATATTGCTACCTTCCGTGAAAAGTTGATGAACGAAGGGCAGGATTCAAGTCTTGAAAACTTTAAAAATGAAATTATAAAGCTAAATATGTACAACTCCATTTTTGTGGATTGTACGGCAAACGATAAGGCCGCCGGATTGTATGCCGAATTATTAAATGCCAACGTATCGATTGTAACCGCCAATAAAGTGGCCGCATCATCGGAATATGAAAATTATGCTTTGCTGAAGAAAATAGCAAAACGAAAAGGTGCCAAATTCTTGTTCGAGACCAATGTTGGCGCAGGTTTGCCAATTATTACCACACTGAATGATCTGGTCAACTCGGGTGATACCATTCTGAAAATTGAGGCAGTTTTGTCTGGTACACTTAATTTCATTTTCAATACAATCAACGAAACTGTTCCTTTAAGTCAGACGATTAAAATGGCTAAAGAACAGGGATATGCCGAGCCTGATCCGCGCATTGATTTGAGCGGTGTGGATGTTGCCCGCAAACTGCTTATCCTGGTTCGGGAATCGGGTTATCAGTTCGATATGAAGGATATCAAAATCAATACTTTCGTTCCCGAAAAGTACTTTGAAGGAAGTGTTGATGATTTCTGGAAGAATATTCCGGAGATAGATGCCGAATTTGAAGCAAATCGTAAGAAACTTGCTGCTGCCGGTCGTTTCTGGCGCTTTGTCGCTAAGTTTGAAAATGGAAAGGCTGAAATCGGACTTCAGGAGATTGGAGCCAATCATCCGTTTGCCGATTTGCAGGGATCGAACAACCTGGTGATGTTTACAACTGAGCGTTACCATGATTTCCCGATGATTATCAAGGGATACGGGGCCGGAGCTGCAGTGACTGCAGCCGGTGTTTTTGCCGATATTATCCGTGTTTCGAATATTTAAATAAAGCTCATAGTTCAAACGCAGGCAATAGAATTTTAACTCGGCATAAACTTTATATGCTAAATGAGGTTCTTAATACCTGAAAGTAGAACTGTTTGAAAGTTAAATCTTGAATTGATTATTATGAAATATATAATTGTTTTGGGAGATGGCATGGCCGACGAGCCATTGGCTGATTTTGGTGGGAAAACTCCACTCCAGATGGCGGAAAAACCAGAAATCGATGGTCTCGCAAAAAGAGGTAAGACAGGCCTTTTAAAAACTGTTCCGGATGACATGCATCCGGGCAGCGAAATTGCCAATCTTTCGGTTTTAGGGTACGATGTCCGCTCGGTTTTTGAAGGCCGCGGCGTACTCGAAGCAGCCAGCATTGGAGTAACTCTTGCCGAAGGAGATCTGGCACTGCGCTGTAACCTGATTTGCCTTGAGAATGGAAACATCAAAAATCATTCGGCCGGGCATATCTCAAATGAAGAATCCTATGAGCTAATAGAATTTCTGAACAAGAAGCTTGGAAATGATATCATTAAGTTTTATCCGGGAGTTTCGTACCGGCATTTGCTCGTGATTAAAGGTGGCAAAAAACAATTGAATTGTACACCTCCGCACGATGTTCCCGGAAAGCCATTCCGGCCATGTTTAATTCAGCCTGAAAATGCTGAATCAGCGGCTACTGCCAAATTACTGAACTATTTGATTTTGCGCTCTCAGGCGCTGTTGGCTGAGCATCCGGTAAATCTGAAACGAAAAGCTGCAGGAAAAGATATGGCTAACAGCATTTGGCCATGGTCGCCGGGGTACAAACCTCAGATGCCCACTTTAAAAGAACTTTTTGGCATTGAAAAGTCTGCGGTTATCTCAGCGGTTGATTTAATTCAGGGGATTGGTGTTTATGCCGGAATGGACGTAATTAAAGTGGAAGGAGCGACAGGCTTATATAACACCAATTACGAAGGCAAAGCTCAGGCAACAATCGATGCATTGAAGGACCACGATTTGGTATACCTGCATATTGAGGCCAGTGACGAGGCCGGGCACGAAGGTGATGTGGAATTGAAAACCAAAACGATAGGTTACCTCGATTCACGTGTTGTGAAATACCTGGTTCAGGAAACTGAAAAGATGACAGAGTCGGTGACAATTGCTGTTTTGCCTGATCATCCAACACCCTGTGCAACCAAAATACATACGCGTGATGCGGTGCCTTTCATTATTTATAAACCGGGTGAAACTCCTGATGCAGTGCAGTTTTATGATGAGTTTGAAGTTAAGAAAGGCTCATACGGCATTTTGCACGGCAAGCAATTTATGGAGGCTTTGTTAAAATAATTTCTTAAATATCTGCAGTTAGAGAGTGCCTGCTGACTGCGTAAATTAATGAGTTTAAAAAATGAAATACTACAGTACCAATAAATCAGTTCCGCCTGTAGGTTTAATGGAGGCCGTAACCAAAGGCTTGGCTAGCGATAATGGTTTATTTATGCCCGAACGGATTCTGAAATTCCATTCCAGCTTTTTTGATCGTATCCATCAAATGAGTTTTCAGGAAATAGCGTTTGAGGTGGCTAAAAAGTTCTTCGGTGAAGACGTTTCTGAAAAAAAACTGAATGAATTGGTTTATGATACGTTGAGTTTCGAATGTCCGGTTGTAAAAGTGAGCGATTCAATTTATTCGCTCGAGCTTTTCCATGGGCCAACCCTGGCATTTAAAGATGTGGGCGGACGCTTTATGGCCCGACTCCTGGGGTATTTTCTTCAGGGATTTGAAAAGGAAGTGAATGTGCTTGTGGCCACTTCTGGCGATACCGGAAGTGCCGTTGCCAACGGATTTTACGATGTTCCCGGAATAAAAGTGTATGTGTTGTATCCTAAAGGCTTGGTGAGCGATATTCAGGAAAAGCAGTTTACCACGCTTGGGAAAAATATAACTGCGCTGGAAATCGATGGCACTTTCGACGATTGTCAGCGTCTTGTAAAATCGGCATTTCTCGATCAGGAACTAAACGAAGCGCTGGTGCTGACATCGGCTAATTCAATCAATGTGGCGCGCTTTTTACCACAGTCGTTTTATTATTTTAATGCATATGCGCGTTTACGCGAGGCTGGCGTTTCCGGCGATATCGTGTTCTCGGTGCCCAGCGGTAATTTCGGAAACCTGACCGCTGGATTGTTTGCCAAATTTATGGGCTTGCCGGTTAAACGGTTTGTTGCGGCAAATAACGAAAACGATATTGTGTACAAGTACCTGCACTCGGGTAATTACGAACCACGCCCTTCAGTTGCCACTATTGCCAATGCAATGGATGTGGGTGCTCCAAGCAATTTTGCCCGTATTCTTGAACTATATGGCCACTCACATCAGAATATTGCCGCCGACATGGTTGGTTACCGGTATTCTGATCAGGAAATCCGCGAAACCATGAAAGAGGTATTTACCGAAACGAATTACATACTCGATCCGCACGGGGCTGTTGGTTACCGTGCATTGAAAGCTGATTTAAAACCCGGTGAAGTTGGTGTTTTCCTCGAAACAGCTCATCCTGCTAAGTTTACCGAAACAGTTGAAAGCGTTTTGGGCGAAGGAACGGTAGTTCTTCCTGAAAAACTGCAGGCATTTATGAAAGGCGAAAAACTTTCCATTCCGTTAAGCACGGAATTTGCTGATTTTAAACAATTTTTACTGAATAAATAAGGTTGAAAACAGCCTCTCCAAAGCCGTTTCTGATTAGTTTCAGAAACGGCTTTTCTTTTTATCAGGTCTTTGTCAGAATGTTCTATTTTTGCATAAATAACAACCTGAACCAAGCATTTACCTCATGAAAAACTTAAACCTAACTTTAACAAAACTCTTTCTGACTTCTTTTCTGATTATTTTCATTTCGTTAGCCTCCAATGCACAGAGATCCATGTCTGATTTGCCGGTTTTTGGTGCACAAATTTTCATTGAACCCGGTCAAACTCCGGAAGATATTGATACCTGGTTTCGTGTTCTAAAAGAAAGCGGGATGAAAACCACCCGGATTCGAATGTTCGAATCGTATATGCATAAACCCGGCGATATCTGGGATTTTAGCCTGTTCGATCTGGCATTTAAGGCGGCTGAGAAGTATGATATAAAAGTTTACGGAACAATCTTTCCTTACACTGAAAAAACAGATATCGGCGGATTTAAGTTTCCCCGCGACGAAGCGCATCTGCAGTCAATAGCTACATTTATTGAAAAGCTGGTTACACATTTCAGTCAATTTAAAAGTTTGTACGGTTGGGTGCTTATAAATGAACCCGGTGTTTCCGGATCAATACCATGGACCGATTTTTCCAAAGCCAAATACCAGGAATGGCTGAAACAAAATCCACCCAAAGAGTTTGTTGACAATGGCTATCCGATCTTGGTTGAGTTGACCGACCAGCGTTTTTTACTCGATTACAATACCTGGTTTTTAAACTGGATCGCTTCTGAAATCAGGAAATACGATACTCAACATGTGCTGCATGTTAATAACCACGCAATGTTTCAGAATTGTGCCGAATATAATTTTCCTGAATGGCGTAAATTTCTTACCACGCTTGGAGGTTCGGCTCATGCCAGCTGGCATTTCGGTTACTTTAAGCGCGAGCAGTATGCTTTAGCAATGTCGGCCAACAGCGAAATTGTTCGTTCGGGAGCTGGCGAATTACCCTGGATTATGACTGAAATTCAGGGTGGAAACAATACATATAGCGGCGGAGCACCGTTTTGTCCCACAAAAAACGAAATTGCCCAATGGATGTGGATAACAATAGGTACACAGGCGAAAGGTGGCATTTTCTGGTCGCTGAATCCGCGTTCTTCAGGAATAGAGGCGGGTGAGTGGGGAATGATCGATTTTCAGGATCAGCCTTCCGACCGACTCAAAGCAGCCTCTGATGTGATTAAAGTAATTGATTCGCATACTGAATTGTTCTCAAATGCAAGGGAATTCGATTCTGGGATTAATATTTTGTATGTACGTCAGTCGCTTTGGGCCGAAAAGAAAATGGCCATGCCCTCGCAGCAAAACTATGAGGCCCGTCTGGCTAGTGGAGTAGTGAAATCGGCTTTAGGATATTTCGAGGCAATTTCAGAAATGGGTATCAATTGTAACCTGAAAGAATTTGGCGAATTCGATTTTTCAAAAGATAATTATTCGGGTGAAACCATTATTCTGGCGCACCAAATCGCGGTGCCGTCAGCTTACGCTCAAAAACTGGAAGACTTTGTTTCCAAGGGCGGAAAACTGATAGTGGATGGACTGACTGCATTTTTCGATGATAACCTGCACAATACAATGAAAACTGGTTTCCCATTCGCCCGTCTTTTCGGTGGAAACATCAGCGAATTTAAGACCGTTGACAATCTTTTTGATGTGAAAATCAGTCAGATTACTCTACCGGCTCACCTGTGGAGAGGGTTTATCAAGAGTACATCCGGTCAGCCGATTGCAAAAGAAGAGGGTGAAACAGTAGCTGTGCGCAATCAGTTTGGAAAAGGTGAAACAGTCTGGGTTCCTTCGCTGCTCGGGATGGGCGCCCGGCTTGGTGGAACTGAAAAACTTGCCCAATTCCTGACAACTGAACTAAAACTCAATTTTAGTAAGGTTCCGTATACTTTTGCTGGCCATCAAAAGGCTTTGCTGATGAAAACCCTGCAATCGGGCAACTCGTTTGTAACTGTGATTGTCAATAAATCTAACGAACCGAAACGGGTTGTACTGAATTTAACCGATAAAACCAGAAAACCATTTGTCTTGTTTGCTGATAAAAAAGGAACTGTTTCTGGCCAGTTGGTTACCATTTCTCCGGAAGAAACATTGGTAATTGAATGGAAATAGTTTCATGAAATTGTGCCAGACGGAAAATCAAACGGTCTGACATTCTGATTTTATGAGTGAGATTTCGTAAATTTGATAGAAGAGGAGTTTGCAACTACGTAAATGACTCTTGATCAGTTGAAAATTTTCATCATCTTATTCAGGAAATTATGAAAAAACTTAAAATTTTAGCAGCGACTTTTCTGGCTACATTATTGATAGTTGGGTGTTCGCAACAGGAATTAATCAATACCGACAATGAGACAACGCCTCAACTGAAGAGTGCTACTGTATCTGGAAAATACATTGTTGTATTGAAGGACGATGCCGATTTAGTAAATTACAATTTCCAGTCAAGGAATTTCAGGATAAAGGAAAAGGCTGTCGGATTACTCAAAAAGTATGAGATTGCCAGTGGAATTGAGGAGATATACGAAACTGCATTGCAGGGATTTACGGTGAGAATGGCTCCGGGACAAGCAAAGAAACTTGGCGCCGACTCGTCGGTTAAGTTTGTTGAAGCCGATCAGGTTATTTCCTTATCGCCAATTGAGGTGAACGGAAAACCTGGACCAACGCCTCCACCAGCTCTTTGGGGGATTGCACGAGTAGGAGGTCCTGGTGACGGAACCGGAAAAACGGCCTGGGTTATCGATACAGGAATCGACCCGACTCATCCCGATTTGTTTGTGGATGCAGATCGTTCGGCAACATTCTTGGGAGGACGATCTACTCCTTGGGACGAAAACGGCCATGGAACCCATGTGGCAGGAACGATAGCTGCAAAGGATGATGGTATAGGTGTTGTTGGAGTTGCTGCCGGAGCTACTGTTGTTTCGGTTCGTGTACTTAACCGACAAGGTAGCGGAACCAATTCCGGAGTTATTGCCGGAGTCAACTATGTTGCCGCAAACGGACAACGGGGCGATGTTGCAAACATGAGCCTTGGTGGTGGTGTTTCTCAAGCCCTTGATGACGCGGTTTTAAATGCTTCAGGTAAAGTTGAATTTGCATTGGCAGCAGGTAATGAATCGGATAATGCAAACAATCACTCTCCCGCTCGTGTAAACGGTCCCAATATTTATACGGTTTCTGCAATGAGAGAAGGTGATACGTGGATTTACTTTTCGAATTTTGGTAATCCTCCGGTTGATTATTGTGCTCCGGGAGTTTACATCTATTCAACTTACAAAGACGGCGGATATGCAACTTTGTCCGGAACTTCAATGGCCACGCCTCATGTTGCCGGATTATTGCTTCTGGGAAAAATTCATACCGATGGTTATGTAACCGGCGACCCTGACGAGAATCCTGATCCGATTGCTCACAGATAAATGTTTCAGACTTTCAAGATATAAACCGGGTAAATTCAGTTTTATCCGGTTTTTTATTCTAAAGTAATTTGCGACTTTTGATTTACAAAAACACAAATTAAGCAACTTTATGACCTATTCTTCGGAGCAGGATATCATTCGGATGTGTATTGAAAAATTCACCGAGATTTACGGTACTTCGGTTCAATTAACTGATTCTCGTTCGGTTGGTGGAGGGTGTATTAATCATGCTTTGAAAATAAGTACAACGGTGGGCGATTTTTTCCTGAAATGGAATGCTTCGGCTCCGGCTGATATGTTTCAGAAAGAAGCGGCCGGTTTAACAGAAATGGCACTTTCGAATAGTTCGCTGGTAATTCCACGAGTGATATGGAGCAAAGGAAATGACGATTTGCCGGGCTTGCTATTGATGGAATATTTACCTGCACCTAACAGCACTTCCGGATTTGATGAACGTCTGGGGCGCGGGCTTGCACAAATGCACCGAAAAACGGCTCCGGCATTTGGTTTTCATCATTCCAATTACTGTGGAACTACGGTTCAGGATAACAGCTGGACAACCAATTGGGTCGAATTTTATGCTCAGCACCGGATTTGGAACCTGGTGCAACAAATAAAAGTAACCAGAGGTATTTCTTCGGACGACCACGAAATTTACGAAAAATTAGTTGAGCTGATGCCCAAACTGTTGGACCATGCAACAATTCCATCACTCATTCACGGAGATTTGTGGTCGGGTAACTACATGTACACGAGTCGTGGTCCGGCACTAATCGATCCTGCTTGCTATTATGCCGATCGCGAAATGGAATTGGGGATGATGAAGCTTTTCGGCGGTTTTTCATCCATGGTTTGGGGCGCTTATGAAGAAGAATTTCCGCTTCCGGAAGGTTGGAAGCAAAGGATCAGGCTTTATCAGCTTTACCATATTTTGAACCACTATTTGTTATTCGGTGGTTCGTATGGCCGGGAGGCGCTGGATATCGCAAAAGAATATTTATAATTCCAATCATTGATTCATGTAGCGCTGAATTAACTTTTTACGGTTTAGGGTGTTTCAAAGAAAAAGAAAACGCTCAACATGGCTAAGCTGACCGGATATATTATACTTGGAATTTCAATTTTAATATGGCTAATGATTCCGGTGGTTCCGTTCCTGGGATTGTCGGTAGGTAGAATTGCAGGGATAACAACCGGTTTGGTCATTGCCGGTGAAATCACGTTTTACTTGGGTATTTTTCTCGTCGGAAAAGAATTTCTGGTCAAAATCAAAAATAAATTCAAGCGAAAAAAAGATATTCCATCAGAAATTGATCCTGTTGATTGATAGACACTTTCCAATTTTCAGCTTATGTCTTTCTAAAGCTCTACCAGCTTGTTTTTGATGGCATAAACCACCAATTGTGCGGTGTTTTTGCTTTCGCTTTTCTCCAGAATATTGGCCCGGTGCTTATCAACGGTACGTTTGCTTATAAAGAGTTTGTCGCCGATTTCCTGATTCGATAAACCCTGGCATATCAGGATGAGGATCTCCATTTCGCGTTCCGAAAGTTCAGCGTGTGATTCTTTGCTTTTCGACGATGATTTCAGGCTGGCAACCAGGTTTTGAAGCAGCTCAGAAGAAAAGAACGATCCACCGTCGTATACGACATCCAGTGCCGTTTTCACTTCTTTGATGTCTGAATTTTTCAGCACAAAACCTTTAACTCCGGCATTCACCATTTTATAGTAATAGTCTTCCTCTCCGTACATCGACAAGGTGATAATTTTCAGGTCGGGATACAATTTCTGGGCAATGGTGGCAGCTTCAATACCATCCATCACCGGCATGTTAATATCAAGTAAAACCAGGTCGGGAATGTCCTTTTCCAACAGCTCAAGAAATTGTTTTCCGTTGGACGCCTCTCCGATAACCTGATAATCTTCCAACGTGTTCAACAATATGCGCAACCCGTTTCTGAATAAGGTGTGGTCGTCAACAATGATTACGTTTCGTTTAGCTTGTTTACTCGTCATGCGTCTGCACTTTTATGGTTACCTGTGTTCCTTTCCTGTTTTCACTTTCGATATTGATTTCGCCTTTCAGCGAATTGATGCGCGAGTAAATATTCGAAAATCCCATTCCGCTACCGCCTTGCTGTTCAATGATTTTACTCACATCGAATCCCTTACCGTCATCTTTGTAAATAATGGTCAGGTAATCGTCGGCAAGCAACAAAGATATGTTAATCTTTTTTGCCTGAGCATGTTTTATGGTATTGTTTATTAACTCGCAGATAACCCGATACAAAACAACTTCCACATTGGCGTCAAACCGTTCATCCTTAAGTTCAGTAATCAGATTAATCCGAATGGTTTTAGCTATATTGATTTTATTAATGAAGTTGTTGAGGGCACGAACCAGCCCAAAGTTACTCAGCACGTGCGGGCTCAGGTTATCCGAAATTTCTTTCAGGCTTTTGATGGCCTCATTGATAACCAGTTCGGTATTTTCAACAATTTCGCGGGAAGCTTCGTCGTGCTTCATTTGGGCCAGCGACGAAACCGACATTTTAACGCTCGACAATAAAGGTCCCAAGCCATCGTGAAGGTCTTTGGCAAATCGTTTCCGCTCTTTTTCTTCAGTTTGGATAATGGTATTCAGGAACATTTTTTCGGTTAACCTTCTCGAATCTTCCACCCGCTTCATGTACTTAAAAATCTTCTGAATCAGGAAAACCCCAATGGCAAAGGCAAGTGAGGTTATAAGCCCTCCCCATACGAAAATTTCGCGTGTATCCTGAGGTTTTATATCGCTGATATAGGGCAGAAACTCGACCAGACGGGTAATAGCCATCAGAATGAACCCAAGCGTCAACAGCATCCACGACGAATTGTATTTCGTAACCCGGGTTAACTTTACGGCGACGCCAACCGCAAAGAACTGGAGAACAATTGCAATAACAAAGAGTATTTTAAGGATCATGGGCTACCGGTTAATGAGTTTACAAAGTTATGCCTGAATATAGACTTTTGCGTGCACAAACATCAAAACTATTAAATTTAATTAACTGAATTGTCCGTTCTTCTAGTTGCCCGAGCCGATCGAAGCATTGAAAATGATGTATAGAAAACAACAACGCATACAATCCATTTGAGTACAATGAGTGGTAACGACTTAATCAGATAGGCTGCTACCAGAACACCCGCAGCCCCGGCTACCGAAAGTGCAACAGCTGTTTGTCGGTCGTATGAACTTTCCTTTATGAATTGTGAACTGCCAGCCAGCATCAATAAGGCGGTTGAAGTCATCATTAACGGGAATGCTGTTAAAGGATTCATTCCCAGTGCAAAAACCATGGCCATGCAAGGAGCATAAAATCCAACTCCGATTGTTTGTAAAGCACCAAAAACGAAGCTCATAACTACGATTAATATGAGTTTCCAGCCTGCCAGTCCGGTGGCTTCTCCGCCTAAAGGTAGCAGGTTTAATAGTCCTGACAGAATGAGGAATCCTACCAACATCAATCCGATACCCATACCTGTTTGAATCCGCGGACGCGATAACCTGGCTACAACGCCAGCTCCAAGTAATGCTCCCAAACTGGCGGCTGCTGCAACCGAAACTAGTGTGATTTTGTCGATATCAACAACGGTCATAAAAATAAAGGCCTGAATAACAGTAGGGATGGTGTCGCCCACATTCATAGTGCCTGGAATGAGTCGGTCGTCGACCAGCCTGAAGAATTTGAAAAGTGCGGTTTGCTGAGCGAAGCTACCAATACCTAATGTGTCGAGAAAGTTGGTGGTGAAACCAATTCCAAGTCGTGCGGGCATTGCTTTTGCTGGTTTGCCGTGGCGGTTCCGGATGACATCCCGGAAATAGGTGAGGCTGAATAAACCGGTAAGTATTCCCAATATGGCTTTAAGCAGAAGAATCATGCAATGATTTTTGGTTGCTGCTTAAAACTACAAAATGAAAAGATCGGAAGCAAATTGAATCAATTCACATCCGATCTTTCTGTGGCTTTTGGCTTTTCTGATTATTTCTTCTTTTTATCCAGAATCTTTTCGATTTCATCCATAACTTTATTCATGGCAATCGTTGTTTTTTCGAATGGATCGGATGTAGTCATGTCAACTCCCGCTTTTTTCAGGATTTCGATCGGATAATCGGAACCTCCGGATGAAAGGAATTTCATGTAATTCTCGAGTGCTGTTTTATCACCACTCATCACTTTTTCAGCCAACGAAATCGATGCGGTAAAGGATGTACTGTATTGATAAACATAGAATGTGCGGTAGAAATGCGGAATTGCGGCCCACTCCATGCTGATGTAATCGTCCACCTTGCAAACGCCTTTATCGTTGCCATAATACTTGTCGGTGATTTCTTTGTATAGTTTCGAGAAGCTGTCGCCCGTCAGCGGTTTTCCCTGCTCGGCCATTTCATGTATCCGGAGCTCGAACTCAGCAAACTGCGTCTGGCGGAAGAGCGTACCCTTAAAGTTGTCGAGCCAGTTCATCAGGATTGAAAGTTTTACGTCGTCGTCCTTCACAGTGCCAATGATGTAATTGAAAAGCAGCACTTCGTTAAATGTTGAGGCTACTTCAGCCACAAAAGTTTCATATCGCGAAAGCGGATAGGGCTGCGTTTTGTTCGAGAAATAGCTGTGCATGGTGTGTCCCAGCTCATGAGCCAGTGTGCTGACATCATTATACTGATCGTTGTAATTCAGCAAAATATAGGGATGTCCGTCGTAGTCCGATCCATTTGAATAGGCACCTCTTTGTTTTCCCGAGGTTGGGTAAACATCAATCCAGCGCTCGTCAATGGCTTTTTTTACAGTCGAAACATATTCATTGCCCATCGGTTTCAGCGCTTCCAAAACAATTTTTGTAGCTTCATCATAGCTGTATTTCAGGTCAACATCTTTCACAACCGGGGCATAAATATCGCTGTATTTCAGGGTGTCGAGACCCATCATTCGCTTTTTGATGCTGAGGTAACGATGGAACGAAGGCAGGCTTTTATTTACATTGGTAATGAGCGATTGATACACATCGGTTGGAATTTTGTTCGGATAAAGCGAAGCTTCTAGCGACGAATTGTAATGCCTTGCTCTGAAACGGTAAATGTCGGTCTTAACCTTTCCATTCAGCATTTCACCATAAGTACCTTTAAAACTGGCATAGTTGTTCCAATATGCTTTTGATGCTATTTCACGGTCGTTGCGGTTGGCCGATGCCCGTATTTTGCTGAATTCAGAACTGGTCAGTTTTACCTTTTCGCTGTTCGATAAGGTAACTTCAGGGTTTGGCATTTCGGCATTCGAGAAGGTTCCGTAAACTGAGCTAGCAACTCCGGTAATCATTCCGGCAAAGGCCATAATTCGTTCTTCTGGCTCGCTTAGGCTATGTTCTTTGGTGCGGAACAGATCTTCCAGTCCTTTGCGGTAAACTTCAAGTTTGGGTTCCTGTTTGATAAATCCGTCGATGGTGTTCCAGTCTGCTGTTAAGATTTCAGGATCGATAAAAGCTGCCTTGGCTGCAAAGTTTGAAAATAACTGTTGCAATTCCTGCCTCATTCCGGTGTATTTCATGTCGCGGGTATCGAGGTCAGATTTCATTGAAACATAGCTGAATAATCGGGTGGCCTGCCTGGATATTTCGGTGTTGTATTGTAAAGCTTTAAGCAGGTTTGGCGCCGATTGCGTAAGTGTTCCCTTAAATTTTTCTACTTCATCTAGTCGGGCTTTGATGTCATTTAGTGCCTGGCGCCAGGATTCTTCGGTGGAGAACAGGCTGGTTAAATCCCATTTGTATTTTTCTGAAATTTCTTCGCGAGTTTTCTGGCTGTAGCTATTCGTAATTACAAAACACACGAATAACGCAACAAACGTGAATTTAAAATTGAATGATTTCATGTTGTTAGTTTTAATTTGCAGAATTGGTATTCGGTGACGGCAATTTATTACACCTACTGATGGACGGGTTGGCTGACTTCTTTTTCCCATTCCCAGCGTGAAATACCACCCCAGTTGATGTATCGCCTGTACCCGGCTTTTCTCAGTTTTTTGGATACGATTTGAGCATTGGCTCCAACTGTGCAGTAAATAATTAAATATTTGTTTTTGGGTATCTCATTTAGCCGATCGTTCATCGTACCCGCAGGAAACGATTTGGCTGTGGGAATATGTCCATTCGAATATGCTTTCTCCGACCGGACATCGATAATCCAAATGGAATCAACCGGGTTTTCAACTATTCGTTTCAACTCCGCAGGTTCGATATATTTTTTTAATACTTTACCCTGAGAACCAGCTTTTCCTACGTTCACCGACTGTGCGGAAACAACCTGAGTAAACATGAACAATAATACGAACAGACCGGCAATTTTTCTGGGAAACGGCTTTAGTGTTAATATCCTAAAAATCATTGTTTATTTTGATTAGTTTGACAAAGTAACCAGCCATTGACCTGGCTCATTGATTTCTATTTCGAAAACAACCTCGTAGGTAGCTGTACGCAATGAGTTTAGGGTAGAATAATTAACTTTGCAGCTAAACGGAAAACGAATGTTGTCGAATCCCTGGTCAAGCCCGATGGTTATGGCACTGCCGCTGTTTTCGGCAAACGACAGGTTCGATACAGAACGGTTGTTCATGCCGTTTTGCATAAACGAAAACATGACGCGGTTGCCTGGTCCGGCTTTCTGTACGGTATAGCGCTGAACATTTAGCTTTTGACTGATAATGTATGGTGGCGGAACGATCTTTTTCACAAAGCGATCATTTTCCCAGATTCCAAGATAGGTGGAATCTTTTCCGGCATATTTGAACGAAAACTTTCCCCGTCCGTTTTTCAGTCCTTCATGGAAGTCGCCTTCATACACGTCGCCGTTGGCATATTTATATGTGCCCGATCCGTTGGGCAAGCCGTCTTTAAATTTACCTTCGTATTTGTCGGTGCCTTCGGCCACACCTTTGCCGTTGGCCAGCCCTTTTTTACAGTCGCCGGTGTATTTCCCGGCAATTTCGGGTTTCAGTACTTTACATGCTTCCTGTGCAAATGAAAATTGAATGGCGAAGATCGCCAGTAAAAGGGTAGTGGTGATTTGTGCGGTTTTCATGGGTATTATTTTTCGGTTTTCAATCAATAAAGCTACTAACAATTCTCTATATGTTCACCAATGCAAAACTCGTTATTTCACAATACTTTTCAACAGCACTTAAAATATCCAAACCCAATCGTGCCTGAGGTATCGCACTTATGCTTACTTTTAGTTTTTCAAAACACAACGCATTATTATTGGCCGCAAAAACACCGGGTCTTAAAGATTTTTAATCTGTATTTATCCATGTAATCAGTGGTGATTTAGAATAAATTTATGTCGCAACTTAAAGTATATAAAGCATCTGCGGGGTCAGGAAAAACATTCCGGCTGGCCATCGAATATATGAAACTCGCCCTTACCAGCGAGCCCAACTACAGGCACATTCTTGCTGTAACCTTTACCAACAAGGCCACTGCCGAAATGAAATCGCGCATCATTGGTGAATTGTACCAACTGGCTTCCGGAAAAGCTTCGGTTTATATGGATGTTTTGACCCGCGAACTGAATTGGCCGCCCATGCAGGTGCAGCGACAGGCACAGTTGGTTTTGAAACGCATTTTACACGATTATTCCCGTTTCTCAATCAGTACCATTGACAGCTTTTTTCAGCGCGTCATCAAGGCATTTAACCGAGAGTTAGGCATCAATGCGGCTTACAATGTTGAATTGGACGAAATGGGAATTCTTGAAGAGGCAGCCGACCGCCTGATTCAGTCGGTTGAGGATGACCCGAAATTGCTGGATTGGCTTAATGCGTTTGCGTCGGAAAAAATGCGCGATGGCAAAGGCTGGAACCTGAAAAAAGACATTGTGCGGCTGGGCTCCGAAATCTACAACGAGACATTCAAGTCGCTCAATGAAAAGCTGTATGAAAAACTCAATGATCGGGCATTTCTGAAGGAATACCGAGATAAACTCAGCAAAATTATTTCGCAATACGAAAGCCGACTGAAAACACTGGGGCAGGAGGGATTGAATGTAATAGCAGCAGAAGGGTTGTCGGTTGACGATTTCAAAGGAAAGGGCAGGGGACCGGCTGCCTATTTCCAGAAATTAAAAGATCAGGATTTCGATCCGTCCAATACGGTTGTCCAGGCAGCGAACGACGTTTCGGGCTGGGTTACAGCATCGGTAAAAGAGCCGATGAAGTCGCAACTGACCGCAGTGGCCGAAAACAAACTGATGCCCAAAGTTCAGGAGGCCGTCCGTTTGATAGAAACAGATCGACGCAAATATATTACAGCCAAACTTATCGTCAATCAGCTTTATACTCTGGGTATTCTGGTCGATTTGCGCCGGTCGGTCAAGGAACTGTGTCGCGAGAAAGGCATCATTCTAATTTCCGATTCGGGCCATTTGTTGAAGGATGTGATTGCTGATTCGGAAACGCCGTTCGTTTACGAAAAAACAGGTTCGGTTTACACGCATTTCATGATCGACGAGTTTCAAGATACTTCTGGGTTGCAGTGGAATAATTTTCGACCGTTGATTGGAAACTCGCTGGCCGAAAATAATCTGGGGCTTGTGGTTGGCGACGTAAAACAGGCCATTTATCGCTGGCGCAGCGGCGACTGGCGTTTGCTGGCTGGCAAGCTGGGCGAGAGTTTCCCCGTTTTTGGCCTTCAGAACGAAGTGCTGAACAGCAACTGGCGCAGCCATGGAAAAATCATCCGCTTCAACAATACCCTGTTTCGGTTGGTGCCACAACTGTTGCAGCAGCACATCGAAAGCGAGCTGGCTGACGCCGGAATTGACGAAAATCCGGTTGGCGTTACCATTCCCGAAGTATATGCCGACAGTGTTCAGGAGGTTTCGAACAAAGCAGTTGCCGATTTGGGTTTGGTGCGGGTGAAATTTCTGGAGGCAAAAAAGGAACTGGCCGATGAAAATGAACAGTTGATTCTTTCGGAACTGGTCGAGTCGATTAAATCGCTTCAGGACAAAGGTGTAAAAGCAAGTGAAATAGCCATTTTGGTGCGTCAGAAAAAGGAAGCACGACTGATAGCCGACTTGTTTCTGGAACAAAAAGGCCTGCCGGAGAACCGCAATTACAATTTCGATATTCTTTCCGGAGAGTCGTTATACATTAACAATTCGGAAGTAGTCAGACTGATTATCTCCATTCTTACCAGTTTTTTAAATCCCGATGACCAGGTGGTAAAAACGCAAGTGAATTACCTGTATTACAAGAAAGTTTATCCGAAACTGAAGGAACTGGGCAAGGGACAAAAGCTGTGGAAAGTTGATAGCGAAGACGGGAAGAAGGAATCCGTAGACGGGCAATTGACTTTTGAAGGATTATTCTCCGGACAAAAATCAGCAGAAGCGAAATACGAACCCGGGTTGACTCAGCAGTTCGAAGAAACCGGTAATCTAGAAAATCCTTTGCTGCGTTTTATTGCCGGTAAGGCGTTTCTGGAATTGGTTTCAGGAAAGCCCATTTTGGAAATTATTTACAGCATTTGCGAAAAGCTTGAGTTATTCAGTCTGACCGATGAACTGGCCTATCTGCAGGCTTTTGTCGATCAGATTTCAGTGTTCGAACGTAACAATGCATCGGAACTGACAAGCTTCCTGAACTGGTGGGCCGATAACGGCGAGCGCTTTACGATTCCGGTTTCAGAAAGCATTGAGGCCATCAATGTACTGACGATTCATAAATCGAAAGGATTGGAATTTACTCATGTGTTTGTGCCGTTTTTCGACTGGTCGGTTCAGCCACATTCGTCGCCGGAAATGGCACCGTTGCTTTGGTGCAAACCCGAAGTTGAACCATTCAGTGAGATGGAACTGGTGCCGGTACGCTTCAAATCAGATGTTGGAAAATCGATTTTTTACCGCGAATTTTTTGCAGAAAAATTCAATACTTACATCGACAACCTGAACCTGATGTATGTGGTTTTCACAAGGGCCAAAGCAGGGCTGTACATTTGGGCTTCATTCTCGGGTAAAATGAATTCGGTTGGCGATTTACTGAAACAGGCTGTTGACAAGCAGGTAACGCTGGGTTCGTGCGGATTAAATGCTGACGAATCTGTTCAGTTTGAAGAAAATTACAATCCGGAGGAGTTACTGATCGAAATTGGTTCATTCTCAGCTTCGAAGCAAAAAGATGATCACGAAAAAGCAAAAGATGTCCGGCTTTCGACATTCGAATTTGCCGATTTCCGTAAATTTCTGAACATCCGGAAAAACGGAGAGGATTTTTTTAGTAGGGAAAACAAGCGTCAAAGCGGAATAAACAAAGGAAAACTGATACACGAAGTTTTGTCGTTGATTGAAACCACCGGCGATTTGCCCAAAGCAATGAAACGCATTGAAACCGATGGAAAAGTTGCTGCCAGCGATGCCGAAAAAATGCTTGTTGAATTGACTGAGCTACTCAGCGATCGGGAAGTAAAATCGTGGTTCGACGGTACATACCGGGTGGTGAACGAACGAAATATACTGACCGGAGCAAATGGAATTAAACGCCCCGACCGGATTATGATTGGAGATGATAGAGTAGTGGTGGTCGATTATAAATCGGGTGATGTGGAATCAGACAAATACAAGTACCAGCTGCGAGCCTATATCCGCGAACTGATTAATTGCGGTTTCCGGAATGTTTCGGGATACATCTGGTACACCAAAATGAACAAACGTATAAAAATCTGAGCCTGACGAAAAGGTTATTTTCTGAAAGCCCGGATTGTCAGTTTGCCCGGAAAATAAATTACTTTTGGCTGCAACTATGCCTCAACTAACGAATCTTTTCATGCCCAGATTCTTTCTCTTAATTGGTGCAATTTTCGCAGCCCTGTTCAATGTGCTAGCCGACAATCCTCCTGCAAAAGATCCGTGTCATTATTCAACCGAAGGAAAAGATTTTTGGCTGGGGTTTATGCAAAATCGAAATACCGGGGCTTCTCATTATACTGAAATCACGGTTACTTCGCGTGTTGGTGCCGAAATAACCGTTACATATGGTCCCAACGAGGTTTTGTTGGGAAAGTATATGGTGGGAGCCAATGCCTCGGTTCCAATTCCTATCGATTATAATTTGCTGGAATCCAGAGGCTCGGAAACTACTGAGAATAAGGGAATTCATGTGGTGTCGACGAATCCGGTGAATGTTTATGCCTTAAATTACCGGACTCAATCATCGGATGTGGCCGTAATTTATCCTACTGAATCGCTTGGCTCGGAATATTATGCGATGTGTTACAGTCCCAGGTACACCAGCAACAACGAGTCGAACAGCGAGTTTATGATTGTCGCCACCGAGGATAATACGATCGTTAAAATAACTCCCAGCCGCAGTACTGATCAGGGAAAAACTGCAAATACAATCTTCAGCATATCGTTGAATAAAGGGCAAACTTACCAGGTGCAATCGAGCAATACCGATGCTTCAGGTAGGGAAGATTTGACCGGTAGTTATGTGCTGACCAATAAACCCATTGCTTTTTTTTCGGGATCGAAAGCTACCACAATCCCATTTTCTGGCTATACCAATTATTCGTACGATCACCTGTTCGAGCAGATTCCGCCAACAAGTACCTGGGGAAAGGAATTTTATGTAGTACCGCTGAAAATGCGGACTAGAGATACCTACCGGGCTTTGGCAGCTGAAGATGGAACACTGGTGAAAATTGAAGGGACGAATACTTCGAGACTGCTTTCGCGTGGTGAGTTTTTCGAGTTCGAACTTGCCAACAACCAGGCCTGCAGGATTACTGCGACCCGAAAAATATTGCTGGCACAGTACTGTCGCTCGCAAAAAGCCGATGAATCATCGGGATATGGCGATCCTTTCATGATCATCATCAGTCCGGTTTCGCAGAAAATAAACGATGTGACTTTTGTGGCGTATGAATCGACGAAAATCAAGAATGTTTTTTTCGTCAATGTAATCTGCCTGACCTCAGACAAGGATAATATTTCGCTTGACGGGGCCAATGTTGGCTCCAGTTTTACTTCTTTCCCCGGAAGCATTTATTCTTATGCGCAAATTCCGATTACTAAAGGCACGCATACACTTAGGAATTCAAATCCTATCGGCGGATTTCTTGCTTTTATTTATGGATTTGGCGATCCTGGCGATACCGAGTCGTATGGCTACGGTGTTGGCTTTAACCTGAATATTCAACTGGATGTTGGTGGAAATGCGGCATCGGACACCCTCGAAATTTGCAAGGGAACAGTTACAAAACTTGATGCAGGTGCCTATTTTGATACCTACAAATGGAGTACAAACGAAACGACTCCGTCGATAAATGTTTCGAAAGAAGGGTGGTACACAGTTACGGCTTCAACGGCGGCCGGATGTATGTTGGAAGATAAAGTTTATCTCAAGGTGAACGACCCGAAAATTGCTTTTGGAAAAGATACCAGCTCGTGCGGACAGGGGAAAATTATCCTCGATGCCGGAAAAGGATTTAAAACTTACCGCTGGCAGGATGGCTCCGAGAAACAAACTTTTACGGTTGTGAAAACCGGCGATTATTCGGTTGTGGGTATAACAGAGTTGGGTTGTCAGGCGAGCGATACGATCCATGTTGATGTGTTTCAGGTTCCGGAGGTGAAAATTGTTGGCGATTCGCTAAACTGTGGCATTTTTACTTCCACATTGAAAGTGAACATTGCCAATGTCGATGCGGTGCTCTGGAATTATTCCGGAGCTGGGAAGTGGACATGCAATTCGCCTGACCTGGTATTTGAAAACATCAAACCAGACGAAGTTACCCTGAAAGCCAAAAAGCCGGGTTTATACACAGTGAATTATGTGTTGACTACCAAAGACGGTTGTCAGGATTCGGATTCATTCCAGATCGGTTTTTTTGAAACGCCCGAATCGTCGTTTACCATCGAATCTCCTGAATCGACTGACAAGTGCAGTACCTATGAGCGCATTGTGAAATATACAGGCAGAAATGGTGCTTCTGCAAAGTACACCTGGGATTTTGGCGGCCTGATGGTGCTGGGAACCATTGCACCCAATCAGTTTCGGGTTTCTATTGGAGCAAATAATCCCAATCGGACGATCTCGCTGCTTGTTGAGGAAAATGGTTGCTCAAGTGTGGTCACTACTAAATCGATTGGCGTGAAACCTAACTTCGAGTTTGGTGCCGACACGGTACATGGGTGCGACAAACAATGTGTGCACTTTTACAGCAAAATGCTGATTGAAGATCAGGTAACCTATTCATGGGATTTTGGTGATGGTTCAGTTTCATCAGAACAAAATCCGTGGCATTGTTATCAGGATACGGGCAAATACGCTGTCTCGCTGATCGTAACAAATGCTATTGATGGTTGCCGGAACGGCTGGGTCGAAGAGGAAATGATCAAGATTTATCCAACTCCGAAGCCTGTAATTTCGGCTAATCCGGAGTTTTGTTACGACGATACGGTCAGTTTCGGGTACCTTAATGTAAAAGATTATTCGCACTGTAAATGGTTTGCTAAAGGGAATCAGTTACTTTCTTCGGAAAATACAAAAGCCACCTATTTCCTGAAAAATGAGATTTCGGAGGTCGGTTTTGTAGTTGAGGAAAACCGATGCGGCAGCGATACACTGAAAATTCAGGTGAAACGGAAGCCAAACTTCGATTTTGTGAGTGATGAGCCTGAAGTATGTTTGCCTTTCCCGGTTACACTGAAAGCCATTCCGAAGGATCCGGATTTGCAGTTCCGGTGGAGTGTCGATTCGCTGCAGCAAATACCGGGTGATTCACTCAGTCATCTTTTCCATAAAGATGGTTTTTATTCGGTTAGGCTCGAAGCTTTTTCCGGTTTGACAGGCTGTTCAGATGTGTTGGACAAACCGCAGTTTATTCATATTTACCCATTGCCTGAGGTGGCTTATTCGCAGAATTACAATGTGGCCACAATGGACCATCCGGAAATAACCTTTTTGAACCAGACAACCGGTGCTGCGAGCTATCTCTGGGATTTTGGCGACGGAAAAACCAGCAAAGAACAAAGCCCGAAGCATAAGTACTCGGCAATTGGCGAATACAAAGTATTGATGGAAGCCGTTTCGGATTTTGGTTGTACCGATACCATTGGCTCCACCGTGAAAATTGTTCCGTATTCGTTTTATATGGCCAATGCTTTCCACCCCGACAGCGAAATCCCGGAGAACCGAGTTTTTATTCCCATTCCCGAAGGTATCAATCCGGCGAAGTACAAATTTGTCGTATACAACAGGGTGGGGTCAACCATTTTTGAATCAGAAAATTCGACAGAAGGCTGGGACGGAAATTTATTGAATGGAACCAAAGCTGAGGGGGGAGTTTATGTTTGGATTGTGAAATATGAAGATATTCAGGGATTTGACCATCAGCAGAAAGGGACGGTAATGCTTTTAAGATAAGTTACTGTTAGCGCAAATCCCATTCTCCGGGAATTTCATAGAATGGGAAAATGCTTTTCTGACCCGGATCTTTCAGCAGAAAGGAGACTGAAACTTCAATTGATCCGTGTGAACGCAATCCGACGCCTTTAAAATTTACATCATAAGTAATTGCAGTTTTCAGCTGTTTTCCCATGAAACCGCCCATGACGATCATATCCGAGCTTTTTTGAGTAGTCAGCCGGTTCCATAACCCAACCGAAAAACCTTTCCGATTTGCGTAAACGCCGTAAGTTATATTGTGTTCGTTTCCCTGCGATTGGACTATAAAGTTGGGATTGAAGGTGCAAAGTTTCCTCCAGTGTCCCTTTTCGTAGTATGGAACGTTGACCTCGAAATGAGCTGTGAATTTCCGGGGAAGCTTGTTGGAATAGGCCGAATAAATTGATTGATCGGGTTCAGACAAATGATCAGCTGAAATTCCGAAGAAATATTTGCTGTTAAAAAGCAAAATGCCAGCACCAAAATCGGAGAAAAAACGATTGTTGTTGTCGGGCATTAGTTCGGCTGATGGCTGGTGTTGCCCGTATATCGGATCGAGCCCGTCGGGAAAGACCAACCGGCCGGTGTTCAAGGCATTGATCTGACCTCCGGCTGAAATACTTCCATACATGTTCCATTCCTTACTCAACCTTATTTCTTTTGAATAAATAAGCTTAAAACTTGTTTCGGTATAAAGTCCGTTCCCCTGAACATCGTTGTACAAAAGTGCTCCGATTCCACTGGTTATTCGTGGCAGATAAGTGTCGAATGAAGCAAAATAGGTGGTGTAGGCGCTGCCCATGCCCGGCCACTGGTTTCGGTACTGAACGCCGGCACGCGGCACTTTCATAGTACCGGCATACGACGGGTTCATGTAAACAGGATTCATGAAGAATTGCGAAAAATATGGATCTTGCGCCTTCAGCAAAATGGGGCATCCGAGAATGAGGATGAAAAAGAACATGTATTGCTTTAGAGCTTGGGCTGATAGGTGCATTTTAGGTTTATAGGATCATTGGCTCGTCAAAAGTATAAAATAATGGGGCATTCGTTCGCCCTGAAAAAATGATTCGAATGAAGAGAAGCTTATTTTGAAATAATCCGCACAGGCGATGTTTTGCCCTAAAAAATTATTTGGAGAAAAGGTAGTAACTAATAAAAACTGCCGGTGTCTGTATTTTTTTGACCAATCCCTTGAAAAAAGTTTATTTTTGCACAAAAATTAAAACACATGATACAACGAATACAAACGGTTTACCTCTTAATTTCTACAATTTTAATTGGTCTTTTGTTTTTATTGCCTTTTGCCGAAATTGCAAAGGACGGGGCAATTTTCCTGTTCAATTTTAAAGGCGTTTTACTCGACGGAGCAGTGAAAACCAATGGCTTAGTCGTTCCGGTTTTGCTGGTTATGATTATTGTTCTAAATATTTTGGCTATTTTTAGTTACAGCAATCGCAGTAAACAGGTAAAACTGGTTTGGGGAGCTATGCTGATGTTAGTGGTTTTGCTTGTTCTGTTTGTTTATTTCACTTACCTCTCATTTAGCGAAGCACAGATCAGTTTCAAACTTGGAGCAGTTTTGCCTTTAATTGCTATCATTCTTAATTATCTGGCTATTCGTGCCATCAATAAAGATGACGCGCTGATTCGTTCTATCGATCGAATCAGGTAAAATACATTCGATAAAGTTCTTGATTTTTTATAAATTACTGAAAATTGGCTATTTTAAAAGTCCAGGCCACAGTTGAAGGTAATTCGCTGTATTTGATGGAATTATTGTTGATTATCAACTTTCCATCGGTATATTTCCAGGGCAACTTCTTATCTGTACCCAATAAGGTGATCGTTGACTTATCAGACGGTTTGGGGATTTCAATCACAACTTGATTGTTGGGCCACTCGAAACTGATTGCATACAGGTTATTTTTATTTTGTGTATAGCAAAGGTATGTTTGCATGGAACGATAAGTTGCTTTTAATCCTTTTATTGACAGGTTTTTATCCTGAAAGAAATACTTGTCACCTATTATTTGCTTTTCTGCATTATTTGCTGACCAGAACAACTGGATGTGAGCATTTTGAATTTTTTCCTGGTAATTTATACGGATAGAATAAGCCTTATTGGCATTCAGGGCAATTTTTCCATTAGTTGTTTTACCTGTTTGCGCACCCATTACTTCGCTGTTATTATTGGCTGAAGTGTAGTTTTGGTCGATAACCAGTTCATTATTAATCCATACCTGAGCACCATCATCAGCTTTCAACTCAAACAGGAATTCTCCGCTTTGGTCAGGAACTAAAAATCCGTTCCATTCGGCAGTAAAATCATCTTCTTTAATTCCCTTTTCCGGAGAGTTTCTTACCCAATCGAAATCAATTTTTGAATCGATGCGTGAAATAGAAACAGGCTTTTCTTCTTCCGATTTTATGTAGGCTTTGGAACCATAAATCGCTTCTCCGTTTATTTTAAGCCATTGACCGAGTTGTAACAGCCTTTCCTGTTGGAGTAACGGTATTTGTCCGTCGGCTCCGGGACCAACATTTAAAATCATTCCGCCTCCGTTGGCAACCGCTTTTACAAAGAATTGAATCAATTCTTTTTCCGACATGTATGCATCCAGACTTTCGTTGCGGTTCAAACCAAACGATCTCCCAAGGCCGCGCACTTCGGCCCAGGGCCTTTGCTTCTCCTTAATTCCTGAGCTGTATTCAGGTGTAAGGAAACCACCTTTACTGCCGGCTCCCCAACGGTCGTTGACTATTGCATCGCTGCCAATCAGCTGGTAATACCAGGAAATCAGTTCGGCAGCATGCCATTGTTTGGCAGAATTATTCCATTCGCCATCCGTAAAAATAAGCGAAGGCCGGTACGTTGAAACTAACTCTTTAAACTGAGGAATCATGTAATTGTCAACATAGGTACGAATGCTGTCATCCGGATCGGTGTACCAGCGGTGGAGCGGATTGTTCCATTCCGGAAGGGAGTAATACAATCCCATTTTTAATCCCGATTTGTTTACCGCTTGTGTTAGTTCACCAACTAAGTCGCGTTTGGGGCCAACATCAACACTGTTCCAATTCCGGCTGTATTTACTTGGCCACAGGCAATAACCATCGTGATGTTTCGATACCATTACGACATATCTGGCACCTGCTTTTTTGAATAAATCGGCCCATTCATCAGGGTTAAATAATTCGGCTTTGAATAAGGGAGCAAAATCGTTGTACGTAAACGAATTTCCGTAGTACTTTTTCATAAAGCTGGTTCGCAATGAATCGCCCGCCTGAAGACCGCGAAGATACCACTCTCCGTATGATTCTTTTCCTCCGAATGATGGCACCGAGTAAACACCCCAGTGAATAAAAATTCCAAGTTTGGCGTCGGTAAACCATTGTGGATATGGCCTTTTTTCAATATTACTCCACAGCTCGTCTTCATTTTGCATTTGCGACTTTCCTGAAAATGATAAGAAGCACAGGATTGATACAATAACGATGGCTCTAATTTTCATTCTTTTCTCTTTAATATTGGCATAAGTTTATCAGGCTCAAAGATTGCATTTTTAATAAAGCTATTCTTTGAGAATCATCATTAAATCTCAACTGTGGGGATTCTTTATAAGTTGTTCTTTGCAGGTTATTGCTAAAAGTCGTGTAAGATTACTTACCTTTTTCGGTTCGACGAATCCCTGATAATGAGTTCGGTAGGCAGGGTTATAGTCTGGTAGGTTCGGTCCTTATTTTCAATTTTACTGATAATCAGTTCGGCAGCTTTTTGTCCCATGGCAAACCCCGGTTGAAGAATAGTAGAAATTGCGGGAGAAACTACTTTTGAAAAAGGCTCGTTACTGAATCCCACAATTCCAAAATCTTCCGGAATGCGGATTCCTTTGTCGCGCAGGTAAATCATTACGCTGAGCGCTGTTGTATCGTTTCCGCAGAAAATAGCATCCGGTGGATTGGGCAAAGCCATCAGCTTTTCGATGGCGGGAACACCGTCTTCACTGGTCAAAGTGCTCACGTTTATCAGCGATTCGTCGAAAGTGATATTGTTTTTGCGCAATGCTTCGATGTAGCCGTTTTTGCGATCGAGATAGGTCGTCAGATTCTGAGGCCCGGCTAAATGCGCAATTCTTTGGTAGCCCTGCTCAATCAGGTGCTGCGTAACCCTGAAAGCTCCGTCAAAATCGTCAACAACAATTTTGTCGGTATCAATTTCAGGAACAGCTCGGTCAAAGAACACTAATGGTATTTGCTTTTTCCGGAACAGTTTGAGATGGTCGAAATTGCTTGTTTGCATGGCAATGGAAATAATCAATCCATCAACCCGGTTCGAAAACATGGATTGAACGATGCTGATTTCCTTGGCTGCAAGGTCATTCGATTGTGAGATAACCACATTGTATCCGGCTTTAAAAGCAATATCTTCCACACCACTGATAACTGACGAAAAGAAATGGCGATTGATTAACGGAACCACAATCCCGATGGTATTCGATTTTTTATTCCGAAGGTTGGAGGCCAGTGTATTAGGTCTATAGCCCAAACGGTCGGCAACAGCTTTAATCTTTTCTTTTGTTTTCAGGCTGATGCGAGGGTTGTTGTTTAATGCCCGTGATACCGTGGAGGCTGATATTTCGAGTTCGCGGGCGATGTCGTGGATAGTCGGTTCAGTATTCTTATTTCTATTCATAATCAAAAGGTAATTGGTACAAATATGCTAATTATTTCTTTTCGATGTTTCAATTGAAAAATAAAAATGCAATCGATTGCGCATTTGCAAATAACTTCTATCTTTGTATTAAAATTGGTTTGCTTTTCAGAGCACCAACGAGATTGTTCTTATCTTAATTAAAATATAAAACCAAATAAAGTTAATACCATGTCAATCATTTTTGAAGAAAGATTTGCAGCTCATTACAATGATGTTAAAAAGTATGATACCGCTCAGCTTCGTGAGCATTTTTTGATCGAAAAGGTAATGGAAGCTGATAAAATTCGCCTGGTTTACTCGCATTACGATCGTTATATCACTGGTGGTGCAGTTCCGGTTAGCGGAGAGTTGGAACTTACGGCGATTGATCCGATGAAAGCTTCTTATTTTTGTGAACGCCGCGAATTGGGAATTATAAATGTTGGAGCCAAAGGTGTTGTAATTGTTGATGGTGACGAGTACGCAGTTGATTTCAAAGAAGCGCTTTACATTGGGAAAGGAGCTAAACAGATTTTTTTTAAATCGGCAAGTGCAACTGAACCTGCACGTTTTTATTTGAATTCGACACCTGCTCACAAAGAATTGCCTATCCGTCATATTACAATGAAAGATGCCAATGTTTTGCAGATGGGTTCGCAACAAACTTCGAATGAACGCCAGATAAATCAGCTATTGATAAATAAGGTAGTTGAAACCTGTCAACTTCAGATGGGAATGACTGAACTTAGGCCCGGAAGTGTATGGAATACAATGCCTGCACACACACATAGCCGCCGCATGGAAGTGTACTTTTATTTTAATGTTCCTGAAGGTCAGGCCGTATGTCATTTTATGGGCCAGCCGCAGGAAACTCGCCATATCTGGATGGCAAATGAACAAGCTGTGATTTCGCCTAACTGGTCAATCCATTCGGCTGCAGGTACAAGCAACTATATATTTATTTGGGGTATGGCAGGCGAAAATCTGGATTATAGCGACATGGATGTTGTTCAACCAAACCAACTGAGATAATATTTATGGACAGGCGAAACGCATTTAAATACTTGTCACTCGTCGGCCTGGTTCCTTTTGCCAGTCGATTAAATGCTTCAACAGTAATTAAGAATACAGAGGTTGTTGATCGTAAATACTGGCTAAATGTTCTCACCCGGATAGCCGATCCATTGTTGGAATCGCTCAGCAAAGGAGAGTTGCGGAAGAATATGCCGGTTGAGTGCAAGCCGGGCAGTGAAACCGATCGCAGGAAAGTAACTTATTTGGAAGCCTTTGGCCGCTTAATGGCAGGTATAGCTCCCTGGCTTGAGTTGGGGGCCGATGAAACAGAAGAAGGACAACTTCGGAAAAAGTACATCGGACTCGCGCAAAAAAGCCTAAAGATGGCGGTCGATCCCCAGTCTCCAGATTTTATGAACTTCACCGAAGGTGGACAACCTTTGGTCGATGCAGCCTTTTTATCGCATGCCATTTTGCGCGCACCGAATGTTCTGTGGCTACAACTTGATCAAATAACCAAACAGCAGATTGTTGCAGCCATGAAAAGTAGTCGTGTGATTACTCCCGGCTACAACAATTGGCTGTTGTTCAGTGCAATGGTTGAGGCTTTCCTGCTTTGTGCAGGTGAACAGCATGACGAACTTCGGATGGATTTGGCCATTCGTAAACATATGGAATGGTACAAAGGTGATGGATTGTACGGCGATGGCCCTGATTTTCACTGGGACTACTACAATAGTTTTGTTATACAGCCGATGTTGGTTGATATACTGGGCGAATTGACTAAGCATGGGAAGAAGTACGAAAAAACTTCGGATACAGTGATAAAAAGGGCAAAACGTTATGCTGCGATTCAGGAAAAGCTGATTTCTCCGGAAGGAACATTTCCGGCGATTGGCCGTTCGTTGCCATACCGGTTTGGTGCTTTTCAGTTGCTTGCACAAATGGCATTGCAACACCGCTTGCCTGAAGATTTAAATCCTGCACAGGTTCGCTCAGCCTTGTCGGCTGTGATCAAGCGCATGATTGAGGTTCCTGAGGTATTTGACTCAAAAGGCTGGTTGAGGATTGGTTTCATGGGCCATCAGCCTAACATAGCCGAATCGTATATTTCAACGGGAAGTTTGTATTTGTGTTCGGTTGGGTTGCTTCCGTTAGGGCTTCCTTCTTCAGATCCTTTTTGGGTAGGAGCGCCCGCCGACTGGACATCGCGGAAAATATGGGGAGGTCAGGATTTTATGGCCGACCACGCAATTAGTGATTAACTCAAAAACATTAACAACTTAATTTATAATATCAATGAATGAATTATTTGATTTGACAGGAAAAGTTGCCCTGATTACCGGTGGAACACATGGTATTGGAATGGCAATTGGTAAAGTTCTTGGTCAGGCCGGAGCTAAAATCTGTGTAAACGATTTAAGCGAAGAAAAACTTGCATCGTGCAAAGTGGAATATAAAGCAGCAGGTATTGATGTTTTTACAGTAGTATTTAATGTTACTGATGAAGCTGATGTTGACCGTGGAATTTCAATCATCGAAAAAGAAGTTGGAACTATTGATATTCTTGTAAACAATGCTGGTATCATTAAACGAATCCCAATTCTGGATATGCCAGTTGCTGATTATAAACAGGTAATTGATGTTGATTTGGTTGCTCCGCTTATTGTTTCGAAACGTGTGGCTCCCGGAATGATTGCCAAACGCGCCGGAAAGATCATTAACATGTGTTCAATGATGAGCGTTTATGGCCGTAATTCTGTATCGGCTTATGCTTCAGCAAAAGGTGGATTGAAGCTTCTTACAGCCAATATGTGTTGTGAATGGGCAAAATATAATCTGCAGATCAACGGAATCGGTCCTGGGTATATTGTAACCTCACAAACCGGACCTATTCGCGAGAATGGCCATCCATTCAATGATTTGGTGATGACCCGTACTCCTGCGGGGCGGTGGGGCGAACCAGAAGATGTAGGTAATGCTGCCTTGTTCCTGGCATCAAAAGCAAGCAATTTTGTGAATGGGCATATTCTTTATGTTGATGGTGGTATTTTGGCCAATTTCGGATATGTAAAAGGTGAAAACGACCTTCCTGAATAGTTTCAATTAGTAATTATATATACAAATGAGAATATCAGAATAAATTCTTCTGATATTCTCATTTTTTTTGAAAAATCATTTATTATGGTACTATCTTCTTTTGTAGATATTTAGATATGAAGCGTTCATTGATTACATCTTATTCTAGTTTATTTGCTGTTAATCAGTGTTTTGTCATCATTTTAACGTTGTGGCTTGTGAGAAAATACCCCATGGAAAATTCTACTAGTCCGGAGAATGTTTTCTTTAACACATATTAACACTTACCAACCTTTACATTTTTATCTACCTTAGTATCGTTAATCCAATCACGCAATACTGGATTAACGCACGCAAACACAAACAAGATCGAAGAACTGGTTATTTTTATAATTGGGCATTTTTATTCATATATTATTATGAAATGTTTTGCTTGATTCTTTCCTAAAAATTCTCAGGCCTTTCGGCTGTTTTTTCATGTTTTGATGTTTGCATTTAGTTGAGCTCCAGAGGGAGTTGTTTAAGCTTGAAATAAACTAAATTATTTATATAAACTAAATGCCTATGTAAATCTCTGCAGTTAAAGAACCTAAAAGTCGTTTATCTGACTTTCTTTAATCAAGTTGTTTTAAATCACGTAATTACCACAAATTAAACATTAAAATTTATGAAAAAAAGTAAATTAAAAGGTATCTGGAGAATTTCAGCATTGCTGTTTTTTTCCTGCTTTTTAGCTATTACCACTTTCGCACAGCAAAAATCACTATCCGGTAAGGTAGTTGGTGAAGACGGAGCACCGATTCCTGGTGTTACTGTAGTTGTAAAAGGAACTACATCTGGTACAATTACCGATATGGATGGTAAATTCACATTTAATGCTCCTGCAACAGCAAAAACATTAAGTGTTTCTTACATTGGGATGAAAACCCAGGAATTAGAAATCGGGAACCAAACAACCTTTAACGTAACATTGTTAGCTGATGTTATTGGTGTTGATGAGGTTGTAGTTGTTGGTTACGGTACCCGAATGAAAGAAGAATTGACGGGTTCAGTATCAACTGTTTCAAACGAACAAATGAAAGTTTCAACTGCTCCTAGTGTTGTTAGCCGCATGCAAGGTCAGGTATCTGGTGTTACTGTAACATCAGCCAACCGTCCGGGTGGTGATGCTACCATTCGTATTCGTGGGGTAGGAACTATCAATAATTCCGATCCTTTGTACGTTATCGACGGAGTACCAGCTGGCCCTGGTAACAACATGAACCCTAACGATATCGAGTCAATTACTGTATTGAAAGATGCGTCTTCTGCAGCTATCTACGGTTCTCGTGGTGCTAATGGTGTTATCATCATCACAACTAAAAAAGGTAAAAACAACCAAAAACCAAGCATTAATTTCAATGTAACAACTGGTTTAACCAATGCCACTAATCAGTATGATATGTTAAATACTAACGAATATGCTGAAGCTGTTTGGTTATCATTCAAAAACAGAGGTGTAGCTCCTACACATGCTCAATATGGCAATGGTGTGTCTCCAGTGATTCCTGATTATATTTTACCAGCCGGTAAAAAAGAAGGCGATGCTGCTGTAAATCCTGCACTTTATGCTTATCCAGATTATCAGATTTATAAAGCCAATAAACTTGGAACAAACTGGTACGATGAAATTTATCGCACTGGTCTTATTCAGGATTATGACCTTTCTGTTGCAGGTGGTGGCGAAAATGGAACATATGCATTCTCTGGAAACTACAGAGATGAAGATGGTCTTTTGGACTATACCAATTTTAAAAGATATACCTTCAGAATGAATTCTGAAGCTAAATTCAATAAATACTTCAAAGCCGGTGAATCTTTGCAGGTTATTTATATTGATGAACATGGTAACATGGATGACAATGGAGAGGGTACTCCAATTTCGATGGCTTACCGTACACAGCCAATTATTCCTGTTTACGATATTAAGGGAAATTTTGCCGGTACACGTGCTCCTGAAATGGGTAACTCTAACAACCCGGTAGCAATGCTTTATCGTGCCAGAAATAATAATGGTAAATGGGTACGTGTTCTGGGTAATGCTTTTGCTGAAGCAACACTTATGGAAGGTCTTTCAGTTAAAACATTGTTAGGTTATAACTTTGGTCAATGGAATTACAAAGGCTATACCATTCCTACTTATGAAGCTTCTGAGCCAAATAAAGTAAACGGATTAAATGTTAACTCGAACTATTCATTACAGTGGAACTGGACGAATACGGTAAACTATAACAAAACGTTTAAAGATATTCATCGGGTGAATGTTGTCCTTGGAACTGAGGCAATTGATAACAATTATCAGGAATTAAATGCAAGCCGCAGCCAGTATTTTTCTGAAGATCCTGATTACATGCAGTTGAATTCAGGTGAAATCAACAAAGACAATAGTGGATACGCTTCACAATGGTCACTTTTCTCTGTTTTTGGTCGTGTAAACTATGACTTAATGGGTAAATATTTCCTTGAAGGTACAGTTCGTCGCGACGGTTCTTCACGTTTTAGTTCAGCTCACCGTTATGGTACATTCCCTGCAGGTTCTTTAGGCTGGGAAATGTCGAAGGAAAACTTTATGGCCGGAACTAAAAACTGGTTAGATGTTTTGAAACTTAGAACAGGTTATGGTGTGTCGGGTAACGACCAGATTGGTAACTATAACTCTTACACTACTTACGCAAGTGATAAATACCTTGCAGCTTATTCTCTTGACGGATCAAATACTTCTGCTACTGCAGGGTTCCAGCCTTCAACTTTAGGTAATGAGGATGTAACCTGGGAAACAACAAAAACACTTAACGTGGGTGTTGATGCAACCATGTTTAAAAGAAGTTTGAATGTTTCGGTTGACGTATGGCAACGTAATACTACCGATATGTTGTTCCAGGAACCTATTCCTAACGTAATGGGTCTGGCAACAGCTCCTTTTGTAAATATCGGTGAAATGAAAAATACCGGTTATGATATCGAACTGGGTTATAAAAACACAGCTCTTGGCGATAAACTTAACTATAGTGTAAATGCATCAATCTCTCATTATAAAAATGAGATTCTTCGCCTCTCTGGTGATTTGAATCGTACTATTGATGCCGGTAGTTTACGTCAGATGACTTATACCCGTTATAAAGTTGGAACTGCTTTCCCTGAATTCTTTGGATACATTGTTGATGGTATCTTCCAGACTGATGCAGAAGCAGCTGCTCACCCACAATATGGTACAACTTCTTATAATGCTCCCGGACATTTCAAATACAGAGATGTTAATAAAGATGGTAAAATCACTCCGGACGACCGTACATTTATTGGAAGCCCACATCCTAAATTTACCGGTGGTTTGAACATCGATTTGAGCTATAGTAACTTCGACCTGAACATGTTCTTCTACGGAAGTTATGGTAACAAACTGGTTAACTATGTTTCTCGCTGGATTGATTACGGTATGTTTAACGGTGGTTTAAGTAGCGATGCTTTATACAAATCATGGGGAAGTCCATACTTGAAAAACAATGCTGATGCTGAATTGCCAAAACTGGATCAAAATGATATTTCACAACAACCATCTACAGCCTTCCTGCAAGACGGTTCATTCCTGAAACTTAAATCATTGAGACTTGGTTATACTATCCCTAAAAATATTCTTGACAAAGTTCAGATTAAGAATTTAAGAATATATGCTCAGGTTTCTAACTTGTTTACTATTACCAAATACAAAGGTTTGGATCCAGAACTGAATTCATCAGGTTCAGGCATGGGACTTGATCAGGGTGCCTGGCCAACTCCACGCCAGATCATGTTTGGTGTAAACCTTGGTTTATAATAATGAATGAAGTATTAATTTTAAAATTAAGACGAGTATGAAAAAACTTAAAATAATCCTGGCTACATTAGTTCTGGTATCTCTGGGATATTCATGTTCAGAGGATTTCTTGACCAAAACGCCAATGGGATCTACATCAGAGAATGTCTTTTACAATTCAAAAGGTATTGATGCGCTGTTGACCGGAACTTACGGCATGATCCGTGGTAGTGCTCTATGGACTGTTTCCTGGGGTGCTTCTATTCAAAACTGGACTTATGGTTCGGTTGCTTCTGACGATGCATATAAAGGATCAGAAATTACCGACCAAACTCCGGTTAATGATATTGAACGTTGGGAAGTTGTAAGTACCAATGGATATACTGGTGACAAATGGAGATTATGTATTGGTATGGGTGTTGACCGTGCCAACAAAACCTTAAAAATTATCAATGCATCAGAAAAAGATGGTAAAATCACAGCTGCAGAAGCTACTAAATTCAGAGCAGAAGCTCGCTTTCTGAGAGCATTATTCAATTTTGAAGCTCGTTTGGTATTCGGAGACTATATTCCAATTCTTACTGAAGAAACAGTTGATCCAAAGGCTGTTAAAAATGTAAACGCTGCCGGAGCTGTACTGAATCATATCATTGGTGACCTTAAATATGCATGGGAAAATCTTCCAGAAACTCAGGCTCAGGTAGGTCGTCCAACCAAATATGCTGCTATGGCCCTTGGTGCAAGAGCTTATTTACAAGATCTGAAATACGCTGAAGCAAAACCTTTATTGGATAACATCATTAACAGTGGTAAATATTCATTAATGCCAAAATTCATCCAGAACTTTGAAATTGCAACTAATAATAATGCTGAGTCAATTTTCGAAATTCAGGCTAACGTAAACGATGTTAACGAGTCGTTGAACGCTGAAATGGGTATTGGTTTGAACTGGCCCCATGGTGGTGACATTGGTATGTGCTGTGGTTTCCACCAGCCATCGCAGAACCTTGTAAATGCTTACAAAGTTGATGCAAATGGTCTTCCATTGTTTGATACATTTAACAATACCGATTTTAAGAATGATGCTGGTATTTCTTCAGAAAAAACATTTGTTCCTGACGATGTAACTCCGGTAGACCCACGTCTTGATTTTACGGTAAGTCGTCGTGGTATTCCATATAAAGATTGGGGTATTAATCGTGGTAGCGACTGGATTCGTAAACAGTCAGAAGGTGGTCCATACTTGCCTGTTCCAAAACCATTCTTCAAAAAATCAGAACGTTATAGCTTATCAACCACAACTGGTTGGCAGACTGGTATCAACGCAAATAACTATCGCTATTTACGTTATAGTCACGTTTTGTTGTGGAGAGCTGAAATTGCAGCTTTTGAAGGAGATCTGGGCAAAGCAAAAGATTTGGTAAACCAGATTCGTACACGTGCAGGAAACGATAAAGTAATGGGTAAAGTTAAAATTTTCGAACTTCCTGTTTCTGTTTACCCTTGGGGTAAAGATGGTGATGTAGATTTTACTCAACCTGCTGCTAATTATAAAATTGGTACTTATGCTGCATTCGCTGACAAAAAAGCTGCTATGCAAGCTGTGCAGTGGGAACAACGCCTGGAGTTTGCTACTGAAGGGTTCCGTTTCTTCGACCTCCGTCGTTGGGATAATCTTCCAGCTGATGTAAAAGGTACTCCTATGGCAACTCTTTTGAATAATTTTGCTGCTGCTGACCAGCGTGTTAGAGCTTTCATGAAAGGTGCTACCTTTAGTGAAGGGGACAAATACTGGCCGGTTCCACAAGACCAGTTAGATCTTCAACCAGGCGTCCTCGAACAACGTCCGGAATTTAAATAAGTAATAAGCATTGATCACAAAAAGAGGGACTAATTAGTCCCTCTTTTTTATTTAGAAAAATTTTGCAAAAAATAATCTACCTAGTCCATGGCATCATAAACAACAACCTTATTCCATAGGTGCTGACAGTCTTCTATAAATTTCAGGTGTATTGGATGTGTCTGGTAAATTTCCTGATCTTCCTTGTTTTTGAAAAAAACCATATACGAATAAGTAAAAGAATCGTCAACAACGTCTCTTGATGATTCAACCGGCCTAGCAATGTGACTGGTTTGAATTAGCGGTACTTTGATCAAGCTTTGAAGTCCTTGTTCAAATTGGTTGCAGGCTTCTTTATTGTTTGGCTCTTTCAACCAAAAAAACACATGATGGACAAATGTATTTTTTAAGACCGCTTCGCTTGCATGAACATTATTGGCTGCTGCGATGAGCCCTGTAGCTGCCATTCCGGCAGCGATTTTAGTAACAAAATTTCGTCGGGTTTCCATAGGTTAGAATGTTTTTACAACTTGTCGTAATTGAACAAGTCGGGTTAAAAGTCCTTCAAGTAAGTCTAGTTGGAGCATATTGGCACCGTCAGATTTGGCGTTGGCCGGATCGGGGTGTGTCTCAATAAAAATACCATCGACACCAACGGCAATACCAGCACGGGCAATAGTTTCAATTAATTGGGGCTGCCCACCGGTAACACCGCTCGATTGGTTTGGTTGTTGTAACGAGTGGGTAATATCGAGTATTACAGGGCAATTATTGCGTTGCATTTCAGGAATACCACGGTAATCAACAATCAGGTCGTGATAGCCAAATGTTGAGCCTCGTTCGGTTAAATACACGTTGTCGTTTCCGCTTTCTCGCACTTTGGTGACCGCAAATTTCATGGCTTCGGCCGATAAAAACTGTCCTTTTTTGATGTTGACTGCTTTACCTGTCTCAGCGGCAGCAACTAAAATGTCGGTTTGCCTGCATAAAAAAGCTGGTATTTGTAACATATCAACATATTCAGCGGCCATAGCAGCTTCAGGAGCTGAATGTATATCGGTAACAGTTGGAATGTCGAAAGTTTGGCTTACTTTTCTTAAAATATTCAATGCTTTTTCGTCGCCAATTCCTGCAAAAGAATCGAGCCTTGAACGGTTTGCTTTACGGTACGAACCTTTGAAAATATATGGAATCTGGAGTTTATCAGTCATTTTTACAATGCGTTCGGCTATTTCTAGAGCCATTTGCTCGCCTTCAATAGCGCATGGCCCTGCCAAAAGCAGAAAGTTGGAGTTTTCGTATTTTAATTTTGGAATCATATTTCAAGTTTTTTTTTACGAATATAAATCATTTAAAGCTTATAACAATAAAAACCGGGAGCAGAGGTAAACCCAACTATTCCCGGTTTTTTATTATGACATTATGAACTAAAATTTTAAGCTATACCCAATGCCAATTATACTTAGGCTTACTTTATCAGTTTCAGTATAGTCCTGAAGCCGGTAGAATAAGCCAACTTCGTTACTGTTGTTTATGGGGTAACTAATTCCGGCGGTGTACCTTGTTTTGTCAATTTCTTTCAGAATCAGGTCGTGAAACGTTTCCACCGAAAGGTAGGGTAGGAGTTTGCTGTTTTTTATGTCGTAATCAACTTTTGCCCTGTACCTGAAGTATGATGCCCTGTCGTCAGTAGTTGCATCAAAATCGGCTCCATTGGTATAGCGTAATCTGAACTGAAAATCAAATCTTTTGAGCTCAAATCCGGATTTCGCATCAAATGCAATTCGGCCCGATGAAACTTGTCCTTTATATGCACCAGTACTTTTTTTATAATCCCAGGCATTCTCAAACCGGTAATAACCAGCCAGAGTCAGATATTTATGCAGTTTATATGAAAGTCCGCCTTCCAGAATATAAGTATCCATCCTGAAGTCATTCAGAAGTCTTAGTTCCGGGTTAAATTCAACTTTCAGGTTTTTAGCTATTTTTTTACTGAATTCAAGTTCGACCCAGGTTGCAGGCCCGGTTTGTGCATATCCAGTCAGACTAAAAACTAAAATTATCAATAGTGAAACGATCCGCCTTCTCATAAAATCGGTTTGTTTTTTCCGTTAAGATCGAAGAAAATATTGATGTAGGCTACATCTCTAAGAAAATCAATGCGTTCTATTTCGAATCGCTTAATGTTTTTACCTGTTCTTAATTTCAGGTCAGCCAATAATTCTTCTTCTTTACCTACCTGTACATTTTCAATTTTTTCGTACAAAATCCGGTACATAATCTCCTGGCGCAAATTCAATATTTTCTCCAAAATATACAATCCGCCGATGATGAGTAAGTTGGTAATTATCAATTCAGCATAGCTTATTTTCTTGTTGGCTAAAGCGTTTATAACTGAAACGACGATCACAACAAAGAGGTACGTCATTTCTTTGATAGGAATAGAGTCGGTACGATACCTTATGATACTGAAAATGGCGAAAAGCCCAAGAGCAAAGCCTAATTCCATTTTTACATTGGCTAGGAGGAAGCACAGTAGGAAAATAACTATACTCACAGCTATGTAGCTGAAATAGAAATCTTTCCGCCGGCTATTTTTGGCATATAATCCGATGACAATTGCAAGTATTACGATCAGATTTAGGGTAAATCTGACAAGTAGCGAGACAAAGTCTTCGGGATTGATAAGTTTCATTCCCAGAAACTTTAATTCTTCAGAACCTGAAGTTAACTGCAGGAGAACATTTAAAAGTTGCATGTTTGATGGTTTAATTTGAGTATTCTTTACTGATTTTCAGTAGTAAAGGTTTAAAGTTATTCTGTTTAATATCCTCGGTTAGCGAGCGTCCGATACAGTATTTGCTGAAACCTTGTTTTTCTACTTTCAGGCTTCGCAAGGCTTGGGTTAATTGTGCTGTTTCGTTAGCCCGGTTCTGTTTTATTTCAACAATTACCAAATTGTGAAGCGTCACTTCTTTCTCTCCATTTTTAAATCCGGGGGCAAAATCAATGGTAACTCTTTCTGTAAAGCTATTGTTTACCAGAGTTATCCGATTAAATGTGTTAATGATTTTGGGACTAAGCTTATCCCCGGAAAATGGAGTTAATTTGCTGACAAAATCCAGTTCGGATGTATTGAAAGGACTATCGAAACCTGATCGTTCCATCCGTTTTTTTATAGTTCGGCCCTTATTGTTCTTAAATTTTATTTCCAAAAAACAGTTGTTGGTCTGATCATATCTTCTAACCCTGATTTTATAGCGGTTTAGCTTCCCATTATGGTGATTGAGATACATTTGATTGTCGATTGTATCGTAATACGTGTTGTAATAGTTAAATATCGACTCTCCTTCGATTTCCAGCACGGAATAGCTGTCTTTTATTGACTCAAAAACAAGATGGGCCTGATTGAAATGAAAGCAAAATTTGAGGTCAACGCGGTTCATTAATTCTACCTTATCGAGGTCCGACAGCGATACCTTCCTGAATTGCGCTATTACAGATTTTATCTTGTCCATGGTTAGTTTAAAGGTGATACGAAACTAATCTTTTTATTGCTCAAAATGTAATTGAAATTTGATATGCAGGCAATATTCCTGTGATTTGTTGATTATCACGATGGAGTTTGCTGCTTTTTTGAAATAAGTCCGTATGCAGCTGTTCTTACCCTACTTTTTAGGTGTAAATATTTGCTGATTTCCCATTGTAGATTAATGGAACGCATTGCGGCAAGCGAGTTTCGTTTGGGAGTATGAAAAAATTGAAGAATTTATTTCTCGTAACGTTTACCCCAAAGGCTTTTAAGCCGCTCGAGTATTTTAATCTCCAGCGGATTGTTTTGTGGGGTATATAATCTCCGGTTTTTAATTTCCTTCGGAAGAAAATCCTGTTCAACAAAGTTCTTTTCGTACGAGTGGGCGTACTTATAGTCTTTGCCATAACCCAACTCTTTCATCAGCTTGGTTGGCGCATTTCTGATATGTAGCGGAACTGGCAGGTCGCCTGTCGATTTTACAAGCGCGATGGCCTCGTCAATAGCAGAATAGGCCGAGTTGCTTTTTGCTGAAGTCGCCAAATATATAGCGCATTGCGATAGGATTATCCGGGCTTCAGGATTGCCAATTTTGTGAACAGCATCGAATGTGCTTTGAGCCAGCAGCAAGGCATTTGGATTAGCTAAACCAATATCTTCAGCAGCTAAAATCAACATACGGCGGGCAATAAATTTTACATCTTCGCCACCTTCAATCATGCGGGCCAGCCAATATACAGTGGCATCCGGATCGCTTCCACGAATACTTTTAATAAAAGCCGAAATGATGTCGTAATGCATTTCACCATTCTTGTCGTAAATGGCCATGTTATTCTGGAGCCTGTCGATAACCAATTCGTTGGTGATTACAGTGGCTTCATCTTCAGCGGCATTTACAACCAGTTCGAGCACATTGAGCAATTTACGTGCATCACCGCCCGAGAATCGCAGCAAAGCTTCATTTTCCCTGATTTCTATTTTTCTGGTTTTGAGATACGAATCTTTGGTTAAAGCCATTTCAACGATCTTCATCAGATCAGCCTTTTCGAGATGTTTCAGCACATAAACCTGGCAGCGCGATAATAGCGGTGATATCACTTCGAACGATGGATTTTCGGTTGTTGCACCAATAAGTGTAACCGTTCCTTGTTCAACGGCGCCTAAAAGCGAATCCTGCTGCGATTTACTGAACCGGTGAATTTCATCGATAAAAAGGATGGGATTTGGCTGATTAAAAAACTGGTTTCGTTGTGCTTTTTCAATGACTTCCCTGACATCTTTAACGCCTGAATTAATGGCACTTAATGTGTAAAACGGTCGGTTAAGCGTATTGGCAATAATTTTGGCCAGTGTTGTTTTACCAACTCCCGGAGGGCCCCAAAGTAAAAACGAAGAAATCTTTCCCGATTCAATCATTTTACGCAATACGGCTCCTTCACCAATCAGGTGTTCCTGCCCAATGTAGTCGTCTAAGGTAGATGGGCGCAGGCGTTCGGCGAGTGGTTGGTTTGCAAATGGCATAAAGTTGCAGATTGGATATAATCAACATTGCGAAGATACACTTAATTGCAATATCGTTTGATGACATTATAGGCATCCTGAATCCCAAGTTCACCGGCTTTACTCAAATCCATCGCTCCGCCTTCAACGTCATCAAGGTAAATTTTTGTCAATCCCCGGTTGAAATAAGCTTCAGCAAAGTCTTTTTCAATGTCGATGGCCTTGTTTAAGTCAGCAAGTGCTCCCTGATAATCGTGGATTTTGCATTTGACGTAAGCCTGATTGTAATAGGCATGTGGAAATTTTGGATTTAACTGCAGGCAGTTTGAATAGTCGTTCAGTACATCGAGATATTCCAATGAAGTTTCGGCTACATAGCTTTCCTGTGGTTTTGGCGTGTTTTTTAAGGGAACAGTGATCAGGTCGGAATTTTGTTTTACCTGCTCAATCAGATCATTCATTTTCATTTTGCAGTTAGCCCTAGAAAAGTAGATCAATGCATTTTTATCATTTAGCTCAAGCGCTTTTTGCAGGTCACTCATGGAGTTTGAATAATCCTCAGTCAGGCAATAGAAAATGCTGCGGCTCAAATAATTCAGGCTTTCTTTTTTGTTGTTGCCAATTCGTTCGTTGAAATAGAGAATATTGTTTTTATAGTCTTCTGTCTGATTGTCATTTTTTTTGTTCGATATTGAAATCACCGGATCGTAGTTGTTGTAGTTATTCAGAGCCTCCAGTTCAGGATTAAAATATTGAATTTGCTCGTAATCGGTTGAGTTTTTATTTCGGGATGAGAGCATGAACAACGGTTGCAGATCGATAATGATGTTTTTATTCTGAATCCGGCCATCTTCAACTTTTTCCTCTTTTTCGGTGGGCAAATTTCTGGCATCAGCAAGCGATAATTTATACCTTCTGCGGTCCCTTTCTTCTTTCGTCTCTTTTCTGGGCTCAGCATTGTTGTCTTGATCAGTTTGCTGTTGTGTTTGGGCTTGTGCGTGTGTATTTGAAGAATTTGACGTTGTATTTGATGCCGAAGCCTGAGCCTGTGTTTGTTGCTTTTGCTGATTTTGCGAGGTTTGCTGACCGGAGTTTTTCTTTGACTGTGCAAGTGCACTGTAATCAACATCTTTGGGGTTGAATGCAAATTTTGGATCGAGCTTGGCTGCAATGGCGTAATCCTGATCGTATCCCGGAATTTTTAGGTTTTCCTTGGCAACTCCGCGGTTTAGATAGGCATTGGCCATTGTCGGGTCGAGTTGCAGCGCTAAATTATAATCGTTGATGGCTCCCTTAAAATCTTCCAGTTTTTGCTTTACAATTCCTCGATTGTTGTAGGCATAGGCATTTTGCGGGTCGAGTTTAATGCACTGGTCGAAATCGCGTAGCGCCGAAGCATAATCGTTCAGTTCAAACCTGGCTAACCCGCGTAGCAAATAAGCATTGGCATAATGCGGCCTGATGATAATGGCCTGATTCAAATCCTTTATTGCTCCGCGAATGTCTTTTTTCATCAGCAAGGCATTGCTTCGGTTGATGTAACTGTTGGTGAATTTTGGGTTGATCTCCAGTGCTTTATTGTAGTCGGTAATGGCACCGTCAATGTCTTTCATCGATATTTTGGCGATACCCCGGTTGTTGTATATGTTGGCGTCGCGTGGATTCAGTTCAATCGCCCGGTTGTAATCAGCAATTGATTTCGCATAATCGTTAATTTCGAGGTATGCCAGTCCGCGGTACATATAGGCATCGGGATAATATGGCTTTATTTCAATGGCCTTGTCGTAATCCTGAATAGCTCCACGAAAATCTTCGAGCTGGTGTTTGGCAATTCCCCTGAAATAATAAGGTTCGGGAAGGTGAGGCTTAAACTTGATGACAATATTGAAGTTTTCAATTGCGCCGACATAATTACCTATTTGGATACGGGTTTCGCCAACGCGCATATAATAATTAATATTCAGCTGGCTAAATGCCAGGTTTGAACTGAATAGCAGAAGTATGATCAGCAGTTTTTTCACTCGATAATAAATTAAGTACGTCGAATTTTTGTTTCATGGAAACCTGCCTGTTTCATGTTTATCTGTTAAAAAGCTCCATTCCGGAGTACTAATTTTACAGGAAAAACCCTTGTCAAGCGCTCGTTTCGTGCCGGTGCAAGTTATGCATAGCAAAAGTAATATTTTAGGCCAATTCACTTTCGTTTAGAAATTTTAATTATTTTTTGGATTAAGAATTTGGACTTAGATTTGGAATCGCGGAAGTTTATCCGTTTTTGAAAACAGCAGATTGAAAATTAACTTAAAACGATGTTTATATGAAGCAAAGATGTGAGTGGGCACAAAAAAGCGAGATTTATTCGCAATACCATGACGAAGAGTGGGGAAAACCTTTACACGATGACCAGAAATTATTTGAATTTCTCATTTTGGAAGGTATGCAGGCGGGGTTGAGTTGGATTACTATTCTGAAAAAGAGAGAAGCCTTTCGCGAAGCGTATAGTAATTTTGATGTGCAGAAAGTTGCTGCATTCGATCAATTAAAGGTCGAAGAACTAATGCAAAATACCGGAATAATCAGGAACCGATCGAAGATTGAAGCCAGTATTAATAACGCCAAACGATTTTTGGAAGTTGTTGACGAATATGGCAGTTTCGATTCATATATATGGAAATTTGTTGATTATAAGCCGCTTGTCAGCAAATGGACAGCGCTTTCGGAAATCCCTGCCCGGACCGAGCTTTCAGATCAGATTAGCAACGACCTGAAGAAAAGAGGATTTAAGTTTGTGGGTTCCACAATCGTCTATTCGCATATGCAGGCTACCGGAATGGTGAACGATCATTTGGTAAGTTGTTTTTGTCATCCGGAGAATAAAGGATGAGAAAAACTATTTGCTGAGAATCATTAAAGGCGGTTTGTAATTCAATTGGGCACCTTATAAAATAGAAAAAAGGATAGATTCTCTAATCTACCCTTTCTCTAAACCTAACTAAACTAACTAAACTAACTAAACCAATAAAACTAATCAAACCTAACTTATGAAATGTGATAACGATACAAAGATAAATCGCCTCACAGACATAAGCGTTAATCGAACATTAATTTTTGTGCTATAAAACATTAATTTGAGGCTTTAATGTTTCTTGTGTGTTAACTCGCTGACATTTTGTGTAGTTTATTTGTCAGGCAATCAGTTGTTTGTTGTTTTTGTCTGTTAGTTTCACTTCTTCCGGGTTTCGACGATATTTTGCTGCTTTTTCAAAAAAAATATTGGTTTTTATATCCTGAAATGCATTTTTTACTTCGGTGCGAAATCTTTTCCATTAGTGGGTTCTGTGAAATTCTTTAATATGTACTTTTGACAATAACTAAGTATTTTCATTTTAATATTCCATACTATGATCAAACGAATGTTATTCATTACATTATTAAGTTTTTCGCTCCTTTCGTTTAAACCGGAAAAAGAGGCTCAAAAACTAATGAATCCTGAAATTGAGGCTAAAATCACAGCGTTGCTGTCGAAGATGACCCTCGATGAAAAAATGGGACAGCTCAACCAATACACCAGTCGGTGGGAAATGACTGGCCCTGCACCACAGGGAACCAGCGAGCAGCAAATGCTTGGCATGATAAAATCGGGTATGGTGGGTTCGATGTTAAATGTTACCGGTGTCGATGCTACCCGCAAAGCCCAAAAACTGGCTGTTGAGAACAGCAGACTGAAAATTCCGATGATTTTTGGGTACGACGTTATTCATGGCTATCAAACTATGTTCCCAATTCCGCTGGCCGAAGCTGCAAGCTGGGAGCCTGAATTGGCGCGTAAGTCAGCCCGAATTGCAGCTATCGAAACTTCAGCTTCAGGAGTTCAGTGGACTTTTGCCCCAATGGTCGATATTGCACGTGATGCCCGCTGGGGGCGCTTTATGGAAGGTTCAGGCGAAGATCCTTATTTGGGTTCTTTGTTTGCCGCTGCCCGGGTTAAGGGATTTCAGGGTGACGATTTAAGTGCTAATAATACAATAGCTGCCTGTGTAAAACATTTTGCTGCCTACGGATTTATTGAAGCCGGCCGCGATTACAATACCGTTGAAATAAGCGAGAGCATTTTGCGGAATGTGGTTCTTCCACCCTTCAAGGCTGCTGCAGATGCCGGTGCTTTATCGTTTATGAATGCCTTTAACGAGATTGGGGGCACTCCGTCAACAGCCAATGCTCATTTACTTCGCGATATTCTGAAAGGAGAGTGGAACTTTAACGGGTTGGTTGTTTCCGATTGGAATTCGATCGGTGAGTTGCTCATTCACGGAGTTGCTGCTGACAAAAAAGAAGCCGCCAAACTTGCGATAACCGCTGGTTCCGACATGGATATGGAAGGTAACTGCTATGTCCCAAACCTGAAAAAACTGGTTGAAGAAGGAACGGTTGATATCAAACTTGTTGACGATGCCGTTAGACGAGTACTGCGTGTAAAATATTTGCTTGGCCTTTTTGACGATCCGTACCGCTATTGCGACGAAAACCGTGAAAAGACGCAGATTCTGACAAAAGAACATCTGGCTGCAGCTCGTGAAGCTGCAAAACGAAGCATTGTACTGCTTAAAAATGATGGTGGATTATTACCACTGAAGAAGCAGGGACAGAAGATTGCATTAATTGGAGAATTGGCTGCCGATAAAGATGTTCCATTAGGAAGCTGGCGTGCAAAAGCCATTACAGGCTCGGCCGTTTCGTTGCTTGAGGGAATGAAGTCGGCTTTAACTCATACGGAAAACCTGCAATACACCAAAGGTCCAGTTTATGTTTCCGGGAAAAGTTTATTTACTGTTCCGCTTGAATTTAATACAACCGATAGGACCGGTATAGATGAAGCCGTGAAAGCAGCTAAAACCGCTGATGTTGTTGTGATGGCCTTGGGCGAAAACTGTTTCCAAACAGGAGAAGGCCGCAGTCAAACTGATATTAAGTTGAAGGGATTGCAGCAGGAGTTGCTCGAAGCTGTTTTTGCGGTGAATAAAAATGTGGTTGTGGTACTGATGAACGGCCGCCCGCTCGATATCAGCTGGATGGCCAAAAATGTTCCTTCGATCGTTGAAGCATGGCATTTGGGCTCGGAAGCCGGAAATGGCATTGCCGATGTTCTTTTTGGCGATTATAATCCGGCGGGGAAACTTCCGGCATCATTTCCACGCACCTTGGGACAGGTACCCATTTATTACAATCACAAAAGTTCCGGCCGTCCGTTTGACGGTGAAGGTAATGTATTCTGGTCACACTACACTGATGCACCGAACGACGCCCAGTTCCCGTTTGGATATGGCCTTAGCTATACAACCTTTGCATATTCTGACCTGAAACTCAGTTCTCCGGTCATTGCAAAGGGAGAGATGTTGCAGATTTCAGTGACCGTTAAAAATACAGGAAAAGTTGCTGGTGAAGAAGTTGTACAGCTTTATCTCCGCGATTTGGTTGGTAGTGTTACCCGCCCGGTAAAAGAATTGAAGGGTTTTGAAAAGATATCGCTTAATCCTGGAGAATCCAAGATTGTTAACTTCACGCTCGATGAAAACGATTTGGCATTTTATGGATCCGACAATAAGTTTAAAGCCGAGTCCGGCGATTTTAAACTTTGGGTTGGACCAAACTCAGTAGAAGGTTTGGAAAGCGCGTTTACACTGAAGTAAAAAGAGTCTGAAATTAGTCCTAAAGATCGAAGAAAGATTTTTAGGACTAATTACTTCCCAATTATTAAGGAGCAACAGCTCCTGCCAATCTGGTATATGTGAAATAATAATTGCCTTTAAATTTTTGATTGTTGTCATTAGCCCAAGCGACATCCGATTGGATGACCTGACCATTTGAATCCAAGAGATCCACATCCGATCGGAATACAATCGCGTATTCTTGAAGTGCACCAGTCACATATTCATAAAGATAGGTTGATTGTGCTGGGTTGAGAGCTTCATTTAAGTTATACCATTCATAGTTAAGTTTCACGCTTCCTTTAGATGGAATATTATTCTTTTCACCAATGTACAGTTGTATGTCATTCATTACCCAGCCACCTGTCGTTGTTACTTCAACAAAAATATTTCCGGTTGAAGATTCAGTGTACATTACGAATAAACCTATCACTTCTTTTTGACTATTTTTCAACTCGACCTCCTTTTCATTAAAAGTATATGTGGGCTGTATTTCTTCTGTTTTATCCGCAGATTGATTCATCTTTCCTGATTTTAATTTTAGCGGATTATCTTCATTTGCCGGAAGTATTAAATCGGCTGATGAACTGCAATTCCAAAGCATTAAGGTAAGCATAAAAAGAAATATCCTGCATAGTGGTCTATAGGCATTCACGGTTTTCATAAGGTATTTAGTTTAAAGGGTGTTTTACTTATTGATAATCAGTTGTTTTTGATGTATGTTAAGATAAGACTTTGTGAGTTAATTTTTCTTACCCAATGAACAAATCGATTACACCGTTTAGCAAAGTGGGATTCCGGTAAAGTTTTTGGGAAAATCAGCCTTTTAATTTTTGTGTACCTAAACGATAAAAAAGCCTGTTATTATTAAATGCTAATTTTCAGTAAATTATACTTGGTAAATTCGCTCGGAGAAATACCCGTGTGCTCTTTAAATACCCTGAAAAAGGTTGAATAGCTGTTAAATCCTGCTTGCAAGGCCACTTCATTTAGTTTTGTGTCATTTTGCTCTGCCAGCATTTTCTTCGCAAACGAAATCCGGAATCCATTGACGAAATCATTGAAATTGGTACCCATATCCTCTTTCAAGGTCTTTGATATGTATGTTCTGTTCGATTTCATATCCTTTGCCAGTTGATCAAGGGTCAACCCGGAATTTAGATAAGGTCTGTCATTTTCAAAATGCTGATAAATTAATTGTTGCAGCGATATTTCCCTTTTTTGATCCTGTTTGGTTATATGTAATTGCTCAATATTTATAATCCGGAGCATGGCATATCCAATGGCTAACCATCCGGTACCCCAGAAAAGTTCAGTTGAAATTTGCCATTCAATAAGCATATGATTAGAAATCAGGATTTGCTGAATGATGGCACTAATACTCAGAAATGCCAAAACCGTTAAAACTGCTAAAAAACCTGAGATACGCTTCTTGCCAATATACGTCGTGTCCTGAATGGAGTATCGCGTAATCCGGGGGACTAAATAAAATGATATGATAATGGCAGAAATCAGGCCAGCGATAAAAAGGAGCGAGGTTAGCATGTTTACACGAAAGGGAAAATACAGTTCGTGGGGAATAGCCCCTTTTTGCCAAAAAATAATATCGTACAGGTACACTTTTAATTGATCGGTTGGAGAATAGATGTAAAATGCATAAGCTGAAATCAGAAACTGAAACAAAGGGATCAAAAAAAAGAAGTACGGCCATTGTGGCAATTTTTGCGGGTGCAGGCATAACGAATACAGGAAAAAAGTAAAAAGAATGGGGCCGGCTACCATGCAAAACGGATAGAAAAAAAGCAGAATCAGGCTCAATTCTCTGAATTGGTTATAGTCGGCAATTGCACCCATAAAAATAATCCAGATTGATATGAAAAACCATAAGGCATAGTTGATGGCCACATTTCTAACCTTTTTTCTTTTACTAAAAAAGAGAATTGCCCAGAAAGCTGGTACAGCAGCAGCATATATCGATGAAGCGAGTAGCAAATATTTCATCCGGTCAGATTTTATTAAATATAAGAAAAATTGTTGAAATGAGAAACGATTTTGTGATTCTGAAATAATGTATTTGTCTCTTTATAATAACTTTATAGAAACTAAAGGGTTGATTCTGCCGATCCTAACGGATTCTTTTTTTTCGACACGCGAATTGTGTTTCTAAAATATTCACTTGAACTTATGGATGATTCTTATTGGCGGGCACTTTCCCGATGATGAGTGGTCGTATTCTGAAGAAGATTCCTCAGCAATTCAATGAAGTATTTCAATCCAACTTAAAAGGTTAACTAATTCTCAAAAAAATCAAATGCAAAAAAAGAAGTTAATTCTGTTTGCGGTAACCCTGTTGCTCATAAATCTGCCAGGGTTACAAGCTCAGGAAGCCATAACAGCTTCCGGAGGAAATGCATCGGGAAGTAACGGCTCGGTAAGCTACTCTGTCGGTCAGGTAGCTTATACAACTATTTCTGGTGCAAATGGCATTGTGCCTTTGGGAGTGCAGCAAACTTATACCATTTCGGTGCGGGCACATCCTGAAAAAAATGCAATGATTACGCTGCAGTTTATTGCTTATCCCAATCCGGCAACCGATTTCCTTACTCTTAAGGTCAACCGGTCTTACGATTTCTCTTTATCAAAGCTATATTTCAGGCTTTTAGATATGAACGGAAAACTGTTGCAGTCGGGAAAAATAACTGATTTCGAAACCTCTATTCCCATGGTGGGTTTGGCACCCACAGTGTATTGCCTGAATGTTTTCAGCCTCCGGGAGGAGCTCATATCTTTTAATATCATTAAAAAATAAACTATGAAACGAATCTATACATTTCTTGGAGTCCTATTGTTTGCTACAATAATCTTTGCCCAGGCACCTGCTAAAATGAGTTTTCAGGCAGTGGTGAGAGACAATAACAATAACCTGATTGCGAATACTACTGTTGGAGTGCGCATCAGTATATTGCAAAATACTGCTGTGGTTTATGTCGAAACTCAAACTCCGCGAACCAATGACAATGGTTTATTTACGATTGAAATTGGGGGAGGACCCGGATTTGAGTTGATCGACTGGACTAATGGACCCTATTTTATCCGGAGTGAAGTTGATCCAACCGGAGGTACGAGTTATTCGATCTCCGGAACGAGTCAGTTACTGAGTGTTCCTTACGCTTTGCATGCACTGACTGCCGGTTCTTTAACCGGAAGCAACGCCTTGAAATTAAAAGGAGCTGACACCGGTGTGGGTTCAAATGCATGGTCGCAGTTTGGCAATGCCAAAACTGATCCTCTGAAAGACAAGCTGGGAACCATCGACCCGGCGGATATGGTTTTTGTAACCAATAATCAGGAACGAATCCGAATAAAGAGCGACGGACCGACTGACGTGAGTAACGACCTGACCGTTCAAAAAAGCGTATATCTGAATACCGTTGAAGGCGGCACTACCAATTCGGGAACCCTGACGGTGGGTGGAATCACCAATCTGAACAATGAATTGAATGTGAATAATCAGTCTCCAACTTACTTATCCGGAGACCTTGATGTTGACGGGGCAACTACCTTCCAGGGCGAAGCTTCATTTGTGGGAGAAACCACTATGGCGGGCGCTAATTTTACCGGGCAGGTAACAATAGACGCTTCCTTATCTGGTGAGCAGGACAATTATAATGGATATCCGCTGAGGGTGCAGGGCAGTGGACAGGGGATTGCCGTTAAAATAAATGGCAGTCGCTCAAATGCGAATAACTATGTTACGTTTTGGGATGAAAAGGGCATACAAGGTCGCATTGAAGGCGAAACAACAGAGGAGATGTTATTAAATCCGGAAACTATATTCCAGAATTCGCTTTTTGCGGCTGATGTAGTTCTTGGTGGTCTTGATGTCGGGATTGCAGGCTGGGAGTTTGGCCAGGCCATTGCCGATCTGGCGGCAGCATGTTCTTCCAGTACCGGTTGCGCTGGATTTGGGGTAGTCGTTTGTGCGCCAATTCCATCATTAATAGTTGCTGCTGTGGCCAACCTTGTTTTGAAAACGGCAACTTTAGCCGTTGAAATTGGAAATGAAGTAAAAACTGTAGCTGAAGGAGTAGGGTACAATGCGTTTAAGGTGGCACAGATTGGAGTTACCTATCAGTCAGGCGCCGGCGATTATGCTGAATATCTTCCAAAAGCAAATACTGGCGATGACTTTAATCAGGGTGATGTTGTTGGGGTAAAATCAGGATTGATTAGTGCCAATACTGACAATGCCGAAAGAGTAATGGTTGTTTCAACGAAAGCTGTTGTTCTTGGAAACGCTCCGGAGCCAGGTCAGGAAGACAATTATGAAAAAATTGCTTTTATGGGTCAGGTGCCTGTTAAAGTATTAGGGCCTGTTGATTCCGGCGATTATATTCTCCCCAGCGGTCAAAACGATGGTTATGGAATAGCCAAAAAACCTGATGCCCTGACGATTCTGGATTATTCTAAAATCGTTGGGATTGCCTGGTCGGGTTCTGCAGGTGATGAAAGCGTTGTAAACGTAGCTGTAGGTTTAAATGCGAACGACGTAGCCCTTTATACCCAAAAGCTGGAGGAAAGAATAGATGCCCAGGCTCTTGAAATTGAGGATTTAGTGAAGAGACTGCTGGTGGTTGAAGACAAGCTGGCCAATGGAAATTCAGGTAACCCCAGTGCTGAACGAAAAATCAAATATTACAAACCGAAAAGAGACCAGTTGGAAGAAGGACTTGAAATGGCAGAGGCTAAGCTGCGCGAGGACGGCGTCGATGTTGACAATCATCCGTTCTTTAAAAAGATGAAAGAAGATCCAGATTATAAAGAGGAATTTTTTAGTAAAGTAGATGCTAAGTTTGAAAAGGAAGTGGAGGAAAAAACAATTTATAACAACAAACATGGAATTAAAACAGAAAAAGAGTGATCGCTGGCTGAGTCGTTATTATCCTGCCTGATTTTCCCACATTTGGTCACAGTCATTAGTTTCAGGACTACAGCCAGTTAAATTTCAGCCCGGGGCATTCGCTCCGGGTTTTTTGTGCTTTTTTGAAAAGATCAGTATGTCGTCAGGTTAATACTATACTGTCGGAAGCACGCCACCCGGAACTTTCTACCCGATTAAGTCTGGCAGGGCAGGTTCTCATCAACCGAGTGATGCGGAAATAAGCTATTGTTTTTGTTCCGTGCAATTGGCAGATAAGTTGGTTGTTAGTTCATTCGTATAAATTTCTGTTTAATGTCATGCAATTTGGGTATCAATGCATTTTTTTTGAATAATGTGTCAACCAAATGGAATAGCCATTTTTACATTTTCGGTTTGTATTGTCATTAGCTCTTATGTCTATTTCATATGCCTATACATACCATTCGTGTAAAATTTCGTATTGTTCATATTGTTTTTAGTTAAATACCCTGTTTTTGTCGATCGGGTTTCTTAACTTTTCATAAGAATCGTTATCGATTCCGGGGAAAAACTTCAACATTTCCCCAAAAGTTTAATTACTAACTAAAAATTTTAAGTTATGTCTTCCACTTCAGATTACAACGATTTGTTGCCTGTTATTCAGGCTATCCCGTCAAATGAGGTGTTAACACCCACCATCCCCATCGATGTGTATGTTCAGGAAACCGAAAACCTTTGGCAATGGTGCAAAGACGATCAAAGTGCACTTGAAGCTACCGGGCTCGACTGGAACTTCGTTGCCAGTTTGCCTGTTCGTGCCGGAGCATGCCGCGAGGCTCAGTCGCTATGGAACAAAGAACGCAATGTTCGCAAAAAGGCTGAGAAAGATTGGAAAGAGCAGTCGCCAAAGGCATTCGACCTTCGCAACCAGTTGGTTCATACGTACCGTTATGCGTTCAGAAAAGACTCAACTTTGCTTGATCGGGTGGAGGAGATTGCCCTGGGCGATACCAATGCCGATATGGTTCAGGATCTGAATGACCTGGCCGTACTTGGACGAAACAATCCCGGGCCTTTGCAGCTTATCCGGTTCGATATTACTTTACTCGACCAGGCTTCGCAAACTGCTGACGAAATGGGCGAACTGCTTGGTATTGTGAATGGCGAACGACAAACCGACAGCGAAACCATGATTATTCGCGACAAGGCCTATACTTACCTGAAGCAGGCCGTTGACGAAGTGCGCGAGTGCGGTAAGTTCGTGTTCTGGCGTAACCCCGAACGGGCACAGGGCTATTCGAGCGATTACTGGCAACGGAAACGAAGCGCTGCGACAAAAGAAACAGCTAAGACTGAAGATTGATCGTTGTGGATTCGCCCTGCGCAACCTGAACCCGCCCTGCGCGGGTTTTTTATTGTCCTGCGCAGCAGGACGGGGAAACACCCCCGCAGGACGATCAAAAGGTTGCGCAGGACTATTTCCCCTATCCGCAGGACGGCAAAAAACTGCTGCAGGGCATGTCCCCCTCGCGCAGGACGATTAAAAGTATGCGCAGGACTGCGTCCCTCTTGTGCAGGGCAAAAAAAAGTAGGCGCCCCCTCTGAGGCGCCCACCCTAACAAACAGACTGTAGTTTTAGTAGTTAGTCTGTTCCACCATATGAAATGCTAGAGCTATCTTCTTTCCTGGAAAACCACTTTACCAACCTGTGTTTTTCCATCCATAGTCAGGTGATAGAATACCATCTGGCTGCTCACCAAATTTGGTAAGTATTCTACCTTATTCATTACACCACCGGTAACCGGAGCATCCCACAATGTTGCCAGTTTCGCACCGGTAACTCCATAGATTTCCAGTTTTGCCATACCATCGTTAGCCGAACTAAATTCAATATTTAAGCGTTCGGTGAATGGGTTTGGATAAGCACGGAGGGTTGGTTCAACTGGAACAGGTTCGATATTTTCGGCGATAACAGCAATTTTTAACCTTGTTGCACCGGTAGTAAATGTCAAACCAGGTACGGGAACAGTATTACATGAAGGTGTTACCCTCCATTCGTATTTGGTTGATGTTGCCAGATTTGACAACACTAAACTTGCGGTTGTAGTACTAACTGCTGTCCAGCTTGTTGAACCATATTTTTTGTACTCAACTTTGTACGATGTTGCGTTGGTTGTTCCAGTCCAACTTAAACTTACCTTATTTGTATTGTCTGTAATGGCCTTCAAATTGGATATTTCACAAATTGAAACAACGTTTGATACCGTAGTAAATGAAACTATGGAACTTTCATAAGGCGTGGTGCCATCACAGGTTCTAATAACTTTTACATCATAACTTGAACCAGCTGTCAATCCTGTAAGAGTTAATGTATTCCCAGTTGTTGTACCTGCCGGAGCTGACAACCAAATTGTGCTTGAACTAAGTTTATATTTTACTTCACAAGTATTTGTGTAAGTAACTGCATCCCATGTAATCTGAGCTGAAGTTTGAGTCAGATTAGTAGCCAATACATTGGTTGGTAAGCCGCAGGTTGGAGCAACATAAATACCGTTGCTATTACGTACATTAATATTACCACCACTTAACACATCAGCATCGGTAATACCATAAGCATAGCTTGAATATAGCATTTGCGTGCCATCTGCCGATGTTAATTCAACAGTAATCTTATCTGATTTGCCACCATTTACATTTGCAGCATCCCAAACAACCACTTTCAAGTTTAAATTACCTCCGAGAGAAATAGCTGGTATTTCAGGATTGGTGATATCAGAAAGATTTGCCTTAGTAGTCATTATTCCTGTGTTGTAGGTTATGCCTCCATTATTAACCTGATTCACTGCAAGCGAATTGATGGCATTGCTCTTGATGTGATAAATTTTTGTTCCAGTGCGGAAAACAATATTGATATTTCCTTGCAGGTTTTTGCCACTCTTATTCCATTTCATGTTGAACCCGAAGTTCATCCATGTTCCGACTGTTGCGGCATATTGTCCTGCTGAATTTTGATGAATATATTTACCGCCACCGGTTACGAAATCTCCACCAGGCATAGCGAGAACAACTACAACTGGGTCATTGTCTACTGTACAATAGTAACTGTTTGCACCAGCTGTGGCATAAGCCAGCCATGCATGGCCTCCAGTTGTAGTCATTTCGGAGTTGTTCAATTGGTAATCGGAAAGTGCATAAGTTGCAACACCTTTATTACCGTCAGCAGAAACAACCGGAACAGTTTGTCCGATATTTGAATTACTTAACTCATCCTTAAACTGAACGGTTGCTTTTGTTATATCACCAGGATTAGGATCAATTTCATCTATATATGCTTTAAACCAAACATCGCCTATACCTGAAGATGGATTAGCAGTGAAATAGGTTTCCATGTTTTCCATGGTTACGGTAACATCATCTTCGCAAGTTACATTGAGTGTAAGGTCTTTGTAGTATGAACACATACCATCAGAAACTGTAACCCTGATCGTATAAACACCAGGTGTAACATCAACACGGTCGCTCAGAGTTAATGAAAGAGCAGTTGATGATATCGAACCATCAGCCCGAATTAACGAGATTGGTAAAGCAGGTGAAGTAGTCCAATTAACATCTACATCAGGAAGAGATGCTAATTTCCATTTAGTAGTTGCAACTAAATTTCCAACACCTCTGCCATCATCGCTTACTGAAATATTGAATTCTGGATCTATTGGATCACTGTAATCCACTGTAACTTCATCAACATTTGAAGTAATATCAGGTAGCATATTTACCGTTACCTTGATAGCATCGCTGGTTTTTGAGCAAGCCACTTCATTCAAAGTAGAAGTAACAACTCTCTTATACCATGTATCAGCTGATAAAGCTACAGTTGTATAGTTCTGAGAAGTAGC